>Ga0182017_10004351_pt1 | contig 10542 bp, 5 predicted proteins | sample 712E3DmetaG_FD_120492 | JGI IMG/M metagenome (GOLD analysis project Ga0182017, IMG submission 120492) | Permafrost microbial communities from Stordalen Mire, Sweden - 712E3D metaG | ecosystem: Environmental > Terrestrial > Soil > Wetlands > Permafrost | place: Sweden: Stordalen | collected... | reverse complement strand
GTCCTGATGGGCTTCGGCTTGCCGGACGATAATCTGCATTCGCCCAACGAGAAATTCTACCTGCCGAACTTCTACCGCGGGATCGAGGCGGTGGCTCGGTTCATCGAGCTGGTGGGAGCCGGGACCGAGTGACCGCTCTCATCACCGGCGCATCGAGCGGGATTGGCGCGGAGTTCGCGCGCCAGCTCGCGGCGCGAGGGTACAACCTGATCCTGGTGGCGCGGCGGAAGGAGCGGCTCGAGGAACTGGCGGGCGAGCTGGCTGCCGCGCACGGGATTCGGGCGGAGACGCTGGCGGCGGACCTCACGGTGGATGAGGAGCTGCGGAGCGTCGAGGAGCGAATCGCGCAGGAGGGCGGCCTAGACCTTCTGGTGAACAACGCAGGCTTCGGCGTTCTGGGGCTGTTCTGGCGGACGGATCTGGAGGCGCAGGAACGCCTCCACCGGCTGCACGTCATGGCGACGATGCGGCTGACTCACGCGGCGCTCCGAGTGATGACGGCACAGAACAGCGGTGCGATCATTACCGTCTCCTCGGTGGCCGCGTTTATGCCGGCGGCCGTCAGCAGCACCTACGGCAGCACGAAGACCTGGATTAACGCTTTCACCGAGGGACTATACCTGGAGCTGAAGAGCCAGGGATCGGCGGTGAAGATGCAGGCCCTGTGTCCGGGATTCACTTACTCGGAGTTCCACGACGTGGCGCGCATGGACCGCGGCGCGATTCCGGGGCCGCTGTGGCTGCGAGCCGAGGACGTGGTGGCGGCTTCGCTCCAGGGCCTGGACCGCGGGAAGCTCTTCGTGGTGCCGGACTGGAGGTACAAGCTGATCGCGCGCCTAGTCCCGGCGCTGCCGAGGTTTATCCGCAACCCTATGATTCTAAGGTTCAGCGCGCGGCGAGCCCGAACCGAGAACCATTAACATCCCATTAAAGAGGGGTGGTGGTGCCCGCTATTGCGGGCTTTTGGGTCCTATAATGAAGGTATGGCCCGAGGATGGCAGAGTAATGCGGCGGAGGGCCCGGTCGAGTCGCGGAGGAACGGGAGGGAGCCGCGCAAGCTCCGCTCCCCCAAGCAACTCGAAGCGCTTCGCCAGACGGAAGACCTGCAGCTTTCCCGCACGCGAGTCCTGCACGACCTAGAAGCAGCCCTCAATCCACGCTACAGGCAGATGTTGACGCAGGCGCTTGCGCATCTCGACCAGGAGTTGACCAGACTGGCCGTGGGCTGACTTCGAGAGGCCGGCGGCGTGTCCCACATGACCCGACATTCGGTTCGGCGCGGTAGCGGGGCGCCGCGGCGGGCTTGGTAGTCCGTTCCCTCACGGCCCCGGCCCGGTGCTCTCGAGCGCAGAACGGCAGCCCGGCCAAGTGGCGGCCCGCGGCGGCCTACGGCGCGAAATAGCCGTTGATGTCCACGATCACGTGGCTGCTGTCCGTCACAAACACGCTGATTGCGCCGTTGGTTCCCGCCGGCACGATTGCGGCGTTTGCCACCACGCTGCCGTCCCACGAGTTCAAGGTGGAAACGAAGGGCTGCGGCGATCCCGCGGGCCACACGCTGAGGTACTCGAGCAATCCGTCCGGCGCCACGGTTATATTCAGCGAATAGGCGACTGCCGTCGACGGAACATAGCAGCCGCTGGCCGGGATCGCGAAGCTGCGCGTCATTCCCGCGCCTAATTCCGGGCCGCCGAAAGGACCGGGAGCATTGCGCGTATCGGCGACGCGGCAGGGCGCCACGGGGTAGAACGATAATCCGCCCGGGCTTCCCGGCGGCGCGAAGTAGCCATTGGTGTCCAGAATCACGGCGGTCGGGTCCGTGACAAACACCGAGGTGGACGCAGCGCTCCCAGCCGGGACAATCGCGGCGTTTGCCGCCGCCTTGCCGGTCCAGGAATTCAGCGTCGAGACGCCGGGCCGCGACTGGCCGGCCGGCCAGGCCGCGAGGAACCACAGATGGCCCACGTTCGGGTCCGGGACCACGGTGACGTTGAGGGAATAAGCGCCCGCGGCCACCGGGATGCCGCAGGGACTCGATGGGATGGGGAGATTACGGGTCTCGCCAGCGGACATCTCGGGTCCGCCGAATACCCCGACGGAATTCCGCGTGTCCGAAACCCGGCAGGGCGCGACGGTGTAAAACGCGAGGGAACCGGCGGCGCTGGGAAGCGCGAAATAGCCGTTGACGTCGATGATGACATCGGTCGGATCGGTGGCGTACACATTAACCGCCCCGCCCGCGCCGGCGGGCACGATGGCCGCATTGGCCACCACGCCTCCGGTCCAGGCGTTCAAGGTGGAGACATTCGGCTGGGGCAAGCCGGCCGGCCACACGGTCAGGAACCCCAGTGGACCTTGCGGCTGGACCGTGACGTTCAACGAGTAGGCCTGCGCCGTGGCGAGGATGCCGCAGGCGCTCTGTGGAATCGCAAACGTGCGCGTCGACCTCGATCCCACGGACGGGCCGCCGAACGGCGCGGCGGCATTCCGCGTGTCCACCACGCGGCAGGGCGTCACGGGAACGAACGCCAGACCGGCCCCCGCGAAACCGGTTGTGAAGGACCAGATCGGGGAGCTCGACAGGCCGCTTGGATTCCTGGCCACCACCTGCCAATAGTAGGTGCCTTCCTGGTTCAACGGTCCCGCCGGAGAGTAACTGGCCGTGGGAACGTTCGCAGCCAGCGGCGGCGGAGACGCGGCGCCGAAGTAAACGTCGTAAGAGGTTGCGCCGCTAACGGCAGACCAGCTCAGCACTGGAAGTAGGGAAACCCCGCCGACTCCATTGGCCGGAGAGGTCAGGGCCGGCTGGGGCAGCGCTGGCAGGACAACTGCGGCCTGGCTGGCGCTGGCCGCGGGCGAGTTGCCTCCGGTTACGGCAACCTGATTCACCACCTGAAGCGGTGTGGTGGCCGCAACATTCATCGTCACGGCGATCGCCGGATAGGCGGAACCGGCGCTGAGTGCGTCGCTGCGCGTGCAGGTGTTGGCCGAACAGGTCCAGCCCGCGCCCGACATCGACACCAGGACGAGGCCGGCGGAGACGGTGTCCGTCACGGACACGGTTCCGCTGGTCGCACCGGCCGCGGAAGCGTTACTCACCAGGATGGAGAAGGAGACGCCGGTTTGGCCCGGAGCGAAGTCGCCCGAATGCGTGGTCGAGACGGCCAGCAGTGCGTGGGCTCCGGTGGGCTCGAGCAGGCGGATCAGATTGTTGCCGGTGTCGGCAATGTAGTAGTTGCCGGTGCTATCCACCACAACGCCAGCGGGGCCCTCGAACTCGGCGTTGATCGCGGCGCCGAGGTCCCCCGAGTAGCCTGCAACGCCATTGCCGGCCACGGTGTTGATCGTCCCGCTGGTCGCGCCGACCACGCGGATACGGTTGTTCCCGGTGTCCGCGATCACGATGTCGCCGGCCGCATCCAGGGTCACGGTTTGAGGCAGGGAGAGCCGTGCGCTGGTGGCCGCGCCGCCGTCGCCGGCGAAGCCGGCATTTCCGGTCGAGTCGCCGACCACGGTGGTGATGATGCCCGTCGAGACCGTCACCTTGCGGATCGCGTTGTTGTAGGAATCCGCGATGTAGAGGTTCCCGGAGGAGTCCAGCGCGACGCTGGAAGGACTGTTGAGCAAGGCGCCGACAGACTGGGAGGTGTCGCCCGCGTAGCCGGAGTTGTAAGCGCCCGCCACGGTCACAATGGCGCCCGCGGCGTAAGTGACGGAGCCGATCGTGGTGGAGGCGGCGTACACCTCGCGGATCACGTTGTTGGCGAAATCCGCGATGAACAGATTGCCGGACTTGTCGAACGCCAGGCCTCGAGGAGAGCTGACCTGGGCGACGTTCGCCGGGCCCGCGTTGCCCGAATAGCCGGCCACGCCGGTACCGACCACGGTGGTGATGATCCCGGTAGCCGCCGTCACCAGACGCACTCGCTGGTTGCTGGTATCGGAGATATACAGATTGCCGCTCGAATCGAGCGCCACGCCCTGGGGATGGTTGAGCTGCGCGGCCGTGGCGAGGCCCCAATCGCCCGAGAAACCGGGAGTGCCGGTGCCGGCCACGGTGGTGAGGACGCCGGTAGCAACCGTCAGCTTGCGCACGGCGTTATTGTTGGTGTCCGCGAAGTAGACATTGCCGGTGGAATCCACCACCTCGCCGCGAGGGCCGGAAAGCTGGGCCAGGGCAGCCGGTCCTCCGTCACCCGAGTACGGGCCCGCTCCGGTCCCGGCCACGGTCGCGATGAGGCCAAGCGAAATCTCGCGCACCCTGAGGTTGGAGGAGTCGGCGACAAAAACATCGCCGGCGGCATCGAGCGCAATGCCCGTGGGACGGTAGAGTTCCGCGCTGGCCGCCGGACCTCCGTCGCCCCGGTAACCCGCGTGGCCGTCGCCGGCCAGGGTGGCGATGGTTCCTTTGAGCGGCCCGGCGGCGAACACTTCGCGAATCGAACTATTGCCCCAGTCGGCTATGAAAACGTCGCCGGCCGCATCCACGGCGACGGCGTAAGGCCGGTAGAGCTGTGCGGTGGTGGCCGGGAATCCGTCTCCGGCGTAACCTGCAACGTTGTTCCCGGCGATGGTGGAGATGAAGGGGCCGTTCACCGTCACCTCGCGGACCACGTCGTTCATGGTATCGGCGATGTAGAGATTGCCGCCGGCATCGACGGCCACGCCCTGGGGAGAGTTCAGTTGGGCGGCGATAGCCTTGCCTCCGTCGCCGGCATAGCCTGGAAGTCCGTTGCCCGCCACCGTCCCGATGACTCCATTCGGCGTCACCTTGCGGATGGCGTGGTTGCCGGTGTCCGCGATGTAGATGTCGCCCGCGGCATCGACGGCGACGCCGCCTGGCAGCGCGAGCTGTGCGGAGGTAGCCGGGCCGGTGTCACCCGCGTATCCGCGAACGCCGCTGCCGGCCACGGTCGAGATCATGCCCGCCGGGGTCACTTTGCGGATGGCGTGGTTCTGCGTGTCCGCGATATACAGATTGCCGCCGGCATCGACGGCCAAGCCCTGCGGAACATTGAGGTTAGCGGCCGTTGCCTGACCTCCGTCACCCGCATAACCCGGTTTGCCGATGCCCGCCGCGCGCGTGAGGATGCCAGAGCCGTCGATCTTGAACACGCTGTTGCCGGAGCTGAAGTAGACGTTCCCGGCGGCGTCCACGGCGGCGCCCAGGGGCGGCTGCAAACCCACGTTCACGGCCGCGGCAGGCGTCGGCGGCACCCCGCCGCCCGCCACCGTCGAGACGAGGTACTGCTGCGCCCCCGCCGTTCCAGCGGCCAGCAGTAGACCCAATCCGACCCACACGTGTTTCCTCATTCGGCGCATTCTCCTTTTGTACCACGCGCTTCAAGCCCCAGGTTCGCCGCCTGAGGGCCCGGCCCGGCGGATGGGGACCGCTTTCGCGCTTCGAGCCCCGCGGCTCGCGCCTGCGGCCCCAATCTCCTTATGACGTAGGGGGCCGTACGTTGCGTTACGGCTGGTTTTACCCCCCGCTGGGAGCGCTGCGGCCCGCCACCGCGCCTATGGCGCGAAATATCCGTTAATGTCCAGTACCACGTGCGTGGGCTGAGTCACGAAAACGCTGATTGCCGCGTTCGCCCCCGCCGGGACGATCGCGGCGTTCGCCACCACGCTGCCGTCCCAGGAGTTCAATGTGGAAACATACGGCTGCGGCGCGGCCGCCGGCCAGGCCGTCAGATAGCCGAGCGGCCCGTCGGGCACCACGGTGACGTTGATCGCGTACGCCGCCGCCGTCGAGGGCACGTAGCAGCCGCTGGCCGGGATCGCAAACGAGCGCGTAGTCCCCGCCTGCATCTCCGGCCCCCCGAAGGGACCATCGGGGTTCCGTGTGTCCGCCACCCGGCACGGCCTCACCGGATAGAACGACAGCGCGCCGGTGTTTCCGGGCTGGCCAAAGTAGCCGTCGATGTCCAGGATCACGTCGGTCGGGCCGGTCACAAACACGGAAACCGATTCGTTGGTTCCGGCTGCGATGATGGCAGCATTGGCCACTACCTCACCGGTCCAGGAGTTCAGGGTGGAAACGTAGGGGAGAGGCGATCCCGTTGGCCAGGCGGCCAGATAGCCTAGCGGCCCACTGGGGACCACCGTGACGTTCATCGCATAGGCGCTCGCGATCGGCGGAATCCCGCAGGAACTGAGAGGAATGGGAAAGTCCCTGGTCTGGCCGCCGAACATGGACGGCCCGCCGAACTCGCCGGTGGAGTTGCGGGTATCGGCGACGCGGCAGGGCGCGGCGGGATAGAACGCGCTGCCGGCAGCATCGAAGTAGCCGTCGATATCGAGGATCAGGTCGGTTGGATCGCTGGCGAAGACGTTTACGGCTCCGCCCGTACCGGCCGGAACGATGGCGGCATTGGCCACCACGGCGCCGCCCCAGGAATTCAGAGTGGACACGTAAGGCTTGGGCTGGCCCGTGGGCCACAGGCTCAGGAAGCCGAGCGGGCCGTCGGGGACGACGGTCACATTCAGCGAATATGCCTGGGCGGTCGAGGGAATGCCGCAGCCGCTCGAGGGGATTGCGAAGGAGCGCGTTTGCCCGGCGGTCATGGTGGGACTGCCGAACGGTCCGGCGGCGTTGCGCGTGTCGGCCACGCGGCAGGGGGTGACGGGGACGAACTGCAGAGGAGCCAGCGCGGCGCCGGTCGAGAAGGACCAGACGGCAGAGCTGGCGGGACCGGAGGCGTTCTGCGCCACGATCTGCCAGTAGTACGTTGTGTCGACGCTCACGATCCCCGGGGCGAAGCTGGTCCCAGCCGTGTTTGCGACCAGGGGTGGCGAAGGCGAGGCGCCGAAGTAGACGTCGTAGGAAGCCGCACCGAAGGAAGCGCTCCAAGTCAGAACGGGCGCCGTCAAGACACCGGCCGCCCCATTTGCCGGGGAAGTCAGAATCGGCGCCTGGGGAGGCGAGAGGACAAAGGCCAGGTCAGCGGCGAAAGCCCCTGGCGAGCCGCCCCCCGAGACCGCGACCTGGTTCGTCACCTGGGAAGGCGCGTCCGCCGCGACGTTCAGCGCCACGCTGATTGCCGGGTAACTCGAACCGGGGCTGAGAGCGTCGCTTCGGGTGCAGGCACCGTTCGAGCAGTTCCAGCCCGGGCCCGACATGGACACCAGCGTCAGGCCAAGGGAGACCAGCTCCTTCACCGTGACGGCGCCGGCAGTTGGACCGGCCCCGGCGGCATTGCTCACCACCACCGTAAAGGCTACCCCCGCCTGCCCCGGCGCGAAATCTCCCGAGTGCGTGCTGGAGACGCTCAACAGCGCTTGGGTTCCCCCGGGTACCAGCAGCCGGATCACGTTGTTCCCGGTGTCGGCGATGTAGACGTTGCCGGCGGCGTCCACCGCCACGCCCGAAGGACTGTTGAGCTGAGCGCTGGCGGCCGGGCCCCCATCGCCCGAATAGCCCGCCGTGCCGGTCCCGGCCACCGTCGTGGCGGTGCCGCTGGCGTCCACACTGGTCACGACGTTGGACCCTCGCCAGATGCCCGCCTGGACTGCGGCGTTCGGGATAACGAAGGGGTCGTTGCCGTTCGCGATGTAGAGACTGCCGGCGGCATCCACCGCCGCGGCCTTCGGGTGAGTGGCTCTCGCGACGGTGGTGATGGTGCCATCCAGGGCCACCTTGCGGACCGCATCGTTGTACACGAGCCAGGGGCGGGGGAAGGGGCAGCAATCGATCGTGTAGGGGCCATCATCCCCAATGTAGAGGTTGCCGGCGGAATCCACCGCCACGCTGACCGGGAAGAGCTGGGCGCCGGTGGCCGGGCCTCCGTCGCCGGAGTAGCCAAGGCTGCCGTTGCCGGCCACCGTCGTAATGGTTCCATCCGGCGTCAGCTTGCGAACCGTGAAGCCGTCGATATCGTAAAGGTTGCCGTCTGCATCCACCGCCACGCCGCAGCCGCAGGCTGCGTCCACCGTCGTGATCGTGCCGTCAGCAGCCGCCACCTTGCGCACAGTAGTATCGGCAATGTAGAGGTTGCCGCCGGAATCCAACGCCACTGCGGAGGGCCTGTTGAGCTGAGCGCTGGTCGCCGGGCCTCCGTCGCCCGAAGAGCCTGCAACGCCATCCCCGGCCACCGTCGAGATCATCCCATCCGCAGCCACCTTGCGGATTCGGTAGTCGCCCGTATCCGCGATGTAGAGGTTGCCGGATGCATCGACCGCCAGCCCGCTTGGGGCGTTGAGCTGGGCGCTCGCAGCCGAACCTCCGTCGCCCAACCAGGCGGCGCCGTTGCCGGCCACCGTCGTGATGGTGCCGTCGGCCCCAACCTTGCGCACCCTGTCGTTTGCGACGTCGGCAATGTAGAGGTTGCCGGATGCGTCCACCGCCACACTCCCTGGCCCGAGCTGTGCGCTGGTGGCCGGGCCTCCATCGCCTGAGTAGCTGGAGGTGCCGTTGCCGGCCACCGTCGTGATGGTGCCGTCGGTAGCGGCCACCTTGCGCACCCTGTTGTTGGAGTAGTCGGCAATGTAGAGGTTGCCGGATGCATCGACCGCTAACCCGCTTGGGGAGTTGAGTTCCGCGCTCGTCGCAGGGCCGCCATCGCCGGAATAGCCGGCGTTGCCGTTGCCGGCCACCGTCGTGATTGTGCCGTCAACCGCCACCCTGCTCACCGTGTTTCCGAAGGACGCAATGTAGACGTCGCCGACGGCACTTACCGCCAACTCGTCGCCACCGACTGAGGCCACCGTCGTGATCGTGCCGTCTGGCGCCACTTTGCGGAGCGCGAGACTGCTGTCATCTATGATGTAGACGTTGCCGGCGGCGTCTAAACCCACGCCCGTAGGCGACAGGAACTCGGCGCTGGTGGCCGGGCCTCCGTCACCCGAGATGCCCCGCCATCCGTCGCCGGCCAGCGTCGTGATGGTGCCATCGACCGCCACCTTGCGGATTCGGAAGTTGTCCACGTCCGCGATATAGACGTTGCCGGATGCGTCCACGGCAATGCCCAAAGGATTGTTGAGTTGGGCGCTGGTGGCCGGGCCTCCATCGCCCGAGTATCCTGCGATCCCATTCCCCGCCACGCGCGTCAGGATTCCCGAGCGGTCGATCTTGAACACGCAGTTGCCCGCGTTGACGTAGACGTTGCCGAGCGTGTCCACGGCGGTCGACACCGGCAGCGGCAACCCCACACTCACGGCCGTAGCCGGGGTCGGCGGAATGGGGATCCCGCCGCCCGCCACTGTCGTGATCAAGTACTGCTGCTGCGCCCAGCCCGTCGCGGCGGCAAACAACATTCCCACCGCGACCGAAACGCTCTTACTCATGCCGCACTTCCCTCTTCCCGAACGGGCGTATCCGCCCAACATGATTGTAGTCCCAAAGCGTCCCGCCGCCGAGCAAACTTGCGGACAAGTCCCGCCGCCTAGCAAACTTGCGGACAAACTCATGGCGTTGTCCGGGATGATGGAAGCGTCCCGCGCGGGGCGGCGCGGTTGGAACCCACGCCTCGCCGCCTGCGCCACGCTACGCGGGCTGCTCCACGCGCAGCGGCTTGCCCCCGCGGCCCGTCGCGGAGGCGGAGATGTAGTCGCGGTGCATGCGGGCGATGGCCTCGATACTGATGTTCTTCGGGCAGACGGCCTCGCACTGGCCCATGTTGGTGCACTGGCCGAACCGCTCGCGGGTCATCTGGAGGACCATGCCGATGGCGCGGCGGTCGCGCTCGGCCTGCCCCTGAGGTAACAGGCCGAGGTGGGAGATCTTGGCGGCGGTGAACAGCGCCGCCGAGGCGTTGGGGCACATGGCCACGCAGGCGCCGCAACCGATGCAGGCGGCGGCGTCCATGGCCAGATCGGCCTTCTCCTTGGGAACCGGAATGGCGTTGGCCTCGACGGCGCTGCCGGTGGAAACCGAGATGTAGCCGCCGGCAGCGATGATGCGGTCGAAGGCGCTGCGGTCCACGATCAAATCCCTCACCACCGGAAACGCGCGCGCCCGCCAGGGCTCCAGATAGAGCGTGTCGCCGTCCTTGAAATGGCGCATGTGGAGCTGGCAGACGGTGGTGCCGCGCTGGGGGCCGTGGGCTACGCCGTTGACCATGAAGCCGCACATGCCGCAGATGCCTTCGCGGCAGTCGTGGTCGAAGGCGATGGGCACGACGCCCTGGGCGATGAGACCCTCGTTCACTACGTCGAGCATTTCGAGGAACGACATGTGCTCGCTGATATCCCGAGCCTCGTAGCGCTCCATGCGGCCGCGGTCGCCGGGGCCGTTCTGCCGCCAGACGTAGAGGGTGAGGTTCATTTGTAGCTCCGTCGCGAGGGGTGCACGTATTCGAACGACAGCGGCTCTTTGTGCAACGCGGGGGCGTTCCCCGTGCCGCGGAATTCCCAGGCGGCGACATAGGAATAAGCCTCGTCGTTGCGCAGCGCCTCGCCGTCCGGAGTCTGGTACTCCTCGCGGAAATGGCCGCCGCAGGATTCGTTCCGCTCCAGCGCGTCGAGGCACATCAGCTCGGCCAGTTCGAAGAAATCGGCCACGCGGCCGGCCCTTTCGAGCGACTGGTTCAGCTCCTCGCCGGT
>Ga0182017_10004349_pt1 | contig 10547 bp, 7 predicted proteins | sample 712E3DmetaG_FD_120492 | JGI IMG/M metagenome (GOLD analysis project Ga0182017, IMG submission 120492) | Permafrost microbial communities from Stordalen Mire, Sweden - 712E3D metaG | ecosystem: Environmental > Terrestrial > Soil > Wetlands > Permafrost | place: Sweden: Stordalen | collected... | reverse complement strand
GGTTGAGTATTATCTGGCCCAGGTCGACCAGCCGTATGACCATTACAGCGTGCAGGAAAAGAAAGATTTTTATAAAGCAGTACTCATTACCCTCGATGCTGCCATGGATTATGCCCAACGGTATGCCGAGCTGGCAAAGAAAAATGCGGCTAAAGAAACCGATCCCAAACGGAAGAAAGAACTGGAGCGCATCGCTGAAGTCTGCGCCCAGGTGCCGGTCAATCCTGCCCGCGACTGGTGGGAGGCGGTGCAGTCCGTCTGGATGATGCATGTCCTGATTACCTGCGAATTGTCCGCCAGCGTGCACTGTTTCGGCCGTTTCGATCAGTACATGTATCCTTATTACAAAAAATCCGTGCATGACGATAAAACCATGACCCACGACGAAGCTCTGGAATTACTGGAATGCTTCTGGATCCACACCAACTGCACCGGCCTGCGGAGCTGGGATTCGGTGAAAATCCTCACAGGAATGGGCTTAGGCAATAACCTGACCATCGGCGGGCAGACCCGCGATGGTAAAGACGCCTGCAACGACGTTACCATCCTTTGTCTGGAATGCGACGAAGAGCTGGGCATCCTGCTGCCCGAAACGGGCATGCGCATCTGGTCCGGCACCCCGGATAAATATCTCCGCAAGGCGGTGGAACTGGTGCGGCTGGGCCGGGGCAAACCGAAATTCTTCGGCGATAAGAAAGGCGTGCAATTACTGGCCAAGGGCTATCCTGAATTAACCATCGAAGACTGGCGTGAATATTCATTATTGGGCTGCACCGAGACCAACCTGCCGCATATCACCATGGGCAACCTGTTCGAGGGCGTCAACGTCGTGGCCAAAATCATGGAACTGGTAATCTCCAACGGCAAATGCACCATCTGCGGCAAACAGATCGGGCCGGTCACCGGCGACCCGCGCACCTTTGAATCCATGGACGGCGTCCGGAAGGCGTTCCGGGACCAGGTTTTCTATTGGATGAAGCACCTTGCTCAAGCCCAGAAAATACCCAAAGAAATGCAGTCAGCTTTCTATCCCGCGCCTTTCAGCTCCTCTTTGTCTGAAGGCCCGATGCAGAAAGGCATCGATATTACTCAAGGCGGGTCGTGGTTTACCACTTACGGCGCGTTCCTGGCTGGTCTGGCCGATACCGCCGATTCTTTGGGCGTCATCGACCGCCTGATTTACCGGGAAAAGAAGGTTACCTGGGATGAATTAACTCAGGCGTTGAAAGATAACTGGCAGGGCCATGACAACCTGCGGCAGCTTTGCATTAACGGCGTCACCAAGTACGGCAACGACGATGATTATGCCGACGAATGGGCGGCATTCGTAATGGATACCTGGTATGACACCCTTGACTGGATTAATACCCAGAAAGAACTGCTGCCGAAATGGGGCGGACGCTGGGTCGGCGCCATGACCACGGGTTCGAATACGGTCGCTTACGGCCTCAATGTAGGCAGCCTGCCCAACGGCCACATTTATCCCAATCCGCTGGCGGATACGATGTCCCCGGTCCAGGGCATGGACAAAAACGGCCCCACGGCGGTGATTAAATCCGCCGCGAAATTACCCATCCATCGGTTTGCGCTGGGCGGCCCGTTGAATCTGCGGCTAAGCCCGCAGCTGGTCGCCACTGAACGTGATGTAGATAACCTGATGTCCTTCCTCCGGGCGATTGAAAACGAAGGCATCTACCATATCCAATTTAACATAATATCAAGCGATTCTTTGCGCAAAGCGATGAAAGAACCGGAAAAATACCGCGATTTAATGGTCCGCGTGGCCAGCTTCACGGTCTATTTCGTGGACCTCACCGCCGAGCAGCAAATGGATATCATCAACCGGACCGAGCAGCAGGGCTATTAAGCCTAAGAGGCTGGTTTTTATACGTTCGAGTTTCGAACTCGACCGCCTATTACCATTTCATCCATACCGGCGGAAGCCGGTATCTATTGGCAGGTTACAGACTGCTGAAATAGTCTACTTCCCTAAAAGAAAGTGATGGCTAAATGAAAATAATGAAAGATAAATCCCTCTATATCTCCCTTTCGCGAAAGGGAGAGTTTCATGACAGCAGGGCTATTAAGCCTGGCAAGGTTGAAAATGGAGGGTAAGATGGTAAAAGCCAATGCGCTTATCGACAATTTTATCGCAGGTTTTGGTGACTGGCGGGGTGATACGATTGCTGACATCCGGCGGGTTATCCATGAAGCTGACCCGGATATCGTCGAGGAAGTGAAATGGCGGGGCGCTGCAGTCTGGTCCCACGATGGCATCGTTTGTGTTGCCAATGCTTTCAAAGACAAGGTAAAGCTGATTTTTTATCGAGGCTCAGATCTGCCTGACCCTGATAAGCTCTGCAATAACGGGTTGGAAGGCAAGCAATGGCGGACAATTGATTTTCATCAGGGAGACACCATCAACAAGACCGCCCTGAAAAACTTCATCCGGGCCGCTGTTGCTAACAACATCACTAAAGTGAAAACCGCCGCCAAGCCTCCCGCTGCGCGGGGGAGCAAACCAAAGAAACCGGTAAAATAGCATAATCTATCATTTCAAAACATATCCATTGAATGGCAATAATTCCGTTTGTTGTCCGGGCGTTTTTTTTATTTCTTTCTGATCTCAATGACAATTATTTTGAGTAATCTCAATAACTCTCCGGCTGTTGTCGCCGGAAAAAGTGTTGCAAATTCATAACATTTTTCTGTGAACTGATTTAAATATTATTTTTACCGGTTTTAGACTTGATTTGATTATTTCGCAATGGTAAAATCTCATCTATACTTAAGTTTATACGTAACTAGGAACCAGGTTTGCATTTACCGATTAATGTGTATATTCCCATAGCGGGGAAATCAATATCGGCCCGGGATATCAGGAGCGCTGACGATGGATGATAAAGCAGCAAAACAGGATAAAAAACCGAAGGCAAGCACCAAGCGTAAAACAACGCCCAAGGGTAAAGAAGCCCTCAATAAAAAAGATAAAAGCGATAGTGAATTCCGACAGCTGTTCTCGTCAATCAATTTGAGCATGGCTTTACATCAGATGGTTTATGACTCATCGGGTAAAGCCGTAGATTATACAATCACCGATGTCAATCCTGTATGGGAAATACACACCGGCCTTTCTAAAAAACAGGTTATCGGCAAAAGCCCGGCCGAATTATTCCATGTAGTCCAGGCTCCCAACCTCGAAGTATTCGCAAAAGTAGCCGCGACCGGAAAAGCCATTACCTTTGAGACCTTTTTCCCGGATATGCGTATTTATTCTCAGGTATTTGCCTTCTCGACCAAACCGGGTACTTTCACCACGATAATCTCGGATATCACCGAACATAAAAAGTTGGAATCACGGTTGCAAGAGAGTGAGGAACGTTACCGCGCCCTGGTTGATTTGACGCCTGACGCAATCCTGGTCCACCGGGACGGAAACATCTATTATGCTAATGCTTCAGCCGTCAGGATGTTCGGGGCTGACACCTTCAGCGAACTGGTAAAACATAACCTACTGGATTTAATCGCTGCTGAAGACCGGGAAAATGCCAGGACCTCGATAAAAACCGTTGTAGAGGGTAAAACCACGGTGATGACGGAGAGACGGGCATTCCGTTTGAATGGGCAGCAATGGAGGCTGGAAGCAACCGGTTCCCCGGTCCCCTGGAATAACGAGACATGTGTTCAGGTAATAATCCGTGATGTTACCGAGCGTAAAAAGCTGGAGGAAACTCTGGCAACGTCTGAAAGTAATTTCAGGCATTTATGGCAGACAATGTCTATGGGTGTGGTGTATCAGGATGCCGAAGGAAAGATTATTTCCATGAACCCCGCGGCTGAACGGATCCTTGGGCAGAACCAGCGGGATTATGTCGGAAGTTCATCACAAGACCATGAACATTTCACGATTAAAGAGGACAAATCTCCGTTTCCGGGTAATGCCCATCCTTCGATGGTTGCCTTAAAAACAGGCCAAAATATAAATAATGTGGTGATGGGAGTTTATAACCCACGGGATAAGCAATACCACTGGATTAATGTCAGCGCAATTCCTCTGCTCCAACCCAACGAAACCAAACCATATCAGGTCTACACTATTTTCGATGACATAACCGAGCGCAAGAATTCAGAAGAATAAATTCGTCAGCAGGCAGAAGAATTGAAGACCGTGATGGACCTGGTTCCCGCCGCAATCTGGGTAGCTCATGATCCGGAATGTCACAATATTACCGGAAACCGCACCGCTAATGAATTTTATGAAGCTAAAGAAGGAGAAAATGTTTCTGCCGGCCCCGCTTCCGGTGAGCCTGTTTCTCCCCGCCGGTTTTTCAGGAATGGTAAGGAATTGAAAGCTGAAGATTTGCCAATGCAAGAAGCTGCTGCCCGGAACCAGGTGGTGGAAGGATCTGAATTTGACGTCAAGGTTCCCAGTGGGAAATCACTCACACTGATGGGTGCAGCGAGCCCATTGCGGGATGAAAAAGGAAAGGTACGCGGAGCTGTGGCCGCCTTTCTGGACATCACGGCCCGCAGGGAAATCGAAGAACAGAATTTCGAGCATTTGCACATTCTGGAACAGGCTAATGTCTTCGTCAGGGATATGGACGGCAAAATTATCTTTTGGAATATGGGCGTTGAAAAGATTTACGGCTATTCTATGGACGAGGCTATCGGAAAAACATCCAATGAACTGTTGAAAACTGAATTTCACGAACCGCTCCCTGATATCCTGCGTGATTTGACCGCCAAAGGAACGTGGGAGGGGGAATTGGTTCACACCCGGAAAGACGGTGTTAAAATCATTTCATCCAGCGTGTGGACGTTTTATCAGGCGGACAAAAATCATGCGGGCATGATTATCGAAGCTAACACCGATATCACCGAGCGGAAAAAAGCAGAAGAAGCCGCCGTCGAATATTCCAAAAACCTGGAAATTGCCAATAAGGAACTGGAAGCCTTTAGTTATTCCGTTTCGCATGACCTGCAGGCGCCGCTGCGTGCCCTCGACAGCTTTAGCGAACTGCTGATTGAAGACTACGGGCAGAAAATTGATGAAACAGGACAGGACTACCTCAAACGGATCAGGAAAGCCACCCAGACGATGTCCCAGCTGATTAATGACATGCTGAAACTCTCAAGAGTGGTCCGGTCGGAAATCCGGATCGACCTCGTACATTTGAGCGAAGAGGCTAAAGTTATTGCCGGGGAATTACAGGCCGGTCAGCCGGAACGCAAGGTTAAGTTCGTCCTCGCGCCGGATATATTAGTCGCCGGAGACCGGGGCTTGCTGGATATTGCTTTAAATAACCTGCTTGAAAATGCCTGGAAATATACATCTAAAAACCCAAATGCCTTAATCGAGTTTGGGCAGACTCAGCAAAATGGCGAAAAAGTGTTTTTTGTAAGAGATAACGGTATTGGTTTTGACATGATATATAGCGATAAACTCTTTCAACCTTTTCAACGCCTTCATACAGATAAAGAATACCCCGGCACAGGTATCGGGTTAGCTATCGTGCAAAGGATTATACGGCGGCATGGCGGCAGGATTTGGGCGGAATCTGAGGTTGGTAAAGGAACCACGTTTTATTTTACAATAGAAAATGCGTCAGGTTTGGGAAAAAGCTAAATTCGGACACCCGCCAATTGGATTTTAATTAATGAAAAATATATTCTGCTAACCGAAGACAACCCGGACGATGTCACGTTAACCAGAATCGCTTTTCGAAAGGCCGGGGTAGCCAACCGCTTGGACGTGGTTTGGGACGGAGTCGAAGCGATGGAATTTCTTTTCGGTACTGGAAGGTACGCAGGCAGGGATCTCACAAATAAACCTGCCGTAATCTTGCTCGATTTAAAACTTCCGCTGCTTAACGGCGTGCAAGTGCTCAAAGCAATCCGGGAAAATGTTGCAACAAAAGATATTCCGGTAATAGTGCTTACTTCTTCGATGGAACCCTCCGATCAAAGAGCGTGTAACCATTGTGGAGTAAATGAATACCTCCAAAAACCGGGCAGTCTCTCAAAATTTATTGAGATCGTCGTCCATATCAAATCAGTATTTTTAGATTAGGGGGACTTAACCTCCATCCTGAATTTTTGAAAACCTTTCCGGAATAGCCATCATCACGCAAGAAATGGTAAACGTCCCAGTGTCTCCCCCGCCGGTTCGCCGCGTTTCCTCAAGCCCAAATATTACGCCATATTCTGCTTTGAAATAAAAATTTCCCGGCAAACTTGGTATCCCCGTTGTGACTCTGCTATTATATTGATAAATTACTTTTGCGGAGGTAGAAAAATGGTCGGCGGATATATGGGGAAAATCCTGTTTGTGGATCTTTCCACCGGAGAAATCAAAGAAGAACCCACCGATGAGAAAATGGCTAAAGAATACCTGGGCTGCTACGGCCTCGGCGCCAGGATTTTATACAGCCGGATGAAAGCCGGCGTGGACCCCCTGGGGCCGGAAAATATGCTCGGGTTTGTCACCGGGCCGCTGACCGGCACGGGCGTTCCTACCGGTTCCCGTTACATGGTCGTCGGCAAATCGCCGCTGACCGGCGGCTGGGGCGATGCCAATTCCGGCGGTTATTTCGGTTCCTATCTTAAATTTTCCGGTTTTGACGCTGTGTTTTTCACCGGCATTTCACCCAAACCGGTTTATTTATTGCTGGATAACGGCCGGGTGGAGATTAAAGACGCCGCCAATCTTTGGGGCAAAGATACTTACGAAACCGAAGATACCCTAATGGCCGAATACGGCAGCACTTCCCGCGTGGCCTGCATCGGGCCGTCCGGGGAAAAAGTATCGTTAATCGCCGGTATTATGACCGACCACGGCAGCGCTGCCGCCCGCTCCGGATTGGGCGCTGTGATGGGTTCCAAAAAATTGAAAGCGATTGTTGCCCGAGGCGAAATCGAAGTGCCGATTGTTAACAAAGAAGTGATATCTACGCTCCGGGCCGAGCAGATGAAACAATGGCAGACGATCCGTCCCAACGGCATGTCCGAAATCGAAGGGCAGCGCAAATACGGCACCAGCAGCAGCAACTACAGTTCGGCGCACAGCGGCGATAGCCCGGTCAAGAACTGGGGCGGCATCGGTGTTATTGATTTCCCCGACCGAGAAGGCGTCCATCAGGATAAATTCTTAGCCCGGGTGGAGAAAGGGCACGCCTGCTGGCATTGCCCGGTCGCCTGCAAAGCCGTATTGAAAGCAGGGGAAGGCGAATATAAGTACGCCGCCGGCTGCCACCGTCCCGAATATGAAACGGCGGCGGCTTTCGGTTGTAATTGCCTGAATAACGATACAGAATCGATTTCGATGGCCAATGATATCTGCAACCGCGGCGGTCTGGATACGATTTCCGGCGGCAGCGTTATCGCTTTTGCCATGGAATTATACGAAAACGGCATTATCACGATGGAAGATACCGGCGGTATCGACCTGAAATGGGGCAACCATCAGGGCATCATCGCTCTAACCGATAAAGTCGTTAAAAGGGAAGGCCTGGGCGATATCCTGGCGGACGGCGTTAAGAAAGCCGCTGAAAAAATCGGTAAAGGCGCGGAGAAATATGCCGTCCATGTCGGCGGACAGGAACCCGGCATGCACGACCCGCGGCTGCCCCGCGGCAACGGTTACCCGATGTCCGCCGCCCGTTACCAGATGGACGCCACGCCGGGGCGCCATATGCTCAGTTTCGGCACATTTGTTATTTTCCGGCATTGCGTAAATATGACCGGGATGTGTTTCCAGGGCGGATGGTCCGGCAGCCGGGAAAGATTGTTAGGCTTCCTGAATGCCGTCACCGGCTGGAACATGACCATGGACCAGATGCTGCTGGCGGGTGAAAGGACGGCCAACATCAGGCACGCCTTCAACCTGCGCGAAGGCATCTGTGAATTGAACTGGACGCCGCACCCGCGGATTGTGGGCAAGCCGCCGCAGGAAGACGGCCCGCTGAAAGGTTCCACCGCCGATATCGAAGCCCAGATTTACTGGGGATTGGGTTCCCTGGACTGGGACCGCTTCACCACCAAGCCCAGTAAAGCCAAGCTGCTGGCTCTCGGCGGACTCGACGATGTCGCCAAAGATTTATGGCCGTAAAAACATGATAAAATATGTTGTGCGAATCAAATAAAATTTCCACAACCGCAATATTCTGTTATTTGACATGACACAATAAAATTTAGGGGGAACGTAATGGATTTAGGGTTAAAAGGTAAAGTCGCCGTCGTTACCGGCAGCGCCAGTCAGGTCGGTATGGGGAATGCTATCTGCCTGCTGTTGGCCAAAGAAGGCTGCGATATCGTCTCGGCGGATTTGGACCTGGAAGGGGCGGTAAAAACAGCCGAAGCCGTGAAAGCGCTCGGTCGCAAAGCCATCGCCGTCAAAGTCAATATCACCGTTTTTGCCGAAGCTGAAGAAATGGCCAAAGCGGCGCTGAAAGAATTCGGCAAAATCGACATTTTAGTCAATACCGCCGGGTTGAACGCAGGTATGGGCTCGCAATTCATGCAGCAGAAACAGGAGGTCTGGGAAAAAGATTTCGCCGTCAACCTTTACGGCACGATGAATTGCTCCAAAGCAGTCCTGCCGGGCATGATGGAAAAGAAATACGGGAAAATCATTAATTTCTCATCGATTGTCGCCAAAATGGCCGGCGGCCCCGGTTCTTATGCGGCCGCCAAAGCGGCTGTGCTGGCTTTCAACCGCGGTCTCGCCGCTCAATACGGGGCGAACAACATCAACGTCAATGCCATCGCCCCGGGCATGGTCCAGACTAAATTCTTCGCCGCCATGGCGCAGGACCGTCAGGACAAAATGTTCGATGCGATGGCCAACATGGCCCCGCTGAAGAGGAATCAGACCACCGACGATATTGCAAATGCCGTCGCCTTTTTAGCCTCTGATGTCTCCCGGAATATCACCGGCCAGTGCCTGCAGGTGGATTCCGGCATGATTATGCAGTAATACCCTTTGGAAAATAATTAAGTAAAATGGGCAAGTCTAAAACGACCTGCCCATTTTTTTACACAATTAGTCTCCTCGCCCAGTACATTTTGACTGAAGGTTATACATCAGCCTTCGTCTGAGTACCTTCGGAAAGTATTTCGGCCTGTGAGCCTCAAGGAGAGAGCTAGAGAGAGGGGCTGGATTGGTTCGCCCCGTTCTATTTATACCCTTTCGTAAATTTTTTATTGTTATCAAACAGTTCGTCCACCATCTGCCGGGTCTCATCGATGGTCAGCATTGCGGCGGTAATCGGGTCCAGCAGAATTGCTTGGAAAATCTTGGTCTTATCCTTTTCCATAATTCCCCGCACCGCCAGTTCCTGCACTGCGACGTTGCTCATATTCAATCCTGCCAGCTGCGGCGGCAGGTTACCCACCGGGCAGGGGTGTATCCCTTCTTTATCCACCAGGCAGGGCACTTCCGCGCAGCATCCCTGCGGCAGGTTGTTAATCAGACCGGTGTTTTTCACGTCGCCGTAAATTACGGCCGGTTCCCCGGTTTCGATGGCATGGATGATTATCGAGCCGAATTCAGTGCTGTGGTCCAGCGGGAACCGATAATTCGTACGCAGCTGTTCCGCCAGTTTGTCGTCTTTGTCGTTGTCCTGCGACATCCACATTTTGGCGTTGCTCTGATACTGCGCGCCGGTGTTTATACCGTACTGCTTCATTGTTTCCGGGTTCTTGCGGAAATAGGGCGTGTAAGAGGCGATGTGGCCGCTGGATTCGGTGACATAATAGCCGAACGTCTTGCAGACCTCCGCCCGCACGATATCCGGGCCGCCGTAATGCGACTGCGGGTCTGAATATATTGCCGGGTCTTTCAGCTTTTCTTTTAGCAGCGGATAAACGTCTTTACCGTGCCGTTTCAGTTCCAGAAACCAGGCGAAATGATTAATGCCCGCTACCAGATAGGACAGTTCTTCAAACGGGATATCCATGTAGCGGGCGAGGGTGCGGGCTGTATTCGGCACGCTGTGGCATAACCCGACATTTTTAATCCGGGTGTAATCGCTCACCGCCCAGGAAATCATTGCCATCGGGTTGGTGTAATTCATCAGCCAGGCGTCAGGGCAGAGTTCTTCCATATCGCGGCAAATATCCAGCACCGCCGGCACGTGGCGCGCCCCGTTAAAAACCCCGCACGGCCCCATTGTTGCCGTGTCACCATGGTCGACGCCGTACTTCAGCGTCACGGCCCGGTCGGCTTCTTTCCATTTATAACCGGCATTGAGCGTAATAAAAACATAATCCGCACCGTCAACCGCTTTCCGGCGGTCGGTGGTGGACTCGATTTTTGTCTGGAATTTATTTTGGGCGACAATTCTGTTAGCGAAAGCGGCGGTAAGCTCCAAATGTTCCGGGGCGATATCCATCAGTGTGATCGTGCTGTCCCTGAGTTCTGGATAATAAATTATATCCGTGATAAAGCGGCTGGCAAAAACGTGGCTGCCCGCCCCGATGATGACAATTTTCGCCATCACAATTCTCCTGCTGTTTTAGTCTTTAGCCCAGCCGCCCATCACCGC
>Ga0182017_10004348_pt1 | contig 10547 bp, 9 predicted proteins | sample 712E3DmetaG_FD_120492 | JGI IMG/M metagenome (GOLD analysis project Ga0182017, IMG submission 120492) | Permafrost microbial communities from Stordalen Mire, Sweden - 712E3D metaG | ecosystem: Environmental > Terrestrial > Soil > Wetlands > Permafrost | place: Sweden: Stordalen | collected... | reverse complement strand
CGTCCGACGGCTCGGAACCTCTTCTGGGCGCTGGAGCGGATGGAGAAGGTGACTGAGACGGACACTGGGGGAGACCTCGTCGAGAGGCTGAAGGCCGAGGCCGACGCCATCGCGCGCGACACCATCGAGACGAACCGGAGGCTGGTCGAGTGCGGCCAGGAACTGGTCCCGGAAGGGGCCCGGGTGCTGACCCACTGCAACTCCGGCCCGCTGGCCGCCCTGGTCTACGGCACGGCCGTGGGCATCCTCATCGAGGCGTATCAGCGGGAGAAGGGGATAGAGGTCTTCGTCGACGAGACGAGGCCGCTGCTGCAGGGCGCGCGTCTGACCTGCTGGGAGCTGGGCGCATACGGCGTGCCGTATACGCTGATCCCTGACAACACCGCCGGCTGGCTGATGGCCAACGGCAGGATCGACATGGTCATCACCGGGGCCGACCGCATCGCCTCCAACGGGGACAGCGCGAACAAGATAGGCACCTATTCCGCAGCGACGCTGGCGGCGGCTCACAACATCCCGTTCTATATCGCTGCGCCGCTGTCGACCGTCGACCTCGCGTGCATAGCAGGGGAGTCCATCACCATCGAGGAGCGGAACGGCGACGAGGTGAGGCGGTTCGGCGGAACGCTGGTCGCACCGGAGGACGCGCCGGTCTTCAACCCCGCGTTCGACGTCACTCCCGCCAGGCTTATCGAAGCCATCGTGACAGAGGAAGGCATCTGCAGGCCCCCCTACACCGAGAGCCTGCCCGACGCCGTGCGGCGAGCCGGAGGCGGCGCGTGGACATAGACCCGGCGGGCGTGCGCGTGATGGTCCTGGCCGCCGGCCTGGGCACGCGACTGATGCCCCTCACGGGGGACATCTCCAAGCCGATGGTCCCGATAGTAAACAGGCCTGTGATGGAGCACACCATGAGGCGCCTGGCCAGGACCGGCTTCAGGCAGCTGATGGTGAACCTCCACTACCTCCCGGACGCAATAACAGACCACTTCGGAGACGGCTCGAAGTGGGGGCTGGAGATACAGTACTCTCACGAGGAAAGGCTCCTCGGCACCGCGGGCGGCGTCAAGCGCTGCGAGGATTTTCTGAGAAAGAGCGGGACCTTCCTGGTCGTCAGCGGCGACGCGCTGACCGACGTGGACCTGCTGGAGATGCTCCGGTTCCACAAGGAGAGCGGGGCACTCGGGACGATAATGGCCACGCCTGTGGAAGACGTCTCTCACTACGGCATCGTCATGTCGGACGGGCTGGGCCGCGTCACCGGTTTCCAGGAGAAGCCCTCCGAGGCGGAGGCGGAGAGCAGGGTCGCCAACTCGGGCATCTACGCGTTCGAGTCGGAGGTGTTCGACCTCATACCGTCCGGTCGCCCTTACGATTTCGGCCGCGAGCTCTTTCCCTCGATGGTCCAGTCGCACGCGCCGCTCTTCGCGTGGTCGCACCGTTACTACTGGAACGACGTGGGCAGCATCGAGGAGTACCAGCGAGGCAACTTCGACGCGCTTGAGGGGAAGGTACACGTGGAGGTGCCGGGAGTCGAGATAGCGCCCCGTGTCTGGATAGGACAGGACACCGAGATAAAGAGCGACGTCCTGCTGACCCCACCCGTATGCATAGGAGACCATTGCGTCATCGAGAGCGGCGCCCGCCTGCTCGGACCGGTGATAGTCGGGCCGGACACGAAGGTCAGGGAAGGAGCGGTGCTCTTCCGTGGCATAAAGTGGGGCGGCGGCTACATCGGCAGGGACGCGAGCATGGTCGGCAGCATCGCCGGAGCCGAGTCGATGATCGGTGACGGTGCGGCCGTGCTGGACGGTGCGGTGATCGGCAGCGGGACCATCGTAAAAGACGGGATAGTGATAGACCCCAGTGTTAAGATAATGCCAGGGACCGTGGTCGACCACGACAACGGCCGCTGACGGCGGACCTCTCCAACCTCTCCCGCATCGATATCCTGACGGAAGGACGATAACGTGCCGAACGCGCGGGAGCAGCTCCTCGACCTCCTCTTCCCTTCGTCGTGTCGCGGGTGCGGCGCGACCGCCGAGTCACTTTGCGACGAATGCGTCGACCGGCTGCTGGTCAGCAGAGCCGTCGCGGCGCACTCGCGCCGTGACAGTCCGGTCGATGCCATCGACCGCGTCGCCTGGGGCGGCGCTTACGAAGGGGTCCTGAAATCGGCGGTGCTCGCGTTGAAGTCCGGAGACCGCCGGATTGCCGGATCGCTCTGGACCGTCATGCGCGCGGCCGCGGGCAACGACCCCGAGTTCTGCTCTCCCGACCTGGTCTGCTTCGTGCCGTCCCGCAGGAAGAAGGTGGCGGAGCGGGGCTACAACCAGGCGTAGCTGCTTGCCTCCCTCGCGTCTCGAGACCTGGAGAGGCCGCTCTCGCGCGCCCTCGTGAAGACCAGGGACACGGCCGACCAGGACAGGCTGACCGGCGCCGGTCGCCGGGACAACCTGACCGGCGCTTTCGCTCTGAGGGGCCGCTTCTACGGCGAAGCGGTGCTGCTCATCGACGACGTCCTGACGACCGGGTCGACCGCGGGCGAGTGTGCGCTTGTACTGCTTAACGGCGGGGCGGCGGCGGTGTCCCTCCTGGTTTGCGCCCGTGCCGTCCTCAGGGGAGCGGCAGGAACCGATGGGACGCACATCGACTGAGCAAGGCCACGGGCGAAAAATCCCCCAACCGGTGTAAAATCGTGTTGAAATGGAAGAAGGAGGGCCGTTTACTAGCCCGAACAGGTGAGAGTGCATCGTGATTCAACCGGTGACGGGACCGGGCATCACGTGCGGGAGGGCGCCATTATTTCAGCTATCGTGCAGTGCTGACGATATAAAGTTCGTATTGCGAACGCCGGATGCGGCCGGTAAGGACTTTTTCACGGAGGCTTCATGCAGCTTTCCGACAGGGAAATTCAGAATACGCTCGATCTGCTCAAGAAGCAGAAGGTAGTGGACGAGGATGAGGCGGCCAGCCTGTCGATCGAGGAGATCGCCGAGGTCAACGAGGTGATCAAGCATCTGGGCGGCGCGCCCGAAGTCCGCTCCGACAAGGTCGAGAAACTCAAGAAGGCGCTCGAGTCGTCGAGCTACAACGTGACCAACGACGACGTCGCCAAGAAGCTCATCGGGCGGATATTCTCCGACAAGATCCGCTGAGGAGCTGCGGCAGACCCGCCTGAACATCGTCCCCGTGCTACGATATCCAAGGCGCTCCCGGCTGTGGTTGAAAGTCGATGCCAGTCGCAGGCGAAACGACCCACGTAAGGCGACAATTGGTCGCTGAGCATGGTGCGGCTTAGGGGTAAGTCCTGCCCCCGGCTTGCCGGGGAGAAGGTGGAGTGGTCGGCGCAAGCGGTTACGCCGGCTGCAAATCCTCAGCAGGCGAGTGTGGGGCCAAAGACCAGGTCAGCGGGAGCGCCATTCTATTAGTATCCCGTCCCATGGACACTGCGGCATTCGAACGCCGATGCATCCCCACCGGCGGCGTTCCACTCCCTGCGGCGTACTGCTGGAGTACACCTCAGTCGCGCGCCTGGCCGGAGGGGCGCCTCGGCGCTCTCGGTGCTCACACCGCCCATGGGACGGGATACTTGAGACTGTTTAGTCAGATTCTTACGATCCGGTATTCGAACGCCGATGCATCCCCACCGGCGGCGTTCCACTCCCTGCGGCCTACTGGAGAATTTTCCTTTTACGACGCGGCTGGCGGGCGCGGGACCACGCGATCGGGCGCCTCCGGGTCACGTTGCCCGGCGTTCTGCCCTGTGGTACGCTGTCGAAAACGAGGAACAGACCGGGGGTAACAACCTTTGAAATCGGGCATCGTAAAGTGGTTCAGCCCGGAAAAGGGGTTCGGCGTGATCAGCAGCGAGGGTGGCGAAGACATATTCGTCGACTTCGCGGGCATTAACGGTGACGGCTACAGGACCCTGACGGAAGGGCAGACGGTGCGTTTCGAGGTTGTCGAGGGCGACCGGGGTCCGATGGCCGCGAACGTCACCCGGACGGATTGAAACCATACGGCGAAGGAAGCAACCCCATTTTGAGCGAAGGATGGGGTTGTAGTCATTTGATTGAATGGGCCGGTGCGCCCTTTCGGAGGTAGACCTCATGCAGGTCATCATCAAAGGTAAGAACATCGAGGTGACGGAAGCCCTGCGTGTCCACGCCAACGCTAAAGCCACAAAGCTGGGCAAGCTCGCCGCCGCTTACCAGGAGCTCGAGGTGAAGCTCGAGGTCGAGAAGAACCCGAGCATCAAGGAGAACCAGATCGCCGAGCTGACATTGAAGGGCAGTGGGCCGCTGATGCGGGCCGTCGAGACCGATTTCGACATGTACACCGCGATCGACAAGGCGGTCGCCAAGCTGCAGCGCCAGCTCAAGAAATTCCACGACAAGCGGTCGTCCCGCGCCCGTCCGCCGAGCGAGAGCGGCATGCTGCGGGAGGTCCCGATGGAGACCGAGCCGCCGCCGGCCTCGAAGATCCTCAGGCGCAAGAGCCTCTCCCTGAAGCCGATGTCGGCCGAGGAGGCGACGCTCCAGATGGAGATGCTCGGCCACGATTTCTTCCTTTTTAAGAACGAAGACTCTGATCGCGTCAACCTGGTGTACAGGCGGCGCGACGGGAATTTCGGCCTGATAGATACCGCTGGTTAGGGGGTCCCCTTTTATGGCGGGGGTCATACGAGCTATTAGAAAAGCAGTCAAATACTGTGCCGAGCTTTTCCTGACCGGGGGGGCCGGTATCAGATGGTAGCGCGCAGGGGCAAGCTCGACCTCGATGAATCGCTGTTCGAGGGAGACAGGCGGCGCAGGGAGCCCAAGCCCGCGCAGGAGCCTTTCATGAGGGGTGACCGAACGGAGAAGGCGCTCATCGTGGCGTGCGTCCTCGCCGTGCTCGTCCTCGTCCTGGTGGCGCTCGAGGCGAAGACCGAGAACTGGGTGGCCCTGGTGCTGCTCGGCCTCGTCTTCGCCGCGTCGGAGCTTTTCGGGCTCAAGGCCAAGGCCGGCGGCAGGCTCACGCTGGCGCTCTTCCCTGTAGTCATCGCGATGATGACGTCCGGCCCGTTGGCCGCCACACTCGTGCCGCTCTTCGGCATCCCGGTGTTCATCTACGAGATGGGCGACGAGGGGCCGCGGCGCGTTGTCTTCAATACAGCGCAATACGTCTTCGCGGCCGGGGCCGCGGCGCTGGTCTTCAAGCACATCGGCGGAGCGTTGCTCAAGCCGGAACTGCAGAACGCCGGCAAGCTGGTCCTTCCCTGGATACTGGCGACGATAGTCTTCTACGTGTTCAACACCGCGCTCGTCACGCCGCCGCTCTCGGAGCAGAAGGGCGAGAAGATGGTCAGGTTCTGGGAGCGCAGGCTACTGATCAAGCTCCCGGGGTATTTCCTCTACTCGGCCATCGCCTTCCTCGGCGCGATCGCCTACGTGAAGCTCCAGTTCCCCGGCGTTGTCCTCCTCGTCACGCCGCTTCTCGCCATCCGGGTCGTCTACACCCGGTACGGGACCATGCGGGACGTATGCGACGACACCACCCTCGCGGTCATGAAGGCGGTCGAGGGCGGGGGGATGTTCACCGAGGGCCACAGCGTGGCCGTGGCGGAGATGGCGGAAGCGATAGCCGAGGAGATGAACTTCGCGGAAGAGGACCTGCATTACCTGAGGCAGGCGGCGCTACTGCATGACGTCGGCAAGCTGGCGCTGAACCCGTCGCTGGTGAACAAGCCGGGCATGCTCTCCCAGGAGGACTACGAGGAGATACAGAAGCACCCGCTGATCGGCGGGAGCATCGTCGCGAGAGAAGAGTCGTTCGCGCTGGTGGCTCCGGCGATAACGCACCACCACGAGCTGACCGACGGCAGCGGTTACGTGGACGGGCTCGCCGGCGAGACGATACCGCTGCCCGCGAGGATACTCGCTGTGGCGGACGCGTACGACGCGATGCAGAGGCCGAGCGAGTACAGGGAGCCGCTCTCCACGTACGATGCGGCCAGCGAGGTCGTGCGCTCTAAGGGAATCCAGTTCGACCCCGAGGTCGTAGACGCTTTCATCAGTGTCGTAAAGAGGAAAGGCATCTGGGCGGGCGCTCTTCGCGAGCCGGTCCGAATGCCCGAGAGAGCGGTCGAGGAGCAGGCGACCCTGCCCGAGCAGCCCAGCCTGGAATCGTCGGCGACGGTGGAGCCGCAGCATCCGCTGACACCGAGCAGCACGCCGGCCGACGGGCTGGCTTACGCAGAAGTCATGGACGAGATAGAGAAGGACATCCGCGATTGGGAAAGGTCCGACGTTGACAGATCACGACGACGAGGTCGAGGAGAGCAGCGGAAGAAAACCTCCGGCCTCAAGAGAAAGAAACAGGAAGACAAAAGGAAGTAGACGCCCGAAGCGCCGGGTAGGCGAGCTCTTCGACGAGGAAGGGCAGGCGCCGGTGCCGCGCGACGAGGACGTTTACGTGCCCCCCGACGTGCCCGAAGGGGAGCTGCCCGAGGAGTTCGAACTGCCGCCTCCGCCGGAAGGCGAAGCAGAGCCGGAAGAGGTGGAGGGTGAGCTCGGTCTTCCCCAGAAGAGAGTGAAGCGCGCGCCGAAGGAGCGCAAGCCCCGCGAGAGGCCGGTGCGCGGCGAGCGCGCTCGCTCCGACGAGGCCGGGCCGCCCGCGGTACCGCTCCTGGTAGGGCTCGGCGTCGCCGTGCTGGCGACTTTCGTGCTGACTCTTATATTCACGCACTTCAAGGACTTCCACTGGTCGTTCTGGTTCATCCTTGTCGTCTTCATCGCCGCGGCCCTGTTCGAGCTCGACGTGAAGGGCGGCGGCGAGATCGGCCTGGGCACGTCCATCATCATCGGTGCGCTCTTCGTCGCGGCCCCGCTCAGCTTCACCGCGACGACCGGCAAGACGCTGCCGTTCCTGCTCACCCCGGTCCAGGTGATCTGGATATTCTTCCTGGGGACCATAGTCGTGATCATCGTGCGCGCTCTCGACCGCGAGGCGACGCTCGAACAGGTCGTCGCCAAGGGCATCGAGTTCGTGGGCGTCGGGATCGCGACCCTGATCTTCTGGCTGATCTACAAGATCATCCCGAAGAAGCCGCTGTTCCACGGCGCGTACTGGCCCGGCCTGATCGCCGCCCTGGTGGTCGCCGCTGTGATCTACTTCTTCTTCGTCGTTGTCGAGTCCACTTTCATCCTCTCGAAGGAGGGGAACTTCCCGGCGGCGGTCTACTTCCAGAGCTTCATGCGGCGCTCCTGGTACCCGTTCGCCGTGCTGGCGTTCATCGGCGGGCTCTTCGGTTTCGTCTACCGTGGCATCGGGATGTGGTCTTCGCTCTTCGTGCTCCCGCTGCTGCTGGTCGTGATGTACGCGTACAACCGCGTCGCGGCGACCGACCAGTACCTGATCGAGACGATAAGGACCCTCGCCTCGATCCCGGAGGAGACCGGCATGATCAGGAGGGGCCACGCCGAGCGCGTCGCCAACCTGTCCGCGGCCGTTGCCAGGGAGCTGGGCCTGTCCCCCGAGGACGTGCAGCAGGTCGAGTACGCAGCGTACCTGCACGACATCGGGGCGATAACCAAGCAGGGAGAACCTGGCCTGGAGCAGCAGCAACTAACCGAAGTGGAGGGCGTCATCGCCGGCGGGGTGGACATCATCGGCAACGTTGACTACCTTGACGTCGCGGCGGAGATACTTCACGGAAGGGAGGGCCTGCGCGATCGCGTGGTCGACGTCGGAAAGCGGCGGGCGGTCAGCATGGGCGCGGGGATCCTCAGGGCCGTCGATGACTTCGAGGGGCTCCTCCAGGGCCGTGACGGGCGCGAGCCGCTCTCCGAGAACGATGCACTAACCGAGATGAACCTCGAGCGTGGCGTGCGTTACGACAGCAAGGTGCTCCGTGCCATCGCCCGGGTCGCCTCAAGAATGCCGATGGAGGAGAGTAGCCCCATTGCTGAAGGGAGTCCAGAAGGCCCTCCGATTTGGAGAGAGCCGGAAGGTTAAAAGCCTCGAAGAGGCTGTCGTCAGGGTCAATCAGCTCGAGCCCGAGATCGCGCCGCTTTCAGACGACGAATTGAGGGCCAGGTCCGCCGAGTTCAAGAGCCGGCACGCGGCCGGTGAGGACCTCGACGAACTGATGCCCGAGGCCTTCGCGACCGTTCGGGAGACCGCGAAAAGGGTGCTCGGTGAGAGGCACTTCGACGTCCAGATAATGGGCGGAGTCGTCCTGCACGAGGGCAAGATCGCCGAGATGAAGACCGGCGAGGGTAAGACGCTGGTCGCGACCCTCCCCGTCTACCTCAACCACATCGGCGGCAAAGGCATCCACGTCGTCACCGTCAACGATTACCTGGCCATGCGCGACAGCGAGTGGATGGGCAGGGTATACAAATTCCTCGGGATGAGCGTCGGCCTGATCCAGGCGCAGATGGAGCCGCCCGAGCGGCGCATCGCCTACGGCGCCGACGTCACCTTCGGCACCAACAACGAGTTCGGCTTCGACTACCTCCGCGACAACATGGTCATCTCGCCCGACGAGAAGGTGCAGAGAGGACATCACTTCGCCATAGTGGACGAGGTCGACAGCATACTCATCGACGAGGCCAGGACGCCGCTGATCATCAGCGGGGCCGCGACCGAGTCGGTGAAGTGGTACCGCACTTTCTCCGACATCGCGAAGAGGCTCAGGATCGACGAGGACTACGAGGTCGACGAGAAGTCGCGCACCGTGGCGGTCACCGAGGAAGGGGTCGCGAAGGTGGAGCGGATGGTCGGCGTCGACAACCTGTACGACAACGTCGACACGAACATGGTCCACCACCTCGAGGCCGCGGTGAAAGCCAAAGAGCTCTTCAAGAACGAGGTCGACTACATCATCAAGGACGGCGAGGTCATCATCGTCGACGAGTTCACCGGGCGCCTGATGGTGGGCAGGCGCTACTCCGACGGCATACATCAGGCGATAGAGGCCAAGGAGAAGGTGCGCATCCGCGAGGAGAACCAGACCCTCGCGACCATCACCTTCCAGAACTATTTCAGGATGTACGAGAAGCTCGCCGGCATGACCGGAACGGCCTCCACCGAGGCGGACGAGTTCATGCACACCTACAAGCTCGACACCGTCATAATCCCGACGAACGAGCCGATGGTCCGCGAGGACATGCCCGACCTGGTCTACAAGAGTGAGAAGGGCAAGTTCGAGGCGGTCGTAGATGACATCATCGAGTGCTACGACAAGGGGCAGCCGGTGCTGGTCGGCACGGTGTCCATCGAGAAGTCCGAGAGGCTCTCCTCCCTGCTCAGAAAGCGCGGGATCGAACACGAGGTGCTCAACGCCAAGCACCACCAGCGGGAGGCCGAGATCATATCCCAGGCGGGCCAGGAGAGCGGCGTCACCATCGCCACGAACATGGCCGGCAGGGGGACCGACATCAAGCTGGGCGAATCCGTTCCGGGAGCCGGCGGTCTCAAGGTCATCGGCACCGAGCGCCACGAGTCGCGCCGCATCGACAACCAGCTGCGCGGTCGCTCCGGGCGGCAGGGCGATCCCGGCGCTTCCAGGTTCTACCTCTCGCTGGAGGACGACCTGATGAGGCGCTTTGCGTCCAACGCGATCGGCGGCCTGATGGAGCGCTTCCACTTCCCCGAGGACATGCCCATCGAGAACAGGCTGGTCACCAAGGCCATCGAGTCGGCGCAGAAGCAGGTCGAGTCGCAGAACTTCGAGATAAGGAAGAACCTCCTCAAGTACGACGACGTGATGAACAAGCAGCGGGAGGTCGTCTACAAGGAGCGCAACAACCTGCTGGAGGGCGAGGACTTCAGCGAGATGGCCTGGGAGTGGGTCGAGGAGACTATCAACGGCGCGGTCGAGCGCTTCACCGACCCGAAGGTCTTCCCGGAGGAGTGGGACCTCCACGGCCTGTTCACATACCTCTACCAGGTGTTCCCGATAACCATCGATCCGGATGAGCTTGAGATGAAAGGCATGGAGCCTGGCGAGCTCGCCGAGATGCTCATCGAGGACGCGGCGACCGCCTACGCGGAGCGCGAAGAGGCCATGGGTGTAGATATGATGCGCGAGCTGGAGCGACGGATAATGCTCGAGGTCATCGACAACAAGTGGCGCGAGCACCTGTACGAGCTCGACTACCTGGAGGAGGGCATCGGGCTCAGGGGAATGGCGGGCCACGACCCGCTGGTCGCCTACCAGAGCGAGGCGTTCGAGATGTACGCACAGATGACCTCTAGCGTCAAAGAGGAGTTCTCGCGATACGTTTTCCACGCCGAGGTCGTCGAGCAGGAGCGGGCGCCGGTCAGGGTGGTCGAGAGCGGGCCGTCCGAGGACGTGACGGGCTCCGAGCAGAGGAAGACCGACAAGATAGGCCGCAACGACAGCTGCCCCTGCGGGAGCGGCAAGAAATACAAGAAGTGCTGCGGGGCGGAATTATAGCCGCGAAGAGGAAAGGGACCGCATGGTTACCGACTTCGGCGACGACATCGTCTCCTACCGGGCGGGGCTCGAGAAAATAGGTGGTTACCTTTGACGT
>Ga0182017_10004347_pt1 | contig 10551 bp, 10 predicted proteins | sample 712E3DmetaG_FD_120492 | JGI IMG/M metagenome (GOLD analysis project Ga0182017, IMG submission 120492) | Permafrost microbial communities from Stordalen Mire, Sweden - 712E3D metaG | ecosystem: Environmental > Terrestrial > Soil > Wetlands > Permafrost | place: Sweden: Stordalen | collected... | reverse complement strand
CCCGTGATTCACGGTGTGCTTGAACTCAAATTCCACTTTTTGGACCTGACCCTGAATTCCAGTTCGCGGCCTGCTTTGACCCCAGGTCATACTCTGGCTAATGCACCACTTGCGTGACCTAGAGGTCATACTTACGGTGACTCACCACCTGCCCAAACCCTGAAATTCCAGTTTTGACCCCCAGTTCTCATCAGCACTCGGAGGTGTCGGCGGTCAGCCCCAGCCTCCCCGGGTTCATGATGTTCCGCGGGTCCATCTCGCGCTTGAGCGACTTCAGCAGGTCGTAATAGGTGCCCAGCATCGGCGTCTGCACCCAGCCGAACCCGGACTCCTCGCCTCCGTAAGGCCTGTCGAACTGTCCGCCGGCCTCGCATATGAACGGGATGGCGTCCCTGGCCATGGCCAGACCCCGCTTCACGCCCTCGGGCTCGCCCTGGTTCGGGTAGGCGTCCATCTCGAGCATTCCCGTGCGCCCGAACTCGAGCGGCTGCAGGTAGAACGTGGTCTCCTCGTAGGCGAAGGTCATGTCCTCGCGGTACGCGCCGCTGTCGGCGAAGTTCTTCCGCGCCAGCTTCATGAACTGCCGTGCCATGTCCGGCGCCTGGTCTATCGGGATGTTGAACCAGAACAGCTCGAAGCACCCGGTCGTCCTCTCGACCCTCGGCGTCAGTTGGATCATCTTGAAGACGCGCTTCCAGTTGACCGTCTGCTTGAAGAGGTTGATGACGGCGTCGGGGAAATGCTCGGCGCCGGTGACATCGAAGACGGCGTCCAGCTGCTCGCGCCGCAGCTCCATCTCCTCCTCGGTCTCGCCGCCGTAGAAGACGAGTGCGTTCTGCCTCGGCATCATCTGCCTGATGAAGTCGGCCCCGTCGTTGTCGTCGGAGAGACCCATCGCCATGTACGCGTCCTGGAACAGGATCGTCTCGAGCGAGCAGTCCTCGCGCGCCACCTGGCGCAAGAACTCGCTGACCGCCTCGAGGTCGTCCTCGTCGAACTGCGCGGCCGTGACTTCCTCCCATTCGGGGATGGGGTAGAGCTGCGCGACCATCTCGGTGCATATTCCGAAGATGCCCATCGACGCGTGGAAGATGCCGGAGATGTCGGGGCCAGGGCCCTCGACGCAGATGCTCCCGTAGTTCTTCTGCTGCAGGCATCCGGTCCGCAATATCTCGCCGTCCGCCAGCACGATCTCCATGCCAAGAATGGAGTCGGTGCCGACCCCGTACTTGTTCGAGACCTGGAAGACACCTTTGTCCATGTAGTTGGCCAGCATCGAAACGGATGCCGGCGCGCTGGGGCACACGTTGCGCAACCCGACTTTTTCGGCCTCCACGTACACCTTGCCGAACGTCACGCCCGGCTGTATCCGGACGGACATGTTCTCGACGTCGAGGTCGAGTATCCTGTCCATCCGCCTCATGTCGCAGGTGATGCCGCCGCGCTGCGGGATGCAGCCGCCGCCAGTGTTGCCGCCGGTCGACCACGGTACGACGGCCACGCCGTACTCGCTCGCGAGCGCCACGATCTGAGACACCTGTTTCGTCGACTCGGGGAGCACCACTACGTTCGGGTTGTGCGCGGTCTCGAGGCTCTGGTCGCGCGAGTAGCCGATGAGGATCACCGGGTCGTCGGTCGCCCACTCTTCCCCGACGATCTCCTTCAGCTTGCCCAGGACTTCCTGGTAGAGCTCGTTCGCGGTGAGGTCTACTTCACGGACTGCCATCTCACACACCCCCCGCTGACTCTCGCACCAGGTCGAGTATGTCGACCACTTCCGGCCCCTGTTTCACCGATCCGAGGTTCTGCTCGCAGAACGGGCACGCGGTAACCAGCAGCTCTGCTCCCGTGCTTGCAGCCTCGCGCATGCGTTCCCTGGCGACCCACTGCGCGAATTCCGGGTAGGCCGTCTTTACGCCGGCGCCCGCCCCACAGCAGAACGCGTTCTCCCTGTTGCGAGGCATCTCCACGAGCTCTATACCGGGTATCGCGCCGAGGATCTTCCTCGGTTCTTCGTATACTCCGGCGTAGCGGCCGAGGTGGCATGGGTCGTGGTAGGTGACCGTCTTCTTGATGGGCTTCTTCAGTTCGAGCTGACCCTTCTTCACGAGTTCCTGCACCAGCTCTGTCGCGTGCTTCACTTTCGCGTTCAGCCCGCCGAGCTCCGGGTACTCGTGGCGGAGCACCGAGCTGCACCCCGAGCAGGCCGTGACGACGCGCTCGACACCGAGCGAGTTGAGCGACTCGATGTTCTTGACCGCCATCTTCTTGTAGCGGTCGACGTCTCCCATCCTCAGCAGCGTGCTGCCGCAGCAAAGCTCGTCCTTCCCAAGGACGCCGAAGTTGACGCCCGCCATCGTGAGGATGTCGGCGGTCGCCCGCGCGTTCTCCTGGAGCTTCGTGTCGTAGGCCGCGGTGCAGCCGACGAAGAAGAGCGTGTCCACGTCTTCTTTGCGCGCGTCCTTGAGGTTCATCCGCTTCATCCACGCGTCCCTGCGGGACCTCGGCTGCTGCCAGGGGTTCTCGTAGTTCTCCATGGACTTGATGAGTGTCTCGTGCTCGGGGAGAGGGGCCTTCCTGTCCCTGAACGCGCGTTCCCTCAGGGCGACGATGGTCTTCAGCGGGTTCTTGTCGCCGAGGTTCGAGCAGATGACTTGGCATCCGCCGCACTCGGTGCAGGTGAACAGTATGTGGAGGAGCCGCTCGTTGTAGTCAAGGGTGCCCTCGAGCATCCCTCTCGCGATCTCCTGCCTTCCTGACGCGTAGTACGCCTCGTAGCGGAACCGCGCCCCGGAGGGGCACATCGCCATGAACTCGGTGTCGCTCATCAGGTCGTGATCGATCCACTTGCACTGCATACACTTGCCGCAGCGATACGCGTCCTTCTGTACCTGCAGAAGCGGGTCAAACCTGTTCCTCGTCAGATTCGCCACCTTACACCTCCACTACCTGGCCGCTGTTCAGGATGTCTTCGGGATCGAGAAGCTGCTTGATCTGCCTCAGCGTCCTGAGGTAGACGGGTTGTTTGTTAAAGATGTGCATCGCCAGCGAGCCGGTCGGGTCCGGGAAGAAAGCCCCGGCGTCGGCGAGCGCCGGCAGGAGCTTCTTCACGCTCGCGGCGGCATCCGGCGTGCCGTCCCGTACGTCGTACTGGACGTAGACAGAGGCGCCGCGCTTCACCGGGATCACCATCTGCGCCAGCTTGCCCTTCGGTTTCAGCGCGGCCTCGACTTTGGCGGACAGCTCGTCCACCCGGCTCCAGTTCGTGTAGAAGCCGAGCGACACCTCCGGCGCGTACCAGGGCTTCTCGAGAGCGGACGCGGCGGCCGCCTCGAACTCCTTTCCCATTGGCTTCGGTGTGAGCTTCAGCTCTTCAGCCAGTTCCTTCAGCCGCCTGGCCTGGTACTTGACCAGCTTGGGTGTGCCCTCCAGCCCGAAGATGACGGTCCACGCCGGCATGCCCTTGGCGGACCAGACGTCATCCTTCGCCTTGTCGCGGGACAGGACCAGCACCTCGGTGCCGAGTTCCACCCGCGCGGCGCGCGCGGCCAGCTTGCAGCACTGCTTCCGGCTGGAGAGGCCGACGGCCACGACCTTGCGGGCCTCCGGCAACGGGTACAGGTAGATGAACGCGCGGGTCGGGATCCCGAACGTGTTGTGCGAGCCCTTGAAGACGCGGCTGATGTTCGGCCCGCCGTCCTCGCGCCAGTGGGCGACAGAGCTGGTGAGCGCCTCGGAGCCGGAGCGGTACTCCGTACCGTCCGCGAGCACCGCGTGGAAGGTCGAGAGCTGGTTATTGGCGAACCTGCAGGCCGGCAGCGTGATCTCGCGCTGCATGGCGCACTCGAGGACGTATCGCGACCTGGCCGCGGCCGGCAAGGCCAGTCGAACGCGATGGGCGGAGAGCTCAGGCAACACCTGCTCCCAGGTTACCCCCGGCTCCAGCTCGAGGAACAGGTTCTTCTCATCGATGGACATGACGTCCGACATGAAGTCGAAGTCCATCAGGATGCCTTTCCTGTCCGGCTTCACGCCCCAGGGCGCCCGCGTGTACACGGCCAGCCCGTTGATGCGCGCGACCTCGAGGATCTGGCGGATGTCCGTCTGGCTCCTCGGGAAGACGACCGCGAGAAGGTCGTCGTCCGGGTGCCCCGTCTCGACGTACGACGAGATCAGCTCGTGGTCCGTCGAGAAGCGCGCGGGGTCGATCATCGTCTCGCGCAGGCGCGCGAGCGCCAATCGCTGGTCGGTGCCGCAAGTTACCATCACTCCGCCTTTCTCCAAGTGTCGCCCGCCCGCCGGCGGCTTGAATAAAGTCAGCTATCCAAAGTCTCGTGCCTGTGAAAGTAATGACCGGGGGGATCCGCCTTCATCGTGGCGGGACAGGTCGCCCTTGCCCTTCCCGCGGCGAGCGGGAGAGAACCGGCATGATGGGCCACCAAACGAACAAGTGGTGAGAGGTATGCGCACCTGTAACCCGCCTTCATCGGAACCGCTTCTGGCATACTCTATTAATGCGGCTCGCCCGCTGTCAACAGTGATGCTGACCCGGTGGTCGAATCGGATATCCGTGGTCTACCGATTATTCCGAGTCTATCGTCTCGGCCCTCGAGCTCGGCGGGTACAGCCAGCGCGCGAAAAGCCGGGACAGCAGCGGCATCAGGATGAAGGTCATTATCAGCACAAGTATCATGATACGGATCAGGAGGCCCAGGTGGTCGGGTAGCGAGTGCAGCCAGCGGTTGGCCGTGTACGTGTACGTCTCCGAAAGGGCGAAGAGCGCCAGCACGGTGACAAGGGCCATCTTCCAGCGGGCGGGGGGCTTGATCGCTGCGATCTTCGGAAGAGAGAACCAGTACTCGAAACCGGTCACCTCTTTGAACTACGCATTCCCCTTTTCCATCGACTTGACCTCGCCGTGCAACTGGCGCCGCACGTCGCTGCTCTCCCAATCGTCGAGCTTCTCCTGGCAGGTGAAGCTGAGTATGACCACGTACTGGTTGTTCTGCTGATTGCTGGGCTTTATCACGGTCATGCTCAGGTTCGGGTCGAACTTCCGGGCTTCCACCCCGAGGTTCTCAACCCATTCTTCGTACTTCCTGATCGCTTCCGGCTTTATATCCCGGGTAACGACGAAGGTCACCGGCCCCTCGATGGTCCTGTCGACGTCTTCCATCTGACCGCCCCTTTGAAAACGTACGCTGCTGAACACACAGACTATATTTCAAATCGCGGGGAGCAATCGACAATCGCCGGCAGGAAACGAAGTGATACGGGCGGGAAACGAGGATCGACCTTACTTGCGTGGGCTCCCGGCCGCTTTTGCCTTCGCCGGCCGGACTTTTTTCACTGCCGTGCCTTTACCTTCTTCGAGGTTGATGCTCACCTGTATCGCCCTCGAGTCGTCCGGCTTCTTGATCCCGGATATCATCACCTCGGTGAGGGGGTCGACGAAGTCCGGAAGCGCCTCCTTCCTTTCGAGGAGGTGCCAGCGGAAGAAGATGTGCTCTATGGTGCCGAGGACCATCGACCTGATCAGGACGGGGTCGATGTCGTCCCGGAACTCGCCGCTCTTTACGCCCTCCTCGATGACGGTGAGGATGAAGCCTGCCGCCTGCCGCACCGTGTGGTAACCCTCGGTCTCCATGAACTTGCGGTTGTGCTTCAGGTCCAGGAGCACCAGGGCCGAGTACTCCGGGTTGTCCCTGTAGAGTGTGTAGTAGCCGTAGATGATCGCCCTCAGCCTGTTCCCTGCGCCCTTGACGAAGGGGAGGACCTTCTCCATCTGCTCTACGGCATTCCTGGTTATCTCCTCCGGGATCATAAACAGGAGGTCTTCCTTGCTCCCGCAGTACTCGTAGACGGTCGCCTCGGAGACCCTGGCCTTTCGCGCTATCTCGGCGATCGTGGCGCTGTGATAGCCCTTCTCCGCGAAGACCTGCAGCGCGGCGGAGATTATCGCCGGCAGCTTGTTCCCGGTTTTTGGCTTCTTCTCCACGGACCCCTCCCGAATCAGAGCAGCACTCGGAATAATCTATTGATATTATAGTGGGACAGTATTATATTATCAATTACCATAGTAATACTATGATTCGGTCTATCAGGAGTGTGTTGTCATGCGTACCGTAGAAGAATATCAAGAGTCCCTCAAAATGATGCGGCCCAACATCTACATGGGCGGAGAGGTGCTGGGTCGGGAGAACATCCCGGGCACCGAGATGATGAGCGTGACGTTCGATGTCGCGCATGACCCGGAGCTCCAGCGGGTGACCAACGCGACCTCCCACCTCACCGGCGAGACGATCAACCGCTTCAACCACATCCATCAGAGTGTCGACGACCTGCTCGCGAAGCAGGAGATGACCCGGATCACGGCGAGGATGGTTGGCGGATGCATAGCGCGGTGCATGGGCATCGACGCGATGAACGCGCTCTCGGTCATCACGCACAACTGTGACGAGGCGCACGGGACCGAGTATAACCAGCGGTTCCTCGAGTTTATGAAGACATGGCAGAAGAAGGACCTCGTCGGCTGCTGCGCGCAGTCCGACGTGAAGGGGCAGCGGCTTCGCAGGCCTTCCGAGCAGACCGACCCGGACTTGTACCTTCGAGTGGTGGAACGCCGCAAAGACGGCATCGTCGTGCGCGGCGCGAAGGCGCACAACTCTTTTGCCCCCCTCGCCGACGAGGTGGTCGTCATCCCCACTCGATTCCTCAAGCCGAACGAGAGCGACTGGGCCGTCGCGTTCGCTGTGCCGGGCGACCACCCCGGCGTGAAAATGGTCTGCCGCAGCGCCAGCTACCGCCAGCGTTCGCCGGAGGTCGCCGGCCTGATGTCCGGCATGGGAGAGATCGAGTCGCTGACCATCTTCGACGACGTGTTCGTGCCGTGGGAGAGGGTCTTCCTCTGCGGCGAGACGGAGTTCGGCGGCCAGCTGGCCCTGCTGTTCGCGCTGTTCCACCGCCACTCCTACACGGGATGCAAGCCTGCGATGAGCGACGTGATCATGGGCACGGCGGCGATGGTCGCCGAGTACAGCGGCATCGAGAAAGAGCACCACGTACGTTCGAAGCTGGCCGAGCTCATCACCGTGGCGGAGCTGGTGTACGGCTGCGGGATCGCCGGCGCGGTGAAATCGACGCGCATGCCCTGCGGCACGCAGGTGCCGGACATAGTCTCCTGCAACGTCGCCCGAAAGCACGCGGGAGAGAGCATCTACCACGAGTACAACATCCTCTCGGACCTGGCCGGAGGCCTACCCGCGACGCTGCCCTACGACAAGGAGTTCGTCGGCGGCGAGGTGGGCGAGCTGGTGAAGAAGTACATCGCCAGGGCGGACGGTGTGAGCCCGGAAGACATCTACAAGTGCTTCGCCTGGGTGAGCGACTACACGTGCTCCTCGATGGCCGGCGTGTACCAGTACGCGGCGGTCCACGGGGGCGGCTCGCCGGTCATGGAGGACGTGGCAATCCTCGGCACGTATGACCTCGAGGAGCGAAAGACCCTCGCGAAACGCCTGGCTGGGATCGACAAGACCGGCTTCGCCTCCGAGTTGGGCAAGTACCGCCATGGAGCCTGACGGCGAGACGATGATCTGCCCCGGATTGCGCTGCCTCTTTACGGCGGGGTAATCTTTACCGGCCGACGCCCTCCGACCCGGGGATTCTGCCATGGCCCAAGAAGACAAGCGAGAAGCCGATCTCGCAAGCGCCATATACGGGACTATCCTGGTCACAGCTGTTGTCGTTGGGACGTCCGCCGACAGCCACATCACCGCGGGATGGGGCGCCCTGATAGTCTTCATAACCACGTTCGTCTTCTGGCTGGCGCACGTCTACGCCAACCTGCTGGCGTTCCGGGCCGCCGAGCGGCGAATGCCCAGCGGAGCCGAAGTCCGCCGGATTGCACTCGATGAATGGCCGATCATCCAGGCCGGGTTCTTCCCAATCGCAGTCCTGCTTCTCGCCGGCGCCGGGCTCTTCAGCCGTAGTATCGCGTTTTCCATCGCGATGTGGATGGGGGTTGCGGCTCTCTTCATATGGGGTTTGATAGTCGCGCACAGAGAAGGGCAGGGCATGGTCGCAACGCTTCTCACGGCGGGCATCACGGCGGCGTTCGGTGTAGCGATCGTTCTCCTGAAGGTGATCATCGAATAGCGGATACCGGTGGCTAATGAGAAAGCGGGACGAACTATTCTGACCGTAAGCGGGAACCTGCGGCGTGCGTGATTCGCATCAACACCAGGGGCGCCCCTCGGAGGCAGTGTCAGAAGTGCTGCCCCCGGGGTCATCCCGATTCTGCTTCCAGGACCCGCGTGGCCCGACAAGCCTGTAGCCGATCCTCGGCTGGGTCCGGATGTACATCGGCCTGGAGGGGTCAGGCTCGATCTTCTCCCGTAGCCTGTGGACCATCACCCTGACACACATGTTGGTCGCCCTGTCCTGCCCGGCCCAGACGTTGGACAGCAGCTGCTCGTGTGTTACGACGTAGCCGGCGTTGATCACCAGGTATTTGAGCAGCTCGAACTCCGTCGGCGTCAACATGACCGCCTCGCCCGCCATCGTAGCCGACCTCTTGGAGAGGTCCAGGTTCAGGTCACCGATGTTGACGACGATCGGGCTTTCTTCCTGCACGAGGCTCTGAAGCGCGTCGTGTATTTCCGTGAAGAGCTGACCGCCGGCGAGTTGCCTTCCCGCGCTGTCGGCGCTGCCATTGATACCCAGGGGAAAGTCGGCGTGCTCGATGAACATCAGGACGATAGGGACATCCGACCACTCGCGGAGAGATTCCACGACGCGACCGACGTCGGGCAGCTTTGCCTCGACGATGATGAAATCGACGTCGTGTGCTGCGGTCGTCAAGACAGGACCTTCAGCCACGCAGACCAGTGCGCCTTCAGCTTCGTGCGAGACATTCAAGAGCACGCCGCTCTCGGGCCCGCTGTCGATAACGAGTATCTTCGATTCCACGTCCCGGAGGCCATTCGACATTGCGGCTCACTCTCGCAGTGGCCTCGGCTTGGCGTACCAGGCTTCCGGTCACTTTCTTCTTATCAGATATCGAAGTACAGGTAGAACTCGTAAGGGTGTGGTCGCAACCTGATCGCGTCTATCTCGTTCTCTCTCTTGTACTCGATCCAGACTTCGACCACGTCCGGCGTGAACACGTCACCGGCCAGCAGGAAGTCGTGGTCGTTCTCGAGCGCCTCGAGCGCTTCCTCCAGGGACCCCGGCACCTGCGGGATGCTGTTCGCAACCTCCGGGCTCAGGTCGAAGATGTCCACGTTGTCCATCGGGTCGCCTGGATCGATCTTGTTCCTGATCCCGTCGATGCCCGCCATGAGCATCGCAGAGAAAGCGAGGTACGGGTTGCTCGAGGGATCCGGAGGCCGGAACTCGACCCGCCGGGCCCGCGGGTTCTCCGTGTACATCGGTATCCGGACGGCGGCGCTCCTGTTGCGCATGGAGTAGACGAGGTTGACCGGCGCCTCGTAACCGGGGACCAGCCTCTTGTAGGAGTTGGTCGTCGGCGCAGCGAACGCGCAGATGGCCGGGGCGTGCTTCAACAGCCCGCCGATGTACCACTTCGCGAGCTGGCTGAGGAGGGCATACCCGTCCTTGTCGAAGAACAGGTTCTGCTCGCCCTTCCAGAGGGACTGGTGCGTGTGCATGCCGCTGCCATTGTCCATGAAGACCGGCTTGGGCATGAAAGTCGCGACCTTGCCGTGCTCCTTCGCGACGTTCTTGATGATGTACTTGTAAAGGAGCAGGTTGTCCGCGATCTTCACCAGCTTGTCGAACCTCATGTCTATCTCGGCCTGGCCGGCGGTCGCCACCTCGTGATGGTGGACCTCGATGCCTATCCCGGAGTCGATCATCTTGAGCATCATCTCGGACCGCAGGTCCTGCATCGAATCGTGCGGCGGGACGGGGAAGTAGCCTTCCTTGTAACGCGGCTTGTAGCCGAGGTTGGGGTTCTCCTCACGGCCGGTGTTCCAGTCGCCCTCGATGGAATCGATGAAGTAGTAGCCGCTGTTCTCGGTCTGATCGAACCTTATGTCGTCGAGGATGAAGAACTCGGCCTCAGGCCCGAAGTACGCAGCGTCCGCGATGCCCTCCGATCTCAGGTACTCGCCGGCCTTCTTCGCCACGTAACGCGGGTCCCTGGTGTAGGGCTTCTTGGTGACAGGGTCGTAGATGTCGCAGATTATGCTGAGCGTGGGTATCTTGGTTATGGGGTCGACGATCGCGGTGTCCGCGTCCGGCATCAGGATCATGTCGCTTTCCTGGATCTTCTGAAAACCCCTGATCGAAGACCCGTCAAAACCGATGCCCTCGCTCCAGATCGAGTCAGATTCAGTCAGTTCAGTGGCCGGGATCGAGAAATGTTGCCATAGACCGGGGAGGTCGTTGAATTTCAGGTCAACGACCAGGATATTCTGCTCCTTGATGAAGGCTGCGACTTCGGCTGGCTGCATGATCATCCTCCTATTTGTTTCAGTGTCCAGCGAGATTATTGCGAGGATGTTTCGAGGATATTTCTAAGGACTT
>Ga0182017_10004344_pt1 | contig 10557 bp, 6 predicted proteins | sample 712E3DmetaG_FD_120492 | JGI IMG/M metagenome (GOLD analysis project Ga0182017, IMG submission 120492) | Permafrost microbial communities from Stordalen Mire, Sweden - 712E3D metaG | ecosystem: Environmental > Terrestrial > Soil > Wetlands > Permafrost | place: Sweden: Stordalen | collected... | reverse complement strand
CCAACGTCAATATCCGGTGGAACAAGAAAACCTACGTCATTGAGCTGGTCGAGAGTCCCTTGCCGCTTTATTCCGTGATCTTCCAGTACGACACCGATGCCGATCTCCGGCCCGCGATAACCCGCGTCACGCCGAGCCGGTTGCTGGCGTTGTTGGACAAGGCCAAAGCCTACCCGCTTCTCAAGGAATACCACGCAAACACGGTCGCCCAGGTCGAGTACGCCAACTTCACCAAGAACCCGCGCGTCATGGATTACAAGGACTACGAGGTCCGACTCGATGAAGTGTTCCGGTTCAACCCCGAGGACACGCTCATCTTCCGCGTGCTGCTCCGCAACAAGACCGATCAACCCATCCAGTACCGGCCTGATGGATTCTCCCTCCGGGTCGGCGACCGCACGTACTCGCAATCCATCAGTGACGCCAGCGGCACGATCCCGCCCAAGGGCGAAACACCCGCGTATTTTGCCGTGACCGGTACGCCCAATGGCGGTCGCAACGATCTCTCGCTGAAAAACGAATTCAACGTCCTTCTCGACCGCATCGAAACAAACGCTCCGTCGCAACCCTTGGTCACACCCGCGCCTGATCCGGCCAAATGAACCCGCGCAACGTCATCACATTCTTCCGCACCCCGACCGGCGTACTCCTGGCATTTGTCATCCTGTTGCTGGGGGCGATTGTCTTCGTAAAAGGGTTCTACGACCCGAACAAGAACAAGCCCACGGCGGTTGCTGCGCCGACACCGGCCGAGAAAACGAACCGGACCGCTCAAGTTCTTCAGATGATCCAGCGCGAAATCGTCCCGTTCAAACCGCCACGCGCCATTCCGTCCGAAAGACCGGTGCAATCGTCCGCCAACCCACTGCCACTATCACAGGTCAAACAATCGCTTATCCCGGAATTTACTCCCATCAGCCTGTACACCGAACCGCCATCCACTGAGCCGGAACCCAAGCCCTTGGGCAAGTTCTACGCGCCATACGGACGGCTGATTTCCTGCGAACTGATCGTCACCGTTGATTCTTCCTCCATTCAAACACCAATCATCGGCCTCATCACCGAGGACATCTACCATGATGGACGGCTCATCATCCCCGCCGGCACGGAAGTCCACGGAACCGCACAGGCCGACCGGAAACGGGAACGCATCGCCAGCAGCGGCGGCTGGACGTTGGTGTGGCACACGGGCGAGGAACTCCATTTGAACGGCATCGCCCTCGACCGGGAAAAAGACCCCAACGGCGACGGCTGGGCCATCACCGACGGCAGCGCCGGGCTTCGGGGCCAAGTCTTGAAAACCGACAATATGGCCGAACTCAAACTGTTCGCGGCGACATTGCTCAGCGGAGCGGCTTCTGCGCTGACCGTGAACCAACAGACGATCTACGGCTCACAACTGGTTCCCACACTGCAAAACGCTCCGCTCAAGGGCGCGCAGGACGTGTTGAACGTGTATGCCCAGCAAATCCTCGAAACCATTCAGCGCGACGGATTCTACGTGCGCGTGCCGGCAGGAAAACAATTCTACCTGTACGTCACGCAGACCATTGATAAATCCGATGCCGCCATCGGCGGCACGCGATTGCTCGCACCCGAAACCAACCAGCCGCCACCAACCACCGCTGCGCTTCTCCGCTCGCGCCGCAATAACCCATGAAAACCATCTACCTGATTCCACTGCTGCTGCTTTCGGCTTGTGCATCACACCGCAAGCCGACTGTGCTCAATATGCCACGCCCAGTTCCCGGCACGACCTTGCCCAGTGACGACATCGAGTCGGTCCGGTACGAGGAGAATATCAAGGCGTACAACGTTGGCCGCTACATTGACCCGAACAACGCCTTGGCCATGCACGAGCGGCATATCGTTTACCGCGTTGAAACCACCGCCAAGTGGAACTTGCACCCCAACGCAGCCGCCACAATTGCGCTGGGGCCGGCGGTGCGAATCATTGATCCTGCTCGCAAAGACGGCCCCACCACGCCGGAAATCATCGCCGAGGTGAACCGGCAGAAAGCCGCCACGCAGACGGTCATAGACCAAGGGAAGCGATTGAACAACACGCTGACGCAACTGGCGACGGCGTTGGACGCCGGCAGACAGGCCGTCGAACAGAACCGGCAACTCAAAACGGACTTGGACGCGGCCAAACAGCGTCTCGATTTGTTGGAGGCGGAAATCCGCGACCGGCAAAAGGAAAGTCCCGCACCGAGCGGGACGCCTGAAACCCCAAACCAAAACTGGTGAACATTCACCCACATGAATAATCCCCAGAAAGGAGAGCAAATGCTCAAAGGCAAAGCCAAGACTCAAGATGAGTCCACTGAACAGCCCGGCCAGTACCGGGACAACCCGAAGGTCAACGCTCGCATCGACGAGTACATCAAGAACAACCCCAAGCACTGGGACTACATTACGTCCATGCCGCGCGAGCGACTGGAACGCGCACTCGTACTGAGCGAGGTCAACAAGCTCGACCGGCAGCAGAAGATGCGCGAGGGTATTCTGCGCAAGCTGGAGCAGAATCCTGAACTGAAGCAGGCGTATGAGACGCTGGTAAAACACTTGCCGGAAGATCAACGCGAAAAAATGATGGTCTCCATCGCCAGCCGGACGATGCGCAGCATTGCGCCGCGCCAAGGCCAGTCCACCGGCGGCGCAAGCGTCTGATCATCATCCAAACCCAGTCGTTTGGGCGGCCAAAGACTCTGGGATTTTTCGCTGCGGCCCGCTCCGCTGGGGCTCTCCGCTGCAAAACCCAGAGACTTTGGCTTTGCCTTTGGCGACTCCACACCGCCACGATGTCGCCGCTGCGAGCCGTGGTTCTCGCGGCCACATCGCTGAGAATTTGCTGACCGCCGGTTTCCAACCCGGAAGGCCATCCAAAGACTTGGCCTTTGCCGCGTCGGTTTTCCCCGCCACTCCCCAAACCGCCGCCCGCAAAGCGCCAAGACTTTGTTCTGGCAGGGGCTATCCGATTCGCTGGCGATGTCGCCGCTTGCACATCACGCGCGGCCACATCGCCCAGCAATACCTGACCGGCTGTGTTCCACATTGCATTCGCGCCAGGCATCGGCTGACTGCTGGCACCGCAACCACCCGCGCGGGCAGCCAAAGACTTCGTGTTTTTCGCTGCGGCACAAACGGCAGTGCTGCGCTGCAAAACCCGAAGACATTGGCTTGGCCGGTGACGATTCGATGCCGCCAACGATGTCGCCGCTGCGAGCCGTAGTTTCTCGCGGCCACATCGCCCTCCGAAATCGCGACTCCACAGCGCATTCGCGCCCTGTCCCAGTCGGCTTGCGTGAAGCGCCGCCCGATTGTACGGCTCGCTGTGCGCTGTCAAGGTAGTGCAAACGACGGCCTCCACCTTGACAGTGCTCGCTCCGCCGGGGCCGTGCTTCTAAGGCTTCACGCTGGAGAAACTTAACGACAAGTTCCCTACACCCAAAAGGATTATTGAATTTCTCGCGTTCTCTGTCAGCGGACATCTGATGAACTTATCAAAGTTGAAATGACCCGCTCAATGCCCGTAGATTTCTCGTCTGCGTCGAAAAGCCACGTCGCCCCCCTCCAGAATGTTCAAGGCCGCTTTCTTCGTTTCGGTCTTATCAATCGATCCGCGGTCAAAGGTATTTCCTCCGTCACCGTTTCGTCTCATCGGCAGGAGCAATTCTGCATCCCCCAAAACGGCGATGTTGGCATTATGCGTGACCAATATCACTTGCCGCCGCTCCTTGATCGACCGCAGAGCTTTCACAACAGCAGAAAATATGAAGGCGTTATCCAAATCGTCTTCAGGCTGGTCAATTACTAGAGGAATATTAGATTCCGCCAACATAGCGATGGTAAGCATGATGGTATGCTTTTGCCCGTCAGAAAGCTGGTTGACTGGAATGTCCTTCGGCTTTGCACCTCTTGTTTTCACCGAGATGATTGGACACGGGGACTTCCACATCACCTCCAATGCGTGAAGAATGGTGAAATATCGAAGCGATCCACAGATTTTCTCTGCCCACGCCTTGTCGACGCCGCCGGCTTTAATGATTCCGTCCACATCCTTATTTAGAACGAGTCTACCAAGGTCGGCTGGTGTGAGCCGAGAGCAAAATTGCTCAGCGACATCCTCCTGAAAATACGTCCCGTGCATCTTCTCCAGGAAATACTTCTTAAACTCGTCTATTATCCCGCTCGGCTCGTAGCGAACGAAAACCGTGTAGTCTTGGATGGTTGCCGCAAGATTCTGGTTTATCGAGTGCAACTGACCTTTACGACGCTCAGTAATCTCCACGCGGACATTTGCGAGATCACTCAGATACTGTTGTCTATCCTTCCGCAATTGTCCCAGTTGAGGGACTTGTCCGTTAATTCTATTTATCTCCTGCGTCAATGCGCCCTTCTGCTTGAGCAAGGTCTGTAGTTCCGCAATGCTTCCTGATAAACCCTTCTTTTGTAGCTCTGTAATCTTGATGTTTAACTGCGTTTCCAACTGACTCTGCGCCTGCTTCAATTCGGTCAATGCGCCGGTGATTTCCTTCGCCGTAGCGCCGAGTTTCGCTTTGATTGCCTTCTCTGTGTCGTTCAGGAAAGTATTAACGCTGGCGACCGAGTTCTTGATCTTGAGGAGTGCCGCGTTACAGGCAGGTACGTTAGTCAATGGCGCGACTGCCGTCTCATATGTTGCGTAATCACGGACGAAGTTCGACAGTGTCAGGCCACTCGCATACTCGTCACGTATCTGACCAAGTGAGGTCGCCAAGCTCTTTTCGTTGGCCAATCGGCTCTGTTCAGCGGCAATGTCCTTTAGCTTTCCCGCTTCGGCAATGGCTAATTTCTTATTTGTCTCAGCGAGCGTCTGGTTTTTTGCAGTAAGCTGTGCAACGCTTCCTTCAAGCGGAATGAGCTGCGCGCTGTTCTGCTCAAGGGCTGTGATCAATTGCGCCTCCCGGCTGAGCAGATCACTCAACAACAGATGCCGATCCAAGAACTGCTGTAGCAAGCTGGGATTCTTGAGCGGATCTTTTGCGACCTCTGCCAACTCGCCCTGTCGGTAATACTCGACACGAAAGGCATCAGCAGGAACATCAGCGATGTCTCCTTCCTCTTTGGCCTTTACTATCGGTTTGGCCCCCTGAACTCTTTCGTAGCGATACCGGATTCCGTTCGCATCCTCACAGTATATGATTACGGTTCCAGGACAGTTGTTATGTGATTCAAGTTCGTCATTGATACCTAATCCATGGGCGAGTGTTTGCAGAGCCGTTGATTTCCCGGTTCCACGACCGCCAATGAAGCAGTTCAAATTGTCGCTGAAATGGTAGGTCTCAGTATCAAGAAAACCCCCAGTTACTTGCATCCCAAGGATGCGGGGCAACGCGCGCGGAATCGTTGCGACCGCACGGACGCGCGCCTCCGGATCCGTCAGGGCGGTTCTGAACGCTTCGTAGCTCAGTTCATTGAGCTTAAATCGCGTAAGAATTTTGTTGCTTCGTCCAGAGGTGAAGTCCTTGAGAGAGTGTGCGTCAGACCCTTGAACGTGCGCCAAAAGGGGACGTCCCACTATTGCCGGAACATTTCCCCTCGTCCGAGCCAGTTGCTTGCGTTCAGTTCCGTTTGAGGTTGGCTCATCCGAGTCGGAGTACCAAATGAGATTGGCTGGATTGTCGCACTCCAACGCATAAAGCCCCGGACTGAGCAGAATGTCTTTCTTCCAGTTCGGATAACCAGTAGCCAACATTTCAAAGCCGTTCTTTGGTCTGTCCATGTGCGCGGCAACACAGACGCCTCCCAAAAGCTCTGCCTCTCTAATTACCTGAGCCATCGACATGGCCGTGTGACTGTCCTGTTCCCCGGGCTTTCCAACTAGGTCTATCTTTGCCAACAAATTCCGAACATTTGCCATGTGAACTGGAGCGAAATAAACAAGCAGATGGCCATTGGCGGTTGTAACTTCGACACCCGGCAGGACAAGAACTTGGCCAGTATATTTCACTGCATACTCGATGCTTTTTTCCGTGTTGGCGGCAGTGTTGTGGTCTGTGATCGCTAAAATTCGTATGCCAAGTGTCGCCGCTGCATCAACGATAGCCTCCACTGTCATTGTCGAGTCCTTCACATCGTGAGACGCGCCGAACGAATGAACATGCAGATCGGCGTTGAGAAACTGAGCGCCGTTTTCGAATGCCTCGATTTCGTTAAAGGTGATGGGCATACGTTCGGTATTCTAAATCCGCGAGCACCATTTTGCAGAAAACAATAAGGCGCGTGTGGGGTTTTCACCCTGCCGCTGATCGCTTGCGCGGTGCTCGACGATCCAGTTCTCAGTTTGCTCGTTGCTGGTGAGCTGCATTGGCGGGGAGTTTAACCCCCACGTTGAAAAACAACAAGCCTCACAACATCACAGGCAACGGCGTCGGTTGTGCGACAGGCCGTGAACCTGAGTGGCGGTGAAACGCTGCGATTTGAACGTCTGAGTCGGCTTGCGTGAATCGCCTTTCGATTGTACGGCTCGCTGCGGGCGGGCTTCTAAGACTTCACGCGAGAGCAACTTCATGCCGACACGCATGCTGAGCGCGTGTCCAGCCGACAGCACACGCGTACACACCTCGAAAGCTGTTCGCAAGCGCGAACAGGTTTAACACCAAATCATGATTAAATCGCCCCGCAGCACAATGCCCTCAACTGAGGGAAAAACGCAGCATTCGCGATTTAACCAATGGCACTCAAACGGTCAAAGGGAAGGCAGCAGGATCAACTCGATTTATTTTCGGGGCATGAAAACTCACATGAGCACACTGACACAATACGGCTTGATGGCGGAACAACACTGGCGGGAGCACCGGCCGCGGATGGTAGCGGAAATGGAGCGGACGGGCACACTCCAGCAGATGCTGCTGGAGGCCGAGACCCAGACCAAGGACGAGATGGACACGATTCGCCGGCACCTGATCCAGCAGGGACTGACACCGCAACAAGCCCACGACCGGGCTTGGGAGATGGTCAGGGAGAAGTACATCCTGCTCCCGATGGAGAGCGATTAGGCCCACCGCGCAACAGCGCCAACTACCGGATCTCCGACCGCGACCGCCTCGGCGAGGGGTCGCTCAAGCAGAAGTTCCGCGCCAACGTCGAGGCAATCAAACTCCTCCGCCGCCTCGAATCCGAAAAACGCCCTGCCTCTGACGACGAAAAGGCGGTCCTCGTGCGGTATGTCGGCTGGGGCGGGCTGCCGCAGGTGTTCGATGTCGATTCGCGGGACTGGTTCAAGGAGCAGGTCGAACTGTCGGAGCTTCTGACGGAGGATGAACACACGTCCGCCCGCGCCTCGACCCTCAACGCGCACTACACCTCGCCTATCGTCATTCGCGGTATGTACGCCGCGCTGCGGCGCTACGGTTTCACCCACGGTCGAATTCTGGAGCCGGCGTTGGGTCTTGGACACTTTGTCGGCTTGATGCCGGACGAGATGCACGCCCACTCGACGATTACCGGAACCGAAATCGATTTTCTCACCGCCCGGCTCGCCAAGGCACTCTATCCGGACGCCGACATCCGCCACCAGCCATTCGAGCAAGCGAAGTTGGCCGATGGCTTCTACGATGTGACGATCTCCAACATCCCGTTCGGCGATTACCAGCCGTTCGATCCGCGCTTTAACGTCTTCAAATTTCCCATCCACGACTATTTTTTCGCCGCCGCGTTGGAGAAAGTGCGACCGGGCGGGCTGCTTCTCTTCATCACATCGAAGGGCACACTCGACAAAGATGACTCGACATTGCGCGAGTACCTAGCGCAACGAGCCAATTTTGTTGGCGCGATTCGGCTGCCGAACGATGCCTTCCGGCGCAATGCCAACACCGAGGTCACGACTGACATCGTGATGTTGCGGAAGTTGAATCCCGGCGAAACGCCGTCCGGTCCGGCATGGAAGGAAACGGCAGAGCACACGAACTCCAAGGGCGAGACGATCTACATCAACGAGTACTTCGCTCAGCGCCCACGCATGATGCTCGGCGAGATGGAGTTGTCCGGGCGCATGTACCGCGACAACGAGCCAACCCTCGTCAGCGATGGCCGGAATCTGGCGGAGGCCATCGAAGAAGCCGTCAGCAATCTGCCGCAGGACATCTACCGGGCGCAAAAACGCGCACTCACGCTGCCAACACTTGACCAGACGTTTCCCGCTCCCGATCACGTCAAACCGAACGCGTTCGTGATGGTTCATGACAACGTTGCCGTGCGGGTTGGCGATTCGTTGAAGACACTGCCGGGGTTGCCGGCGGAGACGCGGGTGCGCATCCGTCGGTTGATTCGGGTTCGGGACGGCGTGCGTGAATGTCTCCGGAGCCAACTCAACGGCAGCAGTGACGCCGACATCGTGGCTGCGCGCGAACTGCTCAACCAGGCATACGATTCGTTTGTCTCCCGGTTCGGGCCGATCTCCGGCCGCGTCAACACCCGCGCCTTCGATGGCGACCCCGACTTGCCGCTGTTGTTGTCGCTGGAGGTGTACGACGAGGAAACCAAGCGGGCGACGAAGACCGCGATCTTTCGCGAGCGAACGATTCACTATCAAAAGCCCGTTGAGTCGGTCGAATTCCCGAAGGAAGCCTTGATCGTTTCGTTGAACGAGAAAGGGCACGTTGACCTGGAGCACATGAGCGCGTTGCTCGGCCGGTCAGTCGATGAATTCCAGCCCGAACTGAAAGGCGCGATCTTCCTCAACCCGCAGTCGAACGAGTGGGAGACGGACGACCAATATCTGTCCGGCAACGTCCGCGAGAAACTGGAGACAGCGGAGGCCGCCAGCCTCACCGACCCGAGATTCAAAGAGAACGTCGAGGCGCTCAAAGCGGTGCAGCCGGAGGATTTGGCGGCCACCGAGATTGACGTGCGTTTGGGCGCGGCGTGGGTTCCAGCGGAGGACATCGAGAAGTTCTGCCAGGAGTTGCTCGGGGCGACCGACGTTGAAGTCAGCCATTCGCACGCCATCGGCACTTGGGTTGTCGCCGGTGACTACTTTGCGAGACGCACCGTGGCCAACACCACCGAATGGGGAACGGACCGCGCCGGGGCACTCGACCTGATTCAGGACGCGCTGAATCTCCGCACGCCCACGATCTACGACAAGGAACCGGGCTCCGACAAGTCCATCGTCAACGCCGCCGCCACCGAAGGCGCGCGCGAGAAGCAGGAGAAGATCAAGGAGCGGTTCAAGGAATGGATCTGGCAGGACGATTCCCGGCGGGAACGGCTCTGCCGGCTTTACAACGACGAGTTCAACAATGTCCGGCTCCAGACGTTCAATGGCGACCACTTGACCCTGCCGGGCGCCAGCCAGGCCGTGACATTGCACGCACACCAGAAAGCGGCCGTGTGGCGCGTCCTCCAAACTCCGAACACACTCCTGGGGCACGTGGTTGGCGCCGGCAAGACGTACACCATGGTTGCCGCCGGGATGGAGTTGAAGCGGCTGGGATTGGCGCAGAAACCGTTGTTTGTCGTGCCGAATCACATGCTCGGTCAGTTCTCGTCGGAACTGCTCACGTTGTATCCGGGCGCAAACATCCTCGTGGCCGGCAAGGAGGACTTCGAGGCGAGCAAACGCCGGCAGTTGATGAGCCGCATCGCCACCGGAAACTGGGACGCCGTGATCGTGACGCATTCCGGGTTTGAAAGGATTCCTGTTTCCGATGAGACGAAGAAGGGATTCTTTCGCGAGCAACTGCACGAATTGGAAATGGCCATCCGCGAGCAGCGCACCGGCAAGAATGATCGGCGGATCGTCAAAGACCTCGAACGCGCCAAGAAGCGGCTGGAAACACGGCTCCAGTTGCTCCTGGCCGAGGAAAAGAAGGACAACACGCTGACGTTCGAGGAACTGGGCGTGGACCGGCTGTTCATCGACGAAGCGCACTATTTCAAGAATCTGTTCTACGTCAGCAAGATGACCCGCATCGCGGGGTTGCCGCAAACGGCGTCCGAGCGGGCCTTCGATCTGTTTCTCAAGACCCGGTACATCCAGCAGGTGAATGGCGGAGGCGGTGTGGTCTTTGCCACGGGCACGCCGATCTCCAATTCCGTTGCCGAGATGTTCACCATGCAGCGGTATCTCCAAATGACCGCGCTGACGAAGCTGCGGGTGCATCATTTCGATTCGTGGGCGGCAACATTCGGCGAGCCGGTCACCGCAATGGAGTTGGCCCCGGACGGCGCGGGCTACCGGCTGAACACCCGGTTTGCCAGATTCGTGAACGTCCCGGAGTTGATGCAGCAGTTCCGTCAGGTTGCCGACATCCAGACCGCGCAGACGTTGAAGCTTCCCACGCCGGCGCTACGCAACGGGAAAGCCACGATCATTCGCGCTCCGACCACGCCAGAACTGAAGGCCCTCGTTGCCGGTCTGGCCGAGCGAGCAGAGCGGCTGCGCAAAGGGCGCGTTGATCCACGCGAAGACAACATGCTCAAGATCACCACCGAAGGACGGAAGGCAGCGCTGGACCTTCGATTGGTCGATCCGATCGCGCGCGACAATCCGGAAAGCAAGGCCAACCT
>Ga0182017_10004340_pt1 | contig 10559 bp, 10 predicted proteins | sample 712E3DmetaG_FD_120492 | JGI IMG/M metagenome (GOLD analysis project Ga0182017, IMG submission 120492) | Permafrost microbial communities from Stordalen Mire, Sweden - 712E3D metaG | ecosystem: Environmental > Terrestrial > Soil > Wetlands > Permafrost | place: Sweden: Stordalen | collected... | reverse complement strand
GTTGATCTTATAGTATTTGTCCGTTGATTCTTCGGCAGGGCCTGAGATGATGAGCGGTGTTCTTGCTTCATCGATGAGGATGCTGTCTACTTCGTCGACGATCGAGTAATTAAATTCTCGCTGGACGCAGTCTTCCAGGGAATAGTGCATATTGTCTCGTAAGTAGTCAAATCCGAATTCGTTGTTGGTTCCGTAAGTAACATCGCATGCATAGGCATTTTTCCGTTCAATATCATCCATATCGTGAACAATAGTGCCGACGGAAAGGCCGAGAAACTTATAAATAGGCCCCATCCACTCCGCATCTCTTTTTGCCAGGTAATCGTTGACGGTTATCACATGAACCCCGAGTCCGCTCAGGGCATTTAAATATACCGACAGTGTGGCAACGAGGGTCTTACCTTCACCGGTTGCCATTTCTGCAATTTTGCCTTCATGAAGGATAACGCCGCCAATAAGCTGTGCGTCAAAATGTCTCATGTTGATCGTACGCCGCGCTGCTTCACGGGCAGCGGCAAATGCCTCGGGAAGGAGAGAATCGAGGCTTTCCCCTTGTGCGACCCGTTCTTTGAAATAGGCTGTTTTTGCCTTGAGGCCATCGTCGGTGAGCCCCTTCATTTCTTCTTCGTAATTACTCGTGGCTTCCACGATAGGCTGGATACGCTTGAGTTCCCTCTCGTTTTTTGTGCCAACAATTTTTTTTACAAGATTACCAATCATGGTGGTTTAGAATATACGATTACGTGTTGCCGGTTTCAGTTTCATACATGTTTTTAATTCGTTAACCCGCAACTCGTAACATTTTTTATTTTATTCTCTTAATGTCGCTACTATTCTCTCCGGATGCAAGATAATACTTAATGCATCCGTAATATCCTTCACAACAAAATCGGCTTCCCTGAGAACGTCTTTCGCACAGCCTTCCTCACCGATGACGCCGATACCGAGCGATGCCTCCTTTAACATGAGCACATCATTTGCCCCATTGCCTATGGCAACGATCTTTTCCGGCCCAAGCTCCCGTACGATCTTTGCCTTTTCCTGCCCGCTTCCTTCTTTTCCGACCTTGATGATGCTGAAGCCCATGGTACTTCCTTCACTGTCGATGTTCCCATATGTATCAGAGGTAATAATAAATACTTTGATATACCGGGATACCTTTTCCAGCATCTCCTTAACATTTTCCTTCATTTTTCCGTCAAATGCGCATGTGCCGTTATAGTCGACGACGAGATATTCAATATCAAGATCTCCCCACCCTGGAATGGAAACACTTATCATTCGAACCTCCTGTTGGTATTTGACATACTATTGTACCATATCTTGATGTATTTAGAACTAAAATTTTCATCAGCAGGCAGAAGATAGCTTGGTTTCAGGCTGACCCCTGCCCCCTGATCCCTGATAGCCTAATTTCTTTTTCCTTGATTTTTCCCCCAGTAGGGTTTAAAAGCAATGTTGTTTAAGGTCAACGTTTGCTCTCATAATACAGGTGGGAATTTATAGGATGGAAAAGAAAAAATGGAAGATTGGCTGTGTTATCTATGATTGTGACGGAGTGCTCTTTGATTCTCTTGAACAAAACAAAAGGCTCTATAATCATATCGCCCTTTCTATGGGGAGGGCGCCCCTCACCGATGAAGAGGCCTATTATTGCCACGCTCACACCGTCTATGAATCGATTCATCATGTTTTTAGAGACGACAAGGACAAAGAAGAGAAGGCCGTGGCTTTTTGGAAGAGCGGCATAGACTTCATGGATTTCATCGTCTATCTCAAAATGGAGCCTCACCTCATGGAGACCCTATCGGCGCTAAAAGAACGAGGTATCACGCTGGCCATCAGCACAAACAGGACGACAACGATGAAGTACATTATGGAGAGATTCAACCTCAACTCCTGGTTTGACATGGTGGTTACCGCCCTCGATGTGAATAATCCGAAACCGCACCCGGAGAGCGTGAAAAAGATACTCAAGATGCTCAAGGTAAATCGGGAAGATGTACTCTATGTAGGTGATTCAGGGGTGGATAGAGATACGGCAAAGGCGTCAGGCGTTAAATTCATTGCCTACAAAGATGAAGGATTGGAATCAGATGGTTTTATAGATGATCATCTGAATCTATTGAATTTTCTCTCAAACGGGTAGCATCTTCCAGGGCAGGTTTCCTTATTTTCAGAATCAGTGAATAAACAGGTCCGGAAAAGACGTAGCCAAGGGTCCCGACGAAGAGCGTAACCTGCGGTTCACTGAGTATGATGACGAGGAGCATAATAGCGGTGACGGTTGACCTGAAGGGTTTATGCTTGAAATAAGTCATATCCTTGAAGCTGTAATACCGGATATTGCTCACCATGAGGAAGGCAAGGGCGTAGATGAGAAACGGCACAAGAGCCGAGATATATGAACTGGTTGCTCTGAATCCTCCTTTATATCCGAGCCATCCGCAGAAGAGAACAGACCCTGCAATTGCCGCCGCCGCAGCCGGTATGGGCAATCCCAAGAAACTTTTTTTCTGAACGGTATCGACCTGTATGTTGAAACGGGCGAGCCTCACCGCCCCGCAGGCTACAAAGAGGAATGCCGCGAGCCATCCGAAATTTCCATAGCTTCTGAGGGCCCAGATATAGACGAGAACGCCGGGCGCCACTCCGAAGGCCACAAGGTCGGAGAGCGAATCATATTCTACACCGAATCTGCTGCTGGAATGGGTGAGCCGGGCGACCCTGCCGTCAAGATTATCGAAGAGGCAGGAGACGAATATTGCAATTGCCGAGTAGGTAAACCGTCTGTCCAATGCCGATATAATAGCATAGAAACCGGATAAGAGGCTGATGGAGGTAAGAAGATTGGGCAGGAGGTATATCCCTTTGCCTTTATTTTTTCTTTTCCTCATATCTCATACCCACCCTTTTTCTTTGCCAGCAATGTAAGACCGGCTTTTACTTTCTCATGTAATTGTACCACAGGTTCATACATTTTTGGAAAGTAAATATCTACCCTCGATCCAAAGGCAATAATACCGACGGGATCACCCCTTTTCACAGAATCGTTTTCCTTAATGTAGGGGATGATCCGTCGCGCCAGAAAACCGGCTATCTGGACGAGGAGGATCTTTTTATTGCCATGTTCTATGAGGATATAGTTCCGTTCGTTTTCTTTGTCGATGTCTTTTTTAAAAGCAAGGGCAAACTCACCGGCCCTGTGAACCACTGATGCGATACGGCCCTTGCAGGGCGCTCGATTGACATGAACGTCGACAGGGGACATGAAGATGCTGATCCTTATACATTCTCCGCCTATGAATTCTCCTTCCACCATGCTCTTGATTTCTTTTACTGTTCCGTCAGCAGGAGAAATAAGGTCTTCCGGACTCGCGGACGCAAGCCGCTTCGGATTTCTGAAAAAATAGACACAGAAGATGCAAAAAAAGAGCGCAATAGCGGCGAGAATGTCCGTAAAAACAGAAAGACGAATAAAAAATAGAATCAGAGAAAAAACAAAGGAGGGGATGATGAGTTTCAGCCCCTCCTTTGCGATAAATCCTTCTCTCAACTTTTTCTCCCGATCCAGCCCATCATGGAGCGAAGTTGTGCGCCCACTTTCTCGATGAGATGTTCGTTGTCGATCTTTTTCAGGGCGTTATAGACAGGCCTTCCCGCCACGTTCTCCAGTATCCATTCGCGGGCGAATTCGCCGGTCTGGATTTCATCGAGGATGTCCCGCATCTCTTCTCTCGTTTCTTCAGAGACGACCCTTCGACCCCTTGTCAGATCGCCGTATTCAGCGGTGTCGCTGATGGAGTAACGCATGTTCGATATACCGCCTTCATACATGAGGTCGACGATGAGTTTCAGCTCGTGGAGACACTCAAAATAGGCGATTTCCGGTTGATAGCCTGCCTCAACAAGCGTATCGAAGCCCGCCCGTACAAGCTCTGATGCTCCTCCGCAGAGTACCGCCTGTTCACCGAAGAGGTCTGTTTCCGTTTCTTCCTTGAAGGTGGTCTCAATAACGCCAGCCCTTGTCGCGCCGATGCCTTTCGCGTAAGCGAGGGCAGTTTTCTTTGCCTTCTTTGTGTAATCCTGATACACGGCGATGAGAGAGGGCACACCGGCTCCACGTTCGAACTCGCGTCTGACGAGATGCCCCGGACCTTTCGGCGCTACCATAATGACATCTATATCCGCCGGCGGAATGATCTGGTTGTAATGGATATTGAACCCGTGCGAAAACACGAGGGTCTTGCCTTTTTTTAAATGAGCCTGGATATCGGCTTTATACAACTGCGCCTGGAGATTGTCCTGGGCGAGTACCTGGATAATATCGGCTTCTTTCGCAGCCTGTGCGGCGTTCATGGGTTTAAAGCCGTGACTTATGGCGAGTTTATAATTAGGGGTTCCCTGAAGTTCCGCAACAATTACGTTCACCTTGCTGTCTCTCAAATTTTGTGCCTGTGCATGTCCCTGACTGCCGTATCCGATAATGGCAACCTTTTTGCCTTTTAATACCCCGAGATCTGCGTCGCGGTCGTAGTACATCTTAGCCATCTTCTCCTCCTTTTATATGATTTTCCTTCATTTTTATCGTTCTTTCACCTCGAGCTATGGCGATGGGCCCGGTTCTCACGAGCTCTTTAATACCGAGAGGCCTGATAAGGTTCAAAAATGCCTTAAGCTTGTTTTCATCGCCGGTGATCATAATCGTATATGACTTTGAGGACACATCGACGATTTTCCCCCTGAATATTTCGACCATCCGTAAGATCTCTTCCCTTGTTTTGTCGTCTGCATGTACCTTTGCAAGCACCATCTCTCGCGACACATAGTCCATTTCCTTAAAGTCGGTGACCTTTATGACGTTTATCAGTTTATTGAGCTGCTTCAGGATCTGTTCCAATATGTCATCGTTTCCCCTTGTGACGATGGTCATAGTGGAAATCGTCGGATCGAGGCCCTCGGCAACGCACAGGCTTTCAATATTGAAACCTCTGCCGCTAAAGAGGCTTGCGATCCTCGCGAGGACACCAAACTCGTTCTCTACAAGCAGTGATATTGTATGTCTCACTATTTCCTCCTAATTTCTGGAGCTTGGCACTCGCCCCTCCGGCACCAAAGCAGTCGGAGCCTCTCCTTCTCGCTCGCAAAGCTCGCTAACATGTCGCTTTGCTCCATGCCCTATACACTTCTCATACAAGAAGCATCTCTTTCAGTGATGCGCCTGCCGGCACCATAGGATAAACGCATTCCTCAGGATTTACCCTGACATCGATAAAGGTTGGTCTATTATTGCGGAATGCTTCCTTTAATACTTTATCAACGTCTTTTTCCGCCTCCAGCCTGTATCCGACGGCCCCGTATGCCTCTGCCACTTTCACGAAATCCGGAGAACTCAGATGCGTCCAGGTATACCTTTTTTCGTAAAAGAGTTCCTGCCATTGACGAGGCATACCCAGAAAACCGTTATTGAGAATGACGACCTTGACGGGGAGGTTGTACTGCACCACCGTTGCCAGTTCCTGAATATTCATCTGGATGCTTCCGTCACCGGCTATGTCGATAACCAGAGATTTCGGGTACGCAACCTGTGCTCCTATGGCGGCAGGAAAGCCGAAGCCCATCGTACCAAGCCCGCCCGATGTAAGCATCGTTCTCGGCTTTAAAAAGGTATAAAACTGCGCCGCCCACATCTGGTGTTGTCCTACTTCTGTGGTGATGATGGCCTTGCCTTTGGTAAGCTCGCAGATCCTTTCAATGACGTATTGCGGCTTCAAGGTATCGTTTTTCTGATATGTCAGCGGGTAATCTTCTTTCCATTTATTGATCTTGCCGACCCATTCCGAGACCGTTTTGTGGTGGTGTTTGTATGTTTCTTTTTCTTCTTCGATGATTTCAAGCATCTTTAAAAGTACATTCTTCGTATCTCCCACAATCGGTATATCCACTTTGATGTTTTTGCTGATTGATGTGGGGTCTATGTCAACGTGGATAATCTTTGCATGGGGCGCAAACTCGTCGGTTTTACCCGTTGCCCTGTCATCGAAGCGCGCGCCCATGGCGATAATGAGGTCCGATTCCGTAATGGCCATATTGGCGGCGTATGTCCCGTGCATGCCGAGCATGCCGAGAAAAAGCGGATGATTGCCGGGGAGACCGCCGAGGCCCATGAGGGTATTGGTGACAGGGATTGAGAGTGTCTCAGCAAACTTGAGGAGTTCTTCCGCGGCTCCGGAGGAAATGATCCCGCCGCCGGTATAAAGCACGGGCCGTTTTGAGCTTGCAATAAGCCGCATAGCCTTCTTAATCTGCCCTACATGGCCCGTATAGGTGGGCTGATAACTTCTGATCGTAACCTTGTCGGGGTACTTGAATTCGGCCATGTTTGCCGATACGTCCTTCGGTATATCGACAAGAACAGGGCCGGGGCGGCCTGATCTGGCGATATGAAAAGCTTCTTTGATGATCCGTGCGAGGTCTTTTGCGTCCTTCACGAGATAGCTGTGTTTCGTGCAAGGTCGGGTTATACCCACGATATCGGCTTCCTGAAAGGCGTCGTTACCGATGAGCGCCGTATTAACCTGACAGGAGAAGATGACAAGAGGGATAGAGTCCATGTATGCAGTAGCTATGCCTGTTACCGTATTTGTGGCTCCGGGGCCTGATGTCACAAGCGATACCCCTACTTTTCCCGATGCACGGGCATATCCATCCGATGCGTGCACCGCGGCCTGTTCATGCCGGACAACGATCTGTTGTAAGTCAGCATAGGTAAGGGCATCAGTGATATTGAGCGTAGCGCCTCCAGGGTAACAGAATATCGTTTCAACCCTTTCTGCTTTCAATGATTCGATGAATATCTGGGCGCCTGTCTTTTTCAATCTTTCTCCTTTCCCTCGTGAATATCGCTTAAGTTCTCCATGGTATCTTTATAATAGAGTTTTTTCTTTTTCAGAACCCTCACCTCAAGTTCTTCTTCGTTAGTGAGATAAGGTTTTCTCAGTAATATCTGTAAACGTCTATCGAGTAAAGTATGTTGACTTTTTGCTCGATTGTAAATTTCTTCTTTACTTTCAATATTTTCCATCTGACAATTGAAGGATATGGTATAAAAAATATTGAAAAATGTCAAATATTAGCATATAAACTTGCTAAATATCGGTAATCGAGGGGTCAGGAAGCCCTCAAAAAGAAGCCCGGTCCCCATCTGGATGTCTCTTAATGATCTCCTGGCTCCTTATTTTTGAATCCTTAAGGAATATATGAATATATGCGTTTGAGAATATTGGCAATCATTGCCCTTGCTTTCGTGCTGTTTTTTTCATACCTGGGGGCTACTTCCCTCTGGGATCCCGATGAACCGAGACAGGCCGTCATGGCGCGGGAGATGATGGAAAGGGGCGACTATATCCATCCTTACCTCAACGGGATGCCATACCTCGAAAAACCTCCCCTGTATTCATGGATGATCATTGTGGCTGCAAAGATACACGGCAGCCTTGATGAGTTTTCATCGAGGGCGCCTTCTGCCCTTGCAGCAACCCTGCTTTTGCTTGTCACTTTTTTTCTCGGCAGGATGCTTGTCGATGCGCAGGCCGGTTTTTTATCGGCCCTTGTCCTTGCCACCAACTATCAATACCTCTCAAATGCCCGGGAATCCGTAATGGATATGACCTTTGCCTTTTTTATAGGGCTCACGATCTTTCTCAATTATATTGCTTTTTCGAAAAAGAGCCGGCTCCTTTTTGCGCTCTCCTTTATCCCTTCGTCCCTTGCTATTCTCACAAAAGGCCCTGCAGGTCTTGTAATACCGGCTGCCGTCATGTTCATCTATCTCATTGTCCGGCGCGAATGGAAGCGCTATATCATACCCCTCGTCGCAGGTTGTGTTATTTCGGCGGCCCTTGCGTCGATCTGGTTTTTTGTCGCCGGTGACGCCTATATTAGGGAGTTCATTTTTCACCAGAATATAACCCGTTATACGAATGCCTTTGACCATAAGGAATCGCTTTTTTATTATTTCCATAAACTTTTTTTTAATTTCCTTCCCTGGAGCGTGTTTTTACCCTTTGCTCTCGTCCACGCATGGAAGAAAAAATACTGGTTTCCCTTTATATGGTTTGTCTTGACCTTTTGTTTTTTTGAATTTTCACAGAGCAAAAGGGCGATATACCTTCTTTCCTGCTACCCGGCCTCAGCGCTCCTCTGTGGTATGTATCTCAAGGATAACTGGAAAGCGCTTGTTGAGAAAGCGGGAACGAATCTCACACTCAAGATCTTTGCTGCGCTCCTTATCCTCTTACCCATAGCAGGGGTTATTGCTTTGTTGGTCTTACCGCCTTCAGATGTGATTGATGTTTTTAAGAATGGCCCACGATCACTCTATGTGTATTTAGGGTGTTTCTTTACGACAGCCATTCTCTTTTTTACTATGCTCATGAAGAGATCCGACAAGATGGCCCTTTCATTTTTCGTCTTTTACCTCGTTGCTGCTGGCTATTTCTATAATGCCTGGTATATGCCCCTTGTGGACAGGACGTCGAAGTCGCTTCGGCTCATAACCGATGAACTGGAACAATACAAAAAGACGAAAGAATTCTACACGCTTGGTTTCAATTCGGCAGGGATTATCTTTTACATTGGCAAGCCCATTCATAAATCCGTTGACATTGAGGAGACAAAAAAGGCCAAAGATGATATATTACTCATCGTTGAGGATAAATCGTCAGCGAACCTGAAAGAAGAACTGGGAAAGACCTTTCAGCCCGTAAAGAGGGTAAAATACGAAAGGGAATATTACACGTTTTATGTGAGGAAACATGGATGACAAACCCTATGTGTCTATTTTGGTACCGGTTTTGAACGAAGAAGAATCGTTGCCGGAGCTCAACAAAAGGCTTCAGGATACCTTAAAGGGAATCCGAAAACCCTATGAGATCATCTATATTAACGACGGGAGCACAGACAGGACAGAAGATCTTCTGGAAGGGTTTCATAAGGATGACAACAGGGTGAAGGTCATCGAGTTTAACAGGAATTACGGCCAGCATATGGCTCTCTTTGCGGGGTTTGAATTTGCAAAAGGCGAGATTGTCATCACCATCGATGCCGATCTGCAAAACCCTCCGGAAGAGATACCGAAACTCATTGAAAAGGCTGAAGAGGGTTACGAAGTAGTAGCAACGTACAGAAAGAAAAGAAAGGATTCGCTATTCAGAAAGCTTCCTTCCTATATCGTGAACAAGATCACAGCAAGGCTTGTGGGTGTGAAACTCAGGGATTACGGTTGTATGCTCCGGGCATACCGGAGAAACATTGTTAATTACATGAATATGTGCCCGGAGTCTTCGAGCTTCATTCCGGCTTTAGCCAATACCTTCGCAAAGAAGATTACTGAGATTGAAGTCGCTCATGCTGAGCGGAAAAAGGGCGTCTCGAAGTACAGTCCATTTCGGCTCTTCAGGCTCAATTTTGATCTCATGACGAATTTTTCGCTTCTTCCCATCCAGTACATCAGCATGCTCGGCGTCGCCATAGCGACCCTGGGACTTTTCTTCGCCATATTCCTTTTTGCACGGCGTCTTATCGTCGGGCCTGAAGTTGAGGGGACATTTACTCTTTTTGGCATCCTCTTTTTCTTCATCGGTATACAGATATTCGCCCTCGGTGTCATCGGCGAATATATCGGCAGGATCTATCAGGAGGTGAGAAGAAGACCGCGTTTCATTATTAGAAAGGAGCTTATGTGAAGGCCGTTGTTTTTGGATACCAGGAAATTGGCTACATCTGTCTTGAGGAACTGGTAGCCTTCGGCGCTCACGTTTCTTGCCTCTTCACACACGAAGACGATCCTCACGAAGAGATATGGTTTCGCAGGCCTGTCGCTATAGCACAAAAACACGATATTCCCGTATATACCCAGGAAACGTTGAAGGATGAAAAGTGGGCGAAGCTAATCGGCGACTCCTCGCCGGATTTCATCTTCTCTTTTTATTACCGTAATATGATCCCAAAGGCGATTCTCGATATACCGCGAGTCGCCGCCCTCAATCTCCACGGTTCACTACTACCGAAATTCAGGGGCAGGGCGCCCGTGAACTGGGTTTTGGTAGCCGGTGAGAAGGAAACTGGGGTTACGCTCCATGAGATGTTGGAGAAACCCGACGCAGGCGATATCATCGCGCAGAAAAAGATTGAAATAGCCTTTGAAGACGATGTATACACAGTGTACATGAAAATGGCCGATGCGGCGCGACAGCTTATGAAGGAGACATTGCCGAAACTTGCCGATGGTACCTTTGTCAGAACCCCCCAGACAGGTCAGTCGTCTTACTTCGGCGGGCGAAAACCCGAAGACGGGCTCATTGCATGGCAACAGGACGCCCTTTCCCTCTATAACCTCACGAGGGCCGTTACCCATCCATACCCGGGCGCGTTTACCTATCTCAAGGGCAAGAAACTTTTTATTTGGAAAGCCTATCCCGAAGATGATAACCTAAGCGGAGTACCGGGAAAGGTTGTCTCATCGAGCCCCCTTAAAGTAAATACAAGCAGGGGGTCAT
>Ga0182017_10004339_pt1 | contig 10559 bp, 6 predicted proteins | sample 712E3DmetaG_FD_120492 | JGI IMG/M metagenome (GOLD analysis project Ga0182017, IMG submission 120492) | Permafrost microbial communities from Stordalen Mire, Sweden - 712E3D metaG | ecosystem: Environmental > Terrestrial > Soil > Wetlands > Permafrost | place: Sweden: Stordalen | collected... | reverse complement strand
GCGACTCCTAAGCACAAATCCAATCGTTTACCGGGTGATGTGCTGAGCCCAGCGTCCAGGTACCATATAACCTCAGCTTTATACTATTTCTTCAACCGTATCACTGAGTGGCAGTGGCCGGAAACTCCCAAGTGCGTGCTTGTGTTTACTAGGGCCTATCCTCTGCTGGATCAGGTATTGCCGAAATTTCTGGACGAGATATCCGCGGCAAGATTTTTACAGGCAGCCAGAAATCATACTGACCTGTTTACACGGCTCTGTGGCGTTACTCTGATACTGACCGGCATGCGCCAGGGTGAATTCCTTAACCTTACCACTGATTGCATCGTCCAAATCGGTGAAAACTACTGGCTTCGCGTACCTCTGGGAAAGATGCATAACGACAGATACATCCCGCTTCATCCTGAGGTAAAACAACTCCATTGGCTCTTGGACCACGAAGGCTATCTGCCTGATTTCGCGGTGATCACTGATGGGAAGACTGCCGACGTCACTACCGCAAATAATTTCACGCTTCCTGCCGGTAGTATTGTGGCGGTGGATCGGGGCTATTATGACTTTGACCTCTTTGCCCAATGGAATAACTCCGGCATCTTTTTTGTTACTCGTCTTAAAAGCAATAACACTTATGAAGTCGTAAAGGACTGCCCTCTGCCGCAGCATTCCAACATCCTCACCGATCAACTCGTCCGTTTCACAAGCTACCAGAGCAGACAGAAGTTTCCAGGACTTCTACGCCGGGTCGTAGTGTGGGACGAAGATAACCAGCGTGAGATTGAACTTTTAACCAACCATCTTCGCTTTGGTGCGACCACCATCGGCAGAATCTACCGGGACCGCTGGGAGATCGAGCTCTTCTTCAAAGTACAAAAGCAACATCTGAAGATAAAGACATTCGTTGGCACTAGTCCTAATGCCTTAAGGACCCAGATTTGGACAGCATTAATTGCGGTGCTATTACTCAAGTATCTCCAATTCCGTTCTAAATATAACTTGCCACTATGCCGCTTGGTGGCTCTGCTTCGTCTGAACTTGTTTTCCTATCGTAACTTATGGGACTGGCTTGATGATCCCTTCGAAACTCCGCCCGAACTGCCTAATCCCCAATTGGAACTGGCGATTTAGACAGCATATGATTTCTTTTTCTGATGCCACTGTTAGTGAAAGGGGGTAGAAATTAAAAGAACCGGAGAGCCTTACTTCTTACGCATGAAAAACCCATCCAAAATCACGTAATCCAATTATCTTGGATAGCAGTGATATTATACATTTGATTACTAATAACCATATCATCAACTATCCAACTTCAAGCAACTATATTTAAAATACTTCATTCTGTTTGACAATAAATCAGCTAAAAGTATTAACGATACCCTTCATTACAGCTTAGAGCCTAATTTGGGAGGATAAGTGAAGATTAGCATATTGACAATTCCTCAAATATCTTATATCTTTAATCACAGTAACCGCTAAGGATATTAATAATTGGTGTGAGATCAATTTAATGTAAATCGTATTATTTTTAGTAAGCTTTGAATCGTTACCTGTAATTTGGTCACTTGGGTGACAGGGAGCTAATAGTGAAACCGATTTAGGAGGTCGGTTTTTTGTTTTTATGAAAATATATGTTCAAAAAAGGGAAACCCCCAAGTAAAATTTAATAGTTTTGTTATATTGTTAGTTGATTTGTTATGACTTCTCAATAGAATAGCCATTAGAATTGCTAAGCACAGATATCGAACAATTTCTACCATAATAATAGGAGTTTCGAAAAATAATGCCATCCGATTATCATGCAATTACTCAAAAAAGGCTGTTCGGGACTAGCGGAGTACGCGGAATATTCAACAAAGACTTAACCACCGGAATCCTGAATGATTTGGGTCAAGCAATTGCTACTAGCCTACCACCTCGTGCATGGATTATTTTAGCCAATGATACTAGGGAAAGCAGGGTTGAAGTTAAGAATGCTGTTGAGAAGGGGCTCGTTGCAGGTGGAGCCCGTGTCCTCGACGTAGGTACGCTACCCACTCCTGCGCTGGCGTACTTAACCAGAAACATGGGTGTCAATGCTGGTATTATGGTCACTGCTTCCCATAACCCGCCTGAATATAATGGTGTTAAACTGTTCTACCCAGACGGTATTGGGTCCAATAGGGAACAAGAAAAAGAGATTGAGAAGATCTTTTTTCAACGAAATTTCCGTACCCAGCCAGGATCAATCCAATACGCATTTGAATTGCGGTATAACTATTTTGAGTATTTACAAAAAATGTTTGAGCTCACCACTTTTTCTAAAACATTCAGAATAGTAGTTGACCCGGGAAATGGAGCGGCTTCAAAATTTGCTAGTGAGCTTTTTTCGAACATAGGATTGGACGTGCTTCCTCTCAATGACAATCCAGACGGTTCTTTTCCAGGGAGATCTCCCGAACCTCGGGAGGACACACTATTAAAAACATATGAATTCTTGAAAAAGGAACATGCAGATTTGGCTGTCTGTTTTGATGGTGATGCCGATCGCGTCGTTTTTATTGACGAACAGGGCTTTATAGGATTTGATGAATCAATTACTTTTATTGCATCTCTGGCCATAAAATCCTCTGGGAAAAAAAATGTGGCTACTACTGTGGAAGCAGGAAAATTACTTGAGTTAGGTTTAAAAAATTTGGGGGTAAATATCGTAAGGGGTACGGTCGGTGATGCATATGTTGCCAGCCTCACGATGTCGATCAACGCTGCCATTGGTGTTGAACCCGTAGGTGTTTACATTATGCCGGAAGCAGGTTTTTATCCAAACTCATTCCTGGCCGCATTGACGTTACTCAGAAATGTCAAAGATATTACGGAAATTCGACAATTTTTTAATGGCACACCAAAATTATTTTCCAAACAGTTAAAGATCCCATGTTCCAACGAGACGAAAATTCACATCATGCAAATAATTATTAATCAAACGAATCTTTTTGGGTCCGGTATTCCCAACATTGTCGATGGGCTCAGGTTAGAGTTCGGAGATTCGTGGATACTCGTTAGACCCAGTGGCACCGAACCAATCATCAGAATAACTGTAGAGTCTCCTTCCGAAGTTGAAACCCGAGAATTATTAGAAAAGGCTAATTCAGTAATGACAAAGTTATTGAGAGATTAAGGTATGAAAGTACTTTTTTTATGCGGTGGTATTGGAAGAAGGATGTTTCCTTTAACCGAGGATAAATTCCTTCTTAAATTTATGGGGAAAACTCTGTTGGAACATCAATTGCAGATTGCAATTAACACAGGCTTGATGAACGTTATCTTAGTTTGTAACCCGCAGAATTATCAGCGAATTGAAACTATTGCAAGGAAATTTTCTACGGCAACGATCGAAATAGTGGTCCAAAAACAGCCGTTTGGTATAGCAAATGCAGTAGAAAGCGCCGCACATTTGCTCAACCAAGAATTTGTGATCGTCAATCCTAATGACATATTTGATGATATTGCCTATAAGGCCTTATTGAATAGCAGGCAACAAGACAAGGCAGTTGCTCACATTATTGGATACCGAGTCAATAACTATTTCCCGGGCGGTTACCTGGTAACTAATGAAAAAGGAGATTTAACCAGTATCATTGAGAAACCAGGCGCCGGAAACGAACCATCGGATATGGTCAATCTATTGGTACATTCACACTCCAATTCGAAAACTCTTATCAGCTATATTTCACGGGTAGAAACAGATAAAGATGACGTCTATGAACGTGCTCTGGATGCTATGTGTAAAGACAAGAAACCAATCCATGTTGTTCCTTACGCTGGCGCTTGGTTTGCCATAAAATACCCTTGGAATATCTTGGACAGTGTCCGGTATTTTCTGGATCGTGCCGAAAGCTATATATCTCCGACAGCTCAAATATCCAGTGGCGCAGTGATCGAAGGCAAGGTAGTCATTGGGGATGATGCCAGAATCCTGGAGAATGCTGTCATTAGAGGGCCTGTCTATATAGGGCCAAGAACCACCATCGGCAACAGTACATTAATCAGAGCGTACAGTCACATCGGTGCAGACTGTATCGTCGGCTTTGCTAGCGAGATCAAAGGTTCGTATGTAGGTGATAGTAACTGGTTTCACATGAACTACGTCGGGGATTCAGTAATTGGGGAACAGTGTAATTTTGGTGCTGGTACTGTCACCGCCAACTGGCGTTTCGACGAGAAAACAATCTCGGTTCAAGTTAATAATGAGTCTGTGAACACAGGTAAAGACAAGTTTGGTACCATCATAGGTGACAATTGCCGAACTGGAATTAATGTAAGCATTATGCCCGGCGTAAAAATTGGTCCTAATTCCATTATCGGACCATCTGTTTGTTTGACAGAAGATGTTGAATCGAATACAATGATGGGGTTGCCTGCTTCCGTACGACCTAAAGGGAAAAGCCTTGCACCCCATCCGAATAAAGAGGACGTCTGTTAAATATGTGTGGTCTTATTGGTTACATTGGAAATGATCAGGCAGCTCCGATTTTGCTTGGAGCTCTTGGACGTTTGGAATACCGAGGGTATGATTCTGCTGGAATCGCTACCATTGCAGACAAGAGAATCTATATAGGAAAAGAGAAGGGTAAACTCTCGGATGTCATTCAGGAATGTGACCTTTTTTCATTACCAGGACAAGCAGGGATTGGGCATGTCAGATGGGCAACCCATGGTGGTGTGACACGCGAGAATGCTCATCCCCACTGCGACAACAAAGGGCAAATTGCAGTGGTACACAACGGTATAATCGACAATTATACAACAATCAGGTCTATTCTCTCGTCAAAATACAAATTCATCTCTGAGACTGACACGGAAGTGATCCCCCACCTTATCCGTCATTACATGGATTCTGGTTTATCTTTTGAAAAAGCTTTTTTCGCTGCAACCGAAGAAATCGAGGGTTCTTACGCGATTCTAGCGGTTTACGCTCTTGAACCAGATAAAATCCTGGCTGCCAGAAAAGATAGTCCTTTAGTCATTGGACTCGGAGAGGACTCTAACTATATAGGAAGTGATATATTATCATTTCTACCTTATACAAGAAAATATATTTCACTTGAAAATGGTGAAAAGGTTGTTTTGACCAGAGAAAAAGTCAGTGTATATAATCATGATCACAAAGAGCTATTCAAGCAACCAGAATTAGCTACCTGGGACTGGAAAGAGGGGACCAAAGGCGATTATAAGTATTTCATGCTTAAAGAGATTGAAGAACAACCCTATGTTATTAAGCAATCACTTTTACAAGATGAAAATTTAATCATGCAAATGGCTAAAGAGATTTTACATGCTAAACACCTGATCTTCGTGGCCTGTGGCACGTCGCGTCATGCAGCCCTTATTGGAAGATATGCGTTTTCAAAGATGGGACGAACATTTAGCGAGGTAGTTATGGGATCTGAGTTCGGTTATTTTTCCGACTCTGTAGACAAAGATACGATAGTAATAGCGATCTCTCAAAGCGGGGAAACTGCCGATGTTATGGATGGGATCAGACAGGCAAAAGCCAAGGGAGCAAAGATATTTTCTATTGTAAATGTCGTAGGTTCATCACTCGCCAGAGCGAGCGATAGGGTGCTCAACATGAATTGCGGACCCGAAATTAGTGTTGCTGCTACGAAATCATTCACATCACAACTCTGCTTACTATACCAACTCGCATTTGCAATGGATAACAGACTTCATGAAGGACAGGATAAACTAAGAAAAATATCCAATGAGGTCGCACGTGATTTAGACTACTATTCTACCGTTATCCCTGCTTTATCTAAAAAGCTCAGTGAGAAAAAGGATTTTTATTATATAGCTAGAGGCATAAATTTCGCTGTAGCTAGCGAAGGTGCGTTGAAACTAAAGGAAATTGCCTACGTGCATGCTGAGGGTATGTCGGCTGGAGAACTGAAACACGGCACTCTCGCACTAATTGAAGAAGGAACTCCTGTGATTGCAATATGTCCTACCGATTATACCTATGAGGACTCGTTAGCGAACATTATGGAAGTTAAAGCGCGTGGAGGATACGTCATCGGTGTTTCTGATGCCCAGTCAATGATATTCGATGATTGCATTAAAATACCGAAGACAGAAGAAATTCTGTACCCACTGGTAACGACTATTCCGCTTCAGGTTTTAGCCTACTATTCTGCTTTAGAAAGAGGATTGGACCCTGACAAACCACGTAATCTCGCAAAATCCGTTACCGTTAAATAATAAAAGATGAAAGTAAATCAAAAATTAATTGTGTTGAGATGCAAAACGATATAAAGGCAGTAGTAACAGGTGGTGCGGGATTCATTGGCTCTCATATCACTGAAGAATTAATTCAGCGAGGTTATCATGTAATAGTTATTGACGACTTGTCCACTGGAAAAATGGAAAATATTCAGCATTTATTGGACGAGGGAAATTTAAATTTTGTCAGGGGTAGTATAACCGATCTTGCTCTTCTTCAAAAGTTTTTCTCGGATGCTGATTATATTTTCCATCAAGCTGCCATTCCGAGTGTTCCCAGGAGTATAAAGAATCCTCTCGCTTCTAATGAAGTAAACGTGACCGGAACATTGAATGTTCTAAGCGCGGCTAGGGATCAAGGAATTAAGAAGGTGATTTTTGCCTCTTCTTCCTCAGTATATGGAGATACTCCAAATTTACCAAAACGAGAAGATATGACACCGAATCCTCAATCTCCATATGCAGTTACTAAGCTGGCAGCAGAGTATTATTGTCGCGTCTTTACTGATGTTTATGGTATCTCCACTATTTGCCTCAGATATTTTAACGTGTTTGGTGCTAGACAAAATCCAGATTCTCAATATGCTGCTGTTATTCCCAAATTTATAAAAGCAATCAAGGAAGGTAAACCGCCAGTAATATTTGGAGATGGTGAACAAACACGCGACTTTACTTTTATCAAAGATGTTGTCCATGCAAACATTTTAGCTGCAGAAAGTAAAGCTTTTGGAATTTTCAATATTGGTAAGGGAGATAGGATTAGCATAAATCAACTTGCGCAGATTATTCTTAAACTCAATGGCAAAGAGAATATAAAACCTCTCTATGAAAAGGGAAGGCTTGGTGACATAAAACATAGTCTTGCAGATATTTCAAAAGCCCAATCTTTTGGGTATAAGCCTGAGTATGACGTAGAAAAAGGGATAGTAGAAACAATTAGGAGTTTTAAGTATGTTACTTGATGGAAAAACCACAGTTTAAATAGTGGGTTTGTGTTTGTATATCTGAACTTAGTAAAAAGCATATACCAAAAGCTGAAAATATTTTTATTTCGTTGTAAATAAAACCAACTAAACTGTGTTAAGTAAGAACTGATTATTACGCACTGAAAGAGAATTAAGGGGTATATTAAACACAATGGCTGAAATGGCTCAATTTTCCCAACGAAATTACTCGACTTTAAAACGGGTAAAAGTTGTGGCAGCTATTCCCTGTTTTAATACCGAAAAATACATCACCGATGTAGTTACTACTGCTAGAAAGTATGTTGACGACGTCATTGTTATTGATGACGGCTCAACTGATATGACAGCAAAAACAGCAGAAATTGCCGGGGCTTGTGTAATACGTCATGAGAAGAATCGTGGTAAAGGCGCAGCTATAAAAACTGCCCTAGATAATGCCAAGTTTTCTAATATTATCGTATTTATCGATGGTGATGGTCAGCATGATGCACATGACATACCTAAGCTTTTAGAGCCAATTCTTCAAGAAAAAGCTGATTTTGTTATCGGCTCGAGATATCTTTCAAAATCCAAAGACTTATCGAATACATTTAGTAGAAGGATGACTAATAATGTCGCTTCTTTTACGATTTCTTTTATTATTTCTTATATACAACCCTTTGCCCATTTTGTGAAAAACCAGTCATTACGCAGGCCGTCGATGATTAATAATCCAAGATCTCAAATGCAATCTGTGGATAAATCCATTTCAGGAGTTCAAAATTATAGATTGGTAAATGGTAAATTCAAGAGGATTTCCGATTGCACTAGTGGATTTACTGCTATGAAAACAGAAAATTGGGGCCAACTTGACCTGATTTCAAACGGGTTCCAGATTGAAATTGAAATGATATATGAGCAGGCTAAAAATGGTTTTATTATAGCTGAGACTCCAGTTAGTTGTAAATGGAAGGTTGGTTCGTCCAATCTTTCAATTGTAAGAGATGGATTTAAAACGCTAGGTTTATTAATCGGAAAACTTATAACATTTTCCGATAATAAAAAACAATCTGGACTTTGATTGCGGTAAATAAAAGGATTTAGATTCAATGGGGAATATTTTAGCATTCGCAGGATTTTATTATCCACATTTAGGTGGAGCGGTTACTCTTATGCGCGAACTATTGACACGAATGGTAAAAGCAGGATATAAAGTTGACTTATTCACGTGTAATACTGATAAGGTCAGTTCTCATGAGACAATAGATGGTATAGAGGTATGGCGAGTTCCCTGCTGGAATATGCTACATGGAACATATCCTGTCCCCTTGCCGGTACCAGCCACAATTCGAATACTATGGAAAATATTTCGAAAAAAACATGATGTTGTATTTACGTACGCAAGGTTTTTTCCCTCCGCCTTTTTGGGATTACTTATTAGTAAATTAAAAAGAGTCCCTTTGATCCATGGAGAATTTGGGTCGTCCCATAGTGTTACCGATCAAAAGGCGGTAAATATTATCAGTGAATTATATGATCACACTGTTGGTTCTATTATATTAGGGTCAGCGACAAAACTAATAGCTATTTGCCAGGCTTCGGCAAATTTTCTGGAGCACCTAGGTGGCAAAAACATTGTCATAATATCTCCACCAATGGGACTAGATATGGCGATATTCAAAAAGACGCCTAATTCTCTTAAAATACAACTGGGATTACCGGATAAAATTATTATTGCTTCAGTAAGTCGACTTATATTTGCCAAGGGGATTCAAGATTTGATTTCGGCATTTCCTACGATAAGAGAAAAAATACCGCAGGCAACATTAATCATTGTGGGCGATGGACCTTATAAACAGGAACTCCTCAAGGCAGCTAAAAAGGTTGGGGATAGCAATATTATTTTTGTGGGTGAAAAAACTATCCCTGAGGTAGCAGAAATCCTGAATATCACTGATGTTCTTGTTAACCCTTCATACTCTGAGGGGTTGACAGCCGCACCCGTGATTGAGGCTGGTGCTATTGGAGTCCCCAGTGTAACTACCGATGCAGGTGGAACTAGAGAAATTCTTGAAGATCGCAAGACTGCCTTAATTGTGAAAATCGGAGATGTGTCAGCTATCGCCGTGAAGGTTTGCGACCTTATTCAGAATGATGAACTAAGAAAAGATATTGGGAAGAATATTAGTCAACTTGTTCATGAAAAATGGAATTGGGATAATATTTTTCCACTTTACATTAATGAATTTAAAGCATTGTGTGAAAGACGGCGATCTGTGAGGTCTTAAATGAAACATAGTTACAAAAATATTGGGTTAATGGTTTTTCCTTTAAGAAGTCCGGAGTGGCAATATTTCGTTGATCAAATTTTGTCATTTATTGTCCCCCCAAAAGGGAATGTGATCGTAATGACTGGAAATTATTATCCGAAATTTCAATCTAAGAATACCGAAGTATTCAATATAAAAATGGCTCCAATTTTAAAGAACAATGAGAGTGTAATATCTAAAATATCACGTTTTTTACGTGCTCAGTATTATCTTTCAATCTTGGTTATTAAACAAAGGAAAAAATATGATTTAGTTATGCTTCATTTGGGAACGCCGTATCTTATTATCCCTACATTTATATCCTACTTGATGAAAAAGAAAATAGTGGTGATTAGTACCGGTTCTGATTCACAAAGCCTACGATTAATGTATCGTGGAATACTCGGGAAACTATTGGCCGGAGTCGTTCGTCTACTGGAAAATATTACTTATGTGTTATCAGATAACATAGTAGTAATCTCTGATTCTATGATACCTTTTTTGGGTATAGAAAGGTTCAGACATAAGATAATAAGCGGGATTGGTGATTCCCCTCTAGGTGGCGCTAACGCTTTTATTGATACCGATAAATTCTGTATTTTACGCAAATGGGAAGATAGGGAAGATGTTATTGGTTATATAGGGCGTCTTAGCGCAGAAAAGGGCATAACGGAGTTAGTAGAAGCAATTCCACAAATTATTAAGATAAAAAGAAATGCACGTTTTTTAATAGTCGGTAAAGGCTCACTAATGGATGATTTGAAAAAGAGATTCGAAATTGCACGCTGTTTAGACAAAGTGCATTTCACTGGGATGATACCTCATGACAACATCCCACAAATATTGAATAGGATGAAATTTCTAGTTGTTCCATCTTATACTGAGGTTGTCGCTACAACTGCTTTGGAAGCCATGGCTTGCGGTACTATTTGTTTAGCAACAGCGGTAGGAGCAACTAAAGACGTCATTATAGATGGACAAACTGGTTTTTTATTAGATGATAATAAACCAGCTACAATTACTGAAAAATTACTCGAAGTATGGAATCAGCCGG
>Ga0182017_10004338_pt1 | contig 10560 bp, 7 predicted proteins | sample 712E3DmetaG_FD_120492 | JGI IMG/M metagenome (GOLD analysis project Ga0182017, IMG submission 120492) | Permafrost microbial communities from Stordalen Mire, Sweden - 712E3D metaG | ecosystem: Environmental > Terrestrial > Soil > Wetlands > Permafrost | place: Sweden: Stordalen | collected... | reverse complement strand
ATCGGGCTGGGACAATCCAGAGCGGCGGCCTTTCGTTGGTGTAATAGAACCACAGGTTGGTTTGAGTACCCCAGGATTCGATCATCAGTCCGCCGATGGTGGCGACAAGAATGATGAGTCCATCGGTGCGCAAGTCGGCGCGGGCGACGATGGTGAACGACATAAACAAGAAAATGCCGATCAAGAGCCAGTCGATGTACAACCACCAGGGACCGTGCCAGTTTATATAAGAGAGGACTTGTTCTGCCAGCGGCCACCAGATGTAAATAATGAGGAAGATCACAAGAAAAAAACCGCTGATCAAAATAGAAGATGAACGGGTCCAGCGGATCAAAGGGGGAGGTGGACGCATTGGCGAATTATATCCATTTTGGAACTGGTCAGTGATTCTATTATATGTAATGATACGAACACTCATTCTGCGTGGAAATGAGTTTTTTTCATGGAAATTGAATTGATTGTCATGTCTTTTCCATGTTACTCATACTTAGATTGACAAAACAAAGTTTTGGTATATAATGACATTAGTTGGTTGTCACAACTTACTAACTTTCCCATGGATATCAAAAATACAGTCGATCATGCTTTTGTTCGTGAAATGAACTTATCGTCGGTTCTACGATCGATCTATAGCGAGGCGCCGCTTTCACGCGCCCAATTAGCGGCTAAAACCGGATTGAATAAATCCACGATATCGAGCTTGGTTGAGGACCTGCTTGATCGTAAGCTTATTCACGAAACGGGAATAAACTATGTTGGGACCGGCCGGCCGGCAACTCAGTTGGAGATCAACTCGAATGTGGGCGCAGTGGTGGGCGTTGAGTTGGGTGTGGATTTTGTAGCGGTGGTGCTAGCAGATTTTAAAGGCAAAATCATTGAACGTAAACAAATCAATGCAGACCCAGCTGCATCACAGGAAAAGACTTTCATTCCAACCCGGGCACTTATAGAAGAAATGGTACAAAAATGCAATGAACTGGGATTAAAAGTCCTGGGTCTTTCCTTTTCGATACCCGGAACTGTTGATCTGGAAAAAGGTATTTTGATATTTGCACCGAATCTACAATGGCATAATGTACCATTCCGGGAATTGTTTTCACGATCCACCGGACTTAAAGTGTTCATTGAAAATGACGCCAACGCTGCGGCACTTGCCGAGCATCTATTCGGCGTTGCCAAGAACTTAAAGGACTTCATCTTTGTTTTTGCGGGTGTTGGGTTGGGCGGAGGTTTATTCCTGAATGGCCAACTATACCGGGGGAAAGGCGGATATGCAGGCGAAATTGGACATACACCCATCATCGAGGACCCCTTTCAAAAGCCGTGTCATTGCGGCAACCTTGGTTGTTGGGAAACCTACGCCAACCAATATTCGGTCGTGGAACGTGTACAAATACGTTTAGAAACGAAGCGGAGCAATCTGATTTCATCCTTAATGGAAAAGCAGAACGCCCCGCTTTCCATTCTGATCATCAAGCAGGCAGCGGAGATGGGTGATACCGACGCGCTAGAATGTCTGGCAGAAGCCGGTATGGCGCTGGGGAACGGTATTGCGGGCCTGGTGAACATTTTTAATCCAGAAATGATCATCCTTGGCGGTCCGATCAGTATAGCGGGAGATTTCCTTCTACCATCGATCAAACAAAGCGTGAACAAACGCGCCATGCATGAAATAGTAATCCAGACCGAAATAAATATTTCGGCTTTTGGTACGGATGCCAGCGTGATCGGTGCCGTTGCTGTTGTAGTTGACGACATCCTCACAAATCCGATTCATATTGAAAAGGAGGTGGTGCCAGGCAAAGTACTAGATCTAATCTCTACGTGAACCTCGATATTTGTTATAACTACAATAAGGAGAAGAAAAAAATGTCTAAAAAGTATTTGTACAGCCTGTTAGCTGTACTCATGATCGCCGCATTCGCGCTTTCAGCTTGCGGTCCCACTGCAACAGCCACGCAAGCGCCAGCTCCCACAACGGCTCCTGCCGCTCCTGCCGCTACAACAGCTCCCGCTGCTCCTGCCGCTACAACAGCCCCTGCTGGCGGCCAAGTAGAAGTATTTTCCTGGTGGGTTGGTCCCGGTGAAGCTGATGGTCTGGCTGCGATGATCAAGATCTTCCAGGCTCAATATCCGAATGAGACCTTTGTGAATGCTGCCGTGTCCGGCGGCGCCGGCACGAACGCAAAAGCTGTCCTGGCGACCCGCCTGGCAGCCGGCGACCCACCGGATTCCTGGCAAGCTCACGCTGGTCAAGAGACAATTGCCACCTTTGTGGCTGCCAAACAGGTTCAGCCTCTTGATGATCTCTTTGCCAAGACCGGTTTTGGTGCTGTTCTGCCCAAGACTCTTCTTCCGCTTATCTCGCAGGATGGTCATCCCTACAGCGTCCCGGTGAACATTCACCGCTCGAACGTCATGTGGTATAACCCGTCGGTCCTGACGGCTGCCAAAGTAACTCTGCCTGATGGTGGCTTTAAAACGCTGGCTGATTTCTTCGCTGCATGCGACAAAATCAAAGCCGCCGGCAAGACCTGCCTGGCCCTCGGCGCTCCCTGGACCTCCATTCATCTGTTCGAAAACATCATGATCGGCACGATCGGTCCCGATAAGTGGAACGGCCTCTGGACCACCCCGCCCACTACCGACTGGAACGGTGCGGATGTCAAGGCCGGCATTGCGAACTTCGGCAAGGCTTTGTCCTACACCAACAGCGATGCATCCACGATGTCCGACTGGCAGCCTGCTTCCAAGCTGGTAGCTAATGGCGATGCCGCCTTCAATATCATGGGCGACTGGGCCTACGGCTACTTTGCCAACCCGGCTCCCAACGGCCTCGCGCTGAAGCCGCACACCGACTTCGACTGGACGCCTGCTCCTGGTACCCAAGGCGTGTTTGTATTCCTGTCCGACAGCTTCGTGCTGCCCGTTGGAAACAAGAATCCCGCCGGGACGTTGGACTGGTTAACAGTCGCCGCCTCGAAGGCAGGGCAAGAAGCCTTCAATCCGCTCAAGGGCTCCATTTGCGCCCGCACTGACTGCGATCAAACCTTGTTCAGTGAATATTCGCAGAACGCCGCCAAGGATTGGTCAAGCAATACAGTAGTCGGCAGCCTGATGCACGGTGTGGTTGCCGCTCCCGCCTGGGCGACCTCGATCGGAACTGCGATCGGTCTATTCCAGGCCAGCAAGATGGATGCCGCCGCTCAGACGACTTTCCAGACGGCGCTCGCTGCTGCCTGCAAGTCAGACGGTACCTGCAAGTAGAAATACAAAGAGCACAAATGTAGTGAAATGGGCGGCTCAAACCGAGCCGCCCATTTTAGAACAACCTATCCATCGATCCTGTTGGGAATCATTGTCATTACATTGGAAGTCTGATTAAACTTGACAGTTAAGAGATCGACCACTATGATTGAGACCAATATTCCCGCTCAAGGAAAGGAAGTTCATGTACCATCGATTTGAGCTTCGCATACCGCAGTTCATCCTTGCACTTGTCCTGATGCTTGTGGGTGCAGCATCCTTATTTATCCTGTCAAATACACAACTTATAATAAGTGGAAGGAACCTGACTTCCATCGGTCTCCTGATTGGCGGGCTGGTCCTATATAGCGGTGTGCTGGTCATCGTGGCGATGTTCAATAATGAAACCATACTTTCGATAGCCATGCTCCTGCCTTCGATCGTAGCGGTTGCCATCTTTGTTTACGGCTTTATCGGCTGGTCGCTGCGCGTTTCGTTAAGCAAGTGGAAGGGTCTGAACCCGGATTATACATGGGTCGGCCTGCAACAATACTACAACCTGTTCAACAATGACCCGCGCTTTATTATCGACATCCGCAATACGGCAATGTTCACTGTTGGATTTATTTTTGGGTGTCTGATCATCGGACTGGGGTTAGCAATATTGCTCGACCAGAGACTGAAGGGCGAGGCGCTCTTTCGCGGCATTTTCCTTTTTCCGATGTCGATCTCTTTCATCGCCTCGGGTGTGGTGTGGGGCTGGCTGATGAACCCGGCGACGGGGAACCGGATTACCGGCATTAACCTCATTTTCCAAAAACTTGGTCTTACCTCCCTCATCAGCTTATGGCATTCCACTCCCCAACCTTGGGGGATGGCTTTTACGGTGATCCCTGCTGTCTGGCAGCTTTCCGGGTTCACCATGGCGCTCTATCTGGGAGGAATCCGAAGCATCTCGGAAGATTTGCGTGAAGCGGCACGTGTGGACGGAGCGAGTGAAATCCAGATCTACCGTTATGTCATTTTGCCGATGCTCCAGCCGGTTACGCTGAGCGCGGTGATCATCCTGGGACATATGTCCCTCAAGATCTTCGACCTGATCGTCGCGCTTGGTAATAAAGCCATCAGCCTGGATGTGCCCGGTATTTATATGTGGGTTACGACCTTCGATGGCACCAATTACGCGCAAGGAGCTGCGATAGGTATACTGATGCTGATCAGCGTGGCAATCCTGGTGGTTCCATACCTGATCCAAAATATGCGTACGGAGACTGAACTATGAGCCGCCGGTTTGCACTTAAGACATTTTTTTACATTCTATTAATTGCACTTGCGATTGTCTATTTACTGCCCGTCTACTTAATGGTGATCACCGGCTTCAAGCCTTTTGACCAAGTCGATCTTAAAACCATGTGGGCCCTTCCGACCACGGGACTCCACATCGATAATTTCATCGCTGGTTATAAACAACTTGCCCCAAACCTGAATAACAGTCTTATGATGGTCATCCCTGAGGCAATACTATCCGCTCTGCTGGGGTCTTTCAACGGATATCTTCTCGCAAAATGGAAATTCCGCGGCTCAAATCTGATCTTCTCATTGATCCTGTTCGGGATGTTCATCCCCTACCAAAGCATCCTGATCCCGCTTGTGAAATTCATGCAGTTTATCAAATTGTATGGCGACCTGCCCGGCCTGGTGTTGGTGCATATCATCTATGGCATACCCATCACCACACTGATCTTCCGAAATTATTATGCAGGGATCGGGACCGAGATCCTGGAAGCTGCGCGAATTGATGGGGCAAGCTTGATGGGCATATATCGCTACATCATGTTTCCACTCTCCGCTCCGAGCTTCGCGGTAGTGATCATCTGGCAGTTCACACAAGCCTGGAATGAATTCCTGTTCGCGGTGATCCTGACCAACCAGGCCCACTGGCCGGTGACCGTGGCGCTTAATAACTTGGCGGGCAGCCAACTTGTGCAATGGAACGTATTGATGGCGGCCACTTTGCTGGCTGCACTACCGACTTTGCTGGTCTATATCTTCCTGGGACGTTACTTCCTGCGCGGCTTGATGGCGGGAGCGCTCAAGGGATAAAAAAATAAACAAGAGATCGGGTTCAACCCGGTCTCTTTTATAAGGAAAAGAATTATGAAATATCGCGAACTTGGACGTACCGGCTGGAAAGTTTCCGAGATCAGTTTTGGCGCGTGGGCGATCGGCGGGAGTTGGGGAACCGTCGATGACAAGGCATCGCTGGCCGCCTTGCATCGTGCCGTTGACCTGGGCGTGAACTTCATCGATACCGCCGATGTTTACGGCGATGGGCTCAGTGAACGTCTCGTGGCCCAACTGCGGCATGAACGGCGTGAGACCATCTATGTAGCTACCAAAGTGGGGCGTCGTCTCGACCCACATACGGCGGAGGGCTATAACCGTAAAAACCTGACCAGTTTTATCGAGCGCAGCCTTAAGAACCTGGATACCGAGGCGCTTGACCTGCTGCAGCTGCATTGCCCGCCAACCGAAGTTTATTACCGGCCGGAGGTCTTCGGAGTGCTCGACGACTTGGTAAAACAGGGAAAGCTCCGTTACTACGGGGTAAGTGTAGAAAAAGTGGAAGAGGCACTGAAGGCCATCGAATACCCCAATGTGCAAACGGTGCAGATCATCTTCAATATCTTCCGCCAGCGTCCCGCCGAATTGTTCTTCAAGCAGGCCAAACAACGAAAAGTGGGCATCCTGGCACGTGTCCCGCTGGCGAGCGGATTACTCACCGGCAAGATGAAAGCGGATACAAAATTCGAAGCGGACGATCACCGTGGATTTAACCGGCACGGCGAATCCTTCGACCGAGGTGAGACATTCTCCGGGGTTGACTACCCAATAGGCCTGCAAACCGTGGAAGAACTACGCACATTGGTTCCCAAGGGAATGTCCTTATCACAATTCGCACTGCGCTGGATCTTAATGTTCGATGCGGTGACCTGCGCCATCCCAGGGGCAAAGAACCCTGAACAGGCCGAGCAAAATGTCAAAGCGGCGGACCTGCCGGCGCTTTCAAAAGCCAGGATGTCCAAGATCAAGGAAATATATGATAGCAATATACGCGGATTGGTCCATCATTACTGGTAAATAAGGGATTTTTATAATACAGTAATACCACCGAGAATCGATAATTTTCGCAACAAAAGAAAAAAGCTTTTCAACCCCGAATGCTCAAACGTATTCCATAACAATGACTTTAATGCGTTCCGGTACAGGAGGATGATATGTCTGACAAAATCTTGAATTGGGGTTTGCTTTCGACCGCCAATATTAACCGTGCACTTATCACACCTCTGCGCGCGTCCAAACGCAATAAACTACTGGCCGTAGGTTCCAGGAAACAGGCCTCCGCCGAAGAATACGCACGTGAGTGGAAGATCCCGCGCGCTCATGGCAACTATGAGGCATTAATCAACGACCCCGAGATCGACGTCATCTACAATTCACTACCGAACCATCTGCATGCCGAATGGAGCATCAAAGCATTACGGGCGGGCAAACATGTATTGTGCGAAAAGCCGTTTGCGTTAAGCCTGGCCGAAGCAGATGCCATGATCTCGGCGTCACGAAAAACAGGCAAGGTGCTGGCCGAAGCATTTATGTACCGTCATCATCCGCAAACCTTGAAAGTGAAGGAGATGGTGGATAGCGGGATGCTCGGTGAACTGCAAGCTGTAAAAGGTGTTTTCACATTCACACTCAAGCGTGAAAACGATATTCGATCGAAGAAAGAGACGGGAGGCGGCAGCATCTGGGACGTGGGCTGCTATCCGATCAGTTTTGCACGCACGATCATCAATTTGGAACCGACCGAGGTATTTGGTTGGCAGATCATGGGTGCAGGAGGCGCAGACGTTTCCTTCTTCGGGCAGATCCGTTTTCCAAACGAAGTCTACTCACAATTCGATAGCGGCTTCCAATCGCCGTTTCGAGCACAGGTCGAGATCATCGGATCGAAGGGGACATTGAACATCCCGGAACCGTTCAAACCCGGCCGCGACGAAAAAATATATTTAACGAGGGCCGAGCGTACCGAGACGATCAAAATCCCGGGCCGCGAGCTGTATATCGGAGAAGTGGAAGATATGGCCGATGCGATCCTACTCGGCAAAGCGCCACGAATCAGCCTGGCGGACAGCCGTAACAATACGGCTGTGATCCTGGCACTGATCAAGTCCGCTAGGACAGGTAAGCCGGTTCGTTTGTAAAAGGGAGCCCCGCATAGGGCTTTTTGTAAAGCTACGGTCCTTTGACCCATAAAGTGATTGGCCTTTGTACAAAAGAGGCCGGTAAGATGATTGGCCTATAGCCATTATTATTCGCATAGTCAATAAAGGGTGTTTCTACAGTTCCCGGGTCATCATTTGTAAACCCGGCATTCGGTGCTTCGAAACCTGTCAATATTCCATCGGGAGGGTACTGGTTCAATAAGGCGGCCAATTCTTTAGGCGAAATGACATCATATCGTGCGCGTCCCTGAGACGACAACAACAATGAGGTCCGCCACGAAAACGGTCCTGTTACCGTGAAGGGATAGATGTCATAACCGGCCTCAAGCGGTATCATCGGAATGAGGGTTAAGATCCTGCCCTTGGGAACGTATCCTTTTATTTCTTCAGCAAAATCATGGACCTGGAGGGGAGTCCATTGAGAAGGATTGGACAAATATTTCAGCTCATCCAGAGGATTGGTGACATCAGGTTTCGGATTCAGGGCGATTAGCATGCCCAGGATGAGAATATAAAAAACCGGTTTATTAATTCGATAAATCTCAGAGCCGACGATAGCCAGAATGATAACCAGGAAGGGAACAGGGGCAAAAAAGTATTGCTGCTGGGTGGGTGTAGGTGCGAACGCAGTCAGAAATAAAGTAAAAGCAAAGGTAGCCACCGCCAATATGTTGAGATCCGTGGGCGATTTTTTTCTTATAAAAAGGACGAACGATGTAATCCCCACAAATACTAATAAAGCATAAAGGATAAAATTCAGGGGTGAAGATACGGTGTTGGAGAGGAATCCACTTATTTTTGAACCAAGATCCATGTTCATTTTAAAATGTAATTCCTGATAATAAAGTGTATTCAGCCGGGTATAAACCAAATTACCATAGTAGAAGCTGTAAGGAGCAAGAAAGATCAATACGAGAGCAGGTAATGCTGCTGTCAATAACCCGGCAATGAAAGATTGAAAAGATTTTAGAAAACGCGGGGGATTCAGGATCCATTTATACATCCAAAACAAAAAGAACAAGACCACGATCAGGCTGGCATAGTTAAAGCGGATAAATGTGGCCAGACAAACACAAACACCGCACCCGAAGGCTGCCCAATCAGGAGAATACCTTTGTTGCACGAAATGAATAAAAAACATCAAGGCGAGCAGGCTGAAAAGAGACGCCAGGGAATGGTTTAATACTTCACCGGCGATCAATACCATGGAAGGGTGATTAAGAAAAATAAATACAATGACAAATTCCCAAATGAGCAGTGCAACGGTGTACCTGGTCCCAACGAAAAGCTTGAAAATATAAACGATCAACAGACAGCAAACCACGCAGGCGACGGCATTCAAGACCCGACCAGCCAGATAATCGTAGTTTGATATCCTGGCGGTGATCGCGAAGAAAAGCGCACCGTAAGGCATATGCGTATATGGATAGTTTACATACGGAAACAATCCATGATCAGAAAGAAGCTGACCGGCGGCGATAAACTGGTTTTCATCGTGGCTGAAGCCCCAATGAGCGGCCCGGCTCAGATAAATAAGGAGGACCAGGAGATAATAAATATATTGAGCAATCAATTTGATTGTTTTCATCATCCAATTCTCGGAAGGGAATTATAACTGGTGTTGTATTTGAAATCTCCGGACGGCGGCGATTGACTTTCCGTATACCCTAGACTACACTTTCCCAATGCTTGCGCGTGTGTACTCATGTGCCGTGATAGGCCTGGAGGGTGTGATCGTGGAAGTGGAGGTGGACACCACGCAGGGTCTGCCGGGCACCGATATCGTGGGGCTGCCCGATAAAGCCGTTCAGGAGAGCCGCTCGCGGGTGCAATCAGCTGTAAAGAACGCCCATTTGCGATATCCGCGCGAACGGATCGTGGTCAATCTTGCGCCAGCCTCCGTCCGTAAGGAAGGCCCGGCTTATGATTTGCCGATCGCAATCGGCGTGCTATTGATGCAAGGGCTCATTCCGTTAAAATGCCTGGACGATGCGCTGGTGATCGGAGAAATGTCGTTGGAAGGAACCGTTCGACACACGCGCGGCATCCTGCCTATGGCTGCCACAGCACGCCAAAATGGATTCAAACGGATCTTCGTGCCCGCCTTGGATGCGCCTGAAGCGGCTCTGATCCCTGATGTCGAAGTCTATCCGGTGACATCACTGCGTGATCTGTATCTGCATTTAACCAACCAGCAAGCCATCCAACCGCATCCCTATATCGAAGCGGAATCCATTGCGGGCCCGGCTCCCACAGATTTTCGTGAGATCAAAGGACAGGAACACGTAAAACGTGCTTTGGAAGTCGCGGCAGCCGGCGGACATAACGTCATCATGGTCGGTCCACCGGGTGCGGGCAAGACCTTGCTGGCAAGAGCCATGCCGGGCATCCTTCCTAAAATGTCGGTCGACGAGGCGCTGGATGTAACCAGGATTTATTCGGTGGCCGACGCTTTGCCGCCTGAGATGATGATCCGCACACGACCCTTCAGAGCGCCGCATCATACGATCAGCCACGCCGGCCTGGTGGGTGGAGGAAATTGGCCTCATCCGGGGGAGATATCCCTGGCTCACCGGGGTGTATTATTTTTAGATGAACTGCCCGAATTTGGCACACGTGTACTTGAAGTCATGCGCCAGCCTATAGAAGATAAAGTCGTAACCATCAGCCGGGCACAGGGCTCGTTGACCTTTCCTGCAAATTTCATGCTGGTTGCTGCAATGAATCCCTGCCCATGCGGTTTTTTTGGAGATTCGGTTAAGGCCTGCACTTGCGCACCTTCGACAGTGACGAAATATCAAAAGCGGATATCGGGTCCATTGCTGGACCGGATCGATATTCATGTGGAAGTGCCGCGCGTGGATTATCAAAAGCTTAGTAGTGACCGTTTGGGTGAATCCTCTGAATGTATTCGCGCCCGCGTCGAAGCGGCTCGAGACAGGCAGCGCGAACGATTCTCGAGTATCAAATCATCAAATATCATTTCCAACGCCGATATGAGAGTGGGTGAGGTTCGGCTGTTCTGCAAATT
>Ga0182017_10004337_pt1 | contig 10560 bp, 8 predicted proteins | sample 712E3DmetaG_FD_120492 | JGI IMG/M metagenome (GOLD analysis project Ga0182017, IMG submission 120492) | Permafrost microbial communities from Stordalen Mire, Sweden - 712E3D metaG | ecosystem: Environmental > Terrestrial > Soil > Wetlands > Permafrost | place: Sweden: Stordalen | collected... | reverse complement strand
TCCTCCGGCCCGGGCCGAGAGTGGGAGAGGGCCTGGCCAGGCTCGCCCAGGCCATTCACCGCGAGCCGGGTGAGCGGCAGGAGTCCCGGTGAGAGCACGGACGGAAGGGCAGGGCATCGGAATCTCGCGGAGAGGGGTCTTCCTCTGGATGGGGGCGCTCCTACTGGCGAGTCTCCTTCTCTCCGTGATGGTGGGCAGCGTGCCTATCAAGCCCCAGGAGGCGATCCAGGCCCTCGTCAAGGGCGGGGCAGGGTCGGACGACGCGGTGGCGACGATCGTGCGGAAGATCCGGCTGCCGCGGGCGCTCTTGGCCGGGATCGTGGGGGCCTGTCTCTCGCTGGCCGGTCTCGGATTTCAGGCAATCTCCCGCAACCCACTGGCCGACCCGTCGATCCTGGGCGTGAGCAGCGGCGCATCCTTCGGTCTCATGGTCGCGATGCTCCTGGGGGTGGCGGGGCCGACGTCCAACCCGGCCGTGACCACCCTGTTCGCCTTTGCGGGGGCGCTCCTGGCGGCGGCGCTGGTGTATGCGATCGCCCGGGTGGATGGACGGCTGCCCATGACGACGCTGCTTCTTTCCGGCGTCATTGTCGGCCTGTTCTTCACCTCATGCGTGATGCTGGCCACGGTCCTCCTGGCCGCGGCAGAGCTGCAGGGGGTGATCTTCTGGTTGATGGGAAACCTGGGCCCGGCAAGCACGGGCAGTCTGGGGGTCCTGGCGGTGGTTCTGGGGATCGGTGTCGCCGCGCTCTTCCGCGAAGCGCCCCGCCTGAACGTCCTGGCGTTGGGGGAGGAGCAGGCATTGCAACTGGGGGTGGAGGCGGAGCGGGTGAAGCGGGTGGTCTTCGTAGCGGCCTCGCTAATCACCGGGGCGGCGATCTCGGCGGCCGGGTCGATCGGGTTTGTCGGGCTGATCGTCCCGCACGCGGCCCGGCTGCTCCTCGGTCCGGACAACCGCAATCTGGTCCCGATGAGCGTCCTCCTGGGGGCGGCGTTCCTGATCCTGGCCGACCTTGGAGCCCGCACGGTGGCCGGCGCCACGGAACTCCCCGTCGGCGTCATCACCTCCTTCTGCGGGGCGCCCCTGTTCGTGTATCTCTTGCGGCGCCGGCGCGGCACGGAGTCATGGTGAGCGCGATCGTCGTCCAGGATCTCACGTTTCAGTACCGGCCCGGGCTCGGCCTGGACGGGGTGACCTTCGCGGTCCTGCCCGGCGAGCTGGTGGGCGTGGTGGGACCGAACACGGCGGGGAAGAGCACGCTGCTCCGCCTCCTCAGCAAGGTCCTGGTTCCGCAGCGCGGTCGGATCCAGATCGCCGGCCGAGATGTCGCCACGACCGGCCGGCTCGCCCTGGCACGCCAGGTGGCCGTGGTGCCGCAAGAGTTCCAGGTCGCCTTTCCATTTCGTGTGGCCGAGGTCGTGCTGATGGGGCGCTACCCGCACACCGCGGGCGCCGCCTGGGGGAGCCGGGATCACCAGATCGCATGGGCAGCCATGGAGACGATGGGGATCGGTGGGCTGGCCGGTCGCTCGATCGACGAACTGTCGGGCGGAGAGCGACAGCTCGTCTCCATCGCCCGGGCCCTGACCCAGGAGCCGTCGATCCTCCTCCTGGACGAGCCCACCGCCCATCTGGACCTCCGCCACCAGCGGACCGTCCTCACGACGGTCCTGGCCCGACGGCCGGAGGGGCGGCGCACGACGGTCCTGGTTTCCCATGATCTCAATCTCGCGGCCGAGCACTGCGACCGCCTCCTCTTGCTTGTCGAGGGGCGCGTACAGGCCTTCGGTCGTCCAGAGGAGGTGATGACGTCAGAGACGCTGGAGCGGGCGTACGGGTGTGCGGTGGAGGTGGAGCGCGACCCGGCCTCCGGCCGGCCGCACCTGCGAAGCCCACTGTCGCAGCCCGGACCCCTGGAGTCGAATTTTCTCACCCCTCGGATGTAAGGGAAGCTGGTTGCCCCCGCGCGTAGGCTCAATGAGCCGTCCGGGGAAATCCAGCACGGTCCCGCCACTGTGAGTGGGGAGCGATCCCGCAGCAAGCCACTGTTTCGCTGGAAGCGAAATGGGAAGGCGCGGGGGAGCGACGATCCACGAGTCAGGAGACCTATCCGGGGGGACACGGCCTCATCACCTCGCGGCAAGGAGCGTGGCCATCATGTCTCGTAAAGTATTTCGAATTTCTGGCGCTTTCGTCGTGACCATGTTCATGGTCGTCGGTTGTCTCGTGGTGTTGCTGCTCGGACGGCTCGCCTCGGCGCAGGACAGTCCGCCGCAAGAGCCGGAGCTTGCGCTGGAGCCGGTAGTGGTGAGCGGCGCCCGCATCTCGGATCAGATCCAGGAGCTTCGCCGCGTGCCCGGCCAGGTATATGTGATCACCAGTGAGGAGATCGAACACACCAAGCCGCGCACGGTGCAGGAGGCTCTCCAACAAGCCGTGCCCGGGATCGTCTTCTATGACATGATCGGTAACCGTTTTCAACAGACGGTCGATCTACGGGGCTTCAACGGGCAGCCGAGTCCCAGCGTCTCGGTCTTTGTGGACGGGGTGCGCGTCAACGAGCCCGACTTCAACCAGGTCAACTTCGACCTCATCCCCATCCAGGACATCGAGCGGATCGAGGTGTTGCCCGGGGCCACGGCGCTGTACGGCCGGAACGCACTAGGGGGTGTTATCAACATCACTACCAAGCGGGGCGGGAAGACACCCCAGACGACGGTGGAGAGCGATTTCGGAAGCGACCATCACTACCAGCTCAAGGCGAACACTAGCGGCCCCGTGGCCACTACCGGGGCGCTCAAGAGCCTGGACTACTACGCGAGTGTAGTCTGGGACCGCGAGAGCGGATACCGGCAAGAGTCGGACGGACGGGTGACCAATTTCACGGGACGCCTGGGGTATCGGCCCTCGGACGCGACGGATCTGAGTTTCGGCTACCAATACGTCAGTGATCGGCTGGAGCAGCCAGGGTCACTGCCCCTGTCCCTCCTGGTCCAGGATCGCCAACAGAGCGGAAACTCCTCTCTCTATGACAATGACATGTCCTTCTTCACCTTTCAGGGGCGACAACAGCTCGCGTGGGGGTTCTCCCTTGCAGCCAACGGCTCCTATCGGAAGAGCTCGCTGGGGACGTTTCAGGGGAACTATGGCGGCGGCCCGTTTCAAGGTATCATGGATACCGCTACGCCCGGGGGCACCCTGCAGTTGTCCAACGAGACGGAGTTCTGGGGGCGGACAAACCGCTTTGTCTTGGGCGGTGAGCTGGACCATAGCGATGTGACCGCCAAGTCGTGGAGTCTCTTCGGGCCCAGCGATCGCAAGATCGGCGTCGATGACCAGGCCTTCTTCGCCCAGGAGACCTTCGACCTGACGCGGGAGATCGTGTTGACCGGATCCGTGCGCTACGACACGACCCGGATGGCCTTCACGGACAACCTGACTCCCGCGGACAACGACCACAAGACGTTCAACCGCTGGACGCCCCGCGCCGGAGTCACCTACACTCCCTGGCAGCCGGTGTCGATCTATTTCAACTATGGGCAGGGGTTCCGGGTTCCTACCTCGGACGAGCTGTTCGCCTATGCGGGGTTCGGATCGAATCCGGACCTGAAGCCGGTCACGAGCACGACGTACGAAACCGGAGTGCGCGTCCAGCCGCTGGAATGGATCAATCTTCGGGCGGCCTTCTTCGTCACCGATGTCCAGAACGAGATCGTCTACGATCCGCTGGCCTTCACCAACCGAAACGCGCCCGAGAGTCGGCGGCAAGGGGTGGAGTTTGAGACCCGGCTGCACCCCCACGCGCAGGTGGACCTGCAGGCTACCTACGCCTATACGGATGCCAGGTATACCGGAGGAACGGCCGGGAACGCCACGCTGCCGCAGGCGGGCGATCGGGTGGCGCTGGTCCCACTCCACAGACTCACGGCCACGGCCACGTATCGGCCGATCCATGGGATGGAGATCAGCCTAGACGGGACCTACGTGGGGCGGCAAGTCCTGCTGAACAACGAGGTAAACCTGTCTACTTTCCGGATGCAGGACTACTACGTGCTGAATCTGCGAGCCTCCTACACCTGGAAGCTCCTCACGGCGTTTTTGCGGCTGAACAACCTGACCAACAACAAATATGAGACCTACGGGATCTGGGGCGGGTTTCCGGCGCAGCCTTATCTCATGCCCGCGCCCGGGATCAGCGTCCTGGGCGGACTGACGATTCGATTCGAGAACTACTACTGAAGGCTACCTGGAGTTGACCATGAAGCGGCTGGAGTACGTGGGGGGCTGGCGATCGGCTTGGCAGCGGCCAGGCTGGGCGGCGAGCTCTTGCCTACTTCACCTCCTGCTGGTGGGTGTACTCATCCTTCTTCAGCCGGCTACTGATACCCCCAAGGCGGGACTACGCGTCCGGCTGGTGGAGGAGCCGCAGGCGCCCCCATCTGTCGAGGCGTCACAACCCGCACGCACGCCGGCCCCACCTCCGAAGTTGCCCTCGGTGATGCGTCGGATGGCGCGTCTACGTGCGAGCGGCAGCGTTCCCCCGCACGCCGCTCTGCCTGATGAGAGCTCCATCGCGCGGGTCGCGCCGGCCACTCTGCCGACGCCTCTCGCGGTACCCGTCGACGTCGCGCTCCCTGCTCCGCCGCGGGCGGCGCATGAAACGGAAGGCGAGGGGCGGATGTCGCGGGTGGTCGAAGAAGATGGCGGACACGCCGGGGGCGGACGTGGCACGGCGGATGGATCCGGTGGTTCACTTGCGAACGGAGCGCCGGAACGCTTCTCGGGTGTGTTTCTGATTCCCATCGCTGGGAGCGGAACCGGCCTGGCCGGAACGGGTGATGGAGGGGCTGCCGACTTGGGTGGCAACGGGACCGGCCCCGGTCGGGGCGGGGCGGGGGAAGGGAACGGGGCAGGCGCAGCGCGAGGCGGCGTGGCAAGTCTGGGAGGGGCGCCGGGGCGCGGCGGTACCGGGGTGGCCGTGGCCGATCTTCTGCGAGTCATCCGCCAGAAGATCGAGCACGCCAAGGTGTACCCGGAGACTGCGCGCCGGGAGGGGATACAGGGAACCGTGGAGGTGCGCTTCCGCATCGCCGGCGATGGCTCGGTGGAGGCGGTCGAAGTTGTGCGCTCCTCCGGTCATCGACTCTTGGACGAGACCTCCGCTCAGACCGTTCGCCGCGCCGGCCCGTATCCCGTCCTGGCCGGGTGGATCCGGATCCCCCTTTCGTACCGTCTCGACCGGTGACCGCGGCCGAACGCCGAAAGCAGCGGAGGAAGCCGATGTCCGACCGTGCGACCAAGCCGCTCTTGGCCGGGACCGAGATGTTCGCTAACCGCCTGCGCAAGAATCTGCGCCACCTCGGCAAATGGGCACGGCGGGAAGGGGTGACCTGCTACCGGGTCTATGACGCGGACCTCCCGGAATATGCCCTTGCGGTGGATCTCTACGAAGGGTGGGTCCACGTCCAGGAGTATGCCGCGCCGCCCAGCGTGGATCCCGGCCGGGCCGAGGCCCGTCTCAAGGATGCGCTGGTGAGCATCCCCGTGGTCCTCGGGGTGGACCCGGATCGGGTGATCCTGAAGGTGCGCCGCAAGCAGAAGGGGCCCGCGCAGTACGAGCGCCAGGCCGCGACGGGAGAGTTCCGCGTGGTCCACGAGGGCGGACTGCGGTTCCAGGTGAACTTAACCGACTACCTCGACACCGGTCTCTTCCTGGACCACCGGCCTACCCGGGCGTTGATCCGAGGACTGGCCGCCGGCGGACGGTTCCTCAATCTCTTTGCCTACACGGGCACCGCCAGCGTGTACGCAGCCGCCGCGGGGGCCGTCTCGACGACCACGCTGGACCTCTCGCCCGTCTACCTCGACTGGGCCCGGCGGAACATGGCGCTCAACGGGTTCGCCGAGGGGCGGGTGCACCGCTTCGTGCGGGCGGATTGTCTGGCGTGGCTGGCGAGTCCGCACCCCGAGCGATTCCATCTGATCTTCCTGGACCCGCCGACCTTCTCAAACTCCAAGCGGATGGGTGGGCAGACGTTCGACGTCCAGCGCGACCACGCCTCCCTTATTCGGGCAGCCGCGACCCTCCTGGCGCGGGACGGCGTCCTCCTGTTTTCGAACAACTTCCGCCATTTCAAGCTGAACCGAACGGCCCTCTCCCAGTTCACGGTCGAGGAGTGCTCTGCGGCCACTATCCCTCCGGATTTTGAGCGAACCCCCCGGATCCATACCTGCTGGAAGATCATGAGACGGGGCTAGTCGGTCGGGGGGAGCCGGCTGGCGAAGAGCGCCCGGGCGGCGCGGACGGTGCCGCAATGCGCCTCGACGGTGTCGTCGATATTTCGCCCGTACCCCCCGCCCAACGTAATGGCGACCGGGACGCCGGCCTCGCGGCACGCGGAAAGGACGAGCTCGTCCCGTCGGCGCAGCGCCTCGTGGGTCAGCCGGAGGCGTCCCAGCCGATCGTCCTCGTGGGGGTCGGCCCCGGCCAGGTAGAAGATCAGGCCGGGCCGAAACTCGGCCAGGATCCGGGAGACGGCCGGCTGCAGGGCCTGGAGGTACTCGTCGCCCCCGGTCCCGTCGGGGAGTTCGATGTCCAGATTGCCGGAGACCTTGTGGAGTGGGTAGTTGTGGGCTCCATGGATGGAGAAGGTGAAGACGTCGGGCTCGTCGGCGAAGATTGCGGCGGTGCCGTTTCCCTGATGGACGTCGCAGTCGATGATGGCCACGCGCTGCATCCAGGCATCGCGCTGAAGGACCCGGATGGCGATTGGGATGTCGTTCAGAATGCAGTAGCCCTCGCCGTGATCCGGGAAGGCATGGTGTGTCCCGCCGGCCAGATTGATTCCGATGGCCTCCCGGACGGCGATCCGGGCCGCGGTGATGGTCCCCTGCACCGAGGCGCGCGACCGCTGGACCAGGGCCTCGGACCAGGGGAGCCCGATCCGGCGGACCGCCTCCGGCGTCAGGGCACCGGTCCGGAACCGCTCCCAGTACTCCCGGGTATGGACGAGGCAGATGTCTTGCGGGTCGGCCAGGGTCGGCTCCACCAATTCGCCCGGGGTGAGGGTCCCCTCGGCCAGCAGCCGCTCTCGGATCAGACGGTATTTCTGGATGGGGAAACCGTGGGTCGCCGGAAGATCGATGAGGTAGCGATCGGAATAGAGGACATACACGGGCGACCCCTGCCTGTCAATCGGCGAACTCCGCCTTCACGCGATATGGGATGATGCCTCGCTCGTGCCCCATAGCGAGGAGTCTTCGCACGGCTTCCCGGCCCCGGTCTCCGTAGCCCAGCGTCGACTGGTTGACATACATCCCGACAAACGATGGAAGCGTGGATCGAGCAGTCCAGAAGACTCGGACAACATACGGGGACGGGACGGCAGTGTCAAGGACGATTCGCACGGATTCCTGCGTCGGGAGGCCGTCGGAGTCTCTCCGTGGAATGGAAAACCAAACAAGGGTTCCCGGAAGCTGGCGGTGCGCGCAGAGTCCTGATAAACTATCCAAATCTTGAGCGGTTCGCCGCCCCCATCGAACTGGATGCGTGGTTTCTCACAAGGAGGCTTTCATGAAAGAGGCGCTCCCGAATTACATGCAGGTCGGCATCGTGCATTTCATGGCCTACCCCGAGTGCATGAAGGGGGAGGGCCCGATCTACGACACCCTGACCAAGATCGTGGAAGATGAGTTCTTCGCGGCCGTGGAGATCACCTGGATCAAGGACCCGGCTGAGCGCGCGCGGGTGAAGGCGCTGCTGGCCGCCAGCCACCTGACCGTGGGCTACGGCGCCCAGCCCTGTCTGCTCAGCCAGAAGCTCAATCTGAACCACTTCGACGCGGCCGAGCGCAAGAAAGCCGTGGACCAGGTGAAGGCCTGCATCGACGAGGCGGCCGAGGTGGGGGCCGACGCGGTGGCGGTCCTGAGCGGTGCCGACCCCGGCACGCGGCGCCAGGAGGCCTTCGCGCTCCTGGTGGGGTCGGTCAAGGAGTTATGCGGCTACGCCAAGAGCAAGGGACTCCGCTTCGTGCTGGAGAGCTTCGACTCCAAGTACGACAAGAAATGCCTGATCGGCCCGGCCAAGGATGCGCTGGCGCTCTGCAAGGCGGTCCGGAAGGAGTACAAGGACTTCGGGATCATGGTGGACCTCAGCCACCTGCCGATCCAGGACGAGACGCCCATGCAGGTCTTCGGGACCCTGAAGAAGGAGAACATCGCCCACATCCACATCGGGAATGCCGTCAAGCAAACCGGCCACCCGGCCTACGGCGACCAGCATCCCCGCTTCGGCCTGCCGGGGGGCGAGAACGACGTTCCCCAGTTGGTCGAGTTCCTGAAGGCGCTCTTCGAGATCGGCTACCTCGGCAAGGGCCGCCGCCCGGTGGTGGCCTTCGAGGTCAAGCCGCTCCCGGGCGAGACCTCCGGCGCCGTGATCGCATCCGCCAAGCGGACCCTGCTGGAGGCCTGGGCGCTGGTGTAGGCGGTTCCCGTCAATGGGCTTGTGATTGCCTCGGGCGACTGGTATCCTCTTTGCGGAAGTGCGGGCTCCACGGGGGTGGGGGAGTTCACGACACCTTTCAGGAGAGGAGGGCAGGCCGATGCGACGCAGCAGATGGTTTCTGTGGGTGATGCTCTTGACGGTCGCGATGAGCCCGGCAGCCTGGGGGGCGACACAGCCCCAGAGCGGCGGCACGCTGGTGTACGGAGCCGGGGCCGATCCCGACAGCCTGGACCCGGCTAACACGGACAGCAACCCGGGCGAGGCCGTCGGCCACATGGTGCACAACTACCTGGTCCGGTTCGACGCCAAGGTGAATCTGCATCCCGATCTGGCCACCAAGTGGACGCAGTCGAAGGACGGCCTCAGCTGGACGTTCACCCTCCGCAAGGGGGTGAAGTTCCACGACGGCACCCCCTTCAACGCCGAGGCGGTGAAGTACAACTTCGACCGCTTTATCGGTCCGGAGAAGCCTCTGAAGTCTGGCCTCCACGACCCCATCATCAAGTCGGTGGAGGTGGTGAACGAGTACACCGTCAAGTTCAACCTGAAGGTCCCCTTCGCCTTCTTCCTGAACAACCTGGCCCACAGCGCCTCGGGGATCGTGAGTCCGGCCGCCCACAAGAAGTGGGGCAAGGACCTCACGCTCCATCCGACGGGCACGGGTCCATTCAAGTTCGTGGAGTGGGTGCGCGGCGACCGGGTGGTGCTGGAGCGAAACGACGAGTATTACGAGGGGAAGGCCCGCCTGGAGAAGATCGTGATTCGCACGATCCGCGAGGATTCTTCGCGGGTCCTGGGTCTGCAGGCGGGTGACTACGACCTGATCGTCCGGATCCCGCCGGAAGAGGTGCCGCGCCTCATGCGCGAGGGCCGGGTGCGGATCTACGCCGAGCAGAGCAACCGGGCGATCCGGATCGCGTTCAACATGAGCAAGAAGCCGCTGGACGATCTCCGCGTCCGGCAGGCTCTGAACTACGCCATCGACAAGGATTCCATCGTCAAGAATATCTACCAGGGCATGGCGGCCGTCATCCCGACCGTGGTGGGCCCGCTAAACGTCGGCTACGCCGCGGTGAAGGGGTACGGGTACGATCCGGCGAAGGCCAAGAAACTCCTCGCCGATGCCGGCTATCCCAACGGGTTCGAGATCGGCCTCTGGACGCCCCAGGGGCGATATCTTAAGGACTACGAGTTGGCTCAGGCCGTCCAGCAGCAGCTCGCTGCGGTGGGCGTCAAGGCCAAGCTGGAGGCTTTCGAGTGGGGCGCCTACCTAGCGCAGCTCAGGAAGCCCAGGGATGAGTCGAAGCAGGAGCTCTACATGATCGCCTGGGCCCCCTCTACCGGAGAGGCGCGGTGGGGAATCTATCCGATCACCGCCTGCGACCAGTGGCGGCCCACGGGATCCAACGACTCGTTCTATTGCAACAAGACCCTGGACCAGATGATCGACAAGGCTGTGGCCTCCACCAGTCTCAAGGAGCGGGACGGTTACCTGCGAAAGGCCCAGGAAATTCTGATCGAGGACCCCGCCGCCATCTACCTGCTGGCCACCAAGGAGACGGTGGGGATGTCCCTGAAGGTCCACGACATTATCAACTCGCCCCTGGAGCTGGTGTACGCGGACAAGGATACCTGGAAGGAGAAATAGCTCGCCGCGTCTCTTGCGTCGGAACGATCGGGGCGACCCCGCTGCTGACGGGGCCGCCCCGTGTCGCTGTACGGGTTATCGCTCCGGACCGCCTGGGTTTCTCGCTCGTTCGGCCGTTCTTTCACTTGCCTGCGGTTCTTGCCATCTGGTATTCTGCCCGCGCCCTCCATCACTCTGTCCGGCCGGCGCGACCATAACAAAAGTTGAGCGCCGAACGGGGAACGCTGGACGCTGAGCCTATGGTTTCCTACATCCTCCGTCGCATCGTCATGCTGATCCCCGTGTTGTTCGGGGTGACGCTGGTCTCTTTCTCTCTCCTCCATCTCGTCCCGGGCGATCCGGCCGAGGTGCTGGGGGGGCAGGAGGCGTCCAAGGCGGATATCGACCGCATCCGGAAGGAATACGGAC
>Ga0182017_10004336_pt1 | contig 10562 bp, 10 predicted proteins | sample 712E3DmetaG_FD_120492 | JGI IMG/M metagenome (GOLD analysis project Ga0182017, IMG submission 120492) | Permafrost microbial communities from Stordalen Mire, Sweden - 712E3D metaG | ecosystem: Environmental > Terrestrial > Soil > Wetlands > Permafrost | place: Sweden: Stordalen | collected... | reverse complement strand
TCTTCCACGTCGGGATGATCGCAGGCGAGCGTCGCCATCATGGCGCCGCGGCGGCTGCCCGCGCTCATGATGATGCGGCACATCGCGTCCCACACATCCATGAACGAGACCGGGCCCGAAGCGTCCGCGCCCACGCCTTCCACCGGCGCGCCCTTTGGCCTCAGGCTGGAGAAGTCGTAGCCGATGCCGCCGCCTTGCTGCAGGGTCAGCGCCGCTTCGCGCAGGTGCGAGAAGATGCCGTCCATGGAATCGGGAATGGCGCCCATGACGAAGCAGTTGAACAGCGTGACGCTGCGCCCGGTGCCGGCCCCCGCCAGAATCCGTCCCGCCGGCAGGAAGCGATAACCTGTTAGCGCGCTCGCGAATTCCATGGCATGGCCCCGGCGCGTCTGCGGCACCTCGGCCTGGGCAACGGCTAGCGCCACGCGCGCCCAACTCGCCGCCACGTCGCCGTCCACCGGCGTGCCGTCGGGCCGTTTCAGCCGGTATTTCATGTCCCAGATCTGGCGGGCGATGTCGTTCATGGCTTCAATCTAACATCCGGTGGTTGACCGGTTCTAACCGGCCACCATACCATTTTGTTCCTGTAATGTTCCAATCATTTCTCAAGCCGGATGAGGCCGGAGCAGCAATTTGCGCCCTTCGGCGACCAGCCGCGCCGTTGCGGTTTCCGTTCGCTCCTCAAGCGTGCGCATGAAGTCCGCCCGCTTCAGCCCGGCGGGGATGGCGGGCAGGAATTCGATGACGACGCGCCCACGCTTCTTCAGGAACCCGGTCCAGAACAGGCCCGAATTGAGGGCCACCGGCACGCAATCGACGCCAAGCAGGCCGTAAAGCCCGGCGACGCCCGGCTTGTAATCGGGAGCGGCGCCGGGATTTTTGCGGGTGCCTTCGGGAAAAATGACGATGGGCCGCCCTGCCGCAATCGCGGCGCGGCCTTGCGCCGCCATTTTGCGCAGGGCGCTGGCGTGCCCGCTACGGTCGATGGCAATCACGCCGGCTCTGTTGATGTACCAGCCATAGAAGGGAATGTTCAAAAGCTCGCGCTTGACCACGATAACGGCGTCGTCGAGCAGTAGAAACAGCGTGATCGTGTCCCACATGCTCATATGCTTGGCCGCGACCAGCACGCCGCCTTTGGGGACTTCGCCGCGCACCTCGTAACCGACGCCGGCAATCGCTTTGAGCCCCCAAAGCAGGGTGGCGCTCCAGCGCTTCGATGCCCAGACCGTGACGCGCCGCGGCAGCAGGAAAGCCGGCAGCGCGGCGAGGTGGATCGCCACCGAAACGATGGCGAACCACAGGAAATACAACACCGAGCGGAAAACGGTCATGGCATCCGGCCTGGTCACGGCGGGCCGCGAGACTCGCCATGCTGAGCGCCGCGGTCAAGGCCGCTTGGTTTGCTGCCGACGGAAGTCAGCGCCGCCGCGGCCAGATATTTCGCGTATTCCCAGTGCAGCACGCGCAAGGCGAGCGGATCGTGCCACCAGCCGGCCATATCGATGCTCACCGGGTCGACCGGGTAGGGCACGACCGTAATGTCCGGTGCGGCGGCCTGGAACTCGGAAAGGCTTCGAGGCATGTGATAACGCGCCGTGACGATGAGAAGTGTGCGGTAATGGTGGAAACGCGCCCAGGCGCCCGCTTCCCCGGCATTGCCATGGGTGTCCTCCGCGGCATAGCCCAGATCGGCGCAGCAATCGAAGCGGGGGCCGCCATGCGCCAGTATCTTCAACTCGGCTTTGGTGGTCTGCGGGTTTACCCCCGAGATCAGCAGTCTTTGGCCCACGCCATTGTCGAACAGGCTGACGGCGGCATCCAGGCGAGCGTCGCCGCCGGTCAGCGCGACGATGCCCTGGATGCGGCTGAGATCGTGCGGCGTTTTCGGCAGACTGGTCACGAAGACGACAAAGCCCGCGACATAAAGGCCGACGACAGCGATGGCGATCCATTTCAGCAACGCAAAAGGTCCTCGTTTCCGCGCCTAGTTTAGAATAATGCGAGCCGTTTGGCATCTTGCCGCGCAAAGGCTGAATAATCCCCAAATCCCGGTGATATTGCCGTAATCGCTCAATAAATCTTCCGAAGTGCCGCCAAAACGGACAGGCGCGCCGTGCCGAGCGCGATCAGGCCGATAGCCGCCGGTACGGCGAGCAGCCAAGGCAGTTCGTCCGGCTTTAGCGCCAAGGGCGGCAGGAACGGCACCGCTTCGACGCCGGCGAATTGCAGCGCGCCCGCGCCCAGGAAGGCGATTGCGGCCAAGGCCGCACCGGCTGTCGCCGCCGCCAGGGCCGAACGGGAATAATGCCATTCGAAGGCGCGGGAGATGAACTGGGCGCGCGCGCCCATTTGATGAAGCAGCGCCACCATCTCGTGATGGGCGTCCAGGCCGGCGCGCGTTGCAAAGGAAACCGCCGCCGCCGTCGCCACCGCGATCAAGAGCAGGATACCGTATGCGGTCCAGACGACGGATTGCGCCAGATCGCGCAGCCGGCCGATCCAATGGCTGTGATCGTCCAGCAGCGAATCGGGGGCGGCCTGTTTCAGCCGTTCTGCCAATCCCTTCAGATCGACGTCCGCGCCGGGCACGATGTCCGCGTCGATCAATTGCGGCAGCGGCAGATCGGCGACCAGATTGCCTTGGCCGAGCCAGGGCTGGACCAGTTTCAGTTTTTCATCTTCCGACAGCGGCGCGGCATGGGCGATGCCCGCCGTCGCGCGCAGTACCTTGAGCGCCGCATCGGTTTCGCGCTGCAAGCCTTCGCTTGCCAAGCCTTGCGCGGGTGGCAGGATTTGCACCGTCACTTTCCCCGCGAGACCCGCGCGCCAGCCGACCGCCGTGCGCTCGGCGACCAGCGAGGCACCCAGCGCCAGCGCCGCCAGGAAGGCCATCACCGCGATCACCACGTCGAGCGGGGCTGCACCTTTTTCGCGCGGCATGAATCGGTCCGTGGCGCTCATGGGCGCGGCATCCCCAGTTCGACCAGCCTGCCGTCCACCAGCCGCATCTCGCGGGCGCGCGTCTTCTCGACGAGCGTGCGGTCGTGGGTGGCGATGAGCACGGTCGTGCCCAGCCGGTTCAGTTCGGCGAAAAGGCGGATCAAGCGCGCCCCGATTTCGGAATCGACATTGCCGGTAGGCTCGTCGGCGATCAGCAGATCGGGCTTGGCCACCACGGCGCGGGCGATGGCGACGCGCTGCTGCTCGCCGCCCGACAGCGTCGGCGGCCTGGCTTTCAGGCGATCGCCGAGCCCCACCCAGGCGAGAAGCTCCTCCACATCGTGGTTGTATTCGGATTCCCACCGGCCGGCGATTCGCAAGGGCAGCGCCACATTGTCGAAGGCGGAGAGGTGGTCGAGCAGGCGGAAATCCTGGAACACGACGCCGATGCGGCGGCGCAAGGCCGGGAAGGCGACGCGTTTGGTGGTCGCCAGATCGTGTCCGAACAGGCTGATCAGCCCGCGCGAAGGCGGTTCGGCGATGTCGATCAGCTTCAGCAGAGTCGTCTTGCCGGCGCCGGAAAGTCCGGTCAGGAAGGTGAAGGAGCCGGCCTCCAGCACGAACGTCACGTCGCGCAGGACTTCCGGTCCCGCAGCGTAGCGCATACCGACATTTTCGAAGCGAACCATGGCGCCGGACGATAGAGCATTTTCCGGTTAAGTGTGGAGCGGTTTTGCCGCAGAAAACCCGGCCAAATCGAGAATCTGGAGCGATTCCGTCATGCAACCGCCACGCAAGGGCGGCAAGGCAGTTTCCAGCCTTGTCTGGACCTCGGTTGCCGCCTATTTTCGCCTACGGGACCTGATCGCCGCCGGGGATGATACTTACCTGTCCAGCTTGTTCGACGCGTTACCAGGCCGACGAGACCAAATTCTCGCCGGCGGGACGCACCGTACGCTGCGCCAAGTGCGGCCATGTCTGGCATCAGCCCGCCCCCGAGCTTGAAGGCGAACCCGAGCCGGTGTTCGTCGCGCCCGAACCGCAGCCCAGCGACTTTGAAGCCCCGCCCGCGCAGGCCTATATGCAGCCGCCTTCGTTCGAGGTCGAGCAGCAGGAACAAGAAGAAGCGCCCAAACCGCGTTCGCCATGGCTGCGGCGAATTCTCCGGGGAGTGGGTTGGGTCGGGCTTGCCGCCATTGTCGGTTTGATTCTCTGGACGGCAACCGTCTATCGCCAGCAGATCGTCGCCGCGTGGCCGCAATCGGCTTCGCTGTATTCCACCATAGGCCTGAAGGTCTACGCCGCCGGCCTGAAGATCGACAACGTCGAATATCACCAGGAAACCGAAGGTGGCCAAACCACGCTGGTTGTGACCGGCAGGCTGGGGAATATCAGCGGCCGCGAATTGTCCGTGCCGCAGATTCGCGCAACACTCAGCAACGACGACAAACGCGAATTGTACCACTGGACCTTCATGCCTTCCATCATCTCGCTGCACCCGGGCCAAACCACGCGTTTTGTTACCCGCCTGGCGAGCCCGCCGGCGGGCGCGCGGCATCTCGATCTGCGTTTTGCCAAGGCCGGCGAGTGAAAGATCGGACATGCAGCAGGAGATTCTGTTTTCGGAGGGCCTGATCGCCGAACGGGTGACGGCCATGGCGCAGCGGATCGCCGCCGCGCCGGTCAAGCCTGAGATCGCGGCGCCTATCCTGGTCGGGGCCTACGTGTTTGCGAGCGACTTGTTGCGCGCGCTGATGCGCGAGGGAATTTCGCTGCCGACGGAATTTCTCTGGCTCAGGAGTTATGTCGGGCGCACGGCGACCAAGGAGATATCGGTCCTGATCGGCCCGAACGAGAATTATCGCGGCAAGAACGTGCTGCTCATCGACGGCGTGCTGGACGGCGGGCATACGATCCAGAAGGCGCGCGAGCTGGCGACCGCCGCGGGAGCGGCGTCCGTTCTTTCCGCGGTCGTCGTGGACAAGGCGCGTAAGGACGCGGTGGCGAAGGCCGATTACGCGGCGTTTACAGGGGTTGCGGAATTCATCGTCGGCTACGGCATGGACGATGCAGGCGCCGACCGGGCACTGCCCTACATCGGCAAGGCGGGCTTGATTTAGAGCGGGTCTGGTCAGAACTGCTTCAATAGACGGTCGATGTAATCGAGTTCCTCTTTCGGCCGCTTTTGTTCGCCGGCGCGCTTGCGCAGTTCGTTGAGGATATCGCGCGCGCGCTGCAGCACCGAGGCGTCCGGGATTCGCAGATCGCCGCCGCTGCCCGCGCCGCGACCCGCCGCCGCGCGGCCGAACGGGTCCCGGACGCCCTGCTGCGCCTTGCCGCGTCCGGCGGCTATTGCTTCGGCGCCTTTGCGCAGCGCGTCGAGGATGTTCTTCTGCAGCGTGCCGGCGCGGGGAAGATCGCCCAGGCCGAGCGCTTGCGAAGCCTCGCCCATCATTTTTTCCGCCTGCTGTAGATCGCTTTGCGACGGGCTCTTCCCGCTCTTCTTGAGCATGGCGCCGAGATCGTTCTGCAGTTGGCCTTGTTGCCTGGCCAAGCCTTTGGTGCCGCCATCCTTGGGATCGCCGATGCCCTGGCTCTGACGGAATGTCTTATCCAGCAGCATGCGCTGCTTGCCTACGAGCTCGCTGAGATCGCGCAGCGCCTGGTCGCCGGCCGCGGTATCGCTGCCGGGACCGCCCGGGCCTCCCACGACCTGCAGATTCTCGATCAGCGCTTGCAGCAAGGCGAGCAGTTGCATCGCCTTCAGCCTGTCTCCGCTTTGGGAAAGTTCTTCGATGGCCTTGAGCAGGGCGGCGAGATCCTGGGCGCCGAGGACTTTGGCATTCGGATCGAACGGTGCGCCCGCTTGCGGCGCATTCTCGGCCAGCGCCTCCAGATAGCGCTGCAGCAGGTCCTGATAGCGCTGAAGCAGCGCATCGATCTGGCTCTGCGGCGCGCCTCGGGCCATCATTTGAGTCAAGGCTTGCTGCATCCGGCGCAATTGTTCGGCCATCGTAAGGATGCCGCCTTGTTCCAGCCCGACCGCCGTCTGCCACAACAGGTCTTCGATGCGTTCGATGTCCTGCCGGTTTTCGGCATATTTCAACCCCCACACGGCGGCGCGCAGCGCCAGATAAGTGCCCATCGCCTGGGCGTAGAATTTGTCCGGCGCGAGCGTCAGCGCGTTGAGCGTGCGCAGCACCTTGCCGCGCGCCGGGGCGCCCAGGCTGGCGAGATTCTGGCGCTGCTCGATCAAGGCGCGGGCGAGCGGATCGGTGAAGACGCGCTGCGGCAGCTTGAAGGATACGGTCCCGCTCGACGCCATCTGACCGGCTGCGTCGGTGGCTTCAAGCGTGATATCGACGTCAAGCCCGGCGTAAGGATGCCCGGTCAAGTCGCGGAAGATGGTCTGCGTCGCGGCTTTTGCGGAGCGTCCGGGCAATTGCAGGTCGAGAAAAATGGGATCGCCTTGGCGTCCATGCGGGCGAATGACGGCGCGCGCAGCGGTGACGCCGTAATCGTCGCTGGTTTTATAGGAGAGCTTGAGCGCCTGGCGGTCCGTGACCGCCGGAGGTTCGACAAAGGCGATGGAAGGTTTGCGGTCGGGGATGACCGCGATTTTCCAGTTGCCGATAGTGTGTCCGCCCGCCCGCACCCGCACATGCGCGCCTGCCCCAAGCGGGATGCTCGCCGCGTATTCGCCGTCGCCGCCTTCGAAGCGGGCGCCCTCCAGCGTAACCGACGGCATATGATCCGCGCCGTGAACTCTGAGATTCAAGATCGATCCCTGCGGCACGGCGAACGCATGCGGTCCGCCTTTCGCCAGATAGACCGGCGGCTCGCCGGTATAGAGCGGCGGCTCGATCCAGGCATCCAACATGGCAACCGAATCCGCCGAAGGTCCCAAGGCGGCGAACAGCTTCTGCTGCCATTCGGAGCCGGCCGCCAGCGCGCCGAGCACGATCAGGACCAGAACCACGAAACGCAGGGCGCGCGGATCGCGCCGCGGCAGATCGGAACGCGGCCAGGCGAGGCGAATGCGCCCCAGCGTGCGCAGCCGCAGACGGAGATGGGCGCGCCATAATTCTTCGGCGACGGGATCGCCGGCGCCCGCGGCCAAGGCATCGTGAGCTTCGGAAATGGGGCGGTGCTGGAGAAGGCTGTCGCGTTCGAGCCGGCGGGCGGCGTCGTCCCAGCGCGGCCAGACGAGGCGCGTCAGGTTGATATAGAGCGCCAGGCTGATCGCCGTGACGAAACTCGCCAGGATCAGCGCATGCAAAGGCCAAGGCAGGGGCGGAAGGACATCGAACAGGGCTGCCGCGACGGCCAGTCCCGCGATGCCGCTCGCCGGCCAGAGCAGCGGCCAGAGCCGTTCCCACGCCAGGATCGCGCGGGCCGCGAAGACCAGCCGCTCGATGCGGCTAGAATTCGAGCCAGGCGGGAATTCGGTCGGTTGCGAGGTACGCGTCATCGTCCATTCGGGGCCTTACCACGGCCCACTCAGTGCCCTTTACCAGGATTTCCGGGGCGGGCGGGCGGGCATTGTAGGCCGATGACATGACTGCGCCATAGGCGCCGGCGCTCAAAATCGCCACCAGATCACCGTCCTGGAGCCGAGGCAGATCGCGGTCCGCCGCGAAAATGTCCGAGGTTTCGCATATCGGGCCGACCACGTCGTACTGTTCGTGGGGAGCGTCCGGCTCCGCTTCCTCGACCGGCACGATATCGTGATGGGCGTCGTAGAGCGCGGGACGGACCAGATCGTTCATGCCGGCGTCGAGAATGAGGAAATGTTTGCGTTCGCCCTTCTTGGCGTAGATCACGCGCGCCACCAGCACCCCGGCATTGGCGGCGATCATCCGTCCCGGCTCGAGGATCAGCCGCACGTTGATGTCCTTCGTCAGTCTGGCGACCATGGCGCCGTAGGCGATCGGTTCCGGCGGCGGCGCGTTGTCGGTACGGTACGGCACTGCCAATCCGCCGCCCAGATCGAGGCGCGAGATGGTGTGTCCGTCGCCGCGCAGTTGGCCGACGAACTCGACCAGGCGCGTGAACGCCGCCTCGAAGGGGGCAAGCTGCGTGATCTGGCTGCCGATATGGACGTCGACGCCGACGATCTCGACATTCTTCAGCTTCGCCGCCAAGCCATAGACTTCGCGCGCCCGGCTCCAGGGAATGCCGAATTTGGTCTCGGCGTGTCCGGTGGAGATTTTCGCATGCGTCTTGGCGTCGATGTCGGGATTGAGACGCAACGCGATGGGCGCGTGCTTGCCTAAGTCTGCCGCCACCTCGTCGAGCGCCACGAGCTCGGGTTCGCTTTCGACGTTGAATTGATAGATGCCGGCCTCGAGTCCCAGGCGCATTTCTGTTTTGGTCTTGCCCACACCCGAGAACACGATCTTGTTTGCGTCGATGCCGGCGGCCAGCGCCTTCTTCAATTCGCCGCCCGAAACCACATCGGCGCCGGCGCCAAGTCCGGCAAGCGTCTTCAGCACCGCGAGATTGCCGTTGGCCTTGACCGAGAACGCGATCAACGAACCTTTGGGAAGCGCCTCGGCAAAGACGCGGTAATGGCGCTCGAGCGTCGCCGTCGAATAGCAATAGAACGGCGTGCCGACGGCCACGGCCACAGTCGCAAGATCGACGTCTTCGGCATGGAGCCGGCCGCCCTTGTAGGAAAAATGGTTCATCGGCCGATCGACTCAGGCGGTTTGGACGGGTCCTTGTCGCTCTTCTGCGTGGGGTGCCCGTTGGGCTTGACGAGGTCGCTTTTCACGCCGCAGCCGGACGCGCACAGCAGGAAGGCGAACGCAAGCGCCAGACTGAGAGCAATTCTCATTTCAGTTTCTCCCGCCAGAAGGCGAGCTGTTCGCGCACCCGCGCGGGCGCGGTGCCGCCCAGGCTGAGACGCGATGCCACGCTGGCATCCAGGCCGAGGACCGCGAACACGTCCTTCGTGATGGAGGGCTCGATCTTCTGCATTTCGTCCAGCGGCAGCTTGTCGAGATCGAGCTTCAATTCCTCGGCGCGTTTGACGATGGCGCCCGCGATATGGTGCGCCTCGCGGAACGGCTTGTTCAAGACGCGCACCAACCAGTCGGCCAAGTCGGTCGCGGTCGGATAGCCGGCGCCGGCGGCGGCGCGCATGGCATCGGCGTCGACTTTCAGATCGGCGATCATCGCCGCCATGGCGGCGAGCGAAAGCTCCAGCGTGTCGGCGGCATCGAAGACGCGCTCCTTGTCTTCCTGCAGATCGCTGCCATAGGCGAGCACCAGGCCTTTGACGACCATTGCCAGCGCCACGAAATCGCCCAACACCCGGCCGGTCTTGCCGCGGATCAGTTCGGCGGCGTCGGGATTGCGCTTTTGCGGCATGATCGAGGAGCCGGTAGTGAAGGCGTCGGACAAAACCACGAAGCCGAAAGCGGGTGAGCTCCATTGCACGATCTCGCCCGCCAGCTTCGACAGATGCGTCGCAGCGATCGCGGCAGCCGCCAGATATTCGAGCGCGAAATCGCGCGCCGACACGGCGTCGAGCGAATTGCGCATCGGCCGCGCAAAGCCGAGCGCCTTCGCCGTCATGTCGCGGTCGATGGGGAACGAGGTTCCCGCCAGCGCCGCCGCCCCCAGCGGACATTCGTTCAGCCGCTTGGAAGCATCGGCAAAACGGCCGCGGTCGCGTTCGAACATCTCCACATAGGCCAAACAGTGATGGCCGAAGGTGATCGGCTGGGCGCTCTGCATATGGGTGAAGCCGGGCATGACGGTGGCGGCATGGGCTCCCGCCTGCATCGCCAACTCGGCGATCAGAGCCGTCAGTCCGCCCTGGGCGCGTTCGCAGGCCTCGCGGGTCCACAACCGGAAATCCGTCACCACCTGGTCGTTGCGCGAGCGGGCCGTGTGCAACCGCCCCGCGGCCGGGCCCACGATCTCCAGGAGCCGCGCCTCGATGTTGAGGTGGATGTCTTCCAGCGCCCGCTGGAAGGCGAATTTGCCTTCCACGATCTCCCGGCCGACGGCGTCCAGTCCCTTGAGAATCGCGTCCGCGTCGGCCTGGGAAATAATGCCCTGAACCGCCAGCATGCGCGCGTGCGCGCGCGAGCCGGCCAGGTCCTGCACCGCCAGGCGTTTGTCGAAATCGATGGAGGGCGTTATGTCCTCCATGATCTTGGCGGGCTCGCCGGCGAACCGGCCGCCCCACATCTTGTTGGTCACCATGAGACGCCCATGACACTGCCCCGGTTTCGCCCCCTCACCATTGCGGTTGCGATCGGCGCGGCCGCGCTTCTGGCTGTTCTATATGGGATCATGCCGCTTTCTGTCCACGCGCCGCCGGCCTCGCTGGAGCCGCTGAAGCTGACCCGTCCGGCGAAACCCACCCCTTCCGTGGTTTTTGCCGGGGCGGACGGCAAGCTGCACACTCTGGGCGAATTCAAGGGCCGCCTCGTGCTGCTGAACCTCTGGGCGCCCTGGTGCGCGCCTTGCGTGAAGGAGCTGCCGGCGCTGGCGGCGCTGCAGAAGGGGCTGCCGCAGGACCGCTTCGCGGTGGTGGCCGTCGATGTCGGCCGCGATACGTTGGCGGAGACGGACGGGTTCCTGGCCGGGCACGGCGCGCGCGC
>Ga0182017_10004335_pt1 | contig 10562 bp, 10 predicted proteins | sample 712E3DmetaG_FD_120492 | JGI IMG/M metagenome (GOLD analysis project Ga0182017, IMG submission 120492) | Permafrost microbial communities from Stordalen Mire, Sweden - 712E3D metaG | ecosystem: Environmental > Terrestrial > Soil > Wetlands > Permafrost | place: Sweden: Stordalen | collected... | reverse complement strand
TGGTCCCATTCGGCTGCTTTTAAGTCAAATTCGTTCATAAATAACCTGGAATTAATTTTTTGAAAATATTCAGTCAAAATGGTCAGCGCAAAATTATGGGTTTAATTTGAACCAATGTGAATATTTAAGGCTATTATCTGAGTACTTACAATGATGAAATTCATTCGTATGTTTGTCATAACAATAATCCTTCTTCCACTTATCCGCATTTTCAACAGTCTGTCTGATAGCATCGAGAATAAAAACTAATTCATCATTAGTCATTGTCGGATGAAGAGAAAGTCTAACCCATCCTGGTTTCATTGAAAGGTCGTCGGCATCTATTTTATCTGTAATTTCTTTTGACATGTTAAAGTTAACATCTAAGAGAAAATGACCGTAAGTACCGGCACAGGAACATCCTCCCCTGACTTGTATCCCGAATCTGTCATTCAGTAGTTTTGTGAAAAGGTTGTGGTGAATATTATCAATATAAAAAGAGAAGACTCCCAACCTATCCTTTATATTATCTGCAAGAATATGGAGACCGACAATTCTTGATAATTCTTTGAAAGTTAATTCGATAAGTTCACTTTCTCTCTGTCGGATCATTTTTGTATCCATTTTTTCCTTCAAAGTAACAGCCAAAGCTGCCTTTATACCCTGCAGGAACCCGGGAGTTCCTCCGTCTTCCTTGACCTCAATATCTGTAAAGTAACTATATCCTCCCCATCTATTTGTCCATTTAACTGTTCCTCCACCGGGAGAATCAGGTGTATTGTTTTTATAAAGCTTTTTATTGAAGATCAGCACACCTGCGCTTCCTGGTCCTCCAAGGAATTTGTGAGGCGAGAAGAAAATTGCATCCAATTGTCTGTGTTCATTTGCAGGATGCATGTCAATGTCAACATATGGGGCTGAAGCTGCAAAATCAACGAAACAATAACCATTGTGTTGGTGTATTATTTCAGCAAGTTCATAATAATCAGGCATATAGCCTGTAACATTTGAACATGCTGAGAATGAACCGATAAGTAAGGGGCGACCGGCGTATTTTGCTATTTCTCTCCGGAGCGAATCAGGATTAACTTTCAAATCTGAAGTGGGTTCAAGCACAACCACATCAGCAATTGTCTCAAACCATGATGTATGATTGGAATGGTGCTCGGTATGAGTTATGAAAACAACAGGTCTGTTATCTCCCGGATCTGATTTGCATTTATAGAGTTGCCCATTTGCAAAGGCACAATAATTTTTAGCTTGCTCAGGAATCTTTAATCCAAGTATTCTTTGGAGCTTGGCTAAAGCTGATGTCATACCGGTTCCTGTAAAAATCAAAACATCATTATCATCAGCATTTACATGGTGTTTAACTATCTTCTGAGCAAGATGATATGCATCAGTCATTGCCTTTCCCGTAGCCGACGATTCAGAATGAGTGTTGCCCACCATTGGCCCTATATCTTTTGAGATCCTGTCTTCAATAGGTTTATAAAGCCTTCCACTTGCTATCCAGTCGGCATATACCAACCTCTTCAATCCATAGGGTGTCTCTATTTCATGATTTATTCCGATAATCTTTCTTCTAAAAGGATTGAAGTACTTTTCAAGATCTGTCATTTGCTGATATCTATTTTGCAAAGAGATGGATAATAAATTATAAATCAGGGAAGGATTTTTGATTAAAACAAAATAACCAAAATGTGAAAAAATATTTAAAATATTTATTTTTGTTTATGGACAGCAGCAGTAATCGCTTTCACGTAATGCGTTATCCTTGAGATATTTATTTATAGCGTTTATAATATTTGTTTCACCTGAATGGAATACCATATAGTTATTGTCTTGCAAACTTGTCTCACTATCTTTTGAAATTTCCCTGGTTATCACTATTTGAGCTAATTCGGGATCAGTATTATTGGTTTCATTGAACTTGTTTTTTTTGAACATCTTGTCCTGAATCAAACGAAGACCTTTCTTAGCCTTATCCGAACTATCCATTAATTGATCTTCTTTTATAGACCCGTTTATGACTGTAAGAAATCTGAAAGCAGTTGCCCTGTCAAAATCAGGTGAAAGATTAATTCCATCATTGGTAGGTATCAGAAGTCTCATAGAATTATGTTTTAATTGGTTTATTTAGGCTATATTTATATATATCAGATTATCAGGCAATTTGGTTCTTGTAAAGGTAGCTATCAAACTTATGCTCCTCTAAGGTATGATCGTGATAATGATCGCAAGTAAATGTGATAGACATCAACTATAAGTGTGATAATAATCACATAACTTAGGATTTTCATATTCCTACCTTTGCAGAGTTGAAGAATCAAAATGAAAGAAGAGCAGGACCCGATTGAAATAAAGTGCCATGATTGCCTGGATAGGTCTTGTGCAACAGCTATACTGGACGGGAATGAGCTTAACAAAATATTTAATAACAGATATATCAGTGATGTCAGGAAGGGAACCAATATCCTTAATGAAGGATCTCCGACATCTCACATTATTTATTTAAGATCAGGTCTCGTGAAAGAGTATATTCTGCGACCAGATAATCATGAGCAGATTTTACAGATTATTCAACCACATTCTTATCTGGGACTTACCTCACTGTTCGGCGATAAGATCAATCATTACTCTTATACGGCACTTACTGAGCTCAGGCTTTGTTATATTGATATTGATGTTTTTACAGAACTTGTAAAAACAAACGGAAATTTTGCATTCGAGATTCTTACTTCAGTTGGGAGGGAAAACCTGAATAATTTCCACCGGTTTATAGATCAGAGTCATAAAAAGATTTATGGAAGAATAGCCGATGTCCTCATCTACTTTTCAAAGGTTATTTTTTCAAATAAAAGATTTCAAATCCCATTAACGAGACAAGAAATAGCGGATATGGTGGGCACTTCCAGAGAGAGCACAGGAAGAGTTCTTGTGAAATTCACAGGTGAAGGAATAATAGGGCTATCCGGAAGGAATATTGTTATTAATGATATGGCAAAACTTGAAAAAATCAGCAGATATGGTTGAAGAAGTTTGCTTGCTATTTTATCAAAAAAATCTTACTCCCTTACCGGTTTATTATATGTCGAGATTCAATAGGTTAATGATCAATAACATATGCTTAAAATAATTTATACAGATTCTAAATAACGGCAATTGTCAGTCTGTTAATTTGTTAACAATATCCAGTTTATTTACAATATTATCGATACATATAATTATGTAAATACATCAATACAAAATTATTTTTTTTCAGTTAATTTGTTGCTCTCATTAATTTGAAATATGGCTAACCGGAGACAGTTTATTAAGTTATCGTTTATGGGTGCCGGAGTTCTCGCAGTGAGTTCAGGAGCATATGGCGCCATTAAATTACTTTCCTCCCCTGAAGAAGTTAAGAAACTCAAAGTGGATCTTATAAGGACACCTACATATTGTGAGGTGTGTTTCTGGAAATGTGCCGGATGGGTTTATAAAACTTCAGACGGAAAAATCTGGAAAATTGTTGGCAATGATGAAGATCAGCATTGTAATGGAAGGTTTTGTCCCCGTGGTACAGGTGGAGTAGGAATGTATTACGATGAAGACAGGTTGAAGACCCCTATGATAAGGGTTAAAGAACGTGGTAAACAAGTTTTTCGGGAGGCATCATGGGATGAAGCACTTGATCTTGTAGCAGGTAAAATGAAAGAAATATCTTCAAAATACGGAGCTGAAAGTCTGGCATTATTCACGCATGGTTCAGGAAGCACCTATTTTACCAACTTATTTAAAGCATTTGGTTCTTCGAATATTGCAGAACCATCATATGCACAGTGTCGTGGACCAAGGGATGAGGCATTTCTTGCAACATTTGGTGAGGAAGTTTATTCACCTGAAATAACAGATATACGTGACACAAAATGTCTTGTTCTGATAGGATCACATATTGGCGAGAACATGCATAACGGGCAGATTCAGGAAATGTCGGATGCAATTGATAAAGGCGTGACAATAATTACCGTTGACCCGAGGTTTTCAACTGCTGCCGGAAAATCCAGGTTCTGGCTTCCGATAAAACCTTCAACTGACATTGCTTTGCTCCTTGCCTGGATGCACGAAATAATTTATAACGAATATTACGATAAAAAATATGTCGAAAAATATTGTTCCGGATTTGACAAACTTAAGGAACACGTCAGGGATTTTACTCCAGAATGGGCATATGGGATTACAACAATCAAACCAGATCTGATCAGGAAAACAGCTAAAGAGATGGCAGACGCCTCTCCTGCAGTTATTGTACATCCCGGTCGTCATGTGACATGGTATGGAGATGATACTCAGAGAATTCGTGCAATTGCAATTTTAAATGCACTCCTGGGTTCATGGGGCAGAAGGGGAGGCTTTTACAGACCTGCAAAATATGACGTTCCTTCAGCCAAAATCCCCAAATACCCTGATCCAAAGAAGACATGGATGGATGCATTCCCTGGTAAATTTCCGATTGCGAGTTCACCTGTTTCAAATGCAATTATTGATGCTTCTATTCCTGAAAACAAACCAGGATTCTTAATTAGAGGTTGGTTTATTAACGGTACTAATCTGATTTCATCCATTCCTGATCAGGCGAATACACTGAAGGCAATTCAGAATCTTGACCTTATTGTTTCAGTCGACACAATGCCGATGGAAATTACAGGATGGGCCGATGTCATCCTGCCTGAATGTACATATCTTGAACGTTACGATATGCTCAGGGTAAGTCCTCATCGCAAACCTGCCATCGCACTGAGGATGCCGGCTGCGGAACCAAAAAACAATACCAGATCAGGATATAATATTGCAAGGGGACTAGCTGTCAAACTGGGTCTTGAAGCATTTTTCCCGTTTGAAAAGCAGGAAGAATTGCTGGACTGGCAGCTTAAACAGACAGGGTCATCGCTTGAAGAGATGGTGCGAATCGGGGTTAAAACATTTGGAAGAGAAGCTGATGATCTCTATTTTTCTGAAAATGAAAATGTTACTTTTTCTACAGATTCAGGCAAGATCGAACTATACTCAAAATCTTTTGAACAGGCAGGATTTGATCCTCTTCCTAAATATGTCGCTCATGAAGAACCTTCAGATGGCTACTACCGTCTGATCTATGGTCGTGCACCGATGCATACATTTGGCAGAACTTCAAATAATCCGAATCTTACAGACCTTATGCATGAAAATACAGTCTGGGTAAATCCCAAGGTATCAAAAGTGTGGGGCTTGTTAGCTGGTCAGTATATTTGGCTTAAAAACCAGGATGGTGTGATTTCAAATTTTAAAATTAAAGTAAGAATTACTGAACGTATCCGGTGGGATTCAGTATATATGGTGCATGGTTTTGGTCATAGCCAGAAGCAGATGAAGCGATGCTTTGGTAAGGGTGCCAGCGATACACAAATGATAACAAAAGTGATGACTGACCCGTTAATGGGAGGAACAGGGATGAGAGGTAACTTTGTAACATTTGTTACAAACAAATCAGAACAGGAGGTTGTATCATGAGATATGCTATGGCTGTTGATACCAGAAAATGTGTAGGTTGCAGCGATTGTGTTGTAGCCTGCCAGACTGAGAATAATGTTCCGATTGGTTTTTGTCGCGATTGGGTGGTTGAAGTGATGGATGGAACTTATCCGCAACTTGAGATGGAGATTAGATCAGAACGTTGCAATCATTGCGTAAATGCACCCTGTGTTCGTTGTTGCCCTACAGGAGCAAGTCATTTTGCTGATGGAGGAATTGTTCTTGTAGAAAGGAATAAATGTATCGGCTGTGGGGCATGTATTGCTTCCTGTCCCTACGATGCAAGGTACCCTCATCCTTCAGGTTATGTTGATAAATGCACATTTTGCATTCACAGGATTAAAAGCGGACTAAAACCTGCCTGTGCTGCTGTTTGCCCTACCAAATGCATCTATTTTGGAGATCTTGATGATCCGAATAGCGATATCTCGGTCGTTCTGAAAAAGAGAAAATCAAAAACTCTTATTCCGGAAGCAGGTACTAAACCTCAACTTTATTTTTTGATTTAATCAAATAATTATTGTCTGAAATGGAAGAAGAAATATTTGTCAGTGGAAGAATGAATCATCTCATTGACCCCCAACTTAATATCTGGCACTGGGAGATCCCACTTTATCTTTTTCTTGGAGGGATGGCAGCCGGAATACTTTGTATAGCTGCAGTTTATTTTATAAGAGGCAGAGAAAATGATTATAGGACTGCTGTCCGGATTACACCCTTTCTTGCTCCAATACTGCTTGTCTTTGGGCTGATTGCGCTCTTTGTCGATCTTCGCCATAAACTTTTCTTCTGGCAACTATATGTAAACATCAAGCTTCAGTCGCCTATGTCGTGGGGTGCATGGGTCCTGATGGTAATTACACCGGTTTCATTTGTATGGTGTGCTCTTAATATCAGGGATATTATTCCCAGATGGGATTGGAAATTCAAATGGTTATATGTCCTGGAAACATTCTTAAATAAGCATAAAATAGTCCTCGCCTGGATAATGCTTATTTATGGAATTATTCTTGGAATATATACAGGTATCCTTTTATCAGCATTCAATGCCCGTCCTCTCTGGAATACATCAATTCTGGGACCATTGTTCCTGGCCTCAGGTCTTTCTGCCGGAGCAGCTACCACATTGATAATATCAAAAGATAAGGCTGAACGAAAGCAGTTTGCCAGGATAGACCTTGTTCTAATCGGGATTGAGCTATTTCTTATTATACATATGTTCATGGGTTTTCTTGCCAGCACACAGGTCCAGATAGATGCTGTAAATATGTTTCTGGGAGGACCATATACTATGTCATTTTGGATATTTGTTGTTATTCTTGGAATGTTGATTCCTGCTCTTCTTGAGTTTATGGAGTTAGGTAAATTTCATATACCGGCAATTGTTCCGGCGGTCCTGGTAATCTTTGGCAGCCTGATGCTGCGTTTTATAATTGTGTATGCAGGACAGGTAAGCCGATGGCTGTATTGAAGGTGTGAGGCGTGAGGCGTCGGGCGTAAGGTTTGGCCTGAAGCCTGAAGCCTGAAGCCCGAAGCCCGAAGCCTTCTAATAAAACAGGAGAAAATATTAAGTTAAGAATAAAATATAGTTAAATCAATGGAAACACAAAAGACAAAATACCTTAACCCTTATGTCGGTGGGGTATTATTAGGATTAGTTCTGCTGGCTGCAAATTTTGTTTCTGGCAGAGGTCTGGGTGCTAGCGGTGCAATAAAGAGCACATTAGTGACAGCAGAAACTGTCATTGCTCCCGCAGCATCAGAAAAATCAGGATTTATAAAAGAATTCAGAGAGGAACATCCGGGTAATCCAATGAAAACCTGGCTTGTTTTTGAAATGACTGGCGTTCTTGTAGGCGGATTTCTTTCGGGTGCTCTTGCGGGGAGATTGAAATTAAAGGTTGAACATTCACCTAAAATTACCTCCCGTAAACGACTTATACTCGCATTGACAGGTGGTGTACTTTTTGGCTTTGGATCGCAATTAGGCAGAGGCTGTACCAGTGGAGCAGCATTAAGCGGAATGGCAGTATTGTCTCTCGGTGGATTCATTACAATGATGGCCATCTTCGGAACAGCATATGCCCTTGCATATATCTTCAGGAAAAACTGGATCTAAAAACGGCCAAATGGCACAAAGGCGCAAAGGCATAAAGGCTTTATAATTACTAAGACAATCAGACAATCAGACATTAAGACTTAAAGACTAAAAATATGGGACCATTATCAGTCAACGAATTAATATCAGAAAATACAAACCTTTTCCTGGCTTTTATAATCGGAATCGGGTTTGGCTTTGTGCTTGAACAAAGTGGGTTTTCATCGAGCAGAAAACTTGCAGGTGTGTTCTATGGCTATGATACTGTTGTTCTTAAGGTATTTTTCACAGCAGCAATTACAGCTATGCTCGGACTCCTTTTCTTCAGCCTTTTCGGCTGGATAGACCTAAGCCTAGTTTATATCAATCCTACATACCTGACATCAGCTATAGTCGGTGGAATAATAATGGGTGCAGGATTTATCATAGGAGGATATTGTCCGGGAACAAGTTTCTGTGGTGCATCAATAGGTAAACTTGATGCGTTAGTCTTCATCGGAGGATTATTTATTGGTGTACTTATCTTCGGCCTGGGGTATAACCTTTGGGATGGAATGTATATGGCCAAATTCCTTGGTTCACCAAAGATCAGCCAGACACTGGGTCTTTCTGACGGGGTTTTTGCCTTCCTTCTTATAATTATTGCTCTTTCCATGTTCTGGGTAGCGGAATGGGCTGAAAAGAAATTTCCGAGAGAGGAGTATTAGAAGAAGGCGATAGAGGCATGAGAGGCTGTAAAGGTTGTATAAGAATAAAGCCTTTAAAGCATCTGGAGCCTCTAAAGCACATTTAGACTTGTTACAAACTTTAATAAACATACCATGAAACCACTTAAACTTTTAGCACTGTTCATAGTTCCGATGGGACTTATCATCGCTGCTGTTCCTCAGAATAAAACGAAACCCTATAAACTGACAGCAGATCAGTTGCTTGGTGAAGCAAATACGCGGACTCAGTACATTGCTCCTGAAGCTGTTGCTGATATGATTATTAAAAAAGATCCTTCATTCCGTCTCATCGATGTCAGAAGTCAGGATGATTTTGAAAAATTCAGCCTTCCAGGGGCAATAAACATTCCTGTATCTGACTTGCTTTCAGACAAATATGCTGATATACTTAATCAGGATGTTAAAATGAATATTTTCTATTCAAATGGTACTATTACCGCTAATGAAGCCTGGATGGTGACCAGGCAGCTTGGTTATAAAAACAATTTTGTACTCGAAGGTGGATTGAACTATTGGTTTGATGCAATACTGGACCCAAAGAAACCAGCATCAACAAGTCCAGATGAAGAGTTTGCAAAATATGATTTTCGACTTAGTGCAGGTAAAGCACTTGGAGGTGGTCTGACTGTACAAACTAATCAAAATCAGAGCACTGAATCATCCAAACCTGCTGTTCAGGCTGTTCCAAAAAAGAAAAAAGTATCAGGCGGTTGCTGATGGATAAATCTGCTTTCTTCTTTCCTTTTGAACTTACATTCCACCTGAAACGCGAATAGTTTCAATCGGGAATTTATTAAAAATCTTATTAGAAGTGTTTTTCAAAATTAAATGAAAAACACTATATTTATTGTAAAATGTTTTAATTATTAATTAATCTAAATTATTGATATGAAAATAGTTACATACGTGGTCTTACTTTTGCTAATAAGTTCTTCGTTAATCTCCGGACAACCATCAAACGAAAAGAAAGACCCGGTGGGGAAATGGCTTTTTGCAGCGCCTTATGCACCCGAAGGTTATACTGCCGGGACTATTGAGGTAGGATATTCAGAAAAGAAATATTCTGCAACGATGACATTCTCTGTTGGCGAAAATAAATTTATTGGCGATAGGGTCAGATTTGAAAATGACACTCTCTATTTCAACGTATTTATTGAAGGTCAGGATGTTGCAGTGAAACTGAAATACGAGGATAAAACAAAAATGAATGGAAAAGCAATATACACAAAAGGTGTTGTGCCTCTTTTTCTAACAAAGGAAATTAAGAAAGAATAGTACTTCCTTAGCTTATTCTCCGTATGAAAAAAGTCATTATGGTATTATCAGGACTATTTTATGTTCTGCAACTCCTTTATCCACAGATTATAAATCCCAAACCGCTTAGTCAGCGTATTACCAATTATAAACTAGAAGTTGAACTTGATCCGGTAGCTAAGACAGTTAGTGGTACAATGGATGCTTTCTGGGTCAATCCATCTTCTGATGTTGTTCCTGATATTCAGCTTCATATGTACCTGAATGCTTTCAGCAGCAATAAATCGACTTTCTATAAAGAATCAGACGGTTCTCCCGGAACAGAGGAGATTGATTACGGATGGGTCAAAATCAAATCCATGACTGATAGAAAGGGGAATGATCTTAAATCAATTATGAAATATATATCTCCTGATGATAATAATCCTGATGATATGACTGTGCTGGATGTGCCACTTCCGGAAGCTGCCAAACCCGGGGACACTGTATTTATAAAAGTCAGTTTTGTTTCAAAGTTACCAACTCTTACTCACCGTACCGGTTTTAAGGATGATTTTTTCTTTGTCGGACAATGGTTTCCAAAATTTGGTGTTTATGAGCCTGCCGGTATGAGATATGCTGTAAAGGGAGGCTGGAATTGTCATCAGTTTCACTATAATTCCGAGTTCTTTTCCAATCATAGTGTTTATGATGTAAAAATCACTGTTCCAAAGGAATATGTTATAGGAACAGGAGGAATCCTTCTTGATGAAAAGGGGGAAGGTGAAAAGAAGAAGACACAAACCTGGAGGGCAGAAGACATTGTAGATTTTGCATGGACCGCCTGGCCGGGATTTGCAGTTTATATGGATCAATGGAAGCATGTAAAGATAACTCTTCTTTTACCAAAGGATAGATCTGAACAGGTTGATCGTCAATTTACTGCAGTGAAATATGCACTTGAATATTTT
>Ga0182017_10004334_pt1 | contig 10563 bp, 9 predicted proteins | sample 712E3DmetaG_FD_120492 | JGI IMG/M metagenome (GOLD analysis project Ga0182017, IMG submission 120492) | Permafrost microbial communities from Stordalen Mire, Sweden - 712E3D metaG | ecosystem: Environmental > Terrestrial > Soil > Wetlands > Permafrost | place: Sweden: Stordalen | collected... | reverse complement strand
GCTCGCCCGGAAGAGATCCGTGCCGAGCAGCAAGAGCAGGGGCGTGGCCACGGCGAACAAAGGCCGGGCGTGGTGGCGGGCCAGCCGGTAGCTCACCCAGGCCAGCGCGAGCAGCGTCGCCAGGGACACGACGCGCGCGAAGACGGAGGCATCCACGGCGCCCCAAAGATAGGGAACGGCCAGCAGCACCATCCACAGAAAGTTGGAATAGCCCTCGACGCGCTCGCCCGAGGAAAAGACGGGACCATGGCCGTGGGCCAGATTCTTCGAAAACGAGAAGGTGATGTAGGCGTCGTCGATGCGGAAATCTCCCACGAGACGGAGCTGCCAAACACAGATGGCCGACGTGACGCCGAGGAGAAGCAGCAGCAGTGCCCAGTCGCGCAGCGAAGGTCGAGGGATTTTCATGGCCATACACTCATACGCCGTCAGTTGCTACCGTTCCAGCGTGCGAATAACTTGGCGTTGAGATCTCCAGTATGGCCTCGCTTGGCCAGGGCAAACGGATGCTCGATGGCGACCACGCCGAACTCGCCACCTTGGAGTAGGCGGGTGACCGTGCCGCGCTCGTCAGCAATAAGATCAACGGGCTCGCTGGGAAAGAAGATGTATTCGGCGTCGAAGATGCCGATGGTCATGTTGTAGGCGTTGGGCCGATTCGAAATATAGGGTGTGACAAATGCCGAGCCCGAGACCTTCGCGCGCGGTGGCAGTAGGCGAACCAGTCGCTCGGCTGCCTGGTGGCGGCTCTTTCCTTGGGAGTCAACTCCAAACACATACTTGACGGGGCCACCCCAGGAATTGTGCTGTTGGAACACCGCGCCGAATTGGTAGCTGACCGGCACCGCAAGGCAAAGCAGCGTGACCAGTGCCGCGCGCTGATGCTTCGCCGCAAGGCCAGCCTGCTGAGGATCAGCGGCGCTGCGCGCGTTCAGCCACTGTAGCCCAAGCGCTACGCCAGGAAAGAGAAACGCGATCCAAGGGGCGCTGTACTGGAAATTGATGCTGAAAAGAGGCCCGTCGTGGGCCGAAAGCACGGTGAGGAAGAAACCGGGGACGGCAAGGAGCAACCCGATTGGCCGCCAAAATGGGATGAAGGCAAGCGGCAACAGGATCTGAAGTAGGTAGACAAGCTTGGACGTCTCGGCCAGGGTGGACATGGTGAACGCAGGATTTCCCAGCACGGTGAGCACCACGCTGCCGGGGCCCTTCTCACCGCGGGGAATCAAGTCCTTGAAAATGTCCGCGAAACTCTCGCCACCCCCGATGTGTGGCATCACGACAGACTTGAGGGCGTAGAACCAGACGGTGCCCACCACAGCGATGAACAGTCCCACCTTGGGGCGCCGCCCAGACAGCAGGAAGTAGGCACCGAGAACCGCGACCCAGGCAGAAACATCTTCGTGCACCGTAAGGGTCAGGAAAACCAACAGCACGGCCCAGCCATCCCGGCGCGACTCGAGAAGGTACCAAGCCCACCACAGCAGGAACGGTCCGAAGGGCAGGAAGTGGAATTCGAATAGAGTCTCGCCGTGCAGGGCGGGGTAGAGAAGATAGGAGAGGGCGAGGATGCAGGCAGGCCATCTGTCGGTGTGCTTGCGCGCCAGCTGGTAGAGAGGGATCGCCGCTGCTCCGATGAACACGGCCTGAATGAGCAGGAGGGTTCCGGCGTTTTGGCGAAGGGCGTAGATGGGCACAAGGGCGTAGGCGAAGAGCTCAGCGTGATTGCCAAAGTGGGATCGCCCCGGGCCAGCCCATGGCGGCGCTGCGAAGAACGATCTACCGTGCAGCATGTTCCAGACCAGGCTGTCGTAGATGCTGAGGTCGTAACTGGAGCGGAGGGAGTAGTAGGAGCAATAGGTGTAGTAACCGAAATAGCAGGCGTACCCAATGGCGCCAGCCGCGACCAGCGCAAAGGGCAGCGAAGGCAACAGGCGCGGGAAAACAACGTCAATGCGTTGGCGCAGACGCCGCAGGCGAATGGCCACTCGTTCTTCCCAGGCAAACGGCCCTGCGCGCATGGCGGACATGACCGCGGTCCACGCGGCCAGGCCAAAACCCGCGACCAGCGCGAGAAATGGCAGGTCGTGTCCCCGCCATGCCTCCCAGCGGAACAGCAGTGCAAGAAAGCCGACCAAGTAGAGGGGCGCCAGTCGCCGGGTGGCGTGGAAAAGCCGGCCGGTCACCCCCGCATGGACGCAATTCATTACGAGGTACGCAGTACCCACCAGAACAGCCACGGCTGCGCATCCAAACATAGAAGCGAGGAGGACGTGCCGCGCGTGGATCGGCAGTTGGTTGGCCTCGAAATATCTCGTTATCGAACCTGGCGTGGCCGCAATACCCAAGGCGAAACCCAACGATACGCCGCCCACACCAAGCAGACCGAGGGATCTCGCCAACAAGGCAAGGACCGATCGGCATCCACCGTGGTTGTCGCGGATCACGTCTAGTACCCCACGCGAGCGAGAACGCCCCTATTCAGATCCGTGGAATAGCCCCGTTTGGCCAGCACGAACTGGCCACGCTCCGCAACCACGCCGAAGGTTCCTGGGGTAAGGACTTCGAGCGCCTTCGCGCGCTCGTCTCCGCCGGTGGGAACGCTAAAGAGCAAGTAATCGGCATCCGCAACGCCCATGCGCAATGTGTACGAGTAGGGCCGGTTTGAGATCTGCGGCACAATGTTCTCGGAGGAACAAATCTTCGCCTTGGGCGGCACCATCGCGATCAACGCGTGCAGTTTTTGGCGTCTTTCCCAGTCCTCGGCGTCTGTCCCGAAGTGATAGATGCCGAACCCGCCGCGCACGGCATTGTGCTGAATCAGCGCGCCGAGCTGGTAGGTGGTGACCAGCATGGCTAGCGAGATGGCCGCTACCCAGGCGCGCTTCCACGCCGTCCCCTCGTGGGGGCGACGGGCAGCTTCCCGGCCCAGCCACGATAGATTGACAATGACGGCGATAAACAGATACGCGGTCCAATGCGCCGTGTATTGGAAGGAAATCTGGTAGAGCGGACGATAGCCGGTGGAGAGAAGGGTGAGAAAAAAGCCGGGAATACAGAACAGCAACCCGATGGGCCGACGCAGGGGAAAGAACGCCAACGGCAGAAAAATCTCAAGCAGGTAGATGAGCTTGTCCCGCTCTAGCACGACTCCCAAGGTGAAAGCGGGATTGCCGATCACGGTCTTGAGCACCCCACCAAATCCACGTCCCCCTTCGGGCAAGAGCCCGGAAAACATATAGAGAAATGCTTCCTGGCCGCCGCGCTGGATGGGCATGATGATCAGTTTCATGGCTACGAAGTAGGCCGCTCCCGTGACCGCGAGAAGCAGACCGGCGCGTGGCCTGCGGTCGGTGAGCATTAGCAGAATACCGAAGATCATCAGTCCGAGCGAGACGTCCTCGCGAACCGAGAGAGTGAGAACAGTGAAGACAATCGCCCAAACGTTCTTGCGGGCGAGAACGAAGTAGAGGGTGAACCAGAGAAAGAACGGAGCCAGCGGTGGGTAGTGGAAATCGTAGAGATTCGATCCGTGCAGGGGGGGGTAAGAGACGTACCAGAGCGCAACCAAACACGACAGCCAGGGCTTAAGGTACTTGCGCGCAACCAGGTAGAGGGGGATGGCGGCGCCGCCCATTAGCACAGCCTGCAAGACCAGGAGGGTCTCTGCCTTCTGGTGAATAGCGTAGATAGGAGCAATCAAGTAGTTCAGATAGGCGGCGTGCTCACCAACCATGTTTCCCGTCGGACCGCCGTAGGGTGTCGTCTTGAAGAGCGAACCGGTGTGCAGCGCGTTCCAGATCACGTTTTCTTCAAGCCCGAGATCGAGGCTGGAAGAGAGCACGTTCCAGTGGTGGACCACGGTGTAGTACGCAAAGAAGGTCACGTAGCCGGCTGCGGCCAGGCACACGATGGCAAAGGGGAGGAAGCTCCCGCTCCACTGCCCCAGTTCCTTGCCGTGCTTGAATGCCTTGGCGAGAGAGCCGGGCATGCCGAACACAGGCTCGGTGGACAATGCCACCTGCAACAACCGCTGGACGCCGAACACCAGCAGCAAGGCGAGCAGGAGAAAAATCACCTCGCGGTCTCCCTGCCAGAGCTGCCAATGGAACATGAGGGGAAGAAACCCGGCCAGGACAAGCGGCGAGAGGCGGCGCGCGAGACGTTCGATGGCTTCCGCGCGGGCAAGGCGCCGCCGTGCGAGCAGCACAAGCGACAGCAGGAGCACGACCGCTGTGCCCGCAAGAGCAGAGACTACCGCACTGACCCCGCGCGCTCGCGACGGTCCATTCGTCACGACAAAATCGCGGAGGCGGTCCGCAAACCAAAGCTCCCAAACACAAAGACCCAGCGAGAAGCCCACCAGCGCCAGACCCCCGGTTCCCGAAAGAACGGCGGAAAGCCAAGGTCGCTGCCGTCTGCTTGAAATAGGCGGAGGAATCTCCGCAGACACGTCACCTACCAAGGCGATCGCGAAAGGGACGATGTCTTGGGCTCCACCTTCCTCCTCGCCTGCGGCCGTGGTCACGGGGCCTTTCCCCCGCGTCCCCGATCCATTCCGGCGGGTAGACCTGGAGGCTGCTGCGCCAAAGGCCGGAGATTGCCGCTTGAGTCGCTTGGCTCGCTGGGGACCCCGGGTTTTTCCTGGGCCTTGACCGAGAAATTGACTTCTTTCGCAACCGCGTAGAGTGGCCGGCGTTGTACTTCTTCGTAGATGCGCCCGATATAGGCGCCCAGAATCCCGATCACCAACAACTGAACCGAGGAACCCAGTGCGACGAGAATCATGATCGTCGTCCAACCCGGCACCGCATCCACACCGCGCATTCTGACGTAGAAGGCCCAGGCACCAAGCCCCATGGCCAATAAAGCGGCGATAGCCCCCAGCCAAGTCGCCACGCGCAGGGGCAGAGTCGAAAACGATGTGATGCCGTCAAACGCAAACCCCAGCATCTTGCTGAGCGGGTACTTGGTGGTGCCGGCGAAGCGCTGTTGCCGTTCGTAATGTACCGACGACTGTCTGAACCCCACCCATCCCACCAAGCCGCGGATGAAACGGTGCCGTTCGCGCAAAGAGCGCAAGGTCAGAATGACCTGCCGGCTCATCAGGCGAAAGTCGCCCGCATCGAGTGTCACATCGAAGCCCAACATGGCGCGGAACACGCGATAGAAGATCGAAGCGCTGATGCGCTTGAACCACGTCTCACCCAATCGGCGTTGGCGAACTGCATAGACGACGTCGTAGCCCTCGCGCCAGCGAGCGATCATGTCGCGCACCACCTCGGGCGGATCCTGAAGATCCGCATCCATCACCACGACCGATTCTCCCTCGGCCCGGTCGGTACCGGCAGTAATCGCGATCTGCTGGCCGAAGTTGCGTGACAACGATATCAGTTTGTAGCGTGGTTCCTTGTCCACCAGTTCCTGGAGCAGCCTGGCCGAGGCATCTCGCGAGCCGTCATCGACGAAGATGACTTCCCAGGTTTCACCCAAATTGTCCAAGAATCTGCGTAGGCAGCGATCGAGTTCGGGAATCGTCCCTTCTTCGTTGAAGACGGGGATGACGATCGACAGGGTAGGACGCGCTTCTTGCATACCAGGCTTGTTTATACCGCGAACACTGCGCTAAATGGATCGGTGAATCGAAGCACTGATGCAGCCGTGTTGCTACCCGACTAGCCGATTCGCCGGGCCCAGCCCCTCGCGCAAGACGGTCACCCAGTTGTCCGCCAGGCTCACCACCGTCGAGGGTGGGCCACTCAGGGTTCCGCCGTCCAAGATCAGATCAAGTTCTGTGCCGTATTCCTGCCGGATCTCGGCGGCGGTGGTCAGGACATGGCCGTTGCGCGACTTGGCCGTGGCCGTGAGGATGGGTCGGCCTAGCCGCCAGGTCAGCTTTTCGCACAGGGTGCTCTGCGGGATGCGGACCCCGATGGTGCGCCGGTCGCCCTGCACGAAGGGCGAGGGTACGCTCGGGTGGGCCAGCAGTTCGGCACAGTAGGGCCCGGGGAAGATGCGATTGACCAGACGGTAGGCTGACTCGCTCATGCGGGTGAAGCGGGGGAGCTCGCCTATGTCGGGCAGCAAGAAGGTCAGCGGTCGGGTTGCCAGATCGAGACCGCGCATGCGCTGAATCCGTTCAATGGCATGCTTCTGGCCAAAAACACAGCCGAGGCCGTACAAGGTGTCGGTGGGAAACGCGATCACGCCTCCGGCCGACAGGACGGCAATCGCCTGCTGCAGAACCGCGTCGGCAGGTTCTGAGGGCGACACCTCCACGATGGGTGCTCGGGGCGAAGTCATTCTGGCCGTATAGTGGCAAATGGGCGGCGCGCATGCAAAGGCTTGCTTCCCTGATCCCGCGTAGCCGCAGAAGGTCGTGGTCGCAAACGTGGCCGTGGTCGTGGCCGTGGCCGGAGTGATCACCGTCGGCCACGGCCACGGCCACGACGACGACCAGGACCACGTCTACGACCACCACCGAGCGCTCCGATTGGGTGCGCGGCTCGATCATGGAAAGGTTTGTCTTTCCAAGGTCGTCCGCTCCTTCGCTCCGGTAGACTGCCCGTGATGCTAGCGCCCATCTGCGCCATCTCGTTCGCCCTCGCGACCGGCCTGCCCCAGCGCGGGACATCGCCTGAGCCGGAGCCGGCCCATCGGGTTTCGATTCGCATTGCCGGGCCGGTGGCCTTGGTCGAGGTGGAACGCGAGGTGTTCATCGGTGCTGAGCGGGCCCCAGCCCACGACACGGTGGTCGATCTCGACTTGCCCGAGGGTGCGACTCTGGTCGACTGGGGAGCTCACGGAGCGGGCCGGATGGTCGCCCTTGCGGCCACGGCCGAGGCTGTGGCCCGTGCCCACTACGCGCGCGTGCTGTCGTCGCATCAACTAGCGCCCGCCCAGGTGTCTCTTGACGAGGCCGCCCGCATCCGCGTGCATCTGGCGCCGCTGGCTACTCCTGGGCGCGTGCTTCTGCGCTATCGCTACACCGCGCCCGCAGCTTGTGCCGACGGTCGCTTCGTCCTGCACCTGCCCGCCAGCCTGGAAGAGAATCCGACCGCAGCCCAGGTGACGGTCAGGTTCGACGATCTGCCGGCCCAAGCCAGGCTGTCCGAAGCGAGCGTCGCCGGGGTGCCGGTCCGTATCCAGCCCAACGGGCGCGCTCCCGTGGTCCATGCGACGGCGCCCTTGCGGGCGGCCTGGGAGGTGGGCTACGCCCTGCGCGAGCAGGCAACGGCGTGGCCGGGCCAGTTGCTGGCGGCGCGAGCAAGCCGGCGCCCGACGGGCAGGTCGCGCGCGGCTGAGGTGTTGGCGGTCGGCCTCTGTCGGCCGCAAGGCCTGCCCAGTCGCGTGGGGAGCCCGCCGGCTCTGCCGGCGGCGGACCATCGCGGGAGGGCATGGGAACCCTTTCAGGGTTCCCATATCAGCGAGCAACCACCAAGGGAGGTTATGCTGCTCATCGATCGTTCCCGCAGCGTGGGCACGGGTGGCATGTCCAGCCAGCGCGCCCTGGCGCGGGCTTTGCTTGAGGCGCTTCCTCCCGCCCAGCGATTCAACGTCATGCTTTATGCGCGGACAGCGACGCAGGTCTTTCCCATCTCACGTGCTGCCACGGGCGAGGCTCTGGACGTGCTTGCCGCGGCGGCCGATCCCAATCTGCTTGAGAACGGCACCGACTTGGTGGCTGCGCTCCGCCGCGCTGCCGACTGGGCGAAGGGTGACGGGCTTTCCACGGGTGGTGGGTCTCGTCTGCTGGTCATCGTCAGCGACGGAGCTTTGCCTGAGTCGCAGACCACAGAGATGCTCGCTGGCGCACTTGCGCCTGTGGTTCCGGGCGCCGAGCTGCGCATGTTGGTCTTGCTCATGCGTCCGGCCGCCGACGACCCTGTCCCAGCCGACGCCGTCCAACGACTGGACAGGCTGGTGGGACGGTTCGGCGGAGTCGTGCGCGTGCTGGCGGCCGAAGACCTGCGTGGGGTGGCGCGATCCTCGCTGGCTGCGCTGGCGCAGGGTGGAGATCTGTTCAACCTTCGCACCCAGAGGCGCAGGGAATTGGCCGCGGCTGTGGCACCGGGGACGGGCTTGGTGAAGGGGTTGACGTTGCCGTTTGGCCAGGGTCTCCGCGTCCAGGTGGCGGCTGAGTATGCAGGCACGACGGTCCGGGCCAGCGCCTCTGCCGCGACCGTCGCCAGCAATTGGCTGCAACCCTTGGTCGACGCCCAGCCCCCGAAAGCCTGGGCAGGCTCGCTACCCGAAGTCGCGGTATTTATCGAGGCCGTGCTGCCGCGCCCGCAGCCGTCCGCGGACAGCGTGGTGCGTGGACAGATGGACCCGCTGGTCTTGCGCAACGCCCTGGCGCTGGCCTTTCTGCCGCGCGCGCGGGCCTGCTATGTCTCGCGGCGAGTGGCCAATAGCGCCGATTTGGCCCTGCGCGGTCGACTCCGGCTGGAACTTCACCTCGAACGGGGCGAGCTCGAGGACGCGATCATCCGCCGGTCCAGCCTGGACCGACCCGAGATCGAGCGCTGCGTGCGCGAAGCTGCCTTCGACGTGGAGTACCCTCGCCCCATGTTTCGTGATGCGCCCACGGTGGCTGCGGTCAACCTGGTGTTTCGGCCCCGCACACCCGAGGAGAATCGCCCTGACGCTTCACTGTTCGACCGGCAGATCGATCTCATCTTGGGACCAGTCACTTTCGACCCGCAGAAGCTGCTGGAGGGCGAGGCGCCGGAGAGCGGTGCGGCAGAGAAAGACCGAGGCGACTGAGTCAACTTGACCTGGCCCCCAGCGCCGACTATAAAGCCACGTTCTTTCCAGAGGTTTGTAAACCATGTCGCTGAAAATGGGCCTGATTGGCCGCAAGTTGGGCATGACCCGCGTGTTCCACGATGACGGAACATCGCTGGGCTGCACCGCGCTCGAAATTGGGCCCTGCGTGGTCACAGCGCAACGGACGCCGGACAAGCACGGGTATGCGGCGCTGCAACTCGGATTTGAGGAACGCTCGCTGCGCCACCTGCGCCGTTCGGAGGCCAAGCTTTTCGAAAAGCTGAAGATCGAGCGGACCCCTGCGGTGTTGCGCGAGGTTCGCCTGGAGCCGGGCGATGTGGCCAAGTTCGACGTGGGCAAGGTGGTGAAGGCCGACGAGGTCTTCAAATCGGGCGACGTCGTCGACGTGGCCGGCATCACCAAGGGCAAGGGCTACCAGGGCGTGATGAAGATGCACAAGATGGCCGGCTCGGTGAACGGCCACGGATCGCACGAGTTCTTCCGTCACGGCGGTTCCATCGGCTGCCGTCTCACCCCCGGTCGCGTGCACAAGGGCAAGCGGATGTCCCAGCACATGGGGCATGTCCGTTGCACCTCCTCGGACCTGGTGGTGGTCAAAGTCTTCCCGGAGCAGAACGTCGTGCTGGTCAAGGGCGCGGTTCCTGGGCCGGCCCACGGCCTCGTCTTCCTCAAGGGCAGCGCCAAGAACGTGAAGAAGTACATCGTTCCGGTCGTGCAGAAGGAGGCCGAGGCCAAGAACCCGATGAAGGCGTCGAAGAAGGGTCAGGGGGGCGGCTAGACGTCGTTCGGCTAGGCAGGCAGGTTGGCTTCGCTTCGCGACCGCAACCGGCGCCACGACGTGTTCTTTCACAAGGCACGTCGCGAAGGGTTCGCGGCTCGGTCGGTCTACAAGTTGGAGGAAATCGACCGACGTGTGCACATCCTGCGCGCAGGCGCGCGGGTGCTCGACCTGGGCTGCCGGCCCGGATCATGGTTGCAGTATGCGTGCAAAGTAGCGGGGCCCCATGGCGTGGTGGTCGGCGTCGATCGACATTCCCTGCCGCGGCCGGTTGCTGGCGCGCGGGTTCTGGTCGCAGACATCTTCACGCTGTCCGATGAGGAGCTGCTGTGCGGCCAGGCGGCCTTCGACGTGGTCTTGTCCGACATGGCACCCGACACGACGGGCATACGCGCGACGGATCAGGCGCGCTCGGCGGCCTTGGTAGAGGAAGCGCTTGGCCGGGCCGAGCGGCTGCTCGCGCCGCTGGGGGCATTCGTGGCCAAGGTATTCCAGAGCCCCGAGGTCGCCCGCATTCGTGCACGCATGTCCACGCATTTTTCGGAGGTACGCCTGCTCAAACCTGAAAGCTCGCGCGGGGAGAGCACGGAGCTGTATCTGGTCGGGATAGGCTTCTTGCCCTAGGGGGTGTCCCTAATAGCTGGGGGGTATGAACGAGGCATTGTTCAGGTCCAACAGGGGTGATCGCAGCTTCGTGAATGCCGTTGTCTGGCTGATGAAGACTGGCAGCCCGTGGCGGGATTTGCCCGACCGCTACGGAAACTGGAAGACCGTCTACAACCGCTTCGCCAACTGGGCCACCCTGCGCTCTGCAATGGATCGATGCCCAAACATCGGGCCGCTGAACCATCTGGCTAAACCGCAAACTGGAGCCCGGCGTGAGCGAGGCGCGTCCGGCGGGCGGCAGGAGTGACTCCGAGGGGGCGTGAGGAGCCGCTCCGAGCCTCGTCTGCGAGGCTCGGATGCCAGGCGACGACCGAGTCCATCATGGACGC
>Ga0182017_10004331_pt1 | contig 10567 bp, 6 predicted proteins | sample 712E3DmetaG_FD_120492 | JGI IMG/M metagenome (GOLD analysis project Ga0182017, IMG submission 120492) | Permafrost microbial communities from Stordalen Mire, Sweden - 712E3D metaG | ecosystem: Environmental > Terrestrial > Soil > Wetlands > Permafrost | place: Sweden: Stordalen | collected... | reverse complement strand
TTTCCGGAACCTGATATTTCGAGCTGCCAAACCTCTTTCGGGTCAGCAATGGAGATACATTCTGCCATATCGCCATATCCATACTCCTCTGAAAGCTTGCCGATAAGTGCTATGGCTTCTCTTGCAGTTTTACAACGCTGCAAAGCTATTTTTTCAAGTTCTTCAATAAGGAAAAGACCTTCCTCATTTCTGAGTTCACCTTTGCCATAAATTGTTGTTTCACCTATCGCCACCTGTTTTTCATTCAGACAAGGGTAAGCAGTATTCAGATAAGCAAAGGTTTCAGCAACCTCGGGTATTTCGCCTTTCTTTGTAACCTTTGTCATGTCCCAGGCTTCCTCGGTATGCAATGTGCCCCATAATACAGGATGCATTACGTTCTGTTCAAATTTGGAGTGAGGAACTATTTCCAGCCATGTCCTGTAGTTGCCGTCACAACTGTGAGATGTCATTACCGAACCGTCGCTGGAAGCAAGTCTGCCTACCATAATCGTGGTGCAGTTCTCAGGATAGCCAGAATCATCAGTGTTAATATTCTGATATTGAGAATATACTAAGACAGACAGAGAGAAAAGAATTATTGAAAAACATGATCTGGTTTCAAGTGAAGATCTTTTCATAACAGGTTTTTTAAGTTTTATGATTTTATTCAGACTTACTATACAAAAGTAATTTTTTAAGCAACTTATCAAACTGAAATGAGGATCTTTCAGACGGACCCGTACAAAATTTTTACAAGGTCTCCCCGTACCTGAAGCCTATAAACCGAAGCCCTAGGTCAGTTCATAGCGCTTTATTGGGTGAAAGTGCAAATTGCAGATGTGCTTACAAAAGTAAATGAATCACAATACCGATTTTCAAGTTTATAAATATCGGATTACTGAAAAAATCAAGCCAAATCAAAGCGATCAAGGTTCATTACTTTGTTCCAGGCCGTAACAAAATCCGTAACAAATTTTTCCTGGGCATCCGTGCTTCCATACACCTCTGCAAGTGCCCTTAGTTCTGAGTTTGAACCAAAGACAAGATCTACCCGGGTCCCTGTCCATTTTAGTGCACCCGTTTTACGATCGCGTCCATCAAATGTCTCTTTGGTCTCAGATGTTGGCATCCAGGTCGTACTCATGTCGAGCAGGTTTACAAAGAAATCGTTGGTAAGAACTTCAGGACGTTTCGTAAAAACACCATGTTTTGTATTGTCAAAATTTGTATTTAACACACGCATACCGCCTAAAAGAACTGTCATTTCAGGAGCAGAAAGTGTCAGTAATTTGGCTTTGTCAACCAACAACTCTTCGGTCGATAGGGTGTATTTCGTTTTTGAGTAGTTGCGGAAGCCATCTGCAACAGGTTCTAATACGTTGAAGGATTCAATGTCGGTTTGTTCTTGCGAAGCATCCATGCGTCCAGGAGTGAATGGAACGGCTATGACATAACCAGCGACTTGTGCAGCTTTTTCTACACCGGCACAACCTGCCAGTACAATAAGGTCCGCAAGAGAAACCCTTTTACCTGTCGATTGGGCACTGTTGAATTCTTTTTGCATACCTTCCAGCTTTTCCAATACTTTCTTTAACTGAGCAGGATTGTTAACAGCCCAGTCTTTTTGTGGCACAAGACGAATGCGGGCACCATTAGCGCCACCACGTTTATCAGATCCACGGAAAATAGAGGCGGAAGCCCATGCGGCAGATACCAGTTGAGATACAGACAGTCCGGATTTTAAGACTTTAGCTTTTAGTGCTGCAATATCTTTCTTATCAATTAACGTATGATTTGCGACAGGAATCGGATCTTGCCAAATCAGTTCTTCTGAGGGTACTTCAGAACCTAAATAGCGTGCCCGTGGTCCCATATCCCGGTGAGTCAACTTAAACCATGCGCGGGCAAAAGCATCTGCAAATTCAAGAGGATGTTCATAGAATCGTCTTGAAATTTTCTCATAAACCGGATCGAAACGCAAAGAAAGGTCGGTTGTAAGCATCGTTGGCACATGCTTTTTAAACGTGTCGTGGGCATCAGGCATAACTTTATCGGCATTTTTTGCTACCCACTGATGCGCACCGGCCGGGCTTTTTGTCAGTTCCCATTCGTATTTAAACAGGTTTTCGAAGAAATAATAACTCCACTTGGCGGGTGTCTGTGTCCATGTAACTTCCAATCCGCTGGAGATTGTGTCGCCTCCTTTTCCTGAGCCAAACTTGCTTTTCCAGCCTAAGCCCTGCTCTTCAATACCGGCATCTTCAGGTACCGGTCCAACAAGTCCCGCATCTCCGGCTCCATGGGTTTTACCAAAGGTATGCCCACCGGCAATAAGGGCCACGGTTTCTTCATCGTTCATGGCCATACGGGCAAACGTTTCGCGAATATCTTTAGCCGCTGCAACAGGATCAGGATTTCCGTTTGGCCCTTCCGGATTCACATAGATCAGCCCCATTTGTACGGCTGCAAGGGGATTGTCAAGGTCGCGTTCGCCGGAGTAACGTTTGTCACCTTCCAGCCACTTGGTTTCGGAACCCCAGAAAATGTCTTCTTCCGGCTCCCAAACATCATCACGCCCACCGCCAAATCCAAAGGTTTTGAATCCCATTGATTCCAGGGCTACATTACCGGTAAGGATCATAAGGTCTGCCCAGGATATCTTCCGGCCATACTTTTGCTTGATTGGCCAAATCAGCCTTCGTGCCTTGTCGAGGTTGACATTATCCGGCCAACTGTTAAGCGGGGCAAAACGTTGTTGTCCGCTTCCTGCACCACCACGTCCATCTCCTGTACGGTATGTGCCTGCACTGTGCCATGCCATACGGATAAATAACGGTCCATAATGGCCGAAATCTGCCGGCCACCAATCTTGTGAATCGGTCATTAGTTTGTGAAGGTCTTTTTTGATGGCCTGCAAATCGAGACTTTTAAATTCTTTTGCGTAATTAAATTCTTCTCCCATTGGGTTGGATAATGAAGAGTGTTGTCGTAGTATGTTTAGTTTTAACTGATTTGGCCACCAGTTGATGTTTTTTGTACCTCCTGTACCGGCACTATGCTTGTTTACAGCTCCTGTTACGGGGCATTTGCTGATTTTTTCCGAATTGTTTTCCATTTTTAATACGTATTAGTTTATAAATGGTCATTTATTTTTTATGAACTTACCTATTATCTGAAGTTTAATATCTTCAATCTTAAAATCGGGTATTTTCTTTTTTTCAAAATATTTTTCAAGCAATTCATTAAGTTCATTGTCCTTGTAATCCTCAATCCTGTCAGACTCTGAACAATATAAATGATGATGGCTTTCCATTACGGCATCATATCTCATAATATCTTTCTCTGTTTTTACTTTTTTGATTAATCCGTTTTCTACTAAAGCATCAAGCACTTTGTAAACGGTTGCAGTTGCAATATTTGGATGATTTTTCCTGATATAATCGATTATATTTTCTGCAGTAGGATGATTATTGAGTTTAACAATAGCTTCCAGAATAGCGATTCTCTGAGGGGTTACTTTTAGCCCTTTTTCAATAAGTTTATTTCTTATTTCACCAACCTTCATCACTAATAATTGTCTAATGAGAATAATTCTCTTTTAATAATAAACAAATTTAGGATATTATTTGATGAATGTCAAGTTTATGGAATGCTAAATGATTTTCTCTTTCAAAATCTCTATAAATCAATATTACAATTTCCGACTGCTTTTTCGAGTTCCACTAACGCCGTATAACAATTATACAATGTTTCGTAATAGGAGGTTTGCAGATCGTTATAAGTTCTTTGAGCATTCAGTACCTCAAGCAGCGAAGTTTCACCACGGGAGTAACTATAAACTTTACCGTTTAAGACTGTTTTTGCCTGTTCCAGAAGCCCCTGATTATAATTTTCTACCTGGCTGCACAAAGATTTATACTGATTATATGTCTGCACTACTTCATTCTGAATTTTTATTTCAGCCTGTTTATATTGTAATTCTATCTGTTCTACCTGAAATTGAGCGATTTTTATATCACTTTTACGGATATTCGAGAATTTAAGAGGGATAGAAATTCCTGCTGAAATTGCTGATGCTGACGGATCCATTAAATTGTTTATATAAAAATTACTGGCTTCAATATTTAAATCTATATTGGTTATTCTTTCTTTCCTGGTCAATTTCAGAGTGTTTTTAGAAACCTCAATATTATGAAGGGCTGCCTGCAAATCAGCTCTGTTATTTAAAGCGGTTGTGATCAGATCGTTTAATACAAAGCTTCTTTTTATGTTACTGAAATCATTCTCAGGAATATATAAAGTATACTGATGGAAGGAACTTGTGTTAACAGATAATTTAAGATAAGCATTATTTCTTTCTGTTTCAGCCTGAATTAATTCATTTAGTAAGGAGCCGGCTTCAATTTTGCTCTGGGTAGCATCAATCTTCATAATGCTTCCAAGACTAAACCTTACGCTATCTGAATCAGATAATTTCTTCATAATATTATATGAATTCAGCATCACTTCGTATAAATATCTTTTTTTCAATGCATTTAAATAATCAGTGGTTGCATCAGCTACCAGATTCAGAAAAAAATCTGATAATAATGCCTGAGACATTAACTTTTCACTTTCAGCCAGATTGATACGGGCTTTGCGTTTTTGTCCTAATTCAAAAGTTTTCATAATTCCTGCTGAATAACTAGGATAACTGGCTATTGCATAATTCCCATTTGGTCTAAACCAGTTAACCGACAGCGCTGGATTCTGAAAAACCTTTGCTGCTTCGATCGTCGCATCTGCTATATTAATATTGAATTTTTCAGCTGTATAATCAAGATTACTGCTGACAACCATCTTCAAATAATCCTTATAACTAAGGTCATTACAACTAAATGACGAATCAGTTTGCGAAAATGCAAGATGTGATATCAATAAAAGTAACATAAAACTCGGACCAATTTTTATTATCATTTTGGAATATTTTTTATTTGTCATGATTTTGTTCCTCCTTTCCCCAACGTTTTTCAACCATATAATATAATGCAGGTAATACATAAAGTGAAATAATGGTAGCGAAAAACAGCCCGTATACTATTACTGTAGCTAGAGGACGCTGAACATCTGAACCGATATTTGTTGAAACAGATGCCGGAAATAATCCTACAACTGCTACAGTTGCCGTCATGATAACCGGCCGGAAACAATGACGTGCTCCTGCTGAAACAGCTTCCTTTAAAAGCATTCCGTGTTTTCGCAGGATATTAATCCGGGAAAATATAATAACTCCATTTTGTATGGAAACTCCGAATAAAGCAATAAAACCAACTGCCGATGACACATTTAAAGTCATTCCTCTGACATTTAAAGCAATCATTCCACCAAACAGCGCCAAAGGAATGACGCCCATAAGTACAGCTGCCTGCCGCAGTTTGCCAAAGGCTCCGAAAAGCAGCAGAAACATTATTGCCAGAGCAAGAGGTACAATCAGAGCCAGTCGCGCATAAGCCCGGTTTTGATTTTCAAACTGACCACCCCATTTTATGTTGTATTTTCCGCGGTCAAATTTCACTTCTTTATTGATTTTTTCACGGGCTGATTTAAGAAATGTGGTCAGGTCAACTCCACGCAGGTTAACCCGGACTGCCAGGTATCTTTTATTCATTTCACGGGTAATTGTACTTGCACCTGTGGTCAATTTAATATCGGTAACCTGTGACAAGGGTATCTTTGCTCCGCTTGATGAGGTAAGCATCAGGTTCCCAATTTTTTCAGGAGTGTCACGACTTTCTTCATCAAAACGGCAAGTTATATCGTACACTTTATTTCCAATAAACACCTGTGAAATAGCTTTTCCGCCAATTGCTACCTCAATAAGTTCTGCTACATCAGAAACATTTAAACCATACATTGCAATTTTGTCCCTGTCTGCAGTTATCTTCAACTGGGGCATCGGTGGTTCCTGGTCAATTATCAGGTCTTCGGCGCCGGGGATTGTTCTGATTGTTTTTAAAATATCTTCAGCAATTCGTCTTGATTCTTTCTGGTCATCGCCAAATATCTTTATAGCCAGATCACTATGAGCTCCGGCAATCTGATCCATTACCATGTCAATTATCGGCTGTGAGAAACCGATATCATAACCGGGCATTTTCTTAAATTCATCTGATAATTCATCAATTAAAACGGGTTTAGTTTTACCTTTTGTCCAATTTTTATAAGGTTTTAAACCAATGGAACATTCGATATGTGATTTTGAGAATGGATCCACTCCCTGGTCATCTCTGCCTGTCTGGCTCATGATATAGGTAATTTCATCATGTTTTATAACGTGTTTTCTCAATGTGTCGCTCATTGATTTTGCTCTTTCGAGCGAGATTCCAGGTGGTAACTGAACCTGCAGCCATAAAGAACCCTCATCGAGATCAGGCAGGAAATCCTTGCCTACTGTGATACATAAAATGACAGTAGTTACAACTATGATTACTAAAGGCAGGAAGATTTTTCCGGGTTTGTCCAATATTTTCCCTGTATGCCTGACAAAAATAACAGTCAGCTTTTCGAGCCATCTGTTTTTATATGTTTTTTGTGGTTTGCGGTAAACGGCATAGGTTAATCCCGGAATTAAAAGCAAAGCAACCATTAATGCTCCGCATAATGCATAGCCTAAAGTGAATGCCATGGGAGTGAAAAGCTTTTTTTCAATCCGTTCAAAAGCAAATAATGGAAGATAGGCCGTGATAATAATAATGGTTGAAAAGAGTACGGGTTTAGCAACTTCATAAACCCGATCAATAATTGATCCTGATTCAAGTTCCAATTCGGGATGATCTTCCCTCTTTTTTAAAATGGTTTCCATTGTTATTATGGCGCCTTCTATTATTATTCCAAAGTCAATTGCGCCAAGTGAAAGCAAATTGGCAGGAATATTTGTCAGGCGCATAAGTGTAAAAGCAACAAGCAAGGATAATGGTATAGTGATTGCAACGATTAGCGCCCCACGCCAGCTTCCCAGATATATTATTAAAATAAGCAGGACTAATAACATTCCAAATAATAGGGTATGTGAAACAGTATTGAGCGTAGTATTTACAAGATCAGTTCTATCTAAAAAAGGATGAATTGTGACGCCTTCGGGAAGTATTTTCGTGTTCAATTCCTCTACGGCTTCATGTACACCATCCAGAACATTCGATGGGTTTTGCCATCTTAATAATTGAACTGTCCCTTCAACACTTTCTGTATAATCACGTTTTTTGTCAGTGAACCCTAGCACGCCTTTGCGTTCAAGAGTTCCATATTTTAATACACCCAAATCATTCAGATATATAGGTACTCCATTTACAGTCTTAACGACAACTTTACCTAAATCGTCCAGGTCTTTTACTAAACCAATGCCCCGGATAACGTAGCTAAGATCTCCACGATTAAGCATACTTCCCCCGGCATTGGAATTATTTTTTTCAACTTTTTCGGTAATATCGGCGAGTGAAAGATAATATTGCTCCAGTTTTTTAGGATTAATTTCTATCTGGAACTGTGTTGTTATACCACCGAAATTACTTACATCGGCAACACCTGTTACCTGTTTTAATCTGGGAATAATAACCCATTTGTTTAAGTCTGTTAATTCCCTTAAATCGTGGCTTTTGCTTTCAACTATATAGCGATAGATTTCACCTATTGAAGAGGTAAGAGGATTTAATCCCGGTGTGGCTCCATAAGGGAGTTCAACATCTGCAAGCCTTTCCTGCACACGTTGCCGTGCCCAATAGTCATCAACACCATCCTGAAAAACAAGTATTATGATAGAAATCCCAAATGTATTTCTGCTTCTCATGCTTACCAGTCCTGGCATTCCGTTAAGCACTCTTTCAATAGGAATGGTTATTTGCTGTTCGACCTCTTCAGCTGCTAACCCGGGAACCTGTGTAGCTATTTGTACAGTTACATCGGCAATGTCGGGATAAGCATCAATTGCAAGTTGTTTCCAGGAATAATAACCGAAAATTCCTATCAACAGAAATAGAGCTGCCATCATCCATCGGTTCAGAACCGATATCCTAATAATTCCTTTCATAAGTGACTATTTTTCTTCGAGTAAATAATAACCTCCTTTAAAGATTATTTTATCACCTGCTTTTAACCCGGATTTAATTAATGCGCTGTCCTTATCCTCAGTAAAAGTTTCTATTTTCTGTTTCAGATATTTGTTTTTATTAGTATGAATAAAAACATAGCTGGCGTCATCTATTTGAAAAATTGCACTGGAAGGCACAACTATGGCATTTTCAATGTCATGAATGAACTTGACTGTAACATACATTCCAGGCTTCATTATTTTATCCTTATTGTCACACTCTATGAGGACTTGCACGGATCTGGTATCCTCATCAACAAGTGATTTGATGTGGTATATCCGGCCTTTAATAAGTTTTTCAGGAAAAGCTATCAGCTTTATTTCCACTTTTGAAGTATCGTTGATATAGCGTATATCCTTTTCCTTTACTTGTCCGGCAACCCATATTTTGCTAAGCTCAGCCACTGTGGCAACAGGATTTGAATCTTCCTTTAAATATTGCCCGATAACAATATTGTTTTCCACTATTGTACCTTTTATTGGCGAACGCACTGTTAACGGTTGTCCTAACTGTAAATCAGATGTATCAACCTGGAAAACTTTAAGGCTGGCATAAGCATTTTCAAAATCTTTCTTTTTCAAAGCGTAATTTACTTCTGCTTCTTCCAAATCCTTTTCTACCCCCACACCTTTATTCAGAAGATCCTTCTGTCTTTTGAGGTTTTTATAAGCCAGATCCATTTCTTCTTTTGTCTGATAATATGCCTTTCCGGTTTCATAATAGGAAGGTGAGCTGATCTCGAATACAGGAGAACCAGCATTCACTTCTTGTCCGAGACGAACATATGACTTAGTTATTCGTCCGGCAAAGGGAGCGGCAATTAATGCAAAATTATTTGGGATCGCTTTTACTGTGCCCGATGTAGTAAGGGTGAATGAATATGAACTGATTCTTACTTGTTGTTCTTCAAGCTTTGTGAGTAATGGCGAATGATCTGCTATGGTAACCGTATCCTGGTCTGTTTTATAGTTAGTTGTTTCTTTTATCTGGTTGTTATGTTTACATGCCACAAGACCGAATGCAGTAATGCAAATCAAAATAGATTTATTCATGTTTGAAAGTTTTAAATACACAATTACCTGTCTTCAATAAAATTCCCGAAAGCGAACATTACTGAAAAAAATCAGATGAAATAAGATTCTTTAATTAACGAGTGTATTTAAAAGGAGGAGCCCGTAATGTATACGAATATAAAACGGAAAGATCGGAGAAGTTCTCCTCAAGTTTTCCGAAATCAGATTTTCTTAAAACTGCTTTATAAGCGCCAATTGAAATTGCAAGGAACGAAATCGTTGTTAAAATATTAGATATAAAATGAATAAGAAGGAACCCGTTTGAAGTATGTTGATGGTTTACAGGATTTTTACCTGAGCCTGATTTATATGGGTGGGAATGAACAATGGTCACACCATCTACAATATGGGCGTGAGAAAATAATGTCATACACGCATAATACCCAAGAAAGAGCAACAGGAAAAGGTATCCTGTTATTTTATTTTGTCGGCGTTTCAATTTACAAGAAACATTTTTACGAAGATAATTAATTTACAATCGTAAAAAATTATTCAGTTATAAAGGTCGTAAAGATTCAAAAAGTTGAAGATTTTCACAGAATGTCTAACGAAAGACGGTTATAATGTCATAACAAACAGGTGTTTCAACTTCATCAGCATAACTGTGAGAGGACTATCAATTATGATTTTTTTTATCTGGTTTATAGTTGAGATAATCTTCCAGAGCGCTTTCATAATAGCTTCCTCCTGATCCTCCTGAAGAAGAATGTTTATGGATATAATCAATAATCTTATTCCTGATCGCCTCTGATTCAGGGAAATCCTTGTCTGTCCAGAAACGTTCTGCCTTGTCAAAAAAGCCTATTCTGCCAAGGAATGATGTTCCGTAATATACGCCTTCCTCAAGGGAGCCATCGGCAATATGTGGTTTGAATGACCCATCGGGCTGAAGCGATTCGTTGAGACACCATTGAAGCAACTTCTGAATTTCGGTCGTCATTGCCTTTTTTTGATTTACATCGGCATATGGCCAACCTGCTTTGAAAAGTGCGACAACATCCATGTTATTATGGTTCCAGTATGCACCTTTATATAACCAGCCCACGGGGAAATCAAGATCTTTTACTGCCAGAGTTGTGGAAACAATAAGCCTAAGATCGGGAACATTGCCCCTGAGATAAGTTACGATATGAAAAGTCGCGCTAAGATCGTCCACAAACTGTACGCGACCATCCCGGACATAACTTTCTCCCCACCAACCCGTTTCCGGATTACGAAAATGTTTGAAGATAAGATCAGTAAGCGTCTTTTTAAGTCCAGGGTCCCATTTATAACCTTTCGGACGATCTCTTAAAATCAACCTCAATAAATCGGTGAGTGAAAGATTGAATTCCAATAAATGATCTGTTCCGGTTTTCGGAATATCTGAGACCGAAATACTCTCCAGAT
>Ga0182017_10004329_pt1 | contig 10569 bp, 11 predicted proteins | sample 712E3DmetaG_FD_120492 | JGI IMG/M metagenome (GOLD analysis project Ga0182017, IMG submission 120492) | Permafrost microbial communities from Stordalen Mire, Sweden - 712E3D metaG | ecosystem: Environmental > Terrestrial > Soil > Wetlands > Permafrost | place: Sweden: Stordalen | collected... | reverse complement strand
GTGCGTACAATATGCTCATAATAACCTTCACTCATCTTTTCGCCGGGCGGGCTCATCAATGCTGCGTTGCAAACAATGATATCGACATGATCCGTCAGCAAAGCTGCTTCTTTGGCTGCCGCCCGCATGGAAACGGTGTCGCTGACATCAATCGATACGATTTTCAGCTTATCCGGATATTCTGTTTGCAGTTTATCCAGTAAATTCCAGTCTTTTAAATACTGCCCGGCAATGACAGTCCAACCTCTTCCGAGCAGATTGGCTGCTACGGCGCGTCCCAGTCCCCGGTCCGCACCCGTGACCACTCCAACGTTATTCATTTGCCAAGCGCCTCCTTAATCCAGAATTCCGGTCAACCACTCTGCACTCCCGGTGATTAATTTTTGGAATGCGGGCTCTGCGAAAGAGCGATTATCATGTCCGGGGGCAAGATAAACCATTCGTCCCAAACCAAATTTCCTGGCCCACACCGCCGGGTGACGTTGTCCGTCCAGCCGGTATTCCACAAGCATCTGGATGTCGGCCAGTTTATCCATTTCGAACTGATAAGGCTCTTCTCCCATTGTGAAAGGTTTGAAGTCTTTCATAATGGGATGCTCTTTGTATCGGATCGCTTTGTAATAGTCTAGTGGCTTATATTCAGAGTGCCCGGTAAATCTGCCGCCGAACAGTTGCAGCAACTCTGAGCCGCCTTCGACCGGTATGATAATTCCGTTGTGAATACAAAGGATACCGCCGCCGTTCACGACATAGGTGATAATCGCCGCAACAGTTTCCTTCGAGCACTTCTTGCCCCAACAATCACCGTAATTGATGATCAAGTCGTAGGGTTTGAGTTCCTTTAAAGCCAATTTTTCGTAGTCTTCAGTGCACTTGACTTCAAAATTAGCCTTTAACGCCCGGCAGATATATTGATCGGCATCTTTGGCCGGGTGCCAGGCCGGGTCGGAATAATCTCCCAGAAACAAGGCTTTTTTCTTTACGCTCATATTTACCGCTCCGATTTAGTAATATCAAAAAGACAATCACAATTTGCGGTTAAAATGGAATTTCCCGGCCGGATAAATCCCTGAGCACCAGCCTGTTTTCATCACCCTGGTCTTTGTGCCGGGGCATATAGGCCCGGTCTCTGAGCAGATAAGCGACGGCGTTATTGGCGGCATCCGGTATTTTCTCTGCGCCGTCGGCGCACAGGAGCCGGAAGGTAAATCCTTGCGGTCGCATCAAATTGGCCAGCATATACATCAGACTATTCAGCGCCGCCAGCGACATGCTGTATCCGTACCCGTCGGTGCTCCGGTTTTGATTAATGCTGCCGGCGCTGTCAGTTATCAGGCAGATTCTTTTTAGCTGGCTTTTCAGCATCGGCTGATGTAAAACCTCGACGATGCGCAAAAACATCACCGTATTCTGTTCATATATTTTGATCATTTGATCGTAATTCAGACCGTCCCTGATTTTGCTTTTATCGGAAATTTTGTTTTTGCCGGTGAAAAAAATGAGCATGTCCGGCGCGCCGGTTTTATCCAGATATTTTTTCAGATCGCCGGCGTACCGGCTGGATAGAGAGACCTGTCCCGCATTCCAATCCATCGCCTCAAGCTTTGAGGCGACAGAATTCACAAATGGCGTTTTGTTCCCGCAAAGCAACGCGTTCTGTTTCAAGCCCGGTACCTCCTGTCATGAATAGTTCCGATATCCTTTGTTCGTCTCTTGATTGAAAATACTAATAGTTAAATCAGTGAATGTCAAATCGGATTTATATCATATATTTGACACATATGCTCGAATAATGTATATTTGTTGTCTGGAACCGGTCTTGTCAGGAGAAAACGATGGCAGTAAAGTTAGCAACAATGTCCAAAGCGTCACGCACTGTGAGTTTTAGTGTGAGGTAACTCTTCGGAACCTAGAATATTTTTCGTTTACTATGCCCCTGTTTCGTGAGGGGGAGTATCTCACTATCTGAGATAGATTCCAGTTAGATTGCAAAACAGAGAAGCCGCAGCGTGATTGCTGCGGCTTCTCTGTTTTTATCACACATTGGATCGGATCAGCCCGGGGAAATCCATAAGAATAAAGGAGATATAAGGTGGCAAACATAAAACATACTCAGAAATCCAATCAGCAGAAAAATACGGTCAAAATCAAGAATAAATAAGGAGAAAATAATTCATGTCATTCCACTGGATTAACGCGGCAGATTACTCGTTCAATTCTCTCTTATTGATGGACAGATGGATATTTAACGGAATCGCGAAGAACCGTAATCAGGAGTTTCGGAAAAATTTAGCGATCGCATTGGCAGGTAATCCTGTCGTCCACTGGTATATAATCAGCAAATGTCCCGAACAAAAGGAATACTATGATACTCTTGTCCGCGAGGCTCCCGAGAATTACTCTGCCAAAGAGACTAGAAACTCAGAAGTTTATGTACTGGATGCTCTGGACTCATTTGTTGTTTACGTTTATCCGGAGATCATGGAAAACCTGCCCTATATAAAAGACTGGGATTCGGAACGCTTATTGTCCATTACCGATTTTACCGATAAGGTGGTGCTGGACATCGGCAGCGGTACAGGCAGACTGGCATTTGCAGCGGCATCAGTTGCTAAGATAGTTTATGCCAGCGAGCCGGTTGACAGGCTCAGGGAATATCTGCGTGAAAAACAAAAGAGGTTAAAAGTTGAGAATATATATGTTCTGGACGGGACGATCGAAACGATACCTTTCCAAAACGAGTTTTTTGACATCGTCGTGTCCGGCCACGTTTTTGGTGATAACTACGAAGCAGAATGGAGAGAAATGAGCCGCGTCACCAAGTCCGGAGGCTTTGTTATAGACTGCCCCGGAGAAGACGACCGTAAAAAACCAGCAGGACCGTCGAAAGAAGCGATCGAACTTGGATTTGAGTATTCGCATTACATTTCCAAGCGCGGCGGCGATGTCTATCGGTACTGGAAACAAAAGGTATAGATAAGATTCTATGAAAAAAAGAGGCCGGGTAATCCCGGCCTCTTTTTTTACCTCATATCAGCGAGAAACATTCCTTCGCAAATTAATCGCAGGTCAGTATCCTGATCAGGTTATCACCGGTAGCGCACCAGATACCGCCGCGCAGATCATCACCGTTGATACGGCGCTGCGCCACCCATTTGCCGTTCTGGTCGAAATTACCTTCTTCCACCCGGCGAACAAAATTGATATAGCTGGGATGGTCCATATCTTTGCCGTGCAAGGTAAATTGCATATTTTCCAGGGTCGGTTTAGGACGCAGCATCAGACGGAAGTTGAAACCCACCAGATACAACTCATGCTTATCCGCCTGGATCACCAGACCGGTGCCCAGTTCATTGGCCATTTCCTTAAGATGCCCGTCACCGAACATGATTGTCGCCCAGTAACCGTCCAGATCCATTTGCTGCATCGCCCGGCCGCGGATACTGCGTACCGGCGGTTCATTGACGGCCTGGATTTTACCCATACCCTGATACTTGAGTAAAAGCGGTATCGCGGCGGCCACGCTGCGGGTCAGTAAAACCCTCCTGGCATGGGCCGGAGGAATTACACACTCTTCGTTTTGGTCGTAATGCACAAAGTAACCGATAGCGTTGAAATTAGCGATATCATCGAACATCCCGTTCAGGTCCGGGTGAGATTCAACGATGAACATCGGGTTGGTTTCTGTCGCGAACGGAGCATTGGCCAGCTCATGCGTCCGAGAATCCGCCCCGAAATTATCCGGCGCGAACAGATCGATGTACGGCGCGAACCAGGTGTAAACATCTATCGTTTTAGCCACGGCGGCGCCCGAAGAATAACGTTCACCCGGCATCCCCATGCCGCCTAAAGCCACATTGATAAACATCGGCAAGTTATAAACAGCTTTGCCGGCTTTGGCGACTTCATTGATAAAAGAGGAAATACTCAAAGCGGTCATGATTTCGCCGCCTTCCCACCCGAATAACTCCGGCCAGCTGCCGGTTTTTTTACCGCCTGCCTGCTGCCAGATATCGTACACTCTGCCCTTACCGGCGGCTTTCATGGCGGACATAAACTTAGCGGGTACGGGACTATTATATTCAGCCTGAGCTTCCGGTCCGTAATCACGGTCGCTGCCGGTAATTCCCGGCTCATTCTCCACCTGCAGCCCGATCACGGTTTGCTCTTTACCGTCAAAAGCCTTCAGATGCTTGCAGAGAGCGGCAAAAGCTCTTTTATCGGCTTCGAGGGTAGCCTTACAATGTGAAGAGAGCACCCAGATAGTATTGCCGGTGGGCGCGACTACCCGTTTGTATTTTTTCGGATTGGTTTTCATGTATTCCGGAGCATAATCCATCACGCCGTTTTTCCACGTCGCAAACCAAAGTAAGATCAACTTCAGGTTATATTTACGGGCGAGTTTGATCGCCTGATCCACACTGGAAAAATCAAATTTAGCTTCTTCAGGTTCCAGCTGGTCCCAGAATATAGCGAAACATACGGTATTGGCGTTGCATAATTTGGACGCCTTAAAATTCAGCTCTATTTCTGATTCGTCGCGGACATGGTATCCGGCCATGTAAATACGGTGTCTCCCCAGCGGATAGAACGGTTTTCCATTGACCTTAAAGACACGTTTGATAGTTGTCATTTCAAATACCTCCTCCTGATTATTCGGCAATTTAGCGTTACGATTAACTTAGTTTATCGCGTTGAAAGGTATTAGTTGCATAGCAGCACCGGTGTTATTGAGCACAGGGAATTAGCACTCTTTGCTTTTAAATTTTGGCTAATATATCAATAAAGCCATTCGCGGTAACAACCGTGGCTTTATGAGTAAGCAGCTTTTCCATCAGGACTTTATGGAACTCATCATCATGCTCGGCACAGCAGTCGGAGAGTACAAACATCTGATAATCCATTTCCGCCGCCCACTTTACGGTCGATACCACACAGCCGCCGGTATAAATCCCCATGATCACCAGTGTATCGATGCCGGCTTTTTTCATCTTCTCATCAAAGTTAGTGGTGGAGAAAGGAGCGCTTTTCTTTTTTGTGAATACCAGTTCACCGGGAAGACGGACCATCTGGGGATGAATTTCTGTTTCCGGGGTTTTCTCTCCTTTCTGTATTTCAATAAAGATAACCTGGACCCCTTTTTTGCGAGCCGCGGCCATTACTTTATTGGCGTTGGAAATCAGCATGTTAGCTTTTTCTTTAGGAAGAGCCCCTAAATTCATTATTTGATAATCCATACAAATGACTGCGGTTTTCTTTCGATCGACTGATGTTAGTGGTGACATTTTCCAATATTCTCCTTTATCTATTCTCTATCTCCGCCGCAAAAAGTCCATACAAAAAGTGCCAGGGCTTGATTGAATATCTCTATTAAGCAAAATTTTTCTTATTTCGTGAAGAGCGCCAGACTATCCGGTTTGCGGTAGCCCCGCTTCAACAGGATATCTCTTTCTTTCATCAGGCAAGCGCGGTTATGAGCAATGGCTTTATCAAATTCGCTGTTCTGCCAGGCATACATACAAAGCAGTCCTTTATCGTTAAAGGGGTCACCGTGTGCCGGGATGCGCAGTTCCCGCACGGCGCTGTACTTAGCTTCGAATTTTTCTCTCTGTAACTCGCATTCAACATTAATGGGCCTACCTAATTGACAGGTAAGCACATTCTTCTCAAAGGCTGTGTTGAAGGCATAAAATGGTTTTTCCAGGGTATCGATGATACCGGCGACTTTAGTGTTCAACTCGCTGATTTCTTCGCTTTTCTTGACCCAGAGTATCTGCAAATATTGGCTATTGATGAAGCCGAAAATAACCTGCTGGATGCCTTCATACTCCCGCCAATCACCGGTATTGCGGTAACGCCCGTTGAATTCACCGATCGTTTCGATATCGATAATGGTGCCTTTAAAATCCGAGACGATTTCTTCCCTGTATTGCTGTATCAAACTATGCTCCTTTGTTAACCACGGCGGCTAAAAATATCGATAAAAGTATAATATTAATCGCTAGACAGGGAATTCCAGTTTTTCTTCACGGAATATCTGGCTGACCGAATCGTTTTCATGAATCGCTAGAATAACTTTCGAAAGTAAAGGCGCGATGGAAAGCACTTTTACCTTTCCGCCTGCCATTTTTTCTTCCGGGACCGGAACGGTGTTAGTAGCAATCAACTCTTTGATAGGGGAAGCCCGCAATAATTCCACCGCATCGCCAACCAGAATCGGGTGGGTTATGGCTAAATATACTTCCTTCGCTCCCGTTTTAAAGAGTATTTCCACTTCTTTGATAATGCTGCCGGCGGAAATAACGTCATCGATTACGATCGCTGTTTTTCCCGCGATGTTCCCGACAACATCATAAAACTCCAATTCATTACCGCCGATTCCTTTTCTTCGCTTGGTCATTACTACCATCGGTATTTGCAGAATGTCAGTATATTTTTCCGCCATTTTCACCCGTCCGGCATCGGGAGACACGATCACCGCATCTTTAAATTCTTTCTTCTTTAAATAACTCGCTAGTGTCGGCACGGCGGTCAGGTGGTCCATCGGTATGCTGAAAAAGCCCTGGATTTGCGGAGCATGCAGGTCAACGGAAACAACACGGTTCGTGCCGACAGTGGTGAGGATATCCGCCACCATTTTGGCGGTGACCGGTTCGCGCCCGGTTGATTTATGGTCCTGACGGGCATATCCGAAATAGGGAACGATAGCTGTAATCTGCCGGGCCGATGCCCTGCGGCAGGCATCGATGATGACTAACAGTTCTATCAGGTTTTCATTGGCCGGCAGACAAGTCGGCTGAACGATAAATACATCCTTTCCGCGCACACTCTCTTCTATCTGCACATGCGTCTCGGAATTAGGAAATGTGCTGATGCGAATATCACATAACTGGACACCCAGTGCGGCAGCGATCTCTTTTGCCAGTTCGGGATTGGCTCTGCCCGCAATCAACTTTAGTCCGTTGAAAGAAGGGGCTTTTGCTACCATGTTTACCTCCCCCAGATTTTATCGCGGCTGTCGGTTAGAGTACTTGTCTGCCTTCAAGCGCCCGGGTAAGAGTAGTATCATCGGCATACTCCAACTCGGTACCGAAAGGCAATCCGCGCGCCAGACGTGTGATCCTGATACCGAGCGGCGAAAGTAGTTGATTCAAATACATGGCGGTCTGTTCGCCCTCGAGGTTGGTGTTGGTCGCCAAGATAAGTTCCTTGACCACACCGTCCTGCAGCCGGACAGCTAATTCCTTGATTCTGACATCATTGGAACCGATTCCTTCCGTCGGCGAGATGGCGCCGTGCAGAACATGATAAAGCCCTCTATAAACACCGGTATGCTCGATCGCCAGAATATCCTGCGGCTGTTCCACCACGCAAACCTGACTGCGGTTGCGCTGCTCATTACGGCAGATAACACAGGGATCAGAATCTGTCACATTAAAGCAGGTAGAACATAATCTGATCTTCTGCTTGATAGACAGGATTGCCTCAGCCAGCTGTATCGCCTGTTCTTGCGGGGCGCGCATTAAATAGTAAGCCAACCGTTGAGCGCTCTTGGGACCGATGCCGGGTAATTTATTCAATTCCTGAATAAGACGATTGATCGCATCGGTACCATGGACGGGACCTTGATTCAATTAAGTTCTCCTAATCAGCCTTTAGAAAAGACCGGGAATTTTTAAACCGCCGGTAACTTCTTTCAATTGCTCGGCAGCAGCTTTCTGAGCTTTTTCCTGAGCATCATTGACGGCTTTGATGATCAGTTCTTCCAATTTTTTGATATTCCTGGCGTCTACAACCTCAGGAGATAGTTTCACCGAGATGATTCTTTGTTCGCCGTTAACCACAACGGTCACGGCGCCTTTACCGGCTTCACCTTCGATCTGCATTCTCTTTAATTCTTTCTGAGCTTTGTCCAGTTTGGATTTTAGCGCCTGGGCCTGTCTAATCTGTTCGAAATTCATTCTTCCTCCACTTCAATTTGTGCGCCTAGTTTCAGCGCTTCTTTCATCGGATTATTGCCATTTTCCAGGATACACTGCACTTTGCAAGTATGCCCCAGATAACTACTGATAATTTTTTCCACCACTTTGTGGTTCTCTATCTCTTCCAATTTGTCTTTGTAAATGGGGTGTCTGGAAGACAACGTTAACATGTCATTTTCAAAGAGCACAGGCCTGACGCCACTTCTCAGAATAGCTATCGCAGGATGCCGCTTTACATCCGCAGGCGCCTGTTCCAGTACCGTTCGCCATTCCCTTCTGAGTTTCTCAGAAATACTGCCGGCTTCCAACGGAGAACGCTTTTCCGCAACCGCAGGAGGAGTCGAATTCGAGACCATTTCAGGTTTTTTGGCTTCCTGCGTAACGGACTGGGGCTGCGCCTGTGCTGCCGCAGGATGCTGCATTGGCGCATTATGATGTACAGGCGTGGGCGCGGGCTGAGGTTGGTATTCAATTTGCCTGACAGGTTTGGGAGCATCTTCTTCGATTTTCATGGTGCTGTCAACAATTGCCAGTTCCAACGGTAACGCCGAATGATTTTCACTCCCCAATTCCACCTGGCTGAAAAGTTTTAGTGCTTTTAAAACCTTAGGTAAAGAAGCCCGTTCGGCGAGTTGCTTTAACTCAACTAAATCTTCTCCGGTCATATCCACCGAACTTTCGGAGCCTGTTTTCACCAGTAAAAGAGACCTCAGGTACTCCACCATCTCGCGTTTGAAATTTCGTAAGTCCAATCCGTCATTATTTACACTATTAATCGTGGCAATAGCTTTGGCGACATTATCGTCCACAATGTACTTGATCAGTTCACGGACGCGTGCGTCGCCGGTAATCCCCAGTAAGTCCTGAACTTGCTGGAAACTGATTTCGGAGCCGTAATATATCGATAATTGCTCTAAGACATTCCAGGCATCACGCATGCTGCCGGTGGCGCTGCGGGCAATAAGCCGTAAAGACTCCTGCGTAATCGTGATGTTTTCCGCCTGACAAACACCGGTCATCCTCTTCATAATCGCCGTCTGAGAAATGCGGTGGAAATCAAAGCGCTGGCAGCGTGACATGATCGTGGGTAAAATTTTGTGAACTTCAGTGGTCGCCAGGATAAAAATAACATGCGGCGGCGGTTCTTCCAGCGTTTTCAATAAAGCATTAGATGCACTACCGCTCAACATATGAAATTCGTCTATTATGTAAACTTTATATCGGGCTTGATTGGGAGCGTAATTGACCTTTTCCCGGAGACTGCGGATATCATCCACGCCGGTATTACTGGCAGCATCGATTTCGATAACATCCATCGCCCGGCCTTCCGTGATGGCGAGACACATCTCGCATGTATTACACGGTTCGCCCTTGCCGCCGGTTGTCAGACAGTTCACTGCCTTTGCCAGAATGCGGCCGGTGCTGGTTTTCCCAGTGCCGCGCGGACCGCAGAAAAGATAAGCATGAGATATCCTTCCGCTATTCAGGGCATTAAGCAGAGTTTGAGTTACCGATTCCTGCCCTACGACATCAGCCAGTGTTTGAGAACGCCATTTACGATAAAATACTTGAGACATTTTACTATGGTATATTATACTCTATCCAGATGGGTTTCCCCAAAGAATCTTTTCGTTATATCAGAAAATATTTGACATGAACGGCAAGAACTCTTATGCTGACTATTGATTTATCTACCGGGAGGACGGGTAGTGGTTGACCAGAATGAACTACAGAAAACATTGGGAGTGCCTTTCCAACGACAAGAATTACTGACGCAAGCATTAACTCACAGTTCTTATGCCAATGAAAATCCGGGCATCGCACCTGCCTCCAACGAGCGGTTGGAATTTTTAGGGGACGCGATTTTGGGTCTTATTGTCGCGGAGAACCTTTTTCGCGACTTTCCGGCGATGAGTGAAGGTGAAATGACGCGGCTCCGTTCTATTCTGGTAAAACAGGAAACGCTGGCGCGGGTGGCAGAATCAATTAAACTCGGCGACTATCTATATCTAGGAAAAGGCGAGGAAGCCAGCGGCGGAAAAGACAAACCCGCTAATCTCGCCAGAGCACTGGAAGCGCTGATTGCCGCAGTATATCTTGACCACGGTTTCGCGGTCACTGAGCAGTTCGTTCTGGAAATATTGGATGCCGAATTACTGAAAATTCTCTATCAGGATACGATTATCGATTACAAATCACAGCTTCAAGAACTACTGCAAGCTAAAACTCAACAAACACCGATCTATAATCTGATTGAGACTCAGGGACCGGACCATGATAAAAATTTTACCGTAGAAGTGTGCCTGGGTAATGAAGTGCTGGCATCCGGTATCGGCAGAAGTAAAAAGAAGGCAGAAACTGAAGCCGCCCGCATTGCATTGGAGAAATTGAAATAGCCTCTTTACAGAATGACTGTTCTTTGCTAAACTTCTATTAAAATAATCTATATTCAATAATTGGATCGGGGGAAGATATGGGCAGTAAAAATATGGGCCACAAAGAGAATAAAAAACCTAAGAAAGATTCGAAGAAGCCAATGATCAGCAGTAATATCGATACGCCGCCTCCGGTCGTTGAAGTCATTCGC
>Ga0182017_10004328_pt1 | contig 10570 bp, 8 predicted proteins | sample 712E3DmetaG_FD_120492 | JGI IMG/M metagenome (GOLD analysis project Ga0182017, IMG submission 120492) | Permafrost microbial communities from Stordalen Mire, Sweden - 712E3D metaG | ecosystem: Environmental > Terrestrial > Soil > Wetlands > Permafrost | place: Sweden: Stordalen | collected... | reverse complement strand
ATGTCCCCGAACTCGCTGGTCACTTTGTGGTCGCTCTCTGCCGTCTTCACCCCCTCCGGGATCATCGGCTGGTCGGAGACGAGGAGCAGCGCACCGGTCGGGATTTTGTTGAAGAAGCCGGTGACGAATATCGTCGCGGTTTCCATGTCGATCGCCATCACCCGGATCCGTCGAAGATACTGTTTGAACAATTCGTCGTGCTCCCACACCCGGCGGTTGGTCGTGTAGACAGTCCCCGTCCAATAGTCGCGCGCGTGGTTGCGAATCGTCGTGGAGATCGCCTTCTGCAGATTGAACGACGGGAGTGCGGGGACTTCGGCGGGGAAGTAATCGATCGAGGTCCCCTCGCCCCTGATGGCGGCGATGGGGAGAATCAAATCCCCCAGTTTGTTTTTCTTCTTGAGGCCCCCGCATTTTCCAAGGAACAGGCAGGCCTTCGGCCTGATGCTCGCCAGGAGATCCATCATCGTCGCCGCGTTGGCGCTCCCCATCCCGAAATTGATGATCGTGATGCCGCGGGCGGTGGCGTTGGGCATCGGCTTGTCTTTTCCCCGCACCGGCACGTTGTGCCATGCGGCGAACTGCTCGACGTAGGCACTGAAGTTCACAAGCAGGATGTGTTTCGCAAACGCATCGAGAGGCGTCCCTGTGTACCGCGGGAGCCAGTTTGCGACGATCTGTTCTTTCGTCCTCATTGTAGGTTCATGGCCTGGTTCCTGTGCATTGTCGTCAAGTCGTCCGAACCCGGGTCTTCCACGTTCGTGATCCTGCAGAAGTCGGCAGGCGTGAACGCGCGCTTCTGAGCGACAGAAGGAGGGAAAAGCCACGGCGCTGCGAGAATCACCAGGAGCCGTTTCATCGGTAGAGTCCGGGTCGGTGAAATCATGTTTGAGGAAAGTGGGCTGCCGCGAACCGGCGCGGCGGATTGGTTGGTAACATACCAAAGGCGTGAAGCAAAATCAATCAGTCAGTCTGCGAGTTGCAAGTCAGCATCCCTCTGTCGATATTTCCTCCTGTCCTTTCAACCACCGGACATCACACGCCCGATGAATTCCTCTCACACGCGCGCACTGGTAAGCCTGGACGCGTTCCGCCGCAATATCGCTTCTGTCCGCTCGTACTGCGGGGAGGGGACCAGGATCATGGCGGTGGTCAAGGCGAACGCATACGGGCATGGCATGATTGAGCTCTCCCGTGAAGCGATCCGGGAGGGGGCTGACGCCCTGGCAGTCGCCCGCGTATCGGAAGCGCTCCAGATCCGAGGGAGCGGGATCGCTCATCCCCTCCTTGTGTTCGAGGTCCCTCCCCCATCCATGATCGACCCCGCGATGGCTGAAGGGATCGCGCTCTCCGTGAGTACCGCTGAAGGGGCTGCTTCCATCAGCCGTGTCGCGGCGCTGCGGCGGGGGAATGCTGCCGTTCACGTGAAAGTGGACACCGGGATGGGGCGGCTCGGGTTTCCCAATGACGCCGCCCCGGCGGATATCGCATCGCTCCTCCGGCTTCCCCATGTTGAGCTGGCGGGCGTCTACAGTCATTTTGCGACCTCTGAGGATCCGGATACCACTTTTGCAAATGGTCAGATTGCCCGGTACAATGAAGTCATCGAGAGGCTCCGGCGGATGGGGATAGAAGTCCCTCTCCGGCATATGGCGAACAGCGGTGCGGTGATCTCACTGCCGGATGCCCGGTTCGACATGGTGCGGCCCGGCATCATGCTCTACGGTTATCCGCCATCGCGGTCGATGACCCAGCGGCATCCGGTCATGCCGGTGATGTCTCTGGTTTCGAACATCAGCATGCTCCGGAAGGTCGGGAAGGGGACGAGCATTTCATACGGCCGCCGCTTCTTTGCCCCGGGGAGGACGACAATCGCAACGGTACCGATCGGTTATGGCGACGGATATACGAGGCTCCTGACAAACCGGGCGTCCGCGCTCATCCGGGGGAACCTCCACCCCGTGGTAGGGACGATATGCATGGACCATCTCATGATCGATGTCGGAACGGATCCGGAATGCCAGACCGGAGACGAGGTGACGTTCATTGGCACCGACGGAACCCGCTCGATCACGGCGTGGGATATCGCAGAGACTCTGGGGACGATTCCTTACGAAGTGACCTGTCACATTTCAGAGAGAGTTCCCCGGGTTTTTGTGAGGTAAATCGCCAATTTGCAATTGCGAGACTTGTTGTATATATTCTCTACAGCCATGCGCCTGACCCGCCCAAAAATATCCCGGATTCTGTTTGCGTCTCTCTTCCTGGTTTTCAATGTCGGTCTGCCGATCCTGGTAGATTCATGCCCGATGCCGAAACCCGTCGGCTCAATGATGTGCCCTCTCTGTCACATGGACGGTGGAGAAGGAGGGGCGGAGGTCCTGAAAGGAAAGCCGTGCTGCTCTCCTTCCATCGCGGCCGCAGGGAATACGAATGAATTCCTCCGGATTCAGAAATGCTCGTATGATCCGGGTCCGTGCGTCATTTGTCAGTCCGGTTTCGCTCCTCGTTCGTTTTTCTCCAGTCCACAGGTCTCTGCTTCGACCCCTTCTCAATTTGCCCCCGACGATATTCCCATCATCCATTCGTCCCTTCTGATCTGATCCTCCGCCGGAGGGGTTCGCGCTTTTTCTGATCCGTGCGCCCGCCCCCACCATCCCTGTCTTTGCCTCACAACAATTACCCGGGGTACATCATGACAGCGCTTCTCTGCGGTCTCCTTGTCGCAATGTGGCCTTTCCGCACCCTCTCCCCGTCCGCCACGGCCGATACCACACGGCTGTGGGATCTCGTTGAGGAATCGCTCGACCGGAACCCCGAGATCGAATCGGCACGCCAGCAAATGGCCGTCATGGGTGCCAGGGTCCCGCAGGAGGCCTCGCTCCCTCCGCCGGAGCTCATATTCATGAGGGAAGGGATGCCGCAGTTCCGCTATTCCGAAGCGATGTTTTCCCGAATCGAGATCATGCAGATGCTCCAGTTCCCGGCGAAGCTCTCGACCCGACGGGAGATTGCGGAGATCAACGCGGACCACGCCCACCATGATCATATGGAGAAGGAGTTCGATGTCCTCTACCGGCTGAAGTCCGCCTATGCGGAGCTCTGGTATCTCCAGCAATCGATCCTGCTCACCCGCCGAAACGGAGAGCTGCTTCTCGAAGCTCTTGCGGTGGTCCGGGCCCGGTACGGTGCCGGGAGCGCGGGGGAGGAGTCAGTCCTGAAGGCGTCGCTGGAATCCGCCAGGAACGACAACCTGATCGTCTCGCTCCGGCAGAAGGAGCTCGGCATGAAGTCGATGATCATGGCAATACTTGACCGGCCGGAGAGCGATACTCTGGGGATCGCCGTCATGCCCGATTCGCTCGTTCTCAATGTCTCTCTTGAAACGCTTCTCGCGAGGGGGATGGAATACCGGCCGATGCTCCAGCACGATTCGCTCGCAGTTCTCGAACAGCAGGCCCTTCTCTCCGCGGCCCGGCAGGAATACATCCCCGATCTCAGGATCGGCCTCCAGTACATGACCGCCCCGATGACCGGATTCAACGGCTGGACAGTGACTGCGGGTATCACGCTTCCGTTCGCCCCGTGGGCTCTCGGCGCCAGGTCCGGCAAGATCGATGAGTCTGAGGCCCGTATCGGCAGGGCCGCCGCCGCTCTCGCCGCATCGCGGTCAATGGTGCGCGCGGAGATCCGGGACCAGTACTCGAGAGCGGTCGCGGACATGCAACAGGTGGAAGTGTACCGGACCACGATGCTCCCCCGGGCACAGGGGGCGCTCCAGTTGGCCCTCGCAGCGTATCGGTCCGGCAGGGGAGATCTCCTCATGGTGCTCGATTCCTGCAGGATGTCGAGCGACCTGACGATGGAAGCACTGATGCTGAGGATGGATTTTGCGCGCTCGATCGCCGGACTGGAACAGGACATCGGCGTCAGAGACCTGGCATATCTCCGCTGACATATCTCACCCGGCATACCTTGATGAAGAAAGGGATGAACGATGAAAAAAACTCCGGTCGTCATTGCAGCGTTTCTTCTGGTCGCGCTGGTTCTGGCTCTCCTGTTCCTCCGCCCCGTCCGGACCGGTCAGGCGGGCGGCGCGGCGCCCCCCGCGGAAGGGGTCGAGTACTACACGTGCTCCATGCACCCTTCGGTGATTGCGTACAAACCGGGGTCCTGTCCCATATGCGGGATGACGCTCGTGAAGAAGATCCAGGGTGGACGCCCGGGCGGGCATGAAGCCACGAAGGGGGGGGAAGTGGTCATTTCGCCGGATCAAAGAGTACAGGCAAACATTTCGACGTGGGCGGTCAGGTGGATGCCGCTCTCAGTGTCCGTTTCTGCATCGGGCGTCGTCGCATTTGCGGAGCCCTCCCAGTCGGTCGTCGCAGCAAGGGGACGGGGACGCATCGAGCACCTCTTCGTGGACAGGACGGGTGCCGTTGTCCGAAAAGGGGAACCGCTCCTCTCGATCTACAGCCCTGAGCTGATCACCGCAGAGAAGGAGTACCTGATCGCACTGGGAAGCGTGGAAGACGTCGCGAGAGGGGAGCTGATCGCGGCATCGCGGAGGCGGCTCGCGGAACGGTTCGGAATTACCGAGTCTCAGATCAAGCGCCTTGAGCGTGAGCGTGACATGCAGAGCCCCGCGACATATGCTTCTCCGATTGCAGGGACGGTGATACGGAAACCGGTCGTGGAAGGCCAGTACGTCGAAGAGGGGATGACACTCTTTGAGCTGGCGGATCTCTCCCGCGTCTGGGTGATCGCCTCGGTCTCCGAGCAGGATATACGTTCCGTGCGAAAGGGAGACTCCGTGGAAGTGACGCTTGACGCCTACCCGGGTCTTGTGGTGAACGGTCGGGTCGGATTCATCGAGCCTGTGCTCGACCCGGACTCCCGCACTGTCCGCGTCCGTACGGAGCTGGCGAACCCGGAGGGGAAGCTGAAACCGAACATGTATGCCCGGATTGCGCTCAAGCAGGCTTCCCGGGAGGCTCTCGTCGTTCCGACGTCGGCGGTGCTTTTCACGGGGCGGCACCCCCGCGTATGGGTCGAAACAGAGCCGGGGCGCTTCGCGCCGCGCGTTGTAGTCGCGGGACTCACCTCCGGTGCATTCACTGAAATACTGAGCGGGGCGAACGAGGGGGAGATGGTCGCTTCGACCGGTGGATTTCTCATCGATTCCGAGAGCCAGCTCGAAGCCCCCGCCGGAGGGGAACACAGATGATAGAGCGGATCATAGAATTCTCGGCGCGCAACAGGTTTGCCGTCATCATCGCATACCTGGTAGTCCTGGGGTTCGGCATCTGGGGAATGCTCACGACCCCTCTTGACGCGATCCCCGATCTCTCCGAAAACCAGGTGATCGTATTCACCGAGTGGATGGGGCGCTCCCCGAAGCTCGTGGAAGACCAGGTGACGTTCCCGCTCGAGACGGCGCTCGAGGGGATTCCGGAGGTACACGACATCCGGGCCCAGTCGATGTTCGGGATGTCGTTCATTTACGTAATCTTCAATGAATCCACAGATCTCTACTGGGCGCGGAGCAGGGTCCTGGAAAAGCTCTCCACGGTGCAGTCAGCCCTTCCGGCGGGTGCGAAGATGCAGCTCGGGCCTGACGGCACGGGCGTCGGGCATGTCTTCTGGTACACGGTGGAGGGGAGGTACGATCTCGGAACGCTCAGGGGAGTGCAGGACTGGTATATCAAGCTGAACCTGCAGGGGGTCCAGGGAGTGGCGGAGGTGGCCTCGGTGGGAGGGTTCGTCCGGCAGTACCAGGTGGACGTCGACCCGCTCCTCCTGAAGTCGTTCGGCCTCACGCTCGCCGATGTCCGGAATGCCGTCATGCGTTCCAACAACGACGTCGGAGGGAAGATCATCGAAGTGTCGGATGCGGAGTACTTCGTCCGCGGGCAGGGGTACATCCATTCGGTGAAGGACGTCGAAGATATCCCTCTTGCGACCACCGCCGGGGGGAACGCCGTTCTGCTGCATCAGGTCGCCCGGGTCCAGCTCGGCGGAGATATCCGGCGCGGGTCCCTGGAAAAGGACGGGAAGGGAGAGGTCGTCGGAGGCATCGTGGTGATGCGGAGCGGAGAGAACGCGAAGGATGTCATCGACAGGGTGAAAAAGAGGATCGATGAAATCCGGCCCGGGCTCCCCCCGGGGGTGGAGATCCATACCGCCTACGACCGGAGTTCCCTCATCTCCGCGGCTGTCGGCACGTTGCAGCGGGCGCTTGTCGAGGCGGCGGTTGTCGTGACGCTGGTGGTGCTTCTGTTCCTCCTCCACATCAGGAGCGTCCTCCGCGTCATCATCGAGATCCCGTTCGCAGTCCTGATCGCCTTTATATTCATGAGGATCTTCGGGATCAGCTCGAACATCATGTCGCTCGGAGGGATCGCGCTCGCCATCGGCGTGATCGTGGATGCGTCGATCGTCCTTGTCGAGAACGCGCACAGGAACGTCGCGGCGGCACAGGAGCGGAAAGGGACGCTCACAACCGAAGACTATGTCGCGATATCCATCCGCTCCGCGCAGCAGGTGGGCCCCGCGATATTCTTCTCGGTGCTGATCATGGTCGTGTCGTTCCTCCCCGTGTTCCTGCTCGAAGGTCAGGAGGGGAAGCTGTTCCGGCCGCTGGCATTCACGAAGACGTTCGTGCTCGCCGGATCGGCGATCATCGCGATCACGCTTGTCCCCATGCTCATGACGCTCCTGACGCGCGGCAGATTCAGGACCGAGAACAGGAATCCGGTCACGCGCGTGCTGGCGAGGCTGTACGCGCCGGTCATCCGGCTTGCGCTCACATACCGCAAGACCGCACTCGGACTCAATGTGCTCGCCCTTCTGGCCGCCGTCCCGATGATACTCAGCATGGGATCGGAGTTCATGCCGCCGCTGGACGAGGGGAGCCTCCTGTTCATGCCCGTGACTCTCCCTTCCGCCTCGATCACGGAAGTGAACAGGATACTCCGGGTTCAGGACGCCGCCATACGCACGGTGCCGGAAGTGGAGACAGTCCTGGGCAAGGCAGGGAGGGGAGAGACGTCCACGGATCCCGCCCCCCTGAGCATGATCGAGTCGATCATTCTGTTGAAGCCGAAGAACATGTGGCGTCCCGGGTTGACGAAGAACGACATCGTTGCCGAGCTGGACAGGAAGCTCCAGATCCCCGGCGTCCGGAACGGATGGACGCAACCCATCATCAACCGGATCAACATGCTCTCGACCGGGATCCGGACCGATCTCGGCGTGAAAGTGTTCGGGACGGACCTTGATACGCTGGAGGGCCTGGCACTCAGGGTGGAAGAGATACTCCGCCGGATCCCGGGCACGGCCGACCTGTATGCCGAGCGCTCCGAGGGGGGGATGTTTCTCGACATCCGGATCGACCGGAATGCCGTCGGACGTTACGGGGTCTCCGTTGGCGACGTGCAGGACGTCATCGAAACCGCGCTCGGAGGGGAGAACATCGGGACGGTGATAGAAGGACGGGAGAGGTTTCCGATCCGGGTCCGGTATGATCGGGACCTGCGGAATTCACTTGATGCGATCCGGGCGCTCCCGGTCCCAGTGAACCTCTCAGGCGGAGGAACCCCGTCCGCGGGTTTAATTGTCCCGGCTTCTGATGCCGGCATGCCGTCGGGCGGAATGACCGCGGCGTCCCCGCCTCTGCCGCCGCAATCCGCGGTGTCCCAGTCCCCGCTACCCAGGCGGGCCTATGTCCCCCTTTCCGCGCTGGCGGGGATCACCCTGGAACCCGGACCCCCCATGATAGGGAGCGAGAACGGTCAGCTCCGCTCGATAGTTCTCCTCAATGTCAGGGGGCGCGACATGGGGAGCTTCGTCGGTGAAGCCCGTGAAACGCTCACCCGCGATCTGAATTTCCCCGCCGGGTACACGATCCGGTGGAGCGGTCAATGGGAAAACCAGATCCGGGCGAAAAGCCGGATGCAGCTTCTGATGCCGCTCGTGTTCCTCATCATCTACGTCATGCTCTACTTCGTCACGAGGGACTACCTTGAGGCATTCGTCGTGATGCTCTCCGTCCCCTTCGCGCTCGTAGGGGGGGTGTACCTGGTCTACTTCCTCGGGTACAATTTCTCTGTCGCGGTCTGGGTGGGCTTCATCGCGCTTTACGGCCTTGCCGTGGAGACTGGGGTGGTGATGGTGGTCTACCTCCATGAGGCGCTTGACAGGCGGCTCCGGGCGCACGAGCGGGGGGAACGCGGTCCTCTGACAGAGCAGGACATCACGGAAGCAGCGACAGAGGGTTCGGTGCTCCGTCTCCGCCCGAAAGTGATGACGGTCGCGACCGCAATGATAGCGCTCGTCCCGATCATGTGGAGCAGCGGGACCGGGGCGGATGTCATGCGACCGCTCGTTGCGCCGATGATCGGAGGCCTCCTCACCTCCGCGGTCCATGTCCTCGTCGTGACACCGGTCCTCTTCGCCTACATGAAACGCCGCGCGCTCAGGAAGGGGACCCTGAAGGTCTCCCACATGAACCGCCACGCGGGATGAGAGGGATTGCATGTTTCCCTTCTTCCTCGTATTTTATCAAAGTTATACTATTTCTGTCACAGGCCGGCAAGGAACCCACAAGGATGAAGCACATGAAAGAGATCGCCGTCATACTCGTCTTTGTCATCGCGGGTGTCGCCTTTTCACAGCAGGCGCAGGAGGGATCGAAACAATCCGCGGCCGCATCTGCAAAGAAATCCGAGTGCTGCTCAAAAATGAGATCGAAAGGTGAGGGGAAGATGGCCTGCTGTGCATCTGACTCCACCTGCGCCAAGGACGAAAAGTCCGGTGGAGGGAAGCACTAGAGTTCGACAATCGGCCGGGGTTTGCGCGCTGTACGTTCTGTCTCCCACAGGAAACGCCCGGCTTTCAGTTGCGCGAAGGGGTCAGCGAAATGACACTACTTGTCGTGGATGACGAGCCGGAATACCGGCTGATCATGCGAAGCGTCCTGATGTCGGAGGGATGGGACGTCCTCCTTGCGGAGAACGGTGAGGAGGGGATTGCGAAGATGAAGGAGTCCAAAGTGGACATGGTGATCTCCGACATCTACATGCCCGTCATGGACGGCATCAGGTTCCATCGGGAGGTGCGGGGGATGCCGGAGTTCGAGAAGACCCCTTTTCTCTTCGTCTCCGCGTACGACGACCAGCACACGCTTGACGCCGTAAAGGATCCCCGCTTTGAAGGCTTCCTCCGGAAGGCGCGGCCGGTCGAGGAAATGATCGAATGGATCAACTACCTGACGACCCCCGAAGATAAGAGACCCAAGCTCCCTCCGGGGGGCACCCGGACCAGGTCTCAGACGCAGATGCGCTTCGGCCCACGCGGGGGGAGCGGCACACCGACGCTGTGAACGATCCGGCGTTGCCGCTGTCGCATAGCCCGCGCATCTCGCGCCTCTGCGCGGAGTTCTGCTCGTCATCCTTGCGTGCTGTCCTCACGTTCCCTCCCTGAACTCAGAATCGGAGCCATGAGCGATCACATTAGAAAACCCGCGACCCTGATTACGGGCGCCAACGGGGAGATGGGGCACGGCCTGATCGAAGCCCTCGCTTCCTCCGGTTCGAACATCATCATCGCCATCGACCTGCGCCCTGTGGATGAATCCCTCCGCTCGAAATGCACTGAGACGATCACCGGCGACATACTCGAGCAGCGGCTGATGGAACGTCTCCAGAGCGAGTACGAAATCCACACGATCTATCACCTTGCGGCGCTCCTTTCCACGCGCGCCGAGTTTACTCCCGAGTCGGCGCACAAAGTCAACGTGGAAGGGACGATGTACCTCCTCAAGCTTGCCGTCGAACAATCGCGGTGGCACGGTTCCCCCGTGAAGTTCATGTTCCCGAGCTCCATCGCGGTGTACGGACTCCCGTCCGTTTCCGCGAAGAAGAAGGCGGGAAAAGTCGCGGAAAAAGACTGGACGATGCCGGTCACCATGTACGGATGCAACAAGCTGTACTGCGAGCACCTCGGGCGGTATTACGCGCGTCACTACCGCCAGCTCGCCGCCGACACGGAGAAACGGGGTGGGGTCGATTTCCGGTGCATCCGCTTCCCGGGACTCATCAGTGCGGTCACGGTGCCGAGCGGCGGCACCAGTGACTATGCGCCCGAGATGCTGCACGCGGCGGCGCAAAACCAACATTACGAGTGTTTCGTGCGGGAAGACGTCCGCATTCCCTTCATGGCCATGCCCGACGCAATCAATGCACTGCTCAGGCTGGAGGCCGCCCCTTCATCGCTGCTTTCGCAATCGGTGTACAACATCACCAGCTTCAGTCCCTCGGCGAATGAAATCCGTGCGATCGCGCTCCGTGCGTTTGAGGGGGCCGACATCACATTCCGGCCTGACGACAAGCGTCAGGCGATTATCGATTCGTGGCCCGAGGACGTCGATGACAGCGCCGCCCGCAGGGACTGGGGGTTTGCCCCGTCGTTCGATCAGCAGCGCGCGTTCGACGAGTATCTGATTCCGGGGATCAGGCGGAGGTATGCGAAGTGAAAATTCCCTTCTTCGTCCCGCTCCTGCTTGCCGGGT
>Ga0182017_10004327_pt1 | contig 10570 bp, 9 predicted proteins | sample 712E3DmetaG_FD_120492 | JGI IMG/M metagenome (GOLD analysis project Ga0182017, IMG submission 120492) | Permafrost microbial communities from Stordalen Mire, Sweden - 712E3D metaG | ecosystem: Environmental > Terrestrial > Soil > Wetlands > Permafrost | place: Sweden: Stordalen | collected... | reverse complement strand
GGCTCGACTGAAGACTTTCAAGAGGGCCTGCTGCGCGGCATCTTCAGCATCCGCACCCGAAAGCATCTTGCCGCAAAACGAGGTCACGACCGGCCACAGGTCTGCATAGACCTGGTCGAAGGCCGAGCGATCGCCATCCGCAAGACGGATCATGAGAGCATTCACACGCTTCCGGGCTTCGGCGTTCATCAGTCGCTGGTTTGCCTATGGTTCGCAAGTTGTGGCGACAATGGTCTTGAATATCACGAATTTCCATTTCCTGAGCTCGGCCCTTCCGGAGTTCACCTACCGTAGGCCGCAGAAAGGGAAACGTGACAGGTACAATAGGAATACCTTCACACCCGCGGGCAAGCTGGGCCGCGCGCGAGAAGGACGCGCCAGCGGCCGAGCCAAGCAAGCAAACGCACGAGCAGGGCCGTGGAGAGCGGCCGGGTCAGACGGAGGGGACGTTTGCGCAGAACACTCTCCACCACGTCGACTGCCTGATCGAGGGTGTACATGAAAGGCCGCACGCTGGCGCGCGCCATCTTGGTATCCACGAATCCGAGGCGCAGGTTGCTGACCGCCACGCCGTGCGACCGCAGGGCCAAGCCCAAGCCTTCGAAGTAGCTCGACATCGCCGCCTTGGAGGCCGCGTAGGACGGCGCTGCAGGTACAACCAGGACATCGGCCTGGCTGGACAGCACAACCAGGTGCCCGCGACCGGCCGTGACCATTGCGGGCACGATGACCTCAGCGGTTCGCAGAGCACCCATCAGATTCACCTCGAAGACGTGGACGTCGCTGCGCAGATCCTGCGGATCGAGTTGGCCGCCGATGCCCGCGCAAAAGATGCAGGTGTCGACCCGTTCCTGCCCGAGAATTGCGCGCAGCCTCTCCACGTAGTCGCGATCGCTGACGTCGAGCACATGGTGGCGATAGCCAGCGTGCACAACTGGGCTCGCCCGGCGCGAGACGCCAGTGATCTTCCAGCCGCGATCAAGCAGCCGCCGCGTGCTGTGCAACCCGATGCCGTCGGAGTTTCCGATGATGATGGCGTGACGGGACAGGGACGGCATGGAGCCAGGATGATAGCCTGACATCTACACACCCGCCCGTGACGCCTCGCAGCCGACTCGGCGTGCCACAGAGGACTGCGTTCTTCGCAAGGAATCTTCCCCGAAGCACCGCGTCTACGACCCTCCACGGCTAAAGTGCGAGCTTTCACGACACGCGAGGTGCCCATCCGGACGTACCCATCCGTTATAATGGCTGGGCTGCTAACAAAGGTGTCTCCCATGCGATCCAATCTTCCTGCAGGGCTCATCGCCATCTTGAGTCCTTGGCTGCTGCTTGCTTGTTCGTCGGCTGAGGTGTCGACAAACCCGTCCTCCGGTGGTGGGAATGCCGGTACCCTTGGCACCGGCCCCCAGGGTGGTGGTGGCGGCGGAGGGATTCCTTTGGGCACGGGGCAATCAACCAAGCCCGACGACACCGCCAACAAGCCGGCCCCGCCAGGCTGTGCTGACGGCAATCTGACCAAGGACGAGGCCTGCGACGACGGCAACACAGTCTCCGGCGATGGCTGTGCCGCCAACTGTCTGCGGGTGGAGCCGGGCTACTCCTGCATCCCCCCCGGGCAGCTCTGTCATCGCATCGCCCGTTGCGGCGACGGGATCGCCGTCCTGCCCGAGCTGTGCGATGACGGGAACACGACTGCCGGCGACGGCTGCTCGCCTACCTGTAAGATCGAGATTGGCTACAAGTGCAGTGGCAGCCCCAGCGTTTGCACCCACACAACTTGCGGCGACAAGAAGGTCGAAGGCGCGGAGGGCTGCGATGACGGCAACTCCATGCCTTTCGATGGCTGTTCCTCGGATTGCCAGAACGAGCCCAATTGCCAGAACGGTTTGTGTAAGTCCAGGTGTGGCGATGGCATCGTCCTCGGCGAGGAATGTGACGACGGCAACAGCCTCGACGGCGACGGCTGCTCCAAAGACTGCAAGATCGAATCGGGCTTCACCTGCACCCAGCCGGCCCTCGGCAACACGATGCTGGTTCCGGTGGTGTATCGCGATTTCAGGTATCACACTCCCGCGGATTTCGAGGCAGGGGTGGTTGGTTCGTACGCTGCCTTCCCGGGCATGGTCAATGCGACTCTCGATGCCAATGGCAAGCCCGTCTATTCGGGTATCGGCGGCAACGCCCATGTGGCGAGCGTCGACTCGTTCAGCCAGTGGTACAAAGACGTGTCCGGGGTCAACCACGCCACCCCGTCCAAGATGACTCTTTGGAACAATGGCAAAGACGCCTATGTCAATCGATACGGGCCCAATGGGGAACAGTGGGCGACAACCATCACCGCCTACTTCTGCGGCAACGTCGGCAACGAAGTCAACGGTCAGCCCTGCACCTTTGTGTACGGCACAACCAACTGCGACGACGACGTGGCCTTGGGTTACACGATGCTCAAGTGCTACGTGAACGGCGGGAACTACAGCGCGACCTTCGTGACTAGCAAAGTCGACGGCAACCCGGTCTTTTTCCCAGTCGACGACGATCTCTTTTCCCCTCTGACCGAACGTGCCTTCGCCACGATTCCACCCTACTACGACCCGGGTGCGACCTGGCCGCATGACGTGGATGCCAGCGGGAATGATCGCCTGCACAACTTCAGCTTCACCAGCGAGGTCCGCTATTGGTTCCTCTACGACAAGACCAAGACCTACACCCTCGACTTCACCGGCGACGACGATGTGTGGGTCTTCATCAACCGAAAACTCTCCGTCGATCTGGGCGGTATTCATACTCCCGTCAATGGCAGTATCGTAATCGGCGCGAACGGCAACGGCACCACAACGGTCGCCCAGACCTATCCCATTCCTCCGCCTGCGGCGACGCAATCATCCATCAACCTCGGGTTGCAGAGCGGCCAGGTCTACGAAATCGCGGTGTTCCAGGCAGAACGTCAGACCACGAGCTCGTCGTACAAACTGACCTTGAGTGGGTTCAACGCAGCTCCCAGCGATTGCAGGCCGACCTGCGGCGACGGGATCGTGGGGATTGGGGAGGAGTGCGACGACGGCAAAAACCTGGGTGGATACGGCCAGTGCGGCCCGGGTTGCAAGCTGGGTACGTACTGCGGCGACGGGATCGTTCAGTTGGGAGAGGATTGTGACGACGGTGTCAACAATGGCAATCCCTGTCCGTCTGGGTGCCGCATCCTCATCATAAACTAGTGCCTGCAGGTGAGCGTGGGAGGCTGAAGCGTGCAGGCTCCTGGACAACAGACGCCGCTGGGGCAGCTTTGCGTGCCCGTGCAAGAAACCTGGCAAGTTGAGGCGTAGCAGGCCACAGCCCCCTGGCACGACCTCGGACCTGTGCAACTGGCGCTGCCCGTGTTCGCGGAGATCGTAACCGTGCCAACGCAAGACCCGTTCCCCTCGCAGGTCAACCCGCACGAATTGCCCGAGCAAGCCAGGCCCGCGGCGCAGGCCCCGTCGCCAGTACAAGTGATCTGATTCTTGCCGGCGCTAGTGGTCACCCCGCTGCCGCAGGCGTTCTGCCCGCTGCAGGTCACGGTGCACGAGGTGCCCGAGCAGTTGATCGAACCCGCACATGATCTCGATTTTGCGCAGGTGACGTCGCAACCGGTGGCCTTGCTGCAATCGACCCCGCCCGCGCAGCCATTCTGCCCACAGGTGACTTGGCAGGGGATGGAGAATGGGCAGGTCACCACCGAGGCGCAGGCGCCGGCAGCGCTGCAATCAATCACGCATATGCCGCCGGCGTAGGTTCCGCCCTTTTCCGCGCATCGATCGGCGTCGGTTGGCTGCGTGGCGGCGTCGGCTATCGTACTGTCAGTGCTGCTCAAGGTGCCGCCAGCACCGCCTGACCCGCCACTTTCCCCGCCCGCGCCACCGCTCGCCACCCCGCCAGCACCGCCAGCACCGGTTCCCCAACCCTCGCCACCGCTTGCCACTCCGCCAGCACCGCCTGACCCGCCACTTTCCCCCCCCCCGCCACCGCCTGCCCCCCCGCCCCCCCCCCTCCCCCCCCCCCCCCCCCCCCCCGCCCCCGCCCCCCACCCCGCCCCCCCCGCCACCACCGGTTCCCCCACCCTCGCCACCGCTTGCCACCCCGCCAGCACCGCCACCACCAGTTCCCCCGCCCTCGCCACCGCTCGCCATCCCGCCGGTACCGCCTCTTCCCCCACTGCTGTCCGTCGTGCCATCTCCGCCGCTGGCGCTGCTGCCGCCCAGTGAACTCGCTGACTCTCCGCCCTGCCCGCCGCCACCCTGCGAGCCACCCTCCGATTCAGCACCGGCCGCTCCACCCCTGGCGGTTCCGCCGCCGGTTGCCGAGGGCTGCGCGGTCTCGAGTCCCGAGCGGTTAGCCAGACACGCAAGCCCCAGGCTGGCAAGTACTGCTGCGGGAAGCCAGTGACGCATGCATGACATCACATAGTGAGATTACCCGAACCGACGAGAAACTGGGAAGAGTCATCGCTTGGCTCGCACCGGACTCGCCGCGCGGCTGGCCGGCCGGGCACTCGGGTGCAAGAAGTCCTGGGAGCACGCACCTTTCCGCGGATCTTTCCGACAACCAAGGTATGCCAATCATCCCATTTCTTGCCTGCGTCATCGCCGCGGGATTAGCCTGCATCCATGTACCACCGCTGCCACCTTCCGCCAGGCCTCCGGTGGACGCTCGCGCTGGCGGCCTGGCTGGCGCTGGCATGGCTGGCAGGGTGCCGGGGCGCGGCCGCCCAAGGGCCGAGGCCGCCAGGGCGACTGCGGGTGGACTTCATGGATGTCGGACAGGGCGATGCCGCACTGGTCACGTCACCGGCTGGCAAGACAGTGCTCATCGACGGCGGATTGGCGGAAGCCGGGGACACTGTGGTCGCGCTTCTGAATGCGCGCGGGATCGCAATGCTGGACCTGGTGTTCCTCACCCACCGCCATGCGGATCACCTGGGCGGCCTGCGCGCGGTGGTCGACAAGCATGGCACGCGGATGTTTCTGGATGCGCCCTATCCGCACGAGATTCAGGAATACGCGCGGCTGCTGGCCCTGCTCGACAGGCAACACGTGCCGGTTCGTCAGGCGGAGCGCGGGCGCACCATAGACCTGGGCGAGGGCGCGCGGCTGACCTTGCTGGGTCCGCCCGAGCCGCCCATCACCAACCCGCGATCCGACGTCAACGCCAACAGCGTGGTATCACGGATCGATTTTGGCAAGGTGGGTGTCTTGTTCGCGGCCGATGCCGAGGCGCAGACAGAGCGCTGGCTGCTCGACAGCCAAGCCAAACTTCGCGCCGCGGTTCTCAAGGTGCCCCACCACGGCAGCCGCTATTCGTCGACACCCAAGTTTCTCCAGGCGGTGCAGCCCTTGGTGGCAGTGGTGAGTGTCGGCGCGGGCAACGAATACCACCACCCCGACGCACAGACGCTGGACCGCCTGGCACGGATGGGCACGCGCGTGTTCCGCACCGATATCGATGGATCCATTGCCATCGAGAGCGACGGGGAGAAAATCGAAGTGCTTGTGCACGGACGCAAGGAGGTCTTCCAGGTGCCATGACAGCGACCGAAACCATTGTATTCATCGACGAAGTGGAGGACCTGGTGGCGCGTCTGGTCCTCGGCGAGCAGGTATTCCACTTGCCACGCGCGCTGTTGCCGGCCGATGCGCGCGAAGGCCAGTGGCTGCGCATTTCGGTGGCTCTTGCGCCGGCTCCGCCCAACGACAGCGCAGCTCTGCGCAAGCGTCTGGGCGAAGGCGATCCCGGGGGTGATATCAAGCTTTGATATTGGGCCGCAATCCCGCCACGGATGCCGTGGCCTCTTGCGGCTCTCGCGAGATTTCGGCGGCAGATCGCCCCTACGTGCGCGGGCCGATGGGCAGGACGGTGCGGCCGAAGCTTTCGTTCAGCACCTGGGCGATGCCCAGGTACATGGCGGACAGGCCAGTGAAAATGCCTTCCCAACCCGCGACCCGGGTGAAGCCCGCGTAGCCGCTGAGGTCGCCCGCGGCCAGCAGCCAGAACAGGACGGTGAGCGAGCCAAACACGGTCATCAGGGCCTTGTTGGCACGCAGGGTGCCGAAGAACATCAGGAAGGTGAAGCAGCCCCACAGCAACAGGTACGCGCCCACCGATGCCTTGTCCGGGGCATCGGCCCACTTCATCTTGGGCAGAGTCAGCATGACCACCAGGCTGATCCAGAACAGGCCGTACGAAGTGAAGGCCAGGGTGCCAAAGGTGTTGCGCTTTTTCCACTCCATCACGCCCGCGATCACCTGGGCCAGCCCGCCGTAACATAGCCCCATGGCCAGGATCATGCTCGACAGCGGGATGATCCCGGCGTTGTGCAGGTTCAGCAAGACGGTGGTCATGCCGAATCCCATCAGGCCCAAGGGTGCGGGGTTGGCGGTGGTGTCTTTGATGATGGTTTCGTTGCTGTCCATGGCTCTACCTCTCTGCGCAGCCACGCGCCTGGAGCTGATCCCACGTCGTCCGCCGTCCGCCAATACCCTCCCTTCGACCTCTCCCGTGTCCAGCATGCTGCCCTTGCCCTGGGGGTGGGTCAAGAGCGTTGTCCAGCATCAAAGATGCGCTTCCGCGCCGTCGCCAGCCGAGTGCACCTCGATCAACTCCAGCAACTCGGCCACCTGGAACGGCTTTTGGATACAAGCCAGGCCTGGGCTCTCGAGAAATCGCCGAGCCTCCGGCGAGCAGGCCCCACCGGTGATGAAGATGAACCGCTGGGCCAGCTCGGGCCAGCTCTGCCTCACCGTCTCGTACAGCTCGGAGCCCGACATGTCGGGCATCTGCAGATCGCACAACACCACGTCAAAGGCGCGATCCTGGCCGAACAAGCGCAACGCCTCCTTGGCTCCCAGGGTAGTTTCTACATCGTGGTGGCTGATCAACATCCGGCGGTACGCCTTGAGCAGCAGCGCCTCGTCGTCCACGGCCAGCAGGCGCCGGCGCCGCACGGCCTTGTAGGAAGGCACGGTCTTGGGCCGCCCCGTCACGCCCGCGCCCGCCGCCGGCAGTCGCACGCGGAACAGGGCCCCGCGGCCCGGCACGCTCTCCGCGGTCAGCTCGCCACCCGCGGAGCACACAATGTCGCGCGAGATGGGCAGGCCCAGTCCGGTACCCACGCCAGGCGGCTTGGTGGTGAAGAACGATTCGAAGATGCGTGGCATGACCTCGGTCGGAATCCCCGGGCCGTTGTCTTCTACCTCGATCACGACGCGGTCACCGTCGTCGTAGCTACGCACATACAGCCGATTGCGCTTGGGATTCCCTGCGGCCAGCGCGTGCGCGGCGTTCATCAGCAGGTTAAGGAACACCTGGCCCAACCGGGCGGCGTTGGAGCGCACACGCCGGGTCGCGCGCAGATCTCTTTCCACCTGTGCTCGGTAGCGGAGCTCGCTGCGCAACATGGTCAGCGATGACTCCACCGCGGCATTCACGTCGGTCAGCAGGGTGGCGTCTTCGTCCACGCGCGAGAACGCGTGCAAATCACGCACGATCCGATGGATGCGGGCCATGCCCTCCTTCGACTCGTGCACGATGTTCATGGCTTCGAACAGGATGTCGCTGAACCCCACCCGGCGAGCGGCCTGGGGGTCTGTCTTGGGCTTGCCGTCGGAGGACTGCAGAAGTTCGGCCAGGGCCTCGAGGTTGGCCAGCACAAAGGATGCTGGGTTGTTGATCTCGTGAGCCACCCCGGCGGCCAGCATGCCGATGGAGGCCAGCTTCTCTGATTGCAAACGCCGCACTTCACGGTCGCGCTCTTCGGTTACGTCGCGCACGTAGAGCAGAACCCGCCGCCCCGCCGCAGGATAGGCCCGCGCCTCGAACTGACGGCCGTGCAGGGAGAACGTCCGGTCTAGGGTCGCCTTTGTGGCAGCGGCATCGCGAGCCAGGAGGGCCAGCCTCTCGCGCATGGATGGATCCGCCCCTGCCTCGGAGGGGGCTCCGGAGAACAGGCGCTCGCCTGAGGGCAGGCGCGCGAAGTCCGGCTCGCCCCGCATGCGACGAAGGGCATTGTTCTCAATCTGCACATGGCCCGACGCATCGACGAGCAAGAGGCCATCCTCAATGACGTTGAAGGTGTCACGAAGGGCGTCGCGCTCGGCGCGCAACTCGCCCGCCATCTCCTCCAGTTGCCGGGTGCGTTCCACCACCTTGCCAGCCAGCTCGATGTTGTGGCGACGAACCTCGTCAGCCAGCGCTTTCGAGCGCAGGACCGATCCCACACGCGCCAGCAGCTCCAGCGGCTCGATAGGCTGTACGATGAAGTCCGCCGCGCCCATATCGAGACCGCGCAAGCGGTTTTCCACCGGGCTCTGCGCGGTCGCCAGCAGCACGACCGGGATAGTCGCAGTCTTGTCATTGGCGCGAACCCGTCGGCACAGCTCGAATCCGTCCATCCCTTGCGTTCGGGCGCGCGCGAGTACCAGGTCAACGCCGCCCGCTTCGATCAAGCGCAAGGCCGCGGCCCCGTCAGGTGCCTCCACCAGCTTGTGGGTGCCTATCGACCCCAGCGCATCCAGCACCGCCGCGCGGTTCGCACTGTCATCGACAACCACGAGAATGCACGCCATCGCCCGTCCTGATTTCTACGCCCCGCGTGCCCGGTCGGGAAGGCCTGTACGCGCGGATGACGAAGGCCCCCCCAGGGGTAGCCCGCGATTCCGCCGCAATCGTCTCGGGTGTACGTTGCTCATAGGAGTAGGGGGTTACTATTATCCGCCCGTACCCGACACCTTTTCAAGCCCGCTGCAAGGATGGGATGTGGGCCAGAGTGGGGATGGGTAGGCGGACGCAACCCGCAACGCGAGGGGCGTTGTATAGTCTTGCCCGAGATGTATACGGCTCGCGCGGTGGCAGCGGTCCTCGGCATGAGCGTGGCGCGTCTGCGCTCGTACCTGCGTGCCGGCGTCGTCACCCCGACCCGCAACGAAAAGGGCGAGATGCGCTTCTCGTTCGAGGACCTGGTTCTTCTGCGCAAGGCCGAAGGCCTGGTCGAGCAGCGCATCCCCGCCCGCCGCGTGCGCGATGCCATCAGGAAGATACGCGATGGCCTGCCCGCCGGCACCTCGGTCCACCAAGTCACGCTTTTCGAGGAGGGCCAGCGCGTGGTCGCAGACGACGGGCATGGCCGCTGGCACCCCGAATCGGGGCAAACCGTGTTCGATTTTCAAGGCCCGTTGCCTGACAGCGGTGGTGCCACGGTGACGTCTCTGGGTGACGCACGCACGGGTGCATCCCCCGCTGCCCGTCAGGAGCCGCCACTCACAGCGCGCGACTTCTACAAGCGCGGCTGCTTGCTGGAAGCCACTTCACCCGATGAAGCTAGCGACGCCTACCGTGCGGCGCTGGAACTGGAACCCGAGTTTGCCGACGCGCATGTGAACCTGGGCCGCCTGTTGCATGAGGTGGGCGATGTGTACGCGGCCCTGGTGCACTACCGGGCGGCCCTCTCGCTGCGCCCCGGCGACGCCACCGCGGCCTTCAACGTCGGTGTGGCCCTGGAGGATCTCGGCGCGACGGTTGACGCCATTGCCGCCTATCGGCGCGCGCTGGAATGCGATGCCCGCAACCCCGACGCCCACTACAATCTGGCGCGCCTCTTGGAACAAGACGGCAAACCCGACTTGGCGGTACGCCACCTGTTGCTCTACCGTCAGTTGACCAAGAAGCGTTGATGGCAAGCAGAGGCGAAAAGATCGATCGCCGTGCGTCGGCGGCTGTGATGGCAAATCGCGCCGAGGACATGCGACGCCTGGGCGTGCGGCTTGGGCAAGCCATGGGCGTGGGCGACGTGGTGGCGCTGATTGGCCCGCTCGGCAGCGGCAAGACCACCTTCGCCCAAGGCCTGGCGCAGGGATTGGGCGTGGCGGCTGACCGCCGTGTGGCGAGCCCCAGCTTTGCCTTGGTCAACGAGCACCCGGGCCGCACCCCATTTGTACATGTCGATTTCTACCGGCTACGCACCCGCGCTGAGTTGCCCGAGCTGGGCATCGAAGAAGCCTACGACCGCGCGGCCACTGCCATCGAGTGGGCCGACCGCTTTCCCGAGGCCCTGCCGGCCGACCATTTGAAGATCACGCTGGTCGTGCAGGAGGCTGGCCGACGCCGACTCGCCTTGCTTCCGACCGGACCGCGCAGTCAAGCGCTGGCGGCGGCGCTGGTGAGAACTTGATCGCTAGCCCCGGCATCCCTATGTTAGGGAGGTGGACATCATCCAGGTGATTTTCGGCGACTTTCGCCAACTGGTGCCTCGGCCCTTTTGTGAGTTCGTGCTGGTGGCAACCGCCTTCCTGTGCGGCGCCCTGGTGGGCTTCGAAAGGGAAAGGGAACGCAAGCCGGCCGGCCTGCGCACGCTCATCTTGATCTGTGTCGGGTCGGCCATCTTCACCGTGATGTCCGTCAGCCCAATTCTGGGTGGCCACGAACCGGCGCGCATCGCCGCCCAGATCGTGACCGGCATCGGTTTCTTGGGCGCAGGGGCTATCCTGCGCGACCGCCATCATATCTCCGGGCTAACCCCCGCGGCCACCATCTGGGCCTG
>Ga0182017_10004326_pt1 | contig 10570 bp, 9 predicted proteins | sample 712E3DmetaG_FD_120492 | JGI IMG/M metagenome (GOLD analysis project Ga0182017, IMG submission 120492) | Permafrost microbial communities from Stordalen Mire, Sweden - 712E3D metaG | ecosystem: Environmental > Terrestrial > Soil > Wetlands > Permafrost | place: Sweden: Stordalen | collected... | reverse complement strand
TGAGCATCGTCGTCAACGTGGTCATCTTCGCGGTCAAGGTGGTCCCGGGCGTCCTGATCGGCAGCATCTCGCTCATTGCGGACGCCTTCCACTCGCTCGGAGACGTGCTCTCGTCGATCGTCGTGATCTGGGGGTTCAAGGTTGCCGCCCGGCCTTCGGATCGCGAGCACCCTTTCGGGCATGGCCGCGTCGAGAGCGTCGCGACCCTCGTGATCGGCATCCTGCTCTTCGTCGCTGCCTGGGAGTTCGGCCAGAACTCGGTGATCCGGCTGCTGAACCCGAAGCCGGTCGCGGCGTCGAATGCTCTGCTCGCGCTTCTCGCCGTCACGCTGGTGCTGAAGGAGTGGCTCTCCCGTTTCGCCCTTGATCTCGGACGGAGGATCGACTCGAGTGTGCTTGAGGGGGACTTCTGGCATCACCGCAGCGACGTCTTTGCGACCGCCGTGGTGATCGCGGCGCTGTTCGCAGCGCGGTTCGGCTGGGATTGGGTGGACGGGATCGCGGGCCTGGCGATAGCGGGCTTCATCGCGTACGCCGCTTACGAGTTGACCAAGGCGGCGATCAACCCGCTGATCGGCGAGGCGCCCTCACCGCAGATGCTCGCCGAGATCAGGGAAATCGCGCTGACCGTGCCGGAGGTGGACCAGGTGCACGACGTCATCGTGCACTTCTACGGCGGCACGATGGTGACGTCGCTCCACGTTGAGATCTCGGACTCGCTGGACGTCACCAGGGCCCACGACGTGGCCGAAGCGGTGGAAGGCGCAATCAACGAGCGGTTTCACGGGTGGGCCGTGGTGCACGTGGACCCGGTCAACCGGGAGCACCCGCTCTACTCCGAGGTCCAGTTGTTCTTGCAGGAGTCCGTGTCTGCCATCCCGTACGCTGAAGGGTTCCACGACCTGCGAATCGTCGGCGGCACCGACCCCTGCTACGTGATTTTCGACCTCAAGGCGGACAGCCACCACGCTCCGGTCATCGCGGACCGGCTACGTGAGGCGGTCGCAGGCCGTTTTCCGAACGTCGCCAAGGTCGTGGTCAACGTCGAGCCTCGCTACGTCTACTAGAACAAATGGGCGTTTGTAACCGACCCTGCAGTTGACGGGCGGGTTTCGGTGTGCCACCTTGCGGGCACGCGAGGAGGTCCTGATGCCTGACATCGCACGCATCCAGAAAGAGCTCGAAACCACCGGGGTCGACGGTTGGCTCCTGTACGACTTCCGGAACCGCGACCCGATCGCCTACGGCATCCTCGGCATGGACTTCGGCAAGTTCACGACGCGCCGGTGGTTCTACTGGATCCCGGCCCGCGGGAATCCGGTCCGCCTGGTGTCGGCGGTGGAGGCCGGCAAGCTCGACTCCCTGCCCGGGGAGAAGAAAATCTACCTGTCGTGGCGGGAGCTGCACGCGAGCTTGAAAGCGGCGCTTGGGTCCGCGAAGAAGGTGGCGATGCAGTATTCCCCGGAGGCGAACGTCCCCTACGTCTCCGTCGTGGACGCAGGCACGATCGAGCTCATCCGGTCGTTCGGCTACGAAGTCGTCACGTCGGCCGGGCTCGTCCAGACGTTCCAGGCCCTGCTGGACGAAGAGGCCTACCGCACCCATCTGGACGCGGCTGAGCGGGTGCAGCGGATCAAGGACGAGGCTTTCGCCCATGTCGGGAGCGAGTTGCGAGCCGGTCGCACGCTGACGCAGTACGACGTCCAGCAGTTCATCGTGAGGAGATTCGGCGAGGAGGGGCTCAACTGCATGAACGAGTTCCCCATCGTCGGTACGAACGAGCAGCCGGCCGACCCGCACTTCGAGCCGACCCCGCAGAACGCGCGGCCGATCCGAAAGGGCGACACCCTGCTCATCGATCTTTGGGCCAAGATCGAGAAGCCCGGGGCCGTGTTCTACGACATCACCTGGTGCGGTTTCGTCGGCAATAACCCGCCGGCGAAGTACGTCGAGATCTTCAACGTCGTCCGCGACGCCCGCAACGCCGCGCTCGAGTTCATACAAGCCCGATATGCCGCCGGCAAGCCCGTTTACGGGTGGGAGGTGGACGACGCCTGCCGGGCGGTCGTCGAGAAAGCTGGCTACGGACGGCAGTTCGTGCACCGCACCGGGCACTCCATCGGCGAAGACGTGCACTGGAGCGGCGTCAACATCGACAACCTGGAGACGCGCGACGACCGGCAGCTGGTTCCCGGCGTGTGCTTCTCCATCGAACCGGGCATCTACCTCGTCGGGGAGATGGCGGCGCGCTCCGAGATCAACGTGTTCATCACGCCCGATGGGAAGGTGGACGTGGCGGGCGAGATGCAGAAGCACCTGATCCTGATCGACGTGCCGTGAGGGGTCATGAGCACCATAGACGCCGAGGTTGAGGTCTTGCGCGTCCAGGGCTCAATCAACGCCGAGCCGATACTGGCTGCTCTGAGAGCCAACGGGATTCCGGCGCGGACCCGCGGCGAGGCGCTTGGGTCGGTCTATGGGCTGACGCTGGATGGCCTCGGCGAGGTTGCAATCCTGATTCCGGCGGAGCACGAGGTCGCGGCGCGCGAGTTGCTCGCCGCCGGCGACCGGCATGAACTGGAGATTGCCGAAGAGGAAAATCCGGAAGGGTAAGGGCGCGGGACATGTTCCCGCCGTCGCTGCGAAACTCGGGAACGGGCGGGGGAGCGGGCCCCGGCCCCGGATCCCTGACCCCGGGTGCGGGGCGGAGGCGAAATGAACTGGTACCTGTGGGTGATTCTCGGTTACCTGTTGGTGCTGACGGGGTTCAACTTCTACAGGTCGCGGCAGATCAAGACACAGGAAGACTTCATGGTGGCGGGGCGGAAGCTCTCCCTGACGACCATGGTGTTCACGCTGGTCTGCACCTGGATAGGTTCGGGCACCTTCATCGCCGGGGCCGAGTACGCGTACTACGCCGGTTGGAGCGCGATATGGCAACCTGCCGGTGCCTTCCTGGGGATCGCGATCATCTACTTCATCGCCGGGAAGATCCGCACATTCGGCCAGTTCACGGTTGGGGACATCCTCGAGGTGCGGTACGGCAAGTTCGCCCGTCTGTTTGGCGCCCTGGCCCTGATCGTCGCCTTCACGACGATCGTCGCCTATCAGTTCCGGGCCGGCGGCTACATCCTGAACATCGTCACCGACGGCAGGGTGTCGCTCGAGGTGGGCCAGACCATCGCTGCGGCGTTCGTGATCCTCTTCGTCGCGATCGGCGGGATGGTCGCCGTGGCGCACACCGACCTGCCGAACGGCATCATCATCGTCCTGGCGTGCTGTCTTGCCGTGCCGTTCGTGGTGCTCGCGGCGGGGGGGTGGTCGCACGCCGCCCAGGTGCTGCCCCCGGGCCACTTCGAGGTGTTCTCACCGGACTTCGGCAGGTACCCCGCCCTCAAGGGCCTCTCGTACTTCCTCTCCACGCTGCTGCTGCTCATGGGTGTGCAGTCAATGTACCAGAAGTTCTACGCAGCCCGCTCTCCGAAAGAAGCGAGAACGGCGGTCGCCATTTGGATCGTCGGCACAATCGTCGTGGAGACCATCGTGATCGCGATCGCCGTCTTCGCGGCGGCCTACAACACCGAACACCAGACCCACTGGGACCCGCGGTCGCTCGTACTGAACGCGGCGCGTCACATGGTGCCGGAGCCCGTCGGCGTGTTGCTTCTCGGCGCGGCCTGTGCCGTGGTCTTGTCCACCGGCATGAACTACCTTCTCTCGTCGAGCTCGAACGTAATCAGGGACATCTATCAACGCATGATTCGGCCGGACGCGGACCCGACCAAGATGGTGGCGTTGCAGAAGGTCTTCGTCGTCGGCCTTGGACTCTGCGCGTTCGGCATGATCTTCATCCCGACGGCCCTGAAGCTGCAGATCTCCGTCCTCCAGTACTCCTACTTCGCCTACACCATGTACGGGGTGGCCGTCACGCCCGCTCTTTTCGCGGCGCTCACTTGGAGGAGGGCCACGCGGCAGGGCGGTCTCGCCTCGATCGTCAGCGGTGCCGTCGCGACCGTCTTTTTCGAGCTCGTGCTGCCTCGGGTGGCACCCTCCGTGATGCAGGCTGCGCAGGGCAAGGCCGGGGCGCAGGTTTTTGGGGGCGACCCATGGGGGATCCCGAGCATCTACCCGGCCGCCCTGATCTCCATCGGCACCCTCGTGGTGGTGAGCCTCATGACTGCACCGCCTGGCGAAAAGGAGCTGGAACCGTTGTTCGGCCCCACGGCTAAGGCGTAGAAACTCGCGCAGGCAACATCGGCTGGGGTCGGCTCGCCGGCGATTGTGCGAACTTCCGTAGGGTGGACTACAATGCTCGTGCCCGCATTCGCGGGTAAGGGGGTTGCTGTGGAAGAACGCGAGAACCCGACCCTCGTCGAGGCTTCGGACCCTGCGCTCGCCGAGCTGTTCGCACCGACGCACGTCATTCCTGAACTCAAGGCCACGACCCGTGAGGGCGTCATCTCAGAGGTCGTGAAAGCGGTCGCTCAGCGCGGACTGGTCAGCGACGCCCGGTGGCTCGAGACCGCGCTGACTGAGCGCGAGCGCATGGTCCCGACCGCCATGCCAAATGGAGTGGCGTTCCTGCACGCTCGCCACCGCGCCTCCGAGAAGTTTCCGAAGCAGTTCTTGTTCCTGGCGCGCTCCAGCAAGGGTGTCGCGTTCGGTTCGCCTGACGAGCGGCCAACGCACCTGTTCTTTCTACTCGCGCTCCGCAAGGACATGGCACACCTACGATGGCTCGCGCGCCTTTCCTGGATCTGCCGCAACCGGACTACCGTCGCCAACCTCTTGAAGGTGCAAGGGGCCGAGGAGATCGCTCGCGCCCTCCGCATCGCGGTTGAGGAACTTCCCGGCAACCTGAAGCAAAGATAGCCGACAGTTCACAGTTGACAGTTGACAGTTGACAGTCAACAACCAACAGCCATCAGTCTCGTTCGATTTATCTCTGGTGTGGGTGGGGGAACTGTCGACTGTCAACTGGGAGGGTGGGCGGGGGTCAGTTGAGGTAGCCGGCGAGCGCCCGCGATTGGGCGCCGCGGCGTAGCTTGGTGAGAGCCTGGTTCTCGATCTGCCGGACCCGCTCCCGCGAGATCCCGAGAGCGTCACCGATCTCACGGAGCGTTCGGGGATTGTCATCGCCGAGTCCGAACCGCATCGACAGGATCTGCCTCTCCTTCTCCGAGAGCTTGGCGAGAGCCTCGCGGAGTGTGTCTTCGAACGACTGGCGGAGGATCTCCTCGTCGGTGTCGGGGATCACGTACTGCTCGAGGAGGTCGCCGAACTCCGCTTCGCTTTCGTCGCCGACGGGCTCGTTGAGCGAGAGGATGTTCTGGTTGGACGAAAGGAGCAGCCGCACCTCGTCCTGGTCCATCCCGAGCTCCTCCGCCAGCTCCTGGTCGGACGGCGGCCTCTCGAGTTCCCGGCCGAGTGCCTGGCGGGAGCGCTCCAGCCGGTAGAGGACGTTTGCCTGTTTCTGCGGCAACCGGAACGTGGCGCCGTGTTCGGAGAGAGCGTGCAGGATCGCCTGACGGATCCACCAGACGGCGTAGGTAATGAACTTGACGTTCTTGTCGGGATCAAACTTCTTGGCGGCTTGAATCAGGCCGATGTTCCCTTCATTGATCAGATCCAGGAGTGAGACCCGCGAGTGGCGGAAACGCTTCGCGTACGCGACGACGAACCTAAGGTTCCCCTCGACGAGTTGCCGGAGGGCCTCACCGTCGTTGTCTTGTTGGATGCGACGCCCGAGCTCTCTCTCCTCCTCCGGAGTGAGCTGGTTGAAGCGACCGATCTCGTAGAGGTAGCGACGCAGTAATCCGGATTCCGGATCGCTCTGTTGCTCACCGCGGCTCATTCGCCCTCGTTCGGGACCAAACCTCTACGGGGTCGCAACGCAAGCGCGTGCTCGCGCGGCGCGGACCCGCGCCGGACGGCCTCCCGCTCGATCAGCACCGCAAGACGCTCGACCTCCGCTTGGAGGGCGTCGATCTGGTCTTTCATGTTGAGGACGACTTCCACGCCCGCCAAGTTTACTCCGAGGTCCCTCGTCAGGGTCAGCACGAACTCGAGCCGCCTGCAGGTCTCGTCGTCGAAGAGGCGGGTGTTACCGATGCTCCGCGTGGGGCGGATTAGCCCTTCGCGCTCGTACAGGCGGAGCGTCTGCGGGTGGATCTCGTAGCGCTCCGCGACCCAGCTGATCATGTGGTAGCGGCTGGTTCGGTCGCTCACGATCTCTCCCGTGCAACGGCAACACGGCGGCAGGACGGACCGGCCTTGGTCAGCCGAACCTCTAGAACGCCGCCGCGCAGGGTGGCCTGTGGCTCGCGCGAGACGTCTCCCGGCAGGTGCACGACGCGGTGGAACCGGCCCCGTGGCCGCTCGATGCGGAGGTGCGCTGCGCGACTGTCGTGGGTTTCCGGAAGCCGGCCGGAGAGCACCAGCGTGTCGCCGTCGAGCCGCAGATCGATATCGCCTTCGCTGACACCCGGCAGTTCGGCCTCGACGATTATCTCTCCGTCGCTCTCCCACACGTCCACTGCAGGCTCGAACCCGGCAGGCTGCCGAAGAGGGGCCGCCGAGGCCGGAAGCAGCGCCTGCTCGGTGGCCTCGCGCAAACGCTCCGAAAGCGCCATCAGTTGCCGCACCGCGCGCCAGTCGAGGTCGCCCATGCGGCCCTCCTTGCTCTGCTGCCAACAGACTCAGTTCGTGGGCTTGGTCTCGACGTCCACATACTCCGCGTCAACCACGTCTCCGTCCGCGGACGGTGCACCCGCCTGCGGTGGGTTCGTGCTGCCGGCCGAGTCGCCCGAACCGGCCTGCGCCCCTGCGGCTGTCGCGCCGCGATAGATCTCTTCGGCCAGGCGGTGCGAGGCTTTCGTGAGCTTCTCGAAGGCGGTGTCCATTGGGTCCTTCTTGGCCGTCTCAAGGGCTTTCTTGGCCTCGGCGATGGCCGCCTCGATCTCCTTCTTCTGGGCCTCGGGCACCTTCTCCTGGTTCTCCTTGATCAGCTTCTCGGTCGAATAGACCAGCGAATCAAGGCGGTTACGGGACTCGATCTCGTCGCGCCTCTGGCGGTCCTCGTCCGCGTGTTGCTCGGCCTCGCCTACCATCTTCTGGACCTCGTCCTCCTTGAGGCCCGAGGATGCCGTAATTTGGATCTTCTGCTCCTTGCCGGTGCCCAGGTCCTTGGCGGAGACGTGCAGGATTCCGTTGGCGTCGATGTCGAACGTCACCTCGACTTGGGGGATGCCTCGCGGCGCCGGGGGAATTCCGACGAGGTGGAACCGGCCGAGGGTCCGGTTGTCGTGCGCCATCGGGCGCTCACCTTGCAACACGTGGATCTCGACCTGCGTCTGGCTGTCGTCAGCGGTTGAGTACACCTTGGACTTGCGACTCGGGATGGTTGTATTGCGCGGGATCACGACATCCGTCACGGCTCCCAGGGTCTCGACGCCGAGAGAGAGAGGGGTCACGTCGAGCAGGAGGAGGTCGTGGACCTCACCTGCCAGCACGCCGGCCTGGATCGCCGCGCCGACGGCGACGACCTCGTCCGGGTTGACGCCCTTGTGAGGCTCCTTGCCGAAGAGCTCCTGGACCAGCGCCTGCACGCGGGGGATCCTGGTGGAACCGCCGACAAGGACGGCCTCGTCGATATCCTTGGGCTCGAGCCCCGCATCCTTGAGTGCCTGCCGGCATGGGCCGACGGTTCTCTGGACGATGTCCTCAACGAGCTGCTCGAACTTGGACCGCGTCAGGCGGATGCTGAGGTGCTTGGGCCCGGAGGCGTCGGCCGTGATGAACGGCAGGTTGATGTCGGACTCCTGGGTGGTCGAAAGCTCGCACTTCGCCTTTTCCGCAGCCTCCTTCAGACGTTGCAGGGCCATCCTGTCCTTGGACAAGTCGATGCCTTGGTCGCGGCGGAACTCCTCCACAAGCCACTCGATCAGGCGCTGATCAAGGTCGTCGCCGCCAAGGTGTGTGTCGCCGTTGGTGGACTTGACCTCGACGACTCCTTCGCCGACTTCCAGGATCGAGATGTCGAACGTGCCGCCGCCGAAGTCGTATACGGCAATCGTCTCGTCCTTCTTCTTGTCCAGCCCGTACGCCAGTGCTGCCGCGGTTGGCTCGTTGACGAGGCGGACGACCTCGAGCCCTGCGATCTGGCCGGCGTCCTTGGTGGCCTGGCGCTGCGGATCGTTGAAATAAGCCGGCACGGTGATGACGGCCTTCTCAATCTTCTCACCAAGGTAGTCCTCGGCGGCCGCCTTGAGCTTCTGCAGGATCATTGCTGAGATCTCGGGCGGCGAGTACACCTTGCCGTCCACGTCGACCCGCGCCGTGTCGTTCTCACCACGCACTACGTGGAAGGGAAACATCTTAATCTCTTGCGTCACTTCGTCGTAGCGCCGGCCCATGAACCTCTTGATGGAGAAGATCGTCTTGTCCGGGTTCGTGATGGCTTGGCGCTTGGCCACCTGTCCGACGGGCCGCTCGCCATTCTTGCCAAACGCAACGACCGATGGCGTAGTTCGACTGCCCTCCTGGTTGGCGATGACGACGGGCTTCCCGCCCTCCATGACGGCCACTACTGAGTTGGTAGTTCCCAGGTCGATTCCAATGATCCTAGACATTGATAAAGTCCTCCTCAGGTCAACCGCCTAGCCTGATCATAGAACCTGAGTCACTTGTTGTCAAGGTGTTAGAAGCACCGCTCCGGGGCCCGCACTGACATCCGTGCCCTCCATGCCAAGATGCTGAGAGAGCATCAGATTGGAGTCGGGGACACCGGCCGAGTTGTTGCCCGCCAGCAGCACGGACTGCTCACGGAGGACGTACCGGTACGGTCGGCCCCACGGGTCGAGGATTGGGGAGGCCGGGAGGAGCCTCTCCCGGTGCAATTCGGCGAGATTCTCCGGGAAGCTCCCTACGAGCAGGGCGCGTGACTGGAGAGTGTGCCAGATTCCGGTCATCCGGGCGGCTGACACGGCGCCGAGCAGACGGGGCAGAAGCTTCGGCCCGGGTCCGAGGAGGGGATCGGCTGGGTTACGGGGCGCGAGGAGCACCGTAAGGACAAAAAGCGGAGCAAGGAGGAGTGCGAGCCACGGGGAATGCGGTTGCCACGATGGTGCCGTGAGGGTCTCGGTGGCGGTGCGCTGAGACGCGCGGGCGATTTCATCCCTTGACGCCTCGCGGACGAGGGAGCGTGTAAGGAGGGTATAGAGCGCTTTACACGTTTCGAACTCGCCGTGTGGGCTCTTCCGGACGATGTCGTCGACGGCGTTGGCGCCGTCCGTGAGAGCGAGGATGTCGCGCTCGATCGGCGATATCCGGACCAAGCCGGAGGACTGCGCCTCCGGAGAAGCCGGCTCGAGGTCGATGTCGAACCTCTCGAGGTCATCGGGCTCGCGGTCGAGACTGACCTGGGCCAGGCGCGAGGCGGGTGTCGGCACAAAGACCACCCCCCGGTACGGAATGCGCTTTTCGATTATTGGCCACTCGTCGAGCATCCGCGCGCCTTCCATCAGGATGCTCTCGGACCCGAGAGGAGTCACCAGTTCGGCGTCATAGTCGACGCTTGTCTCCTGGGAGAAGTGGTAATCCCCGTCCTGCCAGCGGAAGACGCGATAGATGATATTCAGAATCTGTTGCTCGAAAGCGTTTTTGAGCTCGTCGCGGGAAACAGCCGCCCTCTCGATGAGGATGTGACCGAGCCGTTCGAGCGTCTCCATCTGTTTCTTGAGCGCAGAGTCGAGCTCCTCTTTGGTGACCGTGCCGGTCTTCAACAGCACTTGCCCGAGCCGGTCCTCCAATCGCTTGTTGAGGGAATCGGCCCCGACGACTTTGCCGTCCAGGAACGACACGGTGACAACGTCCTCGGGTGAGCGCAGCGTCAAGACGCCGGTCTTTCTCTGCAGCCCGATGAGCTGGAATATGTCCGAGAGCGAGAAGTCGCGAAGGGTCCCTTCGAGCGCCACGCCTACCTCCATTCCCCTGGGAGGAGCTGGGCGACCACGGCGGTCGAGGCCCACGCCAACCCGCACAGCGTCATCAGCGGCCACATCGGGACGTTCATAAGAGCCGGCGACACGAAGGCCGGCAACCAGACGAGGCCCGATACTCCCGCAGCGAACGCCACGATCCCGAGGAGCCAGCCCAGAACAGGCCTTCCCGCCCACGCGACTCCGAGGCCCGGGAGCACGAGGTCCGCGACCCGTCGTTCGAACCTCAGCCAACGCTGGTGCCGAGCGAGCTGCTGGCGTTTCGCAAGCTGCGCATCGATGCCGACCATGTCTTTCTTCAGGAAGATGTTGATGCACTGCGTACAGTAGCTTTGGCTTTCGTTGGAGAGCTTGCAGCGGCGGCAGAACGGGCGGCCGCACTTCAGGCAGGCCGTGGCGAACCCACCCGCATGCTGCCGCACGAGAAAGTGCCCTACCGCGAGGAACAGGGCGATCACGCCCCCGATGGTAAGCGGATGCATCAAGGTGCGCTCGCGGGCGAGGGGCGGGGCGACGAGCCCGCGGTTGAGCAGCAGGAGCGGATCCTTGCGGCCCAGCATCGCGACGGCTTC
>Ga0182017_10004325_pt1 | contig 10575 bp, 10 predicted proteins | sample 712E3DmetaG_FD_120492 | JGI IMG/M metagenome (GOLD analysis project Ga0182017, IMG submission 120492) | Permafrost microbial communities from Stordalen Mire, Sweden - 712E3D metaG | ecosystem: Environmental > Terrestrial > Soil > Wetlands > Permafrost | place: Sweden: Stordalen | collected... | reverse complement strand
TTACAAAGATACTGGAAGGATTCTCTCTCATCAGACGTGATCCGGCCCAGTTCTATTAAATTCATGCTATTCATTTGGTTCTCCCTAACTTAAAGTTAGGGGCAGGAAATACCTAATTACCAATTTAATTTATTTTTAACTTGTAACCGAGTAACTGAAATAAGAAGTCCCTTAGGAAGGTAAGAAATAAGGTAGTTGGACAGATAATTATAGTCAATGACCCAACGAATGAAACAGACGATGAGTTTTGTATCACGATTATTAGTTTCAATCTTTGGTGCTGAGTCGTGTATCTGATTTATCTGAAAGCTTAATCCAAAACCTGTATTTAGCGGACAAAATTGCATAGTTTTGGAGTTTGAGCCGCCAATTGCGATTTTCAGTGGAACGAATACACGACCTACTATTAACCATAAGAGAAACGAAAAATAATTATCAGAATAATATGAAAAAGAGCCGATATGACCAATATAGCCCCATAAGATGCCGATTTCTTGAAGAATCATCATCTTACCCTCCTCGAACAACGTCCAACGATAGGTACAAAAGAATTTGGATCAGGATGAGCTTATGTGTCGAGATAAAAAGTTCCATGACATATAAGTGTACCAATTAAGTGAAAAGGATTAAATTTTTAGAATTTAAAGAAGATATGTCGAAGCAGGATAAAAGACAAAAAAGGCGGGCCAGGACGCCACCTGGCAGGAGTCTGCGTCTGCTCTAGAAATCCCCAAACCCACACCCTTTTCGCTAGTGCGGATCGCAGCTCCTTTCACGTTCGTTGACACGGGTTTGATTGGATTGATCTGAAGTTTGAACAGCAAGATTTTCTTCTTAGCGTTCAGGTTTTGCGTTCAATAGTCTGTCATTTTTGTTAAAAAATTTATAAGAAAATTTAATATTAGATATATCGTTAGATTATCAGAATGCGTTCTCCTCAATATTGATTCGATAAACTTTTATTTCTTTGAAGATCGGAACAATATTGCTGAATTGTAGCAGAAAGGGCACAGCTTAATGAATAGGAGGGTGTAATCTCGTGAAACGAAGCAGAGATACGATCATTTCGCACATTCTGGATATATGCGCTAATGGTGCAAGTAAAACCCGAATAGTATACCAGGCAAATCTCAACTTCAGGACTGCACTTCCCTACGAGGACGCCCAAGGGATGGTTGAGTACGTATCCCAAAGGTTTGCACGATGCTGCCAAAGAGACTGCGGTCCTGCTTTACTCATCCGGAACCGATACTTTCCTGGAGGATATGACCAGAAATGCCGATCGGATATTTCTACTTAGACGAAGGGCCAAGAGCTACGACAAAGCTTATTTCGAAAGCTTATCCAAAAGCGCAGAAGAGCCAGACCACACTAGAGGCCTGGACATGATCAAATTTGCCGCGGAAACGGGAGGCTAGACCACTTGAGCCCAGGAATAAGGTCAATCCCAGTATCCTGGAACTCCAGACAGCCAAGCAGATCTTCCATGCCCAGACCCTCGGACGTGGATGATTCTTTATAAGACCGTCAAGATTCGAAATACAATCCAAGATTCAAATTGGCGCATGGCGTTCTTGGTGATATCCTCAAGGTGTATTCCGAGGGCTCAGTGCAGAAACACTTTCGCAACGCATAGATGATCCTTTTAGACCACTACTACTATGTAGTAGATTGGGCTGGGAGACAGTCTTACCCCCATACTCCCTTCATGACTGACCCGGCCATACCTTATAACATCGCTTGCTTTGAAGGGCGAAGTTCGCCCTTGCAAAATCCGCAGCGTTGATCATAGATAGCACGGTAGGGACCAAAAAATCATTGAAGCAGAGACGGCAGATTGAACTTAAGCAAACCCAGTCTTGATCCGGCATTTGTATATCTTCCATCGCATGGGGTGATTGGTCAACAGACAATTAGAACCGAGAATCTCGTATGAGCCTAACTATCGATATCGATTGCATTACTCGGAATTGGGCGTTTCATACCACGGTTATTCCAAATATATCGATTAGGGGTATTTGGCTTCTGAAACAATTTTGTAGGCAAAACCTTTTCTCTTTAGATACTGACTCCAGCTATGCTGGAGGTTGTCTAGTGGCATTTGGAAGAGATGTTAAGCAATCGAGCATCTCAGGAAGGGCTACACAATATCTGATCGGCTGCATCACTATACTGATACTATTGGGACTTCTAATTGTTTATTGGCCAGCCGCCTTTGCGATTGCGGGCGTCATAATCTGGTGGTCAAGAAAATCGTCGCATGGACGAGTGGCGAACGCCACGACATCTTCTGATCAGCTTGCTGTAAATTCACCACAAGCGACGCAACTATCCTCTTCAATGCCAAAGTTTACTCCCTCCATACCAACTCCCGTGATCACCATTGAATATAGCATCAATCGCTCGGTCGCCCGCTCGGCAACACCTGGAGCGAATGCCGTGCAGTGGGCATCATACAATGACCAACTTGAGGTCGCTTCCTACCTTATTGAACATCCAATGACCTATTGGGCATCTGGGAAAACACGCATTGCTGAAGCCTCCTGCATTGAGAAACATTTGACGGTGAGCAAGGCAATATCTGACCCTATAGGTGTCCTGCAAGTCCAAGTTTATTGGAGTTAGGCTACTCGTCCGACGCTTTGGCGCCTGTCAGAATTCCGAATGTATTGGGAACTCAGAGTCAATTTAAACCGCTCGTTCAGATCTGGGGTGAGTGTGTAGAAGAGCTACGGGCATACAGTCGTGCCGTAAGCAAAGGTGCTGATATCAAAACACGCGAAGCATATGAAGCATTACCTCCTGTATTACGCAAAGACGTGGACCATCCAGATGCTCCACGTTGGAAAACAGTAGTTACAGCGCATGCGAATAATGAAGGATATTCGCTAATTCCATTGGCGAAGCTTGCGGAAATTCAAGGAATCAAGCGGCGTGAGAAGCTAACACCCACACAAAGTAAGGCATTAGCTCAAACGGCGGAAGATATCGGGCTTGCTGTCGTCCCGGATGCACGTGTTACCGCACGTGCCTACGCCTGGTCGGATGAAGTGGTCCTCTTTCGACCAGAGGGTAATGCCGCCCTGCAGAAGGAGAATGGCTATCATGCTGCTTTATGTATGTTGGAACTGGGCAGCCATCACATTCGCCTCCTCCCCTCGCCGTCCTATCCTCTCTGCTTATGAACGTCGACGCTATATTGCTCTAGACCCAACAGAGGATGGAAAGTTATAAACCAATTTAGCAAAAGAAATATATATTTAAAGTGAATGATGTTGGCATGTTGGAAAGGCATCTTGTATAGCATATGCTTGGTTCCCCTCGAAGATGCCTATTCCATAACATTCTCTTCGGTGAATGCGGGATCGACTTTTCTGATTTATCAGGGAATTCAGCATCGCGTTGGGACGAACAAAAATCTAATTAACTATTAAACATAATAGTTACCGACATGGGAACAAAAAAGCCACTGCTCGCTGGTACACTGATTTCTGTACTTCTCTCCTTGGTGATGGTCGCATCCACTTTTGTCCTGATCTATGCCCACCTGGAGGCCCTCGACAGAACCGACCCTGTGCAGATAGTCTCAGCCGTTCTGCTCATCGCCGCTATGGCGATGTTGATGCTCAGCACCAGCTCGAGGCTGAGCATGGTTGAACAAGAGCTAGAGGCATCTCAGAGGGCCATGAGGATAGGGCTTCAGGGATTGGAAGGTAAGATGGACAACGCCAACTTCAGGTACATGGCAGCGGTGGAGGATATATCCAAGAAGCTCTATAGGTAGCATGATATGGGCGTTGACTTGGGAGATCTGCTGCAAAAGAAGAAGACAGATATAAAGGATCTATCCGGCAGATGGGTGGCAGTGGATGCTTTCAACACCCTATACCAGTTCCTGAGCATAATCAGGCAACGGGATGGGACGCCGCTCATGGACAGCTCGGGCAGGGTCACATCTCACCTTTCTGGAATACTCTATCGCACAACCAGCCTCATAGAGGCTGGAGTCAAGGTGGCCTACGTCTTCGATGGCAAGCCTCACCCGTTAAAGTCCGGCACGCTCCAAGAAAGGTCCGATGTGAGGGAGAAAGCAGCCGCTGCCTGGGAGGAGGCCAAGGCCGAGGGAGAAGACGGATTCAAGTATGCCCAGGCTGCGTCGCGTCTCAATGCCGAGATTCTTGACGACTCAAAGCGTCTTGTTCAATCGATGGGACTTCCGATTATTCAAGCTCCCTCCGAGGGCGAGGCCCAAGCTGCTTATATGGCGGCACGAGGAGACGTCTACATCGTGGGAAGCCAGGATTACGATTCCCTGCTGTTCGGTGCGCCCCGCGTGGTACGCAACTTGGCCATAACAGGAAAAAGAAAGTTGCCCAGGAAGAACATCTACGTAGATGTGGAGCCTGAGGTCATGATCCTGGAGGACGAGCTCGCTCGCATGGGTATTGACCATAAGCAGCTTGTGGAAATAGGTATCATGTGCGGTACAGATTTCAACCCAGGATTACTCCGGATAGGTCCAAAAACAGCACTAAAGCTCATCAAAGAGAATGGAAACCTGGAAGCTGTCCTGGAATCTCAGGGCGAGACCCTGGAGAACTACGCCGAAATACGAGATTTGTTCCTCCATCCGGACGTCACTGACGATTACACCATCAAGATGAGCAAGCCAAAAGTAGAAGAGGTGGTGTCTTTTCTCAGCGGGGAGAGGGACTTCGACGTGGGACGCGTGGAGAAGACTGCTCATAGGTTAGAGGAGGCTTACAAGGTTGGCCAGTCCACCCTCGACCGATGGTTCTAGCCCTTTTGAGCTGGACCTAAACAGGACGGTTGAGCTAATTTGTAGCCGTGGAGCAAGGTTGGTTGGCCTCCAAGTTCCCGAAGGTCTTAAACGGGCAGCTTCCGGCATCGCCAAGCAGATCAAAGATCAAACTGGCGCAGAAGTCATAATCTCAGGCGATCCCTGCTACGGAGCCTGCGACGTCGACATGGCCCTTTGCGATGAGGTTGACATAATGCTCCACCTGGGCCACGCCGAACTGGATGAGACCCCAGAGAAGGTCATCTTTTTAGAAGCCAGAATGTCTCAAGATCCGAAGGAGGCTGTGGAGAAGGCGATCCGGCTCCTCAGATCCAAAAAAGTTGGTGTTACTACAACAGTTCAGCACGTCCATAAGCTCGACCGGGCAATCGAAGTTTTGAAAGAGAATGGAATTGAGGGACTTGTGGGTCCTGCCGGGGGCCGGATCAAGCATCCAGGCCAGGTTTTGGGCTGCTGTTACAGTGCGGCCCGAGAGCTTTACCTGGACGAGTATCTTTTCATTGGCACGGGTCAGTTTCACCCCCTGGGAATCGCTCTGGCTACGGGCAAGAGGGTAGTAACCGCAGATCCAATTACGTGCGAAGTCTCGCTAATCGATCCCGATCCAATGCTCAGACGACGATTTGGGGTCATTACTCGAGCAGCGGACGCAAAGAGGTTTGCCGTTCTCGTCTCAAAGAAGCCGGGGCAGAGGCGCATGGAGCTGGCAAGACGCATGAAGGATTTGGGCGAGGCCAGAGGTTTGGAGATGATTTCGGTCTATCTGGATAACATCGAGCCGGACAGATTGCTGAACCTCGGAGTCGAGGCTGCCGTATCCACTGCCTGCCCCAGGATTGCGCTGGATGATGCAGCCAAGTACATGATTCCCATCCTCACGCCGCCGGAGTTCGAGGTGCTTATCGGTGAAAGAAGGTGGGAAGAGTACGCCTTTGATGAAATGAAATAGGCTACTCGTCATTTCTCGCGTGTGAATTTAAGAGACTTGAGATTCTTCATGTCTTAGTGCATCGGTTATGGATGACAGTCCGGGACAACCACGAGTTACAGGGCTCAAACGACATTAATTAGGTAACTATCTAGGAGAAATAGTATGGCTGACATTGGTTCTTCGCATATATATGACGCACTAAACCATCTCAAAAATAGATTTAAATCAGAGAATATAATTAATCCCATTCAAGCTTTCGAGCTATTATCTAATGCAATTCAAGAACTACAGGTTAGCCTAGATACGATATCTGCTCTAGAAGAGAAGCTTGCCCAAACGACCGTGGATTTGGCCAAATTCAAGGTGGAATTAGATAAAGAAAAGGCACTAATGGGGGAAATTCTCAGACAGACACCACAGGAATTGTTGTTGTAGACGCTATATCCGGCAAAGCTATCCGCATCAACAGAATAGCGAAAATGATCATGGGTAGCGAGAATGTGCTGTCGAGGAATATAGAAGATCATAAGCCAAAAGGATTTCCGATTCTTTTCCACCTTGACAAGACGCCCTATGGGTTCGAAGAGATGCCGATGGTTAGATCGGTTATCCACAGCGAGATCGTGACGAACGAAGAACTAATATATGTACGCAAAGATGGCACTCGGGGTATCCTGAGTGTTAGTAGCGGTCCTATTTTCGATAATGAAGCCAAAGTGATAGCCGCCGTTACCACCTTCTATGATGTAACAAACACAAATAGATATAGCAAGAACCGATCAGGCTTATGAAGCAGTCAAGGAATCCCAAGAGAGCTTCTGATCTCTGAAGTCACCTTTTCTTGAATCTGCTAGCTCATTCCCACCTCATCTCTAAAATGAACTATGTAATGACCCAGTTAGATAGAAGCCTCTGGACATCAAGCTCGTGCACCTCAAATTGAACATCGCTTATCATTGGCCCAACTTTATCTGGAATTAGAAGAACGTATTGGTTCTTCACAATAACACCTGGGATCAGTTCGCTTGTTAGGAACGGTTCTTGAAGCAGGGACTTGCCGTTATTATCCACGAAATTGATCGTCAGAACATAGTAACTGGACTTGTTATCCATGAGTTTATAGTAAGAGGTTACGTTCAAAATCCCTTTGTTACTGGGCTCTGCGATATAGCCTCCAATTAGTGCACCATTCCCTTTGAAGTTTATATCAGTCTTATTCGGAGAAGATAGAATATCGCTCGGTTCGTGCAGATCGAATATAACGAAATAGCTACCTATTAAGGACTTATAGGTGCTGAATAAGTAGTTAGAGAACTCGGTGTTATTTAGGAGCAACAATTGTGGAGCTACTACAAAGTAATCTGCCCCCTGGCTCTTCAGAGAATCGAGCATCTCGGGAGACCATGACGTGCCTTGGACTGTCCACCCCTTTCTTTGCGAATAATATAATATATCTGGATTTGCTCCAATTTCAGATTCTGTGGTTGCTATCAATGCATTTTTTTCGACTATTTTATCTGTTGTAGTTGCCGCATCTAATATTGTTGTATCCTCTGCATAAAATGGAGCAGCCGTATATATTGCGGATGTCAATATTATAGCAATTAATCCCAATGAAACCACATTGTTCTTTTCGTATATTTTTGATAATGCAAGCCCTACAAAAATCGCACCGGCAGGAACAAGCGGCCGCTGATAATAATCGTGGGCAAAGTTGCCATTGGCAACTATCATGATGTATATGAATACTGCCAAGACCCAGAAATGAAATAGATTAGTTCGGAGTCTTGACTTCAGAGACAGTCCATAAATGAATAATATCAACCCTACCGGAGTGAAGACAACAGTCGCCAGACGATTAAACATCATTATATAAAATTCTCTGTCAAACCATATTTCCATGTTTCCCCATTTCCCGCTGCCAATATCCCAGATGCCAAAGGTGGCATACTGAGCAAAAGCTGTATGTGCATAATAGTACCAAATAGCGGGTGGTATCAACGCTAACAGGGCAAAAAGGTATAGCTTGGGCTCTACAATTAACTTTTTACCGTATTTGGAGTAGGACAGCCAGAGTAAAGGCAAACCAAGATACAATGCAGAAATTTTTAACAAGAATGCCAATGTGGTACAAATCACCGCGATGGCAAACAACCCCCATTCTTCCCTTTTTACCCATTTATCGAAGAAATATAGCGACCCTATGGAGAAGAAGATCATCGCCGAATCCGGCATTACAGTCCGGCCAAAATATAGCTCAAGTGGAGAAATAATGAAGATTAAAACGCTAAAGACGGATGTTTTTACGTCAAAGTACGTCCGAGCCAGCATGTAGAGAAGGTACACCGATCCTAAGGAGAATGCGATGACTACAAGTCTGGCGACCCATTCACTGACTCCAAAGATTTTATATAAGATGGCTATTATGAAAGGAATGATCTGAAACTCTGTCTCCACATATCCCGGGCCTGAGCCGCCCCAATCAATCTGAGGATGAAATAAATCAAATCCATTGTTATAAAAATTCCTGGCAATGGCGGCGGTGTCAGTCTGTCGCCAACTATGGTGGTCTAGGAATGGAGAATTGATGTTGTAAGACCAGAATATCAAACCAATCAACATAAGAGCGATCAAAACGTTTCTTTCATCTGAAAAAAATGAAGTTATGCGCCCTTTGATTTGTTTCGTCCGATCGCCTCCTACCACACCCTGTGACGCAGAAATCCCAACCATTAGGGAGCTGAAAGTATCGAGTGTTTCAATTAACTATCCTGTCATATAAGGTTTTGCTAACCACTCTTTGCTGGCAATCCATGAGCGTGAAAGCAACATGATAAATATATTAGTAAATATTTTAAAATAGTTGAGAGAGGATTCCTATTAACCTCTGATTTAGCCCTGCCATATATAAACAATATAAACAATATATAATGGCTTGATGAATTTGGGAGGTTTTTAGGAATCCTCGAGAATTATCATGAATAGTTGAAATGAAGAGAGATCCTCTGAGTCTTCATTCGGCTTGGCGCTTAGATGCGATCTGCTCAGCTATGTTATGGGTGACGGCCTTTCTTCAAAATGATCGAGCGCCGAAAAGGGAAGCGAAACACTGCTGAGTCCTTTAGAATTAGCCCTTTTATGCGACATGCAAGCTCTCTGCAATTCTGAAGCTTATATTCAACTCCAAGTTTAGACATAATTGACATCCCAAATGTATCAATTCCATTGACTTTTGTCCGCTTCATTCCCAGATCATGAGGGGGAGGAAGTTTTTTAAGTATTGCTATGAACAATAATCTCAGCTTCAAAAGCGAAATGTGGTTCTCGCATTATTTCTATTTTGGTGTACTTGGAGTTAGGCATCTAGCCACTACGCAATAAATTGCCTATCATCGGGTTCAACTGCATCTAATTGGATAGATACCTTGAATCAGGCTATTGGCCGAAGCATCGCCAGATGTTCGCAATCTCATTACTTCTTGAAGGCTTTTACAGTATTCACGACGCCCCTTCTAGCTCAATAGGCCATCGTGAACTCCTTTGATGCCTTCCAGCAAGTCTATGCCTCGTGGCGTGGTTTCGTACAGTAATATCCGTCCTTGGCTGACCTTTATTAGATTTTTTCCGATCAAAAGATCCAAATAAGGGTTGATTGTCCTGAAGTTGAGGTTTGTTTGATACACTATTTTGGTCTTGTTAGCACCATTCTGACATACATCCAGGATCCTCGATACGATTTCTTCTCTGGTTCTCTTCATAATAACCCTCTCCTAAGATTCTAAACATTACAAGGCAACTAATCAGATATAATTTTCAGAACCAAAAGTAAGTTCCAATGGATCATCATATAGAATCTGATTAACTATACTGAATATAGTTCACTATGTAATTAGATTTCGAGCTTCGCAAGGGCTAAAGAGTTGTCTGGCGTTGCCCTTCGACTTGACACCGATACCTATAGATGCCTTGTATAATGCTTTCCGGTCAAGAATTCACTTCACTTGCATGGGAGGGGGCGAAACCACTTACTTCATTTGCGGTATACACTTCGGAGGTCCTTCTATGGTTTTGGGGATTGGGATTTTTCCAATCAATTCCCGCTGCCATGACAAATTTAATTTGCATACTATCCAAAAGCGTAGGATTGGCAGATTCACTACACCTAAGAACCGCTTATCGGCTTCATGTAAGTCTCAATACATGCTTGCCGATAGCCATGTTCATTCATCCAGCGTTCGAACCTTTTCAAGGCCGGATTCGTATCAAGTTGAAGTTGAGAATGATCCCAACTCACACTAATTTTAGCCACACCGATTCACAGCCTAGTAATGCATTACCTGTTGTTTTCGGCGAGATTTCAAAAATAGAACTAATATATTCCGAGTTAAATGGAGGGCTTGCCGACGGTTGCAAGCAGCATCATAGGCCAGTTTATCCAGAAGCATTCTCCTCCCATTAAACCTGTAAGCGACAGCTAACCGTAGTACGTTAAATAACTTATATAGGCTAAACATAGTGATTCGTCTAATTATACTTTATATTTATACACAGTAAAAGTGGTTATACAATAAGTAATTTACGTATGAAAAAATACGTTTACACGTTGTTTCCATGAATATTAGGTTTATTTTGCAAGTTATCTATTTCTTTATTTGTCACTTAACATCATTAAAAAAGTTGATTCTTTCTGCGCAGCGATGGCAGTGTAACGAATTTTCTGTAATTTGATAATAAAAATGATTATCGGCCCTGTATCCAATCCAATCTTGGGAAAAGGAGGACACAGGACCATGATACCAATAGAATTCTTGGAAGATTACCT
>Ga0182017_10004324_pt1 | contig 10576 bp, 2 predicted proteins | sample 712E3DmetaG_FD_120492 | JGI IMG/M metagenome (GOLD analysis project Ga0182017, IMG submission 120492) | Permafrost microbial communities from Stordalen Mire, Sweden - 712E3D metaG | ecosystem: Environmental > Terrestrial > Soil > Wetlands > Permafrost | place: Sweden: Stordalen | collected... | reverse complement strand
CTGAACGCGCTGTAGCCGCTGCCCTTGTCACCGTTGAAGCCGACGGCACCGCCCACGCTGAGCGAGGGTTTGACCGCATTCTTCGCAACGTCGACGTCAAGCTGGAGCTGGTCGAGCTGCCGCCTCGAGGAAAGGTAGTCGGGCTGGTTACGCAGCGCGAGCTGATAGGACGACTCGGTCACCGGGAGCTGACCGGTGAAATCGTCGAACTTCGCGGCACCCAGCGGGGCGTCGAGCTCAAACTGGCCGATGATGGCGAGGAGGGCATCGGCGCTGTCCTGCACGGACTCGCCCGCCTGCAGCACGTTGCGGCGCGCGTTGGCCACGCCGACCTGCGCCTGCAGGACGTCGATTTCGGTGGCAACACCGGTTGTCTTCCTCACCTGGGCCTCGTCGAGAAGGGTTTCGGCCAGATGCAGGGAGAACTTGTAGACGTCGAGCTGCTGGCGGGCGTAGACGAGGGTGTAGTAGGCGTTTTCGGTGCGCTGGACGATGTCGAGCACCCGGGCCTTGAAATTGAAACCAGCGAGTTCGAAACCGATCTTCGCGCGATTGAGGGCGGCCGTGGTGATGGCGACGCCGGCGCCGCGCAACAGCGGTTGGCTAATAGAAACACTGAGGTCCGCATTGTAGGCCGGGTTGTAGAGGCTGGAGATTAAAGCCGGGTTGTTGGCGGAGCGGTCGAGGCTGGTGCTCACGCTGACGGTCGCGCCGGTCTTCAGGAGCTCGGTCAGACCGAGGCGGGCGGACCTCTCGTCGCTTCTTGTACCCGGGATGAGCCCGATGGCCGCGGTGTTGGCATGGCTTTGCGTGCCGGCGAGCGAAAGTATGGGCAGGAAGCCACCGCGGGCGATTTCGATGAAGTCCTGGGCGATGGCGGGATTGAAGCGCTGGATGCCGATATCGAATCCGTGCGCCAGGGCGCGGCGGATGCAATCATCAAGCGTCAGCGGCGCGGTGGCGGCGGCATCCGCGGGTGGGGCGGCCGGGGCGGGCGGCGGCGCATTCTGCGCGCGGGCCGGCAGGCAGGAGCCGGCGAGGAGACTGGCGGCGAGAAGCAGGCGAAAACGGTTCAGCATGGCGAGGAAAGATTCAGAAAGACCGGGAGACGAGAGCGAGACAGAAAACAGCTGACTGGATCAAAACAAACCCATCCACCGGATGGCGCACAGGACATCGAAGCCGGACGGCACCGCCTTTGAGACGCCGGAAAACCCGGTTGGTTTCGGCCAAGTGGGTTGGGTGCTGCGCGCTGGGGTGGGTCAGCGCGAACGGGACGGACGGGCGACATCATGACCCGAATCTGTCCGGTCCCGGGCGCGGGGTTGAAGGGATTTGGACCGGCGGCAGCGGAGAAGGATCAGCGGTCCAGGTCGCCCCCCGGCGGCTCATTTGTTCGGCACGGCGGAGGGCTGGGTCTTCTTCATCTCGCGAGCGACGAGCTCCGACAGATACTGCTGCTGGTTGAGCTGGCCGGTCAGCTGGGCGAGCTGGGCCTGGGTGTTGGCGTATTGTGAATTGCCCGGAGTGAGATCGGGGAGCTTCTTCTCCTTCACGTAGACGAACAGGCCTTTGCCCTCGGCCACCATCATATCGGAAACCTGGCCCTGGCCCATGCGCTCGAGCGCGCTGAACACCGTGGACGGAATGTCCTTGGGCGGCTGGCGGCGAAGGAAGGACGGGAAGTCTTTCACGTCGAGTTTGGGCTGATCGGCCGGGAGCCCGGCCACGGCCTGGGCCAAGGAGGCGCCCGCCTTGATGCGCGTTTCGAGCTGGGTGTGGATCGTGCGGCCGAGTTCAACGAAGCGCCTGCGGAGTTCGCTGTCCTTGTAGTCGTCGGTCACGCGCCCGCGCACGAGGGCGAATTCCTGCTGGGCCGAGGGCACGGTCTGGCGCCACAACACCACCAGGCTGCCCGCGGTCGAGGTGAGCGCATCAGACACGGGCCGCTCGGCGGTGAGCTGGAGGGCCTGTTCGACGACCTGCGGCGTCCAACCGAGTTCCGGGGGCACCGAGTCCTGGTCAAACGGAGCGACCGATTTGAGGGTGAGATGGCGGCCAGCGAGGAAGGCGGCGAATTCGGGGTCCTGGGGTTTCAGTCTGCCCTCGTAGATCGCAACCGTGAGGTCGGCGGCGGTTTTGGCGGCGAGCCGCATGGTACGCTCGGTGCGCAGGGCCTGCTCGACTTGGGGACGCACGGCAGCAAAGTCAGCGTCGGGGTTGGCCGCTGAAGTCACGGCCGGCTTGGGCGCGGCTTTGTCGCCCTCAGGCTTTTTCTCGGGCGGTTTCGGGAAGCGGGCCGGGTTGTCGTCGAAGAAAGCGCGCACCTCGGCGTCGGTGAGGTTCACGGAGCCGGCATAGGCGCTGGCGGGAAAATCGAGGTAGTCGACCCCCACGCGCACGGGGGCGACGTAGCGGAAGGCATTTTCGTTGTAAAACCGTTGGAGCGCGTCAGCGGGGACGGGGATGTCGGGTTTGAAGGAGGCGTAATCGATGCTGGCGGTGGAGATGGTCCAGGACGCATCGGCGCGGGCGAGCTGGTCGCGGACCTCGCTGGGCAGGACGTACCCGGGACCGCTGAGGGCGAGGCGCACGCGGCTGATGCGCATATCGTCGCTGAGCACGCGGACGATATCGCCCTCCGAGATCCGAGGGTTGGTCTTCAGGGTGTCGCGAAAAGCCGCATAGCGGTTGGCGTCGAATTGACCGTCGGAACCGGCGAAGGCGCGGAGGCCCTTGACGGAGGAGGCGATTTCGCTCGGGGTCGGGGCGGGGATCTTCAGCTGGTCGGCGAGGGCGATCGCGGCAGTGCGCTCCAGCGCATATTCCTGGAGCCGGGCGTTGTCGAGGTTGAGGCCGGCCGAGAATCCGACCTGGACCTGGACGCTGAGGGAAGCGTCACCAAAGACGCGATCGTTGGCGCCCTGCCGGGTCAGGTCATAACCGAAGAACTTTTGGGAAACAGTCTTCGGTCCAGCGCGGCCGATGCCGGGGGAGGCGCCGATCGTGAAAATGAAGGAGATGATAGTGACGGCCAGCAGCACGCCGAAAACGGCGCGGAAGTGTTGCTGGAAGGTCCTTTGGATCCAGGAAATCATGGGCGAAAGAGGGCGAGCTAAGGGGGGGGGGCGGACGCTGTCAATCGCCGGGTGGAATCGAAAAACGACCGCGATCGCCGCGATGATTGCCGGGTTCGGTCACGATCGCGTCCGCCCGCCCACGCCGCCGCGGGCTCCTACTTCGCACGCCTCGCCTGTCGCGCCCCACCGAGGGCAACCAGGACCAGGGCGAACCATGCCTCGATGGTTCCGCCGCCGCCACCTCCTCCGCCACCGCTGGGTGGCGGAGCCGGCGTGTTCACCGTCAACGTGGCCTGGTTGCTGGTCACGCTGCCGAGGATGTTCGTGATGACAACTGTGTAAGAACCGGCATCGCTCGTGAGCGCGCTGGCTAGACTGTAAGTGCTGCCCGTGGCGCCGGGGATCGCACTGCTGTCCTTCTTCCACTGGAAGATCGGCGCGGGTGCGCCCGTAGCCGTCACGGAGAATCGCACGCTGCTCCCAGACGTCACGGTCTGGCTTTGCGGCTGGGTCTGGATCAAGGGGGCGGCAGTGGGTGCCCCCATCCGGATCGTGTGGTTGTTGGTATCGGCCACATAGACGTTGCCCGATCCGTCGATCGCGACGCCGGTGGGATAGAACAAACGCGCGGTGCTGCCAATGCCGTCGCTGCTGCCGCTGGAGCCGGCCAGGCCCGCCACCGTGCCGACCAGACCGGCCGGGGTGATCTTTCGGATCGTATGGTTGTCGGTGTCGGCCACGTAGAGGTTGCCCGCACTGTCTACGGTCAGATCGGAGGGATATTGGAATCGCGCCACGCTGCCGATCCCGTCGCCGCCGCCACTAGTTCCCGCCAGGCCGGCCAGGGTGGTGACCGTGCCGTCCGGCGTGATCTTGCGAATCATGTCGTTGTTTGTGTCAGCGACATACAGGTTGCCGGATCCGTCGACCGCGATGCCTTCCGGGGAGGAAAAACGCGCGGCGTCTCCCATCCCGTTGCTAAGGCCGCTGATTCCGGCGAGACCGGCCAAGGTGCTGACGGCGCCGGCCGGCGTGATCTTGCGGATCGTGGAATTATTGGTGTCGGCGACATAGACGTTGCCCGCGCTGTCCACCGTCACATCCGAGGGATAGCTGAAACGCGCGCTGCTGCCGGGGCCGTCGGTGCTGCCATCGCTGCCGGCCAGCCCGGCCAGGGTGGTGACCGCGCCGGTCGAGGCGACTTTCCGGATGGTGTGATTGTAGGTGTCGGCCACGTAGATGTTGCCGGATCCATCCACGGTCAGCCCGGCGGGCAAGTTGAAACGGGCGTTGCTGCCGGTGCCATCCGTGCTGCCGCTGGTCCCGGCCAACCCGGCGAGCGTGGTGACGCCGCCGCCTGCCGTGATTTTGCGGATCGTGTCGTTGTTGGTGTCGGCGACATAAACATTGCCCGAGTTGTCCGCGACGACATCGGAGGGGTCATTGAAGCGGGCGGCAGTACCGGCGCCGTCGGTGCTGCCACTGCTGCCGGCCTGTCCGGCCAGCGTGGCGAGCAACAACGGGTAGGTCACGATCAAGGCGGCCGGTGGCGCCGTGGTGGCCGTGCCAACGGTGTTGGTGATGACGCATTGGAACAAACTCCCGCTCATCGCGGCGGTGACCGAGTTGACCGTCAACGTGGCGGTGGCGGTGCCGCTGTAGGTGTTGTTGTCGCTGAGATTGCTCCAGGTGGTGCCGCCCAGCGTCTGCATTTGCCATTGATACGCTGGCGGGGGACTTCCGTTCACGGTCACCGAGTAGCTCGCATTCTGGCCGGGAATAACCGTCTGGCTGACGGGCTGCGTCAGAACCTCCGGGGCGGATGGGGGAGGGGCGAGGGCTAGGGCCAGCGCCGGCAAAATCGGTGCACCGACGCCGGTGACCATGTCGTAGCCGGCGGTTGCGCCGTAGGCTCCGTTGTTTCCACTGGTGATGTCGCGCAGGCTGGTCGTACCGATTAGCGGATAAATCCTCGGCCCGAGCAGTCCGAGCGGCGGCAGGCCGGCGGTGGATCGCGCCTGGTTGAGCAGGGCGCCAAAGCCGGACCAGATCGGGGCGCTGATGCTGGTGCCTCCCCAAGTATGGCCCCCGGGATCATCGCTGCCCAAACCGACGTTGACGATGTAGGCGCCAGTGTTGGGATCTCCCACCACCGCGACGTCGGGCACGAGGCGCATCGTGCCGCCGGGCACGCCGGTGCCCGTCTGCCAGTCCGGCCGGGAGAAGTAGCGACTCATGCCGCCGCCGCTGGCGGCGAGGCCCTTGGTGTACTGGGCAAGGGACCAACCGGTTTCGCTACTCTCCACGCCACTGCTGGGGTCGAGCGCCAGGGTCGAGGCGCCGACGCCGGTCACGTTCGGATCGCTGGCTGGATGGGCGGGTTGCAGCGTGGCCGACGCGTTGTAGCCGCCGCCATTCAGATTGGGATTCGAACCGCCATCACCCGAAGAAGCGAACACCGTGACTCCGCCGCTAGCCAAGGCTGCGAAATGCTGGGCATCACTCTGTCGCTGGGAATATGTGGTCCCGCTCTCGCCGATACCGTAGGAGAGATTGACCACATGCAATCCGGGCTGGGAGGGCAGATCGTTGTAGATTTGCTGGTAGGCCAAGGTGAGGTGGCGGGGATCCAGATCACTGGTGGCATAGATTCGGATTATTGCACCGGGGGCGATGGAACTGGTCAGTTCTGCATCGATCACGGCTTCGGTGCCAATGGGCACTCCCGTTGAGTCCAGCGTCGTGGGATCGGGTGGCGGGGGCATGCCGGGCACCTGGACATTCTGCACACTGCTGTTGGGCGATCGGCTGACGGCGCACCGGGACCAAAACGTGGTCAGGTCGCTGGCCAGTGGATAGGTGTCGATCACGATGGCGATGGTCTGCCCCTCGCCGGTCAGGGCCGTGGTGCTGGCGCTGTAAGCTTGGAGGATCTCGGAGGGCAGATAGGGCGGCGCGTTTGGGGTGGACAGCGAAGCCTTCTGGCCTGCGAGCGCACGGGCCATCTTGTGCGGCCGCAGGTGGGGTTGCAGGCCGTTGACACCGACCAGTGACGGCGCCAGGGCGGCGGGCAGACTGGGCGCCGAGATGGCGGACGTATATTCGCCATCCTGGGTGGCGACGCGGACGAACTCCACTTGGAAGGCCTGCCTCAGCTGGTTGACCGTGCCGCGGGCAAAGAGGGAGAGCCGCATCGTGTCGTCGCGCGTGACCGTCAGGCCCTGCGCGGCAAGCCAGGCGGCTGTTTTGTCATAATCGGCGGCCAGTGGGAAGTATTTCGCGGCCATTTCCACCCGGGAGATGATTTCGCCGCGAGTCACCCGCGCCTGGAGTTCGGCGGAGTTCCTCATCTTGAGCGCCACCTCAACTTCCGTCGGCGCGGCCGTCTCGTCCGCCGACAGGACTGTGCGCACGATGGTGGGCTGTGGCCGGTCTGTCGGAGCCGCCGCCGCGGTGAGTGAAACCTCCCGGATGCTTTCGGGGAACGAAACCCGCAGGGATGGTCCCGCGTCCGCCCGCAAGGGCGGGGTGAGGCCAAGGAGCGCGCCCAGGATGAGTCCTGCGCAGACCCATCGCCGCAGTGCCCTGGAGGAGCTTGGCATGGGGGCCGGAGACATGACGCGATTGTCAGCGGATTCCACAGCGTCACAATGGCAGCAGACAGTGCGATTTTAAAGCCAAGTTGCTACTGAGAGAAAGGCAAGATCGCAACTCTCAATACCTCATGGTCTTCCGTGGTGCGATTCAAGGAGTGCCTCCGCTTCGGCCAGTCCGCCCGTGGCGGGCCCGAGGTCGGGGGGATTCGGCGGAATGTTCAGAGGATTCTTTACAAAAAGTTTGCGGAACGCCTGTTCATGGATTTGGTAGCGTACCCTTGGTTTCTGGAATCCCAACTACGAGTCTTCCGCCGATGTACCCCGCCGTTCCTTGGTGCGGTTGCCGTTAACTTCCATGTTCCGGTCAACCTCACTGAACCGATTTCAACTCGAGGCGCTTGAGCCGAGGGTGCTCTTGTCGGCGGACGGCCTGGCAGGGGCGGCGCTGGCGGGCAGCCAACTGGCAAGCGCGATCGCAGTCGTGCAAGACGGCACCGTCACGAACACCACGACCGGATCCGGTTTTAATCAACTGCTCACGGCGAGTGCGGCGCAAAATCCGCAATCGGCGCCGGCGCAGATTGAAAGTATTTTCGCGCCGGCCAGTGCGACCGGGTCCGCCGCAACGCCGACGGTCGCCGCGCCGTCGGTCACTGCCCAGGCGCAGTCGGCTGCCGTGATTGCGCCAACGACCGCGCTCCAGGCGCAATCATCGACGGTGAGCGCGGCTGCGTCGCTCCCGAGCGCCCCGGTCGCTGCGGGTTCAATTCCGAGTCAACTGGTGGAAACTTTGACCGCGTCGCAGGGACCTCCCGCGGCCGGGACCAGCAGTTTACTGAGTGCGGGGACAACACAGGGAAGTGGAGGGAACGGAACCCTCGCGTTGGCGGATACCGCAATCGCGACGGTGACGTGGATCAGCAACAGCGATGGATTTTGGGATGTAGCTTCGAATTGGAGTACGGGCGTAGTTCCAATCAGCACTGACAGCGTGCTGATCGACAAGCCCGGCGTGACGGTGACGATCCGCACCGGCACGGTCCAGGTGAGCGATCTGGTGGACAACGATACGCTGGCGGTGAGCGGAGGTTCGCTGGAAGTCACGCATGAGGCTGACATCAACGGCGCTTTCAATTTTTCCGGCGGCACGGTGACTGCGACCGGGGTTTTCAACCTCAAAGGAACCGGCACTTGGAATGGCGGCGCGCTGGCGGGAGCGGGTGGGTTCAACAATGTCGGAACCTGGCACTGGACCGGTGGCACCAAGTTTCTGACCAACGGTACGGTCACGAACACCGGGACGATCACTCACGATTCGGGTCAGGTGCAGGTGCGCAATTCCACGATCAACAATGCGGTCACGGGATTCTACTACGTGCTGACGGATGGCGATTTCCTCTACAATTTCGCCAACACGAGTGCATTCAACAACGCCGGGACGATCGACAAAACGGCGGGAACGGGTTCGTCCAATCTGCCGGGCCTGCCGTTCAACAACGTACCCGGCGGAATCGTCAAGGCGGACACCGGCACGCTCAACCTGAGCGGCGGCGGCACGAGCACCGGCGGCACGTACACGGCGGCATCGGGCGCGGCCGTCAACATTGCTGGCGGGGCGACCACGACCTGGGACGGCACCTTCACCGGGTCGGGGAGCGGCGCGATCGTGCTCAATGGCGGGGTGCTGCAGGCGGGCGCGGACGGCGTGGTCTTCAATTTTCCGACGGGCCTGTTCCACTGGCAGGGGGGAACACTTGCGGGGAGTTTCACCAACACGGGTGATCTGGTGTTCGATGGGGGGACGAAATTTCTGACCAATGCGACGCTGACCAACAAAGCGACCATCGAGCACCAGAGTGGCCAGGTGCAGGTGCGCAGTTCCACGATCAACAATGCAGTCACGGGATTCTACTCCGTGCAGACCGATGGCGATTTCCTGTACAATTTCGCTGACACGAGTGCATTCAACAACGCCGGGACGATCGACAAGACGGCGGGAACGGGTTCGTCCAATCTGCCGGGCCTGCCGTTCGACAACGTACCCGGCGGAATCGTCAGGGCAGACACCGGTACGCTCAACCTGAGCGGCGGCGGCACGAGCACGGGAGGTGTTTATGCGGCGGCTTCCGGCGCGGTGGTCAATGTCACTGGCGGCTCGACGGTGACGTGGACCGGGACGTTCACTGGAGCAGGGAGCGGCGCGGTCGTTCTCAACGGCGGCGTGCTGCAGACCGGCGCCGGTGCCGCCATTCTCAACTTCCCAACGGGCCTGTTCTATTGGCAGAACGGGACGCTCTCGGGCACCGTTACCAACACGGGCGACTTGGTGTTCAACGGTGGCACGCTCTTCCTCACCGGGGCGACGCTGACGAACAACGCGACGATCGAGCAGGTCAGCGGTCAGGTGCAATTGCGCAACGCCACGATCAACAATGCGAGCACGGGCGTCTACAATGTGCGGGAAGACGGCGATGTTCTCTACAACGCCGGCAACCCGAGCGTCTTCAACAATGCCGGTCTGTTCGAAAAGACCGCCGGCACCGGGTCGATCCAGTTGCCCGGTCTGCCGCTGAACAACTCGGCGACCGCGGTGGTGGATGCGGAAACCGGGACGATCAACCTCGGCGGCGGGGGGACCAGCACCAATTCCAAATTCATCGCCGCCGCGAACGCGGCGATCAACGTCACCTATGGCGGCGCCACCGCGACCTGGGACGGCACGATCACGGGAACGGGCGGCGGCACGATCTTCCTGAACAGCGGCGTGCTGCAGGCCGGGGCGGATGGCGTGGTCTTCAATTTCCCGAAAGGCCAGTTCCAGTGGCAGGGGGGGACCCTGACTGGAGTGGGGTCGGCGGTGGGCAATTTCACCAATCCGACTGATCTGGTCTTCAACGGCGGCACGTTGTTCCTGACCAGCGCGACGCTGACGAACAACGCGACGATCGAGCAGGTCAGCGGGCAGGTGCAATTGCGCAACGCCACGATCAACAATGTCAGCACAGGTATCTACAATGTGCAGGAGGACGGCGACGATCTCTACAACGCCGCCAATCCGAGTGCGTTCAACAACCAGGGAACATTCGAAAAGACTGCCGGCACGGGCTCGACCCAACTGCCCGGCCTCCCGCTGAACAGCTCGCCGGGCGCGGTGGTCAATGTGCAGAGCGGAACGCTCAACCTCAGCGGCGGCGGTACCAGCACCGGATCAAGCTTTATCGCCGCGCCGGGCACCGCGATCAACGTCACCTATGGCGGCGCCACGGCGACATGGGACGGCACGATCACGGGCTCGGGCGGCGGCTCCATCATCGTGAATAGCGGCGTGCTGCAATCAGGCGTGGATGGAACGACGCTAAATTTCGCGCCCGGTATGTTCCACTGGCAAGGGGGAACGATAACGGGGGCCATCACCAATGCGGGCGACCTGAGCATCAACGGGGGCACGTTGTTTCTCACCAACGTGACCCTGACGAACAATGGGACGATCGAGCAGGTCAGCGGCCAAGTCCAGTTCCGCACGGCCACGATCAACAACGCGAGCACCGGAATCTACAATATCGAGGAGGACAGCGACGGTCTGTACAACGCCGGCAATCCGAGTGTCTTCAACAACGCGGGTACCTTCGAGAAAACCGCGGGTGGTGGCTCGACCCAGCTGCCGGGTCTGCCCTTGAACAACACCGGGGTGGTGCAGGGCAGTTCAGGCACCCTCAACCTGAGCGGCGGGATCACCCAAATCACCGGCACCACGCTGACCGGCGGAACCTGGGACGTGACCAACGGCGCCACGGTCAACCTTTATACGGCGATCACGACCAATGCGGCCACCGTGCTCCTGAGCGGCGCGGGGTCGCAGATCAGCAACTTTGGCGGCCTGACGACGAACAACGGTTCGCT
>Ga0182017_10004323_pt1 | contig 10579 bp, 7 predicted proteins | sample 712E3DmetaG_FD_120492 | JGI IMG/M metagenome (GOLD analysis project Ga0182017, IMG submission 120492) | Permafrost microbial communities from Stordalen Mire, Sweden - 712E3D metaG | ecosystem: Environmental > Terrestrial > Soil > Wetlands > Permafrost | place: Sweden: Stordalen | collected... | reverse complement strand
TGCGTGGGAACACAACGACCTCACCTCTGTGTCTGGCCTTCATTCCAGTCTTGCGGGAGATCCGATGGGCTATGTGCGAACCGATGGCCTCACTACCGTGGTCTATCGTGCCACGGACGGCCATATTCACGAATTGGGCCTAACAAATGGCGGATCCCCACCTTGGGTCGACAATGACCTGTTCGTCGCGAGTGGCGAGACGGTGAACGCCGCCTTTGATCCCTGGGGATACCAGCACGATGCCAATAAGAACGCAGTGGTTTACGTGGGAACTGATGGAAAGCTTCACCAGCTTCTCCTCACCATTGGAACCAATCCGCCATGGACGCACGGGACGCTTCCCGCGACGCAGCCCGCTGGAACTCCGTCCGGATATGTGCGTTGGGACGGAAAGGCCGCCGTGGTCTATCGTAGCGTCACCACTCCATCGACGATTCGAGAAACCCTCCTAGACGGAACATGGATCGACGCATCCCTCGATTCAGTCGATCACCCGTCTGCTGGTGCAAGTGGAAGTCCGATTGGACGCCGCGCAACAAACAACATGGATTCAGTAGTGTATCTCGGGACAGACTCGGGCGTCTACGAACAGCGCCTTGGCTTGACCGTCACGTGGAATTTCACCACGTATTGAGAAATGTGTAGTGCCCACGCGACCTGAGTGCGGGTCGCGTGGCCGGCGGCGTGGCGGTGCCATCGATAGCGCGACCCGCGGGGTCAAGATGAATTTGCTTCGGGCGCCTCTTCCCCTGGTTTCAAAAAACTGCCAACCAAGATTCGCCCGGTCCCGTAATGGAAACTGGGTCACAAGATCCCGGTTCACAACTATCAACGCAAACATGCGAGCTGGGCGCAACCGCAGTTCAAGAACCAAACCTATTGCCATGCAGTGATGCGTGGTCCATAGGGTTTCGATTTTCGGAACCCAACGTTCGTAGAAATGGAGAAAACGATGAATACCAGGCAAATGGTCGCATGTCTTGCTACTGTCGCAGCAGTGTGTGTCGTGGCTGTCCACGCCAGCGAAGCCGACCCGGTGACCGTTCAGGGAGCCAGCGGGCATCCATACATCAATGCGGCAATTTCAAATTACAGTATCTCTGATGGCACCGTGAGCTTCAAGAGCCCCTACACCTGGATCGCTCCAATCCCGGTGAACAACGTCACCGGTCCGTCTTGTAGCGGATACACCACCTACACCGTTGTCGCGAACGGCGCAGCCGGTGGCAGTGGCGCGGGATATCAGGCCTGGAGTTTCAGCCCAGGCGGAACGGCGTATTCCGGAGTTGGGCTCAACAACTCGGTGGCCACCCCCGACACATGGGCCCACTCGATCACCATTCCGTGCGGAGGCACCCTTTTCGTCAAGGTAATCGGGGGCACGGCTTCTACGACGCTTGCCTCCGCTTCCAGGATTCCCTAGTACAGCGGTCAAAGGAGCCGTGCAGGTTTTTGAACCCAAGACCTCCGACAAAAGGATCGACGCATACCCCCGGTGATTCATGGCCAATTTCCTGACGCGCGCAGGTGGGTCTGCCAGTCGCTCGGACGGGGCGGTGGTATGAAGAAGATCGCTGTCCTCAGCTTTCTGCTAGGGACGTGTTTGGTGTTGCTGGTATTTGCGGCTTTCAGGCACCACTCCAGACGAGCGGCCCACGAGATGATTGACTCCGTTGCGACGGGCGAGGAAGACTCCTCGCCTGTCCCAGCCAGACATCGGTTTTTCCCTCCCCGGCTGCCCGCACTCGCATTTGACGAGGAAGGGAAACCGTTTGCACCAGTGGAGGTCAAGAGTACCGATGCCCCCGAACGAAAGAGCGAAAAGGAAATCCTCCAGGAGCTGAACAGCGCTTTCAACGCTGATCGACCGCCCGACGCCAACTCGACCAAGATGTCTTCGGGCATCGTTAGTGCCTTTGGCGACGTGCGAGCTCAAGGCGCTCGCCTGACTGGGCTAGAGTGCCGCGCGACCCGCTGCCGGCTTGGGATCGATTTTGCCGACGTCGATGCTGACAAGCGTGTGATGTCCGATATTTTCAACCTGCTGTCGTCAGCGGGACTCGATGTGGCGACTCTCGGTTTCATCGTGGCCACGCGTGACACGCGACCAGACGGGACTATCAACGCCACAGTTCATCTGTTCCACATTTCTGCCACACTTTGATTCCGCGCGTGGCTGGTGCCAGACGCTTCCTGGAGGCTTCTCTTCGCGGTGGATGAAATTGCCCGGAATCTTGGGATAATTAGGGGGGCAAGCGGGCAGGTCCCGTGATGGCTGATGGGTAGGGGGATCTTGCGTGAGCGGGTGGTGCAAGAGAGGGGCGCACAGGTCAGAACTGCGCGGCCAGGAGGACGTTTTCGGTCCGGTCGGTCAGGACGAGCTCTCCCGTGCGCAAGAATGTCAGGCTTGCGGGGGAGGCTATCTCCTCTGGCAGAGGCCCCAGGATGCTCTCCCAGCGTCAAGGTGTACCGACGGCCCTGGCAGCGAGGACGCGGCTCTGTATCCGAGGCGCGCAAACTGCTACAACCGCGCTTGTCTCCCCTCGCGCATAGGGGAGCTGCAGTTGACAGATGGGGCATTATCGGGCATTCGGAGAGGCGATGACGAGCAGAGAAACGCGGGTTTCTTCCTTCCGCCGGCCTGTGGATGTCCCCTATGCCTAGACGTGGAGACCCTCCTAAGAGCCGAGGAGCGACACGTCGAGCTTTTCAGCAGTCGACGAAGCCGGCGCTGTTCCAGTCCTTCAATCGGAGCTTGCTCCCCTGGTTGCTGCTCCTGATAGTCACCCTAGCGGCCTACAAGCCTGCGTGGAACGGGCAGCCAATCTGGGACGATGACCACCATATCACTCGACCGGAGCTTCGTTCAGTAAATGGCCTGACACGCATCTGGACGGAGCTTGGGGCCGCGCAACAATACTACCCGGTAGTTCACAGCGCATTTTGGCTTGAGCATAGACTCTGGGGCGATTCCACTCTTGGATATCACCTGCTCAATATTCTGTTGCATTGCCTTTCCGCATGGTTGTTGCTCAAGATTCTGCGCAGACTGGCGATACCTGGCTCCTGGTTTGTAGCCGCGATCTTTGCGCTGCATCCGGTGCAAGTCGAATCCGTGGCATGGATCTCGGAATTGAAGAATACACTGTCGGGTGTCCTCTTCTTCGCAACAATCCTTGTCTACCTGAGGTTCGATTCGGGAAGGAGGCGACACCTCTATATTGCTGCTTTCGGACTCTTTGTGCTTGGCCTAATGTCGAAGTCCGTCATTGCAACGCTGCCCGTGTCGCTGCTCGTCGTTTTCTGGTGGAAACGAGGAAGGCTAGATCGGAAGCAAGACATTGTCCCGCTACTGCCGTTTTTTGCGGCAGGAATCGCTTCTGGACTGTTTACCGCCTGGATAGAACAGAGGTTCATCATTGCCGGCGACGAAGGTGCTTTTGCTCTTACCTTTGTCGAGCGGTTCCTCGTCGCGGGGCGGGCTGTTTGGTTCTACCTGGGCAAGATAGTCTGGCCGGTCGACCTGATCTTCATTTACCCGCGTTGGAAGGTGAGCCAGGCGGTATGGTGGCAGTATCTATTCCCCGTCGCGACTTTGATACTTGCTGGTGCGCTTTGGCTGCTAAGGAAACGGTGGCGTGCGCCAATGGCGGCATTCCTCTATTTTGCGGCCAGCCTTTTCCCGGTGATGGGCTTCTTCAATGTGTACCCGTTCCGGTTCTCCTTCGTTGCCGATCATTTTCAATATCTCGCGTGCGTAGGTCCGATTACTTTTCTGGTAGGGTTGGCATCTTCATCGGGCTTGGCCAAGGGAGGCCGGCGGACAGTGCTCTGCACGATAGTACTTCTCACGCTTGTGATATTGACCTCGAAACGGAGTGGAGTGTATACGAACGAGGAGGTCCTGTACCGGACTACCATTCGGCAAAACCCAGATTGTTGGCTCGCCTATAATAACCTCGGCAATGTATGGGGGCAATCCGGTCGACTCGAGGGGGCCATTGCCATGTACTCAAGGGCATTAGAAATCCGTCCCAAGTATGCGCTAGCTGAGAACAACCTTAGCGGTGCGTTGTTGCGAAGCGGTCGAATTGAGGAGGCTTTTGCGCATTGTCAGAAGGCGGTGGAGATGGACCCGAATTATGCCGAGGCTCACCACAACCTTGGCATCCTCTTGGAGAAGGGCGGTCGAATCGATGAGGCCATTGTGCAGTATCAGAAGGAAGTTGAGATCGATCCTAAGGATGCAGGAGCGCAAAACAAGCTTGGTAACGTCTTGGCGAGCGTGGGACGGCTTGATGAAGCGATGGTTCGTTATGAGATGGCTCTGAAGAGCAATGCTAATTATGCCGAAGCGTACTTCAACCTGGGCAATGTGTTCTTGCAGAAGGGACTGATCGGCGAAGCTATTGGGCATTACCTGAAGGCTGTGGCAATTCGCCCCAATTATGAGAGGGCACACAGCAATCTTGGCCATGCGCTGCGGCGGGCGGGCCGGATTGATGAGGCGATAGCGCAATATCGGAAGGCATTGGAGATCAACCCTAGTAAGGTCAGTGGGTTTCAGAATCTTGGCGTTGCTCTTTATGAGGATGGCCAGACGTCCGATGCGATTGTTGTTTTGCAAGAAGGACTTGAAGTGGCGAAGTCAGCAGGGAGTGAATCGCTGACAAAAGAGATCGCCCAATATTTGGAGACGATTAAGGGGGCAGGTGTGCAGGTCCCTTGATGGCTGATGGGTAGGAGGATTTTGCGATTACGGGTGGTGCAATAGCGGAGCGCACAGCTCAGAACTGAGTGGCGAGGACGACGTTGCCGACCCGGTCGGTGAGGACGAGCTCTCCGGTGGGCAAGAATGCCAGACCCGAGGGGGAGGCTATCTCCCCTGGCAGGGGTCCCAAGACGTTCTCCCAACGTCCGGAGGTGCCGACCACTGTGGTCACGAGTTGGGTTGCGAGGTGGATTTTGCGAATTGTGTTCTTGCCCGAGTCGGCCACGAAAAGGTTCCCTGCGCTGTCGCAAACAAGAGCCCCCGGGGTGTCGAAGCGCGCAGCTGTTCCAAGACCGTCGTCGTCGCCCGCGGTCCCAACAGAGCCGGCGAGCGTGCTGACGGCCGCCGTTGCCATGGCGAGCCTTCGGATGGTGCGGTTGCCTGTGTCGGCCACGAAAAGGTTACCGGCGCGGTCGACCGCCAGACCTGACGGGGTGTCGAAGCGCGCAGTCGCTGCCATACCGTCGGCGCTGCCTGGGATGCCCGGAGAGCCCGCGACGGTGGTGACGACTCTATCTGCAATGGCGACTTTGCGAATGGTGTGGTTGCCTGAGTCGGCAACAAAGAGATTGCCTGCGCCGTCGCAAACCAGAGCGACGGGGGTATTGAACTGTGCGGCGGACCCTGCGCCGTCGTCGCTGCCCGGAGTTGTCGGATCGCCGGCGAGCGTGGTGACAACTCCCGTGGCCAGGACGACCCTTCGAATGGTGTGGTTGCCTGAGTCGGCAACGAAGAGGTTGCCTGCGCCGTCGCTCGCCACACCCTGCGGGTCGTCGAACAGAGCGCCGGCCCCGGTGCCGTCGTCGCTGCCCGCCTTTCCTGCGAAGCCTGCCAGCGTACTCACGGTTTGCGTGGCAAGGACGATCTTTCGAATGGCGTGGTTGCCTGAGTCAGCCACCAGAAGGTTGCCCGCTTCGTCGCTGGCCACGCCGATCGGGGCCTGGAAGCGGGCCGTGGTCGCTGGGCCGTTGTCGCGGCCCGCGCTACTCGCGGAGCCAGCCAGGGTGGTCACCGCGCCCGAAGCGATGTCGACCGCGCGGATTGCATGGTTGTTGGTGTCGGCGACGAGAAGGCTGCCCGCACCGTCGCTGGCCACGTCCCCTGGACCGTCGAACAGCGCGTCCGCCCGTGTGCCATCGCTGTTACCCATGAGTCCCGCGGAGCCAGTGAGTGTAGTCACCGCCCCGGTAGCGATGACGATCTGTCGAATTGTGTTGCTGACTGAGTCGGCAACAAAGAGGTTGCCCACTCCGTCGCTGGCTACCCCTCGTGGGAAGGTGAACCGCGCCTTCGCTCCGGAGCCGTCGTCGCTGCCCGCCGCTCCCGCAGAGCCGGCCAGCGTGGTGACTTTTCCTGTGGCGATGACGATTCTTCGAATCGTATTGTTGCCCGAGTCAGTGACGTAGAGGTTGCCCGCCCCGTCGCTGGTTACCCCTTGCGGGAAGCTGAATCGCGCCGTTGCCCCGGAGCCGTCGTCGCTGCCCGCCGCTCCCGCGGTGCCTGCCAGCGTGGTGACTTTTCCCGTGGCGATGACGATCTTGCGGATGGTGTAGTTGGCCGCGTCAGTGACAAACAGATTGCCCGCACCGTCGCTTGCCACCCCTTGCGGGTAGGCGAACCGTGCCGCCACCCCGGTGCCGTCGTCGCTGCCTGCGGCCACGGCCGAGCCGGCGAAGGTGGTGACGACGCCTGTCGCGATGACGACCTTGCGAATGGTGTTGTTGGCCGAATCGACCACGAAAAGGTTGCCTGCGCCGTCGCTGGCCAGACCTCGCGGGGCGTAGAACTGGGCTGCTGCCCCGGTCCCGTCGGCACTGCCCGAGACTCCGGCAAAGCCAGCCAGCGTAGTCGTGGCCCGCGTGGCAACGACGATCTTGCGAATGGTGTTGTTGGCCGAGTCGGCAACGTAGAGATTGTCCGCGCCATCACTCGCCACACCGGATGGGAAGTAGAACTGCGCTGCTGCGCCTTCCCCGTCCTGCGCCCCAGGGCCGCCGAGCACACCGGCGAGGAGCCAGAGCCGCGCAAGGCCGCCGTCGGAGGCATCGTGGGCATCGCCGAGGTCGGCTGGGCCGCCATCGATCCGCGCGTCGAAACTGCCATCCGTCGTGCCGGCGTCCATGGCCCCTGCATCGCCAACCCTTGCCATGTCCGGGCGGCTATCGGCCCCGCCGTCCGTACCGACGTTGGGCCTGTCTTCGACGCTTGCGTCCGGACCACGGCCCACGCCGCCGTCGGGCGCGTTGGCAACATCTGCTGCGGGTGCATCGTTGGAGCCGCCGCCGTCTGTTCCGGCAGGCGGGCCATCGCTTTGTCCTATGCTGCTCAGAAGCGGGGTACGGGCCCCGCAGCCCACTGACATCAGGACTGCAGCGGCCAAGAAAAGACGCGCAAGCAAGCCATCAAGACTGTGTACCCGGTGGCCGTCGGTTTCCATGCAACCTTTTCTCACTTTCGGCGAAGGCCCGAGTATGCCGTATTCACGAATTTTGGTCCTTGAGTTCTGCCTTGCCCAAGCCGCGCCCAATCTGGGGGAACCCGCCAAACGTCGGCGCGAAATTTCTCCGAGGTCTCAGGCCTTGGGTTACGCTGCTGCACCGAACTGAAGGAGTTCGAATCATGTCCACAGTTGTCCGGCCCCTCTTTGAATCAACGCCTGGCCACCGTACCGCCTGCATCCGCTTCGCACTGGCGGTCGCTGCCCTGGCTCTTAGCTGCGCGGTCAGCCCTCCCGCAGATCGCGGCGCGCCGGCGGCGGTGCCCGCGGCGTCCGCTGCCGCCAAGGAGTTGCCCGTGTGTGGCTCTCCGACGGATCGTCAGGTGGAAGCCTGGCTTTCGGCCATGACTCTCGACGAAAAAATCGCGCTGGTTGCCGGCACTGGGTTCGAGACGGCCGGCGTTCCTCGACTGCACATTCCGGCCTTGCGCATGACCGATGGTCCCGTCGGGGTGCGCGCGGGCCAGGCCACCGCGTTTCCCGCGGGCACGCTCTTAGCCGCGACCTTCGATCCCGCGCTGGTCGAGCGCGTGGGCGCAGCCATCGCGCGCGAGACCAAGGGGCACGGCAAGAACGTGATTCTCGGCCCGGCGGTGAACATCGCGCGCACGGCGCTGTGTGGCCGCAACTTCGAGTACTACGGCGAAGACCCGGAACTCGCCGCGCGCACGGCCGTGGCCTACATCAAGGGAGTGCAGAGCCAGGGCGTGGTGGCTACAGTCAAGCACTTCGCCGCCAACAACCAGGAGACCGAACGCATGTCGGTCAGCGCCGAGGTCGATGCGCGGGCGCTGCACGAGATCTACTTGCCCGCGTTCGAGGCCGCCGTGAAGCAAGCCGGGGTGTGGGCCGTGATGTGCGCGTACAACCGCGTGAACGGCGTCTACGCCTGCGAGAACCCGGGCTTGCTCGAGCAAACGCTCAAGCGCGACTGGGGATTCCGTGGCTTGCTCATGTCCGACTGGGGCGCGACCCACAGTGCGGCGCCGGCCATGCGCGCGGGACTGGACCTTGAAATGCCAAAGGCCGTGCACTACACGCCAGCCGCGATTCGCCGCGCCCTCGACAAGAATGAGATCGAGCCCGCCCTTCTCGACGAGATGGTTCGGCGGCAGCTGCGCGCAATCGCTGCATTGAAATTGGACGAGGACCCGAGCGAGCATCCCGAGGCCACCGACACCCTCGAGCACCGCGCCCTCAATCGCGAGGCCGCGCGTTCTGGCTTCGTGCTGCTCAAGAACGACAACAACACCTTGCCGCTCGACCGCAGCAAGTTGCGGCGGATCGCGGTGGTCGGTCCGCGGGGCGGGCTGGTGGATGGCGGCGGCGGCAGCGCCCATGTCACGGCCACACGCAAGGTTTCGCTGGTCGATGCGCTCCGCGAAGCCCTGGGCAACAAGGTGCGGGTCGACTTCGCGCCCGGCGAGATGACGCCGGACGGACTGGAGCCGATCCCCGCGTCCGTGCTGACACCGCCGGCCGGGCACACCGGGCAGGGGCTGCTGGGCGAATATTTCGTCGGGAAGGAGCGCGCGGGAGTACCCAAGCTCGTTCGTGTGGATCCCACTGTGGATTTCCACTGGGAGCTCGGATCTCCGGCCCCAGGCCTGCCCGAGGATGAATTTTCCGTGCGCTGGACCGGCAAGCTCACGCCGCCCAGGTCCGGCCTGTACGCGCTCGGGCTGCTCTCCGACGATGGCTCGCGCCTCTACCTCAACGGCAAGCTGGTCGTCGACGACTGGGGCGACCACCCCCCGACGCTCAAGACGGCACAGATGGAACTGGTCGGGGGCAAGGCCTACGACCTGCGTCTGGAATACTTCGAGGGCATCGTCGGCGCGTCGGTCGAGCTGCTGTGGCAGAGGGCGGACAAGGATCCGTTCCGCCGCGTGGCCGAGGTCGCGCGCGGAGCGGACATCGTGATTGCGGCTGTCGGCGACGGCATGGGAGACGAGACCGAGGGCGCCGACCGCGCATCGCTGTCGCTGCCCGGCCGGCAGGACGAGATCGTACGCGCGGCTGCTGCCGTGAATCCCAAGATCGTGGTCATCCCGACCTCAGGCGCTGCCATCGCCATGCCCTGGCTCGACCAGGTCCGTGCCGTGCTGCACGGCTGGTTTCCAGGTCAGGAGGCTGGCGCGGCTTTTGCGGACGTGCTTTTTGGCGATGTCAGCCCGTCAGGCAAGCTGCCCGTGACTTTCCCCAAGCGCCTGGAAGACGAGCCCGCATTCGGCAATTTTCCAGGCACGGGCGGCAAAGTCGCCTACCAGGAGGGCGTCCTGGTCGGCTACCGCTGGTACGACACGCGCAAGATCGAGCCGCTCTTCCCGTTTGGCTACGGACTTTCCTACACAACCTTCGTCTACCGTGACCTGGCGATTTCCGACTGGGATTCCGCGCGTGGAGTCAGCCTTCGCCTCAAGGTGAAAAACACCGGCGCGCGACGAGGCGCAGAAGTCGTGCAGGTCTACCTTCACGCCGCGTCCGCCGCGGTTTTCCGGCCCGAGCAGGAACTGCGCGCCTTCGCCAAAGTCGACCTGGCGGCGGGCGAAGAACGCGAGGTCAGCCTGAAGCTGCCGGTGCGCGCTTTCGCCACCTTCGATCCCAAACTCCCCGAGCGCGACGCCTGGCGTACCGATCCCGGCGCCTTCGAGATCCGCGCCGCCAGCTCCTCCCGCGACATCCGACTGCGCGCCACCGTGACCGTGCCGGCGAAGTGAAGGCAGCCTCGAGAGGGCGGACACCCATAGGCGTTAAGCGGATCAACGGCGGAATGAAATGGCCATTCGTGATTCGAGGACGCAAGCCTTCGATGGGTCACCCCTCTCCCTTTCGGGAGAGGGGCCTGGGGGTGAGGGCGAAACTTCCCGTGAGCCGGACGCCGAAGTTACCAATGTGCTGTGATTGCACCCGCGGCACGATTCGACGTGAAAATGCACTACCCTCACCCCAGCCCTCTCCCTTTCGGGAGAGGGTGGTCTACCTCCGCTCTTCCTTTCCGACGCAGTTCCGCCGCTTAACGCCTATGGGGCGCACTCCTTCCGGCTCGCCCGTCGAGCACGGAAGGAGAAACCCCACGCGACTGCTGCTCTGGATCCTCCCCGCTCCCTCGGGCCGCTCGCAGCGGCGCAGTTTCACTTGGTCCGGCAAACCGTTCGGCGCACTAGTGAAGCTCCCACTCGGCGTCCGTGCTCTTCTTGCTGTCCTGGCGTCGGCTCTCTTTGGCTGGGGGTGATGGCTTTGCCGCCGGGGCCGCCCGAGCGGCAGCCGGCGCTGCGGACGACGGCGTCGTGGTCGGCGCCGCGACAGCC
>Ga0182017_10004322_pt1 | contig 10583 bp, 11 predicted proteins | sample 712E3DmetaG_FD_120492 | JGI IMG/M metagenome (GOLD analysis project Ga0182017, IMG submission 120492) | Permafrost microbial communities from Stordalen Mire, Sweden - 712E3D metaG | ecosystem: Environmental > Terrestrial > Soil > Wetlands > Permafrost | place: Sweden: Stordalen | collected... | reverse complement strand
TTGGCGGCTGGTTCTGATGCGGGGTTTGACCATTCCACCCGAGTTGCGACCCGTCCGCCGATTTCGTGGTCCACGAGGCAGCGCACATCTTCCACAACTGCAAGCGCCGCACGATAGGGGTGGCGGAAACAAGAAAGCGTGAATGGCTGCTGGATATCCGGTACCAGAAGCGCGAGACTTTTGCCTACGCCTGCGAGGCGTACGCACGCATCCTGGAACGCGCACCCAAGCTACAAGATCGTCTGGGGCTGGCCATCGAATACGCGAGCAAGGTCCGCGTGTCAGGTGAACGTGTGGACCCGGTCGAGGTGAACAGCATCTTGGCTGATGCGTGCGCGGCCAGAAACGGCTGGAAGATCATCCCGGGCAGGTGTGCCCCGGAGAAGAGCATGACCATTCCCACGCCGCCTCAGATCCAATGATGGACAGCCATCCAGTTAGCTATTGTCCTGCACATTGCTGACGGCACCACTAACCTGGGTCACGCTCTTGCGGGTGCTTGATCAGGGTCAGATTGTCCCATGGGTATACTGGCATGTCGTAGTACAGTATACCGCGCTACCTGCCGGACAGTTGCAGACTTGGGTGCCGTCGAAGTCCCAAGAGCCTAAAGGACAGCCAGCATCCCCTAAGTTCCCTTGACTGCCAGCATCCGTTGGGTTCCCGTTGGCATCGAGGCACATGCCATTCAACTTGCCCAAGTCACATTTCTCGCCCTCATTCGTTTCGACGATGCCGTCACCACAGTAGTAGGAGCGAGGAATCGCGCATCCGAACGTACATCCGCTGGGACCGAGGTCGGAGCCATTCAGCTTGCCGAGGTCGCATTGTTCTGGGCCGTTGACTATGCCATCCCCGCAGAAAGTCCCCCACGTGCATCTTGTCGTACAACCGCCATACGTGTTGTCGCTATTCGGGCCCGGGCAGTCCGCAGGAACTGGAATCGTTCCATCACCGCAGTCACACTCTTCTCCCGTTTCGGCAATGCCATCACCACATTGACCACCCTGGTCACTGCCCCCGTCGCAGCTCACACTTCCGTCGAGCCGGTTACCACAAATCCGGGTGCAGGGCTTCCCTGGTACGCGACACTGCCACCCTGGCTCAATCGTCTGGCAGTCACCCGAGCAGCCGTCACCGCTGACCGTGTTCCCGTCGTCACATGCCTCGTTGGAGGTCAAAACTCCGTTCCCGCATCGGGGCAGGCCTATGCATGTCTGCCCTGGAATTGGTGGACACTCGATCTGACAGGTTGCACTGCACCCGTCACCGTCCTTGGTGTTGCTGTCATCACACTGCTCACCTGGGTCCAGTACGCCATTTCCACAGTAGCGTACCGGTCCAGCATCTATGCCACTATCCGAGGCACCCGCATCCACAGGCCGCATGCACACGGTGGTTGCGTCGAAACATTCCTGTTGAAAGGAATAGCAGTCCCGGCCTGCGGGGCACGGGCCGTCTATCTCCTGGTCGCCTAGGTAGCACATGCGAATCGATGCACATATGGGATAGAAACCGGCCTGGCCACCGGTTCCCGAGCTGCCAGCAGTGCCACTACCTCCGTTTGAACCGCCGGAACCAACGCTTCGACCAGTGCCGCCCATGCTGGCACCTCCAGTTTCAACTGGACCAATCATGCCACCAGAACCTCCAGTGGTTCCGTTGCTGATGGTACTGCCTGCCTGACCTCCGCTTGCTGCTGCCCCATCACCAGCTCTGCCTTTCAGACCAGAGTTGCTACAGGCCAGTCCAACCAAGCCGGACACAAAAAGAGCTGCCGCTCTGGGCATCTTCATGAAGCTCTCCATGCGCTGTCTGACATCCTGTTCCTTCATGACCCGGAGAACATGGTACCGCTTTTCGGATGCACAGGATGCATCAAGAAGCTGCCTGGTGGATTCCGAGCATCCGGGAGGCGATAGACGCATCACGCTGGTGCGATCTGGGACGCGATGTCAAAGCCTGATTCCGTCCACAGTCCTCTCCACAGTCTTATGAAACAGCTCGCCGCCGGCCCCACCAGCCTGGGTCGCGCATACCGGGGGTGGGGCATGTTCAGGACGTTGGTGGCTCCTGCCAAGTTCGCACGTTGACTGGTTCAGTTCCCCGCCGTTCCCTATAGGGATAGTTTGGACGTGTAGGGGAATGTAGCAAGAACTGTTATCAGCCATTTGCGGCAGCTTCGATTCGGCGAAGGCAAAATGGCGCTTGTTCCGCTCACTGGAGCGTAGATGTACTACATCAATATCACCTTGTGGGACGGCGGGGTCGGGCATCCGCGGTCAGGCCGTCCCAGGGACGCGCGCTCAACGTGAACGAAGCGCGCGAGTGCAACCTTGACCCTAGCGCCCTTTCCTGGTAGCGGGCTGTCATGTCGAAGAGCCTCGCTACGTGTCTTCTGGTCTTCACGGTCATCATCACCGCCGCTTGCGGAAGCAACGGGGAGTCGGGATTGAAGTGCAAGTCGGGGGACTTGTACCTTGATGGTAAGCAGTTCACGAGCTGTAGCCAGTGTCAGAGCGATGACTGTGGATTCGAAGACCATTCGAGCGAGACCTGCACGTACCCCAACGGAGTCCAAGAGTGCACGGTATCGAACGGCACGGTCACCGCGCGATGTGCTGGTCAGACCGCGACCGTTGTGATCTCCAACGGCGTGCACTCTTGCGGGGCTTCCACCTCGGACGGCGGGTCGGGCGGCGGCGGAACCACTACATCCTCGGGCGGTGCGGCGGGATCGACTATGAACGGGAACAATGGTACCGGGGGTGGTTCGGGAGGGACGGCGTGCGTTTCGCCCCAAGTTGTTCCCGACCTCGGCGATGTGAGCTTTCACATCGTGGCTCCGCTATCTGAGCAACTGCTGCAGGCCAATAGCGCCCCTGGGTCCGTGGAAGCCACTATCTGGTATGTTAGCGGTGATGGCTCGACCGCGGTGGGCGTTTCGACCTACTCGCCAGGATGCGTATCGGGTTCTGCAGTCGGCCAAGCGTTTCGGTGGACCGCGGTTGGGGGCACCCGTTCGCTCGGAACGCTTCCCGGCATGGTCAAAAGTCAACCTGGGGGTGTGAGTCGCGACGGGCGGGTCGTGGTTGGTACGGCGACTGACGCCTCTGGAATGACCCAAGCTTTCCGCTGGACACAGGAAACTGGAATAATGGCCATTGCCGATAACAACAGTGACGTGAGCGACGTAAGTGCCGACGGGTTGGTGATCGTAGGAGATGTTGGCAAGTCAGCATTTCGCTGGACTGAGGCAACAGGCGCCGTTGTGCTCCCGCTGTTGCCGGGAAGCCGAGAGTGTATGGCCGACCACGTGAGCGCCGACGGTACGGTCATTCTGGGGCGCTGCCAAGACCCGACCACGGGACTGACCACCATCATCCCTCGCTGGGACGCGACGGGCGTCTCACGCCTGCAAGTTTCCGGGTTTCCGTCAGTGCTGAGCGTCGACGCAAATGTCGTCGCTGGAGATGAAACGGATGCCAACTACAACTCCCAGGCCTTCCGTTGGGATCGCCAAGCCGGAGCCACACTTTTGGGATTTCCTCCTGGGGACAAGCAATCCAGGGTGAACGATATGAGCTCCGACGGTTCCGTTGTCATAGGGCGTGCTGATGCTGAGGCATTTCGCTGGACGACTACGGCCGGGATGGTGGGGCTCGGCCACCTGGGGCCAACAGACGGCTTCAGCGAGGCCAAATGCATCACCGAAGATGGGACGACAATCGCCGGAAGCAGCGGTTCTTCTGGGGTGCTTTGGAACGCGGTGTCGGGGTGGAGTCGAGTGTCCGACGCTGCCGTCGCCGCCGGCTCAGACTTGAAGGGGTGGCTACCAAGTGACGCCTGTGTTTCAAAGAACGGTACAAGTGTTTATGGCAACGCGGCTGACCCGCAAGGAAACCAATTACCGTACGTTTGGTTTGTTCTATGAGCGCACGTGGGCATGGCGTGCGGCAGGCGTTGTAGTCGTAGGTGGCGGAGTCGATGCGGCCATCGTTGTACCCCCATTCGGGGACCAGCCCGTTCATCGCCGTCTGGTACTGGGCCAGCAGCGTGTACGAGTCCCCGGCCAGCTGGGTCCAAAAGGCGGCGTTGGCGGTGTCAACCGTGGCGAAGACGCGGTAGTGGCCAGGGGAGAAATACGACGGATTGACCTTCCCCTTGTTGCCGGGGTCGCTGCAGCCACCCCACGCGTCGCCGGGCCGCAGGACGACCATGCCGTCGGAACACGAGTCGGTCTCGAACTGTTTGATCTTGCCGATCAGCTACTGAGCCTTGGTGAGGTAGCCACACCACGCCACTGCACCACCTCGTCGCGGAATTCTTCGATTTTTTTCTCCATGTCGACCTCCTTGCCCAGGAAGGTCACACAACTCGCCGTCTACGTCAGGATGGGGCCGGGCGAGGCCTTACACCAGAACTCTTTCCGGCCGCGCTTAAATCGAATACGCTCAGGTACATGCCTGACTTCGTTCTGCCGATCATGGGCGGCTCGGTCTTTGTCTGCCTGGCCGCTGTAGCTATCCTGTTGACTAGAACCCCTAAGTGGAAAAGCAAGAACGACTGGATCAGGTGCTGTGCGGTCAGGAGAATGAGCAACGAGGCACGGCTCAAGTGGGTTCTTTCCAATGATCCTGACTACGGCGTCCGTGATGCGGCAATTCATAGGTTACTGGAATTACTAGGCCAGTCTGCCTGGCCTCGGCCATCGCTAAAGTCCGTCATTGATGTGGACATTCTAAAAGGGGCCGCAGGCGTGCGTGAATTCGAAGTTGAAGCAGTTAGGCGAATTGCTCAACTTGGCCGTGATGACATTCTCTTGGAGATCATCACCCGGTTTGGGGATGGACTTGCAGCTGCTCTTGCGGCAGAGGCAATACAAGATCCGAGAATCCAGGAATCGGAATCAGTACAGAAGGAACTGCGGAAGGCACGAAAGCGAAGGAAGGAATGGGATGCGGAACGGAAGGCCAAAGAGCAGAGGGCCGAACGGCAATCTAGAATTGAGGAAGGATGGCGGATGCGCGACAGAGAGGTGAAAGAAATTGGGCAAGCCACGAAGGACCTCTCTGCATTGTCTCGCGACCAACTTTGGAGCCTCTATGATAGCGCATCATCTGTTCCGGGTTCAGACATCTCTCCCATCGATCGCGAAGCTGCGCGCACCGTTCTCGTCGCCATCTGTGAACGGCATTATCCTGATTCTCGTGTAGAAGTGGCGATTCGCTCCTGGAAGGCAGAAGCTTGGGGGATGAGTCTGCTGCCCGTATTCAGGGTTCTCTACAAGAATGGCGTGCAACTATTTCCAGAAATGGTCTCGAACCTGATGGCGACGGAACACAGTCGTTTGGTCAAATGGCGCCATGTTCTTGACACTCATACAACACAAGAGATTGATGATAGTCCGTGGGGGGGGTGGAATGGCTACTACAAATGCAGGGACGAGTATCGGCAGGATTGTCTCATATTCGGAAATCTCGCGCCGGCGATCGAATGACAGAATCCAGCCCCGCGATGACGGCCCGCGGCGCGGACAGCGCAAGCACGCAGGCCGGCCCCCGCGCCGGACCTACGACGCCTTGGCGTCGGGTGCGGCCGGGGTCTCTGCCTCGGCGTCGGGCTCGGCGGTCCAGCCACAGCCGTCGGCCAGGCAGCGCAAGCGCACGCCCGCGCGCGACACTTTCTGCACCACAAAGGCCGCGTCACACTGCGGGCAGCGCTTGGCCAGTGGGCGATCCCACGTCACGAAGTCGCACTTGGTCTTGGAGTAGTTGGAACAGCCGAAGAAGATCTTGCCCCGGCGGGAGCGCTTCTCGGTCAGGTATCCGCCGCAGCCGGGGCGCGGACAGGCCACGCCCAGGGAAATCGGGCTGGTGGTCTTGCACTCCGGGTAGCGCGAACACGCCAGAAATTCGCCGAAACGCCCGCGCCGGATCACCATAGGTGAGCCACAAGTCGGGCAAACTTGGTCGGAGGGTCGCGTGGTGGGCAGAACGGTCAGGCTGCCGTCGGCGTTGCGAGTGTACTCTTTGGTGTTGCGACAATCGGGGTAGCCGGAACAGGCCAGAAAGTAGCCGTTGCGGCCCCACTTGATGACCATGGGCTTGCCGCATTTCTCGCAAACTTCTTCGGTCGGCTCTTCTTCGCGCTTGAGGTCGCGCATCTCCACCTTGGCGCGCGCCAGGTCTTTCTCGAATGGTCCATAGAAGTCGCGCAGCAACTTGACCCAGTCCACTGCTCCTTCCTCAACCTGGTCGAGTTGCTCCTCCATCAGCGCGGTGAAGTCGGTGCTGACAATCTCGGGGAAACTCTTGACGAGAAGGCCGTTCACCACCACGCCCAGCTCAGTCGGACCAAGCCGGCCTTCCTTCTTCTCCACGTAGCCGCGATCTTGAATGGTGGACAAGATGGTGGCGTAGGTCGAGGGCCGGCCCACACCCTTCTCTTCCAGCTCGCGCACCAGGGTCGCCTCGGAATAGCGCGGCGGCGGCTGGGTGAAGTGCTGCTCGGGCTGGCAGCCGAGCAGGCGCAGGGTCTCATCCTGGTGGACCTCAGGCAAGCTGTCCGCGGCCTCGTCGTCGGGGCTGGCTTCGTCTTGCGCCTCGGCGTAGATCGCCAAGTAACCGGCAAAACGCATGACCTGGCCGTTGGCGCGCAGGCCGACCCGGCCAGCGTCGATCTCGATGACAGTCTGGTCAAATACCGCGGGCGCCATCTGGCAGGGTGAACCTGGACACGCGTGAGTCCAACCCGGCACGCCTCGACCCTGCCCTTCGCCCCGATCGCATCGCGGCAGCATCCCCCGGCGCCAAGCCGCCCAAGCACCGGGTCGAACTGTGGCACACCCTGGCCGCGATTATGATCGGATTGCTGTTGTGTGAGTCGGTGTTGACCCTGCGCCGACGAAGGATCTAGAGAGAACGCCAGCGTCCACCCCGGGCCGGCAGTTGATGAACCGGGGTCTCAACCTTGACGTCGAGACTTGCCCCCGATGCGGGGGCAAGATGAAGCTCATCGCTCTCGTCCAGGACGCCGAGAACATCGCCCGCTACCTGCGCCATCTGGGCCTGCCCACCGAGCGGCCACCCATCGCTCCCCTTTCAGGGGCTAGGGCCTGCCCGCCCTGCCCCTGCCCCACGCGGCTTCGCCGCGCCCGTCGCCGCCGCTACGGACCGCTGCCCGACGCGGCCGAGGCGTAGGCGGAGTTCATGACCGCCGCTCCGATGATCCGCTCCCAGCCGCAACGCTCGCCAAGGCGCCGCCAAGGCGCCGAGGCATCCGTCTGCCCTGAGGCCCGAAATCGGTCCCCCTGGCCTCGGGTTCGCACGTGGATCCAGCTGCCTTCGCCCTTTTGGCCGGACTTCCAGGCCGCAGACCCTCAGCCTGCCATCGCCCCTGACACGCCCAGAAGGCGTTTATATGAGCTACGGGCCTTTGACGCGAAACAAACCTGTTCAAAAAGGCTTAGACACCATTTGACCACCGCGAGAGGGGATGGGGTAAACTGCGCCCCGTGCTCGTCGGCCACCCACACCGCCGCTTCGCAAGGACCCGAATCACCCGGATTGGCTGGCCCACCAGGCTTCCTGGTCGGGTTTCTTCGTCGGGTTTCTTCGTGGCAGTCTGCAAAGACGACGGACTTTGACGACACCTAGCTCGCCGGCCGAGGCCCTTGTCGGCAGAGTCTTCGAAGAACTCTACCGCATTACCCGGCTGATCGGCGAAGGCGGCATGGGGGCGGTCTACGAGGCGCTGCACCTTCGACTGAACAAGCGAGTGGCCATCAAGGTCATGGCACCGCAGCTTGCCACCGATCCGGAGTCGCTGGCGCGCTTTCGCCGAGAGGCCCAGGTCACCAGCGATATCGGGCACCCGCACATCGTCCAGGTGTTCGACTTCGGTACGATGCCAGGGGGGGGCGCCTTCCTGGCGATGGAGTTTCTGGAAGGCGAAGATCTCGACCAACGCATCCGCCGACGCGGTCCGATGTCGCTCACGGCGACGCTGCACATCGTGAAACAGGTCACATCCGCGTTGGCCGCGACCCACGCCAAACGGATCGTCCATCGCGATCTCAAGCCGGCCAATATTTTTCTGATGCAGGTCGCTGGGGAGATCGATTTCGTCAAGGTGCTCGACTTCGGCATCAGCAAGGTCCACTCCTCCACATCGAATCTCACCAAGTCAACGGCGGTGATGGGAACCCCAAGCTACATGTCGCCCGAGCAGGCGACTGGCCGAACCGCCGAGATTGACGAAAGCACCGATCAATGGGCACTGGCATGCATCGTCAGGGAGATGCTGTCCGGCCAGCGGGCCTTCGAGGGCGACCACATAGCCGCGATTGTCTTTCGGGCCGTACACGAGGCCCCCGCACCTTTTCCACCGAATATGGCGAAGCTCCCGCCCCAGGTCGAGCAGGTTCTTGGGCGGGCCCTGTGTAAGCAAAAACAGGGTCGATTTCGTAACGTCACCGAGTTCTCGCTCGCCTTGGAAAGCGCCGCGAACGGGAGAGCCTGGGTACCGAACGCGAGCGACTTACCGGCTCGCGCGTCGGACGATGGGGCGCTGGTGGCGACAGTTGAGTCCTGGGTGCCAGGCGATGCAATACCCGTGTCGACCACGCTCAGCCACACGGCCGGTGACCTGTCGGGCGAACCCGCACCGCGGGGCAAGAGACGCAAAACAGTGGTCGTGGGTGGCGTCGTGGCCGTTGTCGCGCTGGTCCTGTTGGGTGGACTGTTGTCCTTTCGTGCCTGGAGGATCGCGGAACGCGTACTAACGGATCGGGGGCTGGGCATCCCGAGCCCCGTGGCCGAGAAGCCAGATGCCGCTCCCTCGCCAACGCCTTTGCGCCAGCCTATCGCCGACGCAGGGATTGCCCAGGGTGGCCAGGACGCATCGGAGAACCGGCCACGCCCCGCCAAGGAGCGCAAGAAGCGCGGCAGTTTCAACCAAACCCCCGAGGACAGATGGCGCGTCGACTAGCAACGAGCATTGTGTGTTTGACCCTTCTCTTGGCCAGTTCTGGGCTTCCGCAACTTCAGAGGAGCGTGCATGCCGCAGACATGGATCAGGCCAGCGAGGCCAAGGCTAAGAAGGCCCTGCGCCTGTACAAGCAGGGGCACTACGAAGAGGCCGCGATCCTGTTTGCCGAGTTGAGCGTTGACCACGCAGACATGCTGATCTTCGGTCGCAACCTGGGCGCTTGCTACTACTATCTGCGCAAGCCAGATCCGGCCCTTTCCAACCTTAGATTCTACCTGGGCCACAAGCAGGACATCGCGCCCGACGACAAGGCTGTGGTCACCCGCTGGATCGACGAGATGGAACAGCAGCGACGCGCGTCCGTGGCCGCCCCAACCGCGCCAGCGGCCATCCTACCAGACGCGGGTGGGCCGCCTGTGGCACCGCCGGAATCTCAGGACAAGGTTCCCGCGACCGCGGCGCCCACCCTGGCCACGCCGGTGTTGGCGAGCGGTGCTGTTCTCGATCATCCGGTCGTCATTGAGATGACGCCACCGACGCCGCCCGTTTCCGCGGAGGCGACCAGCCGCCCATTTTACGCCCGCTGGTGGTTTTGGACCGCGATCGGCGTCGTGGCCGCTGGATCGGTCTCGATCCTGCTGTTGGCAAACCAGGGCGGGTCTCGAAGCGTTTGCCCAGGAGGCGTGCAGGCATGCGACAGCATCAAGCCCTAATCGTTGCATTGGCCTTCACGGCAGGCGCCTGCCAGAAACAAGATCGCACCTCGCTGGTGGTGACCGTCAACAGCGACTTTTCATCTCCATCGGAAATGAGCGAGGTTCGCATCGTGACGCTGGGCCAGAGCGGAGGTCAGGCCAGCCGCGCCTTCCAGCTGGCCTCGACCGGCGAGCCGGGAACCTTCAAGTTGCCCCTGGTCTACGCCTTGGTTCCGAGCGGGGCCAACGATCTCTCGATCACGGTGACCGCCTATGGCTCTTCCCGAACCAGCGCCAACATGGTTGCTCAAACCGCGCGCCTGTCGTTCGTACCCGGTGAAAGTCGCCGTCTGGACCTGTATCTCGCCAAGAACTGCCGGGGCGTCTCTTGCGACGATCCTGCGTACACCTGTGACCGCGGCGCATGCAGTCGGCCAATCGCGGTCGATGCCAACAAACTTCCTTTTTACGACCCGAAAGCAGACGCTGGTGTCCCGCCGCTCGTGAACGATGGCCCTCCGTCGGACGCGCTGTCCACACCGGACGCGCTGTCCACGCCGGACGCGGGCAACCGAGTGGCCCCGGACAGTGCACTCCGTGACGGGCAGAGTGTGGCATCAGGTGATGCAAGTTCCGACGGAATCCCAAGAGATGGGATCCCTGACAGCCCCCAAGCAAACAACGGTGCTGATACGGGTGCGGGTGGTGGTTCTGGTCTGGATGGATCGTGGGGCGGCGCCGGAGGCAGCAGCGGCGTTGGTTCTGGCGGCGCGGGTGGCGTGATCAGCTCAGGCGGTGCGACCAGCTCGGGCGGTGGAGCGGGTGCTGGCGGCACGACCGGCATGGGCGGCACGACCGGCATGGGCGGCACGACCGGCATGGGCGGCACGACCGGCA
>Ga0182017_10004321_pt1 | contig 10583 bp, 3 predicted proteins | sample 712E3DmetaG_FD_120492 | JGI IMG/M metagenome (GOLD analysis project Ga0182017, IMG submission 120492) | Permafrost microbial communities from Stordalen Mire, Sweden - 712E3D metaG | ecosystem: Environmental > Terrestrial > Soil > Wetlands > Permafrost | place: Sweden: Stordalen | collected... | reverse complement strand
TACTGCGACATCGTAGGAAGCTCCCCGGATAAGACGTCGCTGTACAGCCATGGAGCGGACGCGGTGAATAAGAACAAGAGAAAGCAGCAAAGGGCAGCCCGCAAAAAGAATCGGCGCTAGTCTGAGCCCCCCGCCCGCCCGCCAATTCCCCTTCCTGCCCGCTATTTAGGCTCATGGCGCGAATCTCCGGGCAAGGCACGTGCGTACGGAACGCGGCCTCGATGCTTGAAGCCCCGTCACCCTGGACCGGAACCGGCCGCGCAGCGGCCATATTGCCTCGCCCGCGCAGCAAGGCCGCCGACCGGCGGTCGGCGGGAGAGGGTCCGCGGGCACGGAATGCGGCCCCCATGCTTGAAGCCTCGCCTCCCTGGACCGGCCCCGGCCGCGGTAGCGGCCATATAGCCTCGCCCGCGCAGCGGCGAGGGCGCGGCGAAGCCGCGGGGGCAGGGGCAGGGCGTGAAGGACCCGAAGTGCCCGCAGGGCTGAGAGGCCGCCGACCGGCGGTCGGCGGGAGAGGGTCGGTCCGCGCGCACGGAACGCCGTCCTCCATTCCTGAAGCCTCGTCACCCTTGCCCGACCCCTGGCCGCGGCAGCGGCCATATCGCCTCGCCCGCGGAGCGGGAGAGGCCGCCGACCGCAGGTCGGCGGGAGAGGGTCCGTTCGCCGATCCCGCGCTCGACCACATAGCCATTCGCGCAAAAAAAAACCGACTCGCCACCATTTCGGGAACAAAAATGATTTGACACCGAGCCTCCGAGTATGGCAACCTCTTGCCGTCCCGCGGTAAAGCTGCCTGGGGCGGTAGCCCACAAGGGATTGCAATCTTAAAGCGAAGACACAGAGGAGAACGTGATGCTAAAGACATGGTCGCAGCGGAAGACTTCAAGCAGAGTCGCATTTCAACTAGTCGCCGTACTTGGGTTGGCGGCGGTGGGATGCGGCGGATCGTCGACGAAGAAGGTCGACGGTAGTGCCGGAGACGCCCAGGGTAGCAATTACCTTGATGGTGGCCACCTGGACGGCGGGCATGCAGACGGAATCGGCACCCCGACCGACGGGGGCGGCGTCGCTGACGTGCTGCCCGCAGATGTTGCTCCTCCTTCCGATACCAAGCTTCCAACGGACGGAATTATTCCGCCGGCCGATGTTCCGCCGACCGATGTTCCGCCGACCGATGTACCGCCTCTCAAGACCGATACGGCGACCGATGTTCCGCCTAGCCCGACCGATGTGCCGGTCAAGACAGATACGCCGGCTGACCTGCCGTCCAATCCGGGCGACGGTGGCACTCCCGATACTTCCGGCGCCGCTGGTGGCGGCGGCGGTGGCGCAGGCGGCGCAGCAGGCGCAGGCGGTGGTGCAGGCGGCGCAGCAGGCGCGGCAGGCGCAGGCGGCGCGGCAGGCGCAGCAGGCGCGGCTGGCGCAGCAGGTGCGGCTGGCGCAGCAGGTGCGGCTGGCGCAGCAGGCGCGGCCGGCGCAGCAGGCGCGGCCGGCGCAGCGGCAGGCGCAGCGGCTGGTGCAGCGGCTGGTGCAGCGGCTGGCGCAGCGGCTGGCGCAGCGGCTGGCGCAGCGGCTGGCAACGGCCCGGGAACTGCGGCCTTGCAGATCACTGCTCCAGCAGGCTTCCCCACTCTGGAGTTCGGCACGGGTAATTGCGGCTCCGCGCCGACAACAGCGACCTACACGTTGGCGCTGAAGAATAATGGCGGCGCCGCGGCCGTCATCACGGGTCTGTCCTTCAGCAACACAGCAGTTGGCTACAGCACATCCCTACAGGTCGGCGACCAGATCGATGCTGGCGGTGGGACCAAGATAGTGACGATCACCGCTCCGCCGCTTCCGGCGAACCTGACTGTGCCGTTTAACTACAATAATTATGAGAGCACGCTGACGTTCACGACCAACGAGCCAACCAACCACACCCATGCGATCGTCCTCAGGGAGCACGCTCAAGGCGCCATACTGACCTGGGATCTCCATCCCGACAGTATCGGTACCGCCTCCCCAGGGGAGTGCACATCCAGCGTCTTCCTGGTTACAAACGGCGGCAACAGGGATGCCAATATCACAATCAGCTCCACCGATCCGCGATACACAGTAACCCTAGCCCCAGCCGCATCCCCGGGACTAGTGGCAGCCAATGGAACCCTGTCAGGCACGGTGACGTTCTGTGCCCCGCCGGCTGGCTTGGTCGATGCCGGAGTCCCCGATGATGCCGAAGCCCCTGATGCCGACGAAGGCGCCGATGCCGCAGCCCCCGCCGATGCCGCAGCCCCCGCCGATGCGGCCGGAGTCTCCCCCGGCACGTCCTACTCGACCATCCAGGTGCATGTAGTAGGTACGCCCGCTCTATGCGACCCCCTGCCGGATCCCGTGATCGTGAGTGCAGATACAATAGTCGGCGCCCCGGTAGTGAGTCCGTCGGGAGGCACCATCTACTTCAGCGGGCCATGCGGAGATCCTGGCAGCAGCGTACACAAGGACATTACCATCACAAACAACGGGAACGCCCCCCTGACCGTTCTTGCGACGCTAGCCGGTGGCGGGTTCACGGGCGGGTTCACGGTGGAAGTAGACGCCAGCAGCATCATCACCTTCGGCGGCGTCCCCATTCCTGTTACCGTGGTTGGGCATAGCAGCAAGACAGTGCGGCTCATATACACTCGCCACATGCCTCCCTACCACCCAGGGTTCGGCCTCCCCAACGTCCTATACACACCAGACGCTCTACCGGACTTCTCTACCCTAACCCTCAGCATTTCTTCCACTACTGTGACGTTCGTGCCAAACACTTTCAGGCTGCAACCCGTGCCGTTGGGCGACTGGATAACGTTCACCGCGAATGATTACACTTGGCCGCCGCAGTCGCAGCAGACATTGACGTTCCACGATCCATTGGTGACAGATTGGCAGCCACTCGACCCGACCCTTGCCCAGCAGACCTTCACTATCACCAATCACGGCTTCGCCGATCATGATGCTGTTGGTTCTCCAAGCCCGCAGGCTACTCTCACCCTCACCATCAACGATCCCAACCGGGCCTTCGGGTTCGTCACGGATAATGGGACGTCTCCTCCTACGACTGCGTTTACTATTACAACCTCGGTACCGCCCGCCGGCGGAACAAGCCCAGTCACCGTCGAGTACCTGCGTCCCTACTCCACCGGGGCAACAGGCAACTTCAGTGATTCGGCTAGCATCACGTGGAGTATTGGGGACGATACGACGTCTCCTCCCTATACTAGCTGCATGTGCGGTCCTTTTAGCCATGCCGGATGCGGGCCCCTCGGACCACTCCTGGTTGGCAGCACTTATAAGGCCGTCATCTCGGCCCCGCCGTCGCTGGAGTTCGGCTCTGTCTACTGCGGAGGCACGGCGACGGACTACACTGGCCTCACCACCATCAGTCCTGGCGACGCTGGCGCTACTAACGTGATGGCGTTCGCCATCGGCAACACCGGCACCACTAACTTCACGATCACGAGCTTTACCCTGACCCCTGGGATGCCTCCGAGCGGCCATGTCTCCTACGCCCTCTATGACGACACCTTCAGCTTGATCATTCCTGGTATGGATGATGGTGATCAGCCTCCTTTGCCGGGGCTGACGGATCTTTCGTATATTGTCGCGCCCAGCAGCTACAGAACCTTCTATCTCCAGCCAGAGCAGATCCCCGCTGTGGTGGCTGCTGCCGATCTTGCCAACAACAAGTTCGGGGCATTCCTTGCGTACACTACCGACGTGGACGGTGATCTTGCGCCCACCCCCATTCCCATCCACATGCATGCCCAGGGCGTGATCATCGACGATACTAACCCAAGTGACCCTAATAGTAGCCTAATTCCGAGTACCTGGAATTTCGATGACACACACTACAATTTGTCCATGAGCATATACAACCACGGCAACGCGCCTGCGGCTGCGATGCTCTCCACTACTAACAGTAACGGTGGCTTGGAGTTCGCGCTTACCCCCTACCCCACTACGCTAATCGCCCGCACTGCCGCGGACCCGATTGTGGCGCAATTCACGCCAATGGGTTGCGGAACGGGAGAGATCGTGGCGTCCCTCCCCGGCCAACTCCAGATCAGGCCAAGCGGCGGGGATGTCCCAGCCGGCCTAACTGGTTTCTGCCAGACGGATGGTGTAGTAGCAGACACTCATCACTCAGGTTCGCCCCTATCGATGTGGGTTAAGGGAATTACCCTAAACGCCAGCAGCAACACACTACCAGCCTGCGCCGACGCCAGCCATTGAGCCAAGCTAAGCACGGCTAGCGGGCGATCGACCCGCTGGCCGGGCCAGTGATTCGCGAACAGGCATGAGCCCCAACCGGCTCATGCCTGTTTCTTTATGCGGCCGGGATGGTCGCCATGAGATCGCCAGCAGATCTGCGGGTTCCCGAGGCTGAGCCGGCGCGGCTGGGAACTGGTTCTTGAAATCCGCAGCTCGAACGCGTGCCCGCTGGAACTTCTCACACGCGGAAATCCGTAACGAACACCACACTGCCGACACAGGCTTCCGGCTTTCTCGCCCCGCCTGTGCTGTCCGCACCTACACTTCCGTCCAAAACGAACTCGCACGGCTAAGAATACGCCGCTGCTGCGTTTTTTTTCTTGCTTCCCCGGTCAGTTGCCGCAAAACTCTCCACGCTGCGGCAACGCGCATGCTTTGCAAAAACAACACTTGGGTTATTGACGGAGGCTATTCCATGACGTGTTCTCGAAGATTTGATCGGTTGCTCCAGGTTGCTTGCTTGGGGCTGGTCGGCATTCTTGCTGGCGCCGGATGCGGCGGAAGTAGCAAGAGCAACGTCGACGCGAAGCCGGCACCAGACTCTGCGGTGCTGATCCCGGATGCTGCGGCAATTATTCCAGATGGTCCTGTCGTCCCGGTCGGCGGGTTGACAGTGGATAAGCCCACGGTCACCTTCGGCTCGGTAGATGAGGGGGTTAACCCCGCTCCCACCCTGACGGTCATAGTCACCAACACCGGCCTTCCGGTTGCGGCCAGCCCGTCGGTCACGCCGGGTACCGGGTTCGCCGTTCAAGGCACGACCTGCACGGGTGTGCTTGGCACCAACGCGAGTTGCACAATCACGATCGCTTTCGGCCCAGCGGTCGGCGCGGCGAGTGCCGCGTCCGCGACCCTGACGATTGGGACCGGGACTGGCGCGATTACGGTGACCCTCAGTGGCAACGTCACGCGTGCGGGCACCTTCGCGGCCTACATCCCGCTTCCCCCGACCACGGCTCTGGTGAACCAGGCCGTCCCGTTCACCGTCGCGGTGGCTCCGGCCGGCCCGTTGACCGACCTGTCCTGCCTCATCAGCGGCCCTGACATCGCCGCGGATGCGACGGCCACGACTTGTCAGGCGATCGCCAGTGCATCGTGCAGTTTCGGTTTCATCTTCAAGGCCGCGAAGGCTGGGCCGGCGACAGACAGTATCGCTTGTAGCTCCAGCGGCAAGGTAGTGAGCCTGCCGGTCAGCGTGAACGTGCTTTCACCCGCCAGCTTGACCATCAGCCCCACCCCGATGTCGTTCGGGGGCGTGGTCAATGCGACCGGCGATCCCATCACCTTCAAGGTGCGGAACAATGGGACGGCGTCGTCTGGCTCGGTCAGCGTGGTCCTCGGCGGCACCGGCGCGGCCCAGTTCTCCATAACTGACAACCAGTGCAGCGGCGTGCTCCTCGGTGGGGGGACCTGCACGGTTGCGGTTGTGTACGCTCCGACCACCCCTGGCACCGTGACCGCTTCTCTCACCGCGACCGATGCGGCGGCGCCCTCTACGCCCGCGGTTGCCGCCCTGACCGGAATCGCGGTCACTCAGGGCACCCTGACTCTCACCGGGACGTTGGATTTGGGGAGCGCAACTGTTGGACTGGCCACCGCCCCTGCGATCTACACGCTTACCAACAGCGGCGGGAGCGCGACGGACCTGGTAACGATTGGGCTGACTGACGCCGTGCAGTTCACGATCGGTACCGATTTGTGCACTGGCACCCAGCTACAGGCCGGCAAGATTTGTACCTTCACAGTGGCCTTCACTCCCGCAACCGATGGCCTGAAGAGTACCGTGTTGACGGCCAAGGACGGGACTACGGTTGCCACGCAGCTGACGATCAAGGGAACCGGCGTTGCACCGATCAAGCCCGCAGCTCTCAGCATCTCGCCACCCTCACTCACCTTCCTAACCACCGGGGTGGGCAATCAGGTCGGGCCCCAGACCTTCGTGATCACCAACACCGGCGGAACGGCAACTGGCGTCCTGAGCGTCGCCGAGACGGACAACCTGGCCAGCGGTGGTGCGGCGCAGTTCAGCCACACGGATACCTGCAAGTCGGCGCTCGCACCGGGCGCAACCTGTACGGTGTCGGTGATATTTGCCCCGACCATCCCTGGTAACGCTTCTGCCAGCTTCACCGTGGGCGACGGGACAGTCTTCTCCCCGGCTGGGGGCGCGTCCGGCACCGCCGTTAATCGTCCGGCGGTCAGTTTCACGTGCGGTGACAGCCCCTACTATGTCGTCAGTGACAGGACCGGGGCCAAGGAGACGTTCGCCGACACCGCCATAGGCAAGACGGCAACGGTCGCCTGTATCGCAGTGAACGATCCGAACAGCCCGCAAGAAACCGGAGCTATCACGATTACTCCGAGCGGCGACTTTGCAGTGCCAGCGGCAACCAACAGCTGCACAACGTCCCTGCTTCCCGGTCGGTCATGCACCTTCGCTCTGACCTTCACCCCAACGGCCATGGGCCAGCGCAACGGAGGCCTCACGCTGACGACTGCTAACCAAGGCACAAGGAACCAAGACCTGAGCGGAGTCGGTTTGGGCCTCATCGAGATCGTTGAGGTCAAGGCCTGCCCATCCAACCTCCCCGCCACCAGCCGTTGCATCCTCCCCGCCTCGGGCAGCCATGACCCCAACGCCCCTATCGCCAATCTCGTGTCCCAAGAGCCGTACGACTTCGGCCAGGTCACGCAAACGGGGCTCAGCACGACGACCCTCACCTTGGCGGTCTACGTGCGCGCTGCGGTTGGCAATCTGAGCATCGTGAAGGACTTCGGCAGTCCGGACTCGTTCGTCTTTAGACCGATGAGCGAAGCCCCTGGGCTCGCGCCAACTCCGGGGCCCGTGGACTGCGACGATTACAAGAGCACCACGACACCTACGGACCCGCTCACTGGAGCTGGGCCGCTCTGCTTCAAACTGGTGAAGTTCAACCCACAGTTCAGGACTCCACTCAACGGGACCGTAACCATCAGTGGTGCTGCCGGCCAGACTGATTCGGCCACGATGACGGGTACGGGCACAGGCCCGATCACCATCTCGCCGTCTCCTGCGACCTTCTCCAATGTCGGCATCGGCATGGCCAGCACCACCATGACCTTGACCGTGACAAACAACGGGGTGACCCAAATCGACAAGATGGCGTACACCTTGACTGGTGCCAACGCTGACCAGTTCCAGGTGGTGGAAGACACTCTGAGCACTCAGAGCATCGGCACGGCGATACTTGGCGTAAAGTACGTCCCAACGACCGCCGGCGGCGCGGCTGCGACCATCACGGTGAGCGGAACGCTGCATAACGGCGCGGGAACCGAGTCTCAGACGGTCAGTCTGCTCGGCAATGGTGCCAAAGGCACCGCGATGACGGTCACGATCGACAAGGGTGGCGTGTTTGACGACACCGCCGCCGGTGGAATCAGCCAGCCGCTGACGGTCACCGTGACCAATGCGTCCGGGGCGTTCACGACCGGCAATGTGACGCTCGGCCTGACGGGCGGCGATTTCCGGATCGTCGTGACGCAGGCGCCGCTGCCTGCGGGCACTGTTCAGGGAACGTGCCAAGCGACCGGCAGCACAGTTGATTTGCTTAACAACAAGCTTGGTGGCACTCCGGTGACCGGTGGGTCGACCTGCACCTATCTGGTTTGGTTCACGCCGGACGCGGCGTCCGCTGCACCTGGCAGAACCGGGACCCTCCTCGTCACGGCCAGCCCAGGCGGCTCATTCACGCTGCCTCTTTCGGGCAATGCCACGCCGCAGCTCACCATCAGCACAAGTGGCCCTGTTGCGGGGCTCGTCGATATTGGCACGGCCATAATAGGCGGTACGACTCCGAGCGTGATGTTCACGGTCACGAATCACGGGGCAACCGACATCGGCCCGACCGATCTCACGATCAGCCAGGACACCACCCCCAGAATTCCAAACAACACGGGGCTCTTCATCGTCGACAGCGCTGGCACCAATTCTGGCCCCAACGGGTGCAATAAGGCCAGTGGCGTGACGAAGGCCGGTGGATCGTGCACCTTCCTACTGAGTGCCGTCGCGCTCTCATCGGATCAGCTCGGTACGGCCTTCTCGCGGATGCTGGTACAGCGGGCCACGCCCTATAAGGCGCAAACCGCCCAGGTCGATGTGCAGGCAGAGGTGGTCACAAACGCGCTTCTGCAATTCACGCCCGCGACCGACTTCTATCCCGCCGGATGTTCGGGCCTGAGCTGTGCCCGGGATCTCGGCGTGGTTGAGCTGGGCACCGGCAGCCACTCAGCGACTGTGAAGTACACGGTGGTGAACGTCGGTGGGGTGAATTCAGGCCCAATCACGGCGGCCATGTACCTGCATACGCCATTAACGGATCGGTCCACCGAATTCAGCGTCGACAACACCAGCGCCGGTACCTGCGGAAATCTCTATGAGGCTGGGCTTCCACCAGGGAGCACCTGCGACCTCCTGGTAACGTTCACTCCGAGTACCGATGACACGGCGGCGACCACGTACGGCGCCGACCTGGTTGCACACGCGGATCCCGGCCTTCACAACAGCGAGCTTCGCAGGTATGTCGTAGCTGAGGTAACGAGTTCAGCGGCCGCGTCGTATTTGGCCGACTATAGTACGGGCCTTGCGCCGTCCGATATGGGGCTGCCGGTTTCCGGTGTCTACACCGCGACGCTCGCGTTGCACGCTGTGGGCGCGCCAGTCACACTCACATCGGGGGGCACATTGGGGCTGGCAAGCGTCACCTCCAGCGACGCTGGCGACACTCTTTCGATGCTGGGCATTGTCGGCGGCGCCACCTCCCCCTGTATTGTGGGTACCCTTCCGAAGGGCCAATTGTGCACGTTGAAGCTGACGTATACCCCTACTGGCGCGTCGGCGGCCGGTTGGCACGTCTTCACCGTTACGACGACCGATGGCGAGCAGATGAACGTGTTTGCCAGAATTCCCGGGTTGGCGAATCTGGTCGCGTCACGCGGCACTACCTCAGGTGACCCTGTCCAGTTCGGGGAGATCTTGAGCGGAGCTCTGTCGGCACAGGAGACCGTGGTAATCACCAACACGGGCGAGGCGAGGACTGCAAATCTGTCCGTCACCAGTTCTCCGACCATCACCGCGAACGGTTGTGGCGGTTCGCCGCTGGCGTACATGGGGACGTGCACACTCCTCATCAAGGTCCAGCCCACCGGGCCGGGTTCTGACACGGGCACGATCACGGTCGCCGGTGGGGTCGGGGTCTTGGAGGTCGTCAACGTGGCATGGACTGGTGCGGGTAGTTCACTGCTTACACGCGCTCCCGGCACTACACAGGACTACGATTTCGGCTCGCAGGCCGTGCTGTCGAAGTCGATTTGGCCGGTGGCGCCGGCGGTGACGCCGGTCAACCCGATGACGTTCACCTTCCAGAACGCCACGGGCTCGCTGAAGACTGGACCGTTGGCGATTGCTGTGCTCAACGGGACTGCTGTGGTTCCAGACTTTGTCATCGATTCCGCGCACAGCAGCTGCGTGAACACATGCTCGCTGGGCCTTGATTCTGCGAGTGCCGACTGCGCCAGCTGCACGGTTGTCGTGCAGTTCATTCCGACGGCCCTGGCAACGCCGGCGAAGACCGGTACGCTGACGGTGATTGCAGGCGCGGGTGGTACGGCGGGTACGGCGACGGTCCTGATGACGGGTAAAGCGGTTGCGGACTTGAGCGTGACAGCGGCGGGGCCAGGCACCTTCGCCACGGCTACGGACCTCACGAAGTCCCTGGATGTGGGGTCCATTTCGATCAGCAATGCGACGGGGATTCCGAGCATTGTCGTCACCTTCACGAATGAGGCGAACGCGCCACAGACCGGCCTCCTGTCCGTGGCGCTGTCTGGGCAAAACGCGTCGGACTTCTTGGTGACCGACGACAACCAGTGCATTGCGGCCCAGCTTGCAGGCGGTGGAAGCTGCACGATCAAGATGACCTTCCTGCCCAAGGCCGCGGGCGCCAGGACCGCAACCCTCACGGTGAGCGGGAGCCCGGGGGACAGCGCGACTCTCACGCTGAACGGGACCGGGACCAGTCCGTAGGTGAGGAGCTAAGGTAGTTCAAAGCCGCCCGGGCGTCGGCCGCAAGCCGATTCCCGGGCGGTTTTCTATTGGGGCCCGGATCCTGTCCGGCTCCCTCGCCCCGCGAAAGTGGGGAGAGGGTTAGGGAGAGGGGAGAGAAGGCTTAAAGCCCGGCGGCTGCATTTATAGCGTCGCGACGTCCGAGCCCCCTCCGATTCCCTCGCCCCGCGCAAGCGGGGAGAGGGTT
>Ga0182017_10004320_pt1 | contig 10583 bp, 8 predicted proteins | sample 712E3DmetaG_FD_120492 | JGI IMG/M metagenome (GOLD analysis project Ga0182017, IMG submission 120492) | Permafrost microbial communities from Stordalen Mire, Sweden - 712E3D metaG | ecosystem: Environmental > Terrestrial > Soil > Wetlands > Permafrost | place: Sweden: Stordalen | collected... | reverse complement strand
AATGTGGGAGACCTCGAACTGCCGGCGGGCGATCCCAACGTAGCAGTCACCGTACATTTTTATGAACCCATGGTTTTCACTCATCAACGGGCGCCGTGGGTCTACTCACCCGAGTCGGTGAAGAAAATGCCACCGGTTCCCTTTCCGGGCCGGGTGCCGGATCTGAGCCAGACTGCGGACAAGGATCAGCCGGAACACCCGGCAAGCGGCACGGAGCTCTCCGCGGCACAAGACATCGATCCGCGGTTTGAACAATTAGCCCAATGGTCCAAGGCCAAGGGCGCGGGCCGGGAAATCCTGCTCGGAGAGTTCGGCGTCTTTAAGGCCGCCGACGCCGCCTCAACCGTCAATTGGGCGCGCGCCGTGCGCCAGGCGTGCGAGCGCCACGGCTTCAGTTGGTGCGTCTGGGGCTATCAGGGCGACTTCGCCGTGCGCGAGTGGAACGGCCGGCCCGCCCCGATGCTGGAAGGCTTGTTCAAGGATTAGCAGCGTGCCGGGCGTTGTCCGCACGCTGCGTAACCACAACAGCCGAGCGGTTTTGCAGGGGAGCCTTTGCAGGAGCGATCTCGCTCCCGGTTGCATCGAGGGACCTGGCCGCAAGCCCCGCCATTGCGGTGCGCACAAAGCAGGCTTCTGCCACGGCCCACGACCTCGAGGTCCCTTTCCGGCACGGACCCCATGAAACGAAGATCCCGCCGACGCGGCTGCGGGCGGGATCACGGGTTCGTTCAATCTGGAACGATCACTTCTTTGCGTCGTCCTTGGGCTTGTCCTGCTGTTTCTGGGTGTCCGTCTTCGCGGTGTCCTTGCACGTGGCTTTGGCGCCGGTGCAGCAGCAATCCTTTTCAAGGCCGCAGGCCTTGCCGTCCTTGTCCTTGGCGCAGGTGCAGGCGGCCTGGTCCTTGGGCTTGTCCTGGTCTTTGGCCTGGGCGTCATCGGCGGCCCAGGCAATGCCGGCCAGCAACGACGAGACAAACGCACAGGCGAGGGAGAATTTCAGGGATTTCATGGGATGATTCAATCTTGGGGCCGAGCAGAAGTTAAGCTCACGTTTCCACCAAATGATGGAAACCAGATTTCAGAGTGACATAGAATCGCCCGGTTGCAAGCCCAGGCAAAGCCACCGCCGCGACGAGCGGGCGCGACCATTATTCGATAGCCCGTTCCAATCCGACCCCCAAAAAACTCTAGGACGCAGCACCGGCGCGCTCGGTCGTGCCTGTCGGTCCGGGCGGTGCCGATGGTGACTCCTCGACGCATGTTGTAAGGTTGTGCCGCGCCCTGCCGAGGTTCACTCTATCCGGCGATGGACCTATCCACCGGCTCGCCCTCCGCCTCGTCATCGTTCCGCATCGGATGCTTCGCGCTGCTGTTCCTGCTCCTTGCCGGCCTCGCCGCCTTCGCGGCGGCCCCGGCCCAGGCGCCCGACTGCCCGGCACCGAACCCCGCTTTGCTGACCAAGGCGTGGCCGGCATCCTGGATCGCGCCGGACGGAATTTCTCTCACCGAGTATGGCGTGTTTCATTTTCGGAAACACTTCACACAGTCGGCGCAGTCGGAGCACTTCCTCGTCCATGTCTCCGCCGACAACCGCTACCGGCTTTTTGTCAATGGCATGCCGGTTTGCTTCGGCCCTCAGCGCGGCGACACCATGCGCTGGCACTTCGACTCGGTCGACCTCGCCCCCTACCTGCGCAGTGGTGACAATCTCCTCGCCGCCGTCGTATGCAACTTCGGCGAGCAGCGCCCCTATGCGCTCACGAGCCTTCGCACCGGACTCATCGTTCAGGGAGACGGACCGGCCGAACAAGTCGTCAACACCGGGCCCAGCTGGCGCGTGCTCAAAGACGAAGCCTTCGCTCCGCTCCCACCTGACCAGGCCCGCCTCCATACCTTTTTCGTCGCAGGCCCGGGTGACCGCGTCGATGGCGCGGCCTATCCATGGAATTGGGAAACATCCGATTACGATGACTCAGCGTGGACCGCGCCGCGCATGCTCGATTCCGGTGTGCCCTACGGCCACGGCACCGACTTCGTCCGCTGGCTGTGTCCCCGCTCCATTCCTTTCATGGAGGAAACGCCGCAGCGGCTCGGCCGGGTGCGGCGAGCCGTCGGCGCGGCCCCCGGCGCGGACTTCCTCGCCGGACGCGCGCCGCTGACGATCCCCGCGCACACCGAAGCGCGCCTGCTGCTCGACCAGGGTTTCGAAACCAACGCTTTTCCACGGCTGGTGATCAGCGGCGGCAAGGGCGCCACCATCGCGCTCGCGTACGCGGAGGCGCTGGTCGACGCCGCCGGCGCGAAGGGCGACCGCGGAGCCGTCGAAGGGCGGGCAGTGGTTGGGGTCGAAGACCGCTTCCTTCCAGACGGCGGCGCGCACCGCGTTTTCACGACGCTCGACTTCCGCTGCTACCGGTACCTCGAGCTACGCGCGCAGACCGGAGCCGAGCCGCTGGTGATCGAAGATCTCGAGGGCCTGGCGACCGGGTATCCGTTCCGCGAGAACGGCTCTTTTGCGAGCGATGACCCGACGCTCTCCCGGGTCTGGGAGGTCGGCTGGCGCACGGCGCGCCGCTGCGCATTCGAAACCTACATGGACTGCCCCTACTACGAGCGGCTGCAATACGTCGGCGACACGCGGATCCAGGGGCTGATCTCCCTCTACGTCTCTGGCGACGACCGTCTGCTGCGCAACGCGATCGATCTCTTCGACCAGTCGCGCATCCCCGAGGGCCTGACCCAGAGCCGTTATCCCTCGTGGAGCCCGCAGCTGATCAACACCTTTTCGCTCTTCTGGGTGGAAATGCTCCACGACTACTGGATGCACCGGGATGATGCCGGTTTCGTCGGCGCGCATCTCGACGGGGCCGAGGACGTCCTGCGCTGGTTCGAGCAACGGATCGACCCGGCGACGGGCCTGCTCGGACCCCTGCCCTATTGGACCTTCGTCGACTGGCCCGATGAATGGCCGTGGGATCCCGCCGCCGACATTGGCGGCGAGGCGCCAGGGGCGCACACTGGTGGCTCGGCCATCGTGTCACTCCAGTTTGCGCTCACCCTTGATTCGGCAGCCGAACTTTTCCGCGCCAACGGCCGCGGCGATTTGGCCGGACACTACACGGCGCTCGCGGATGGGGTTCGCACCGCCACGATGCGTTGCTGCTGGGATGAAGGCCGGCGACTTCTCGCCGACACGCCCGCGAAACGCAGCTTCAGCCAGCATGCCAACGTCCTCGCAGTGCTGTCCCGCGCGATCAGCGGCGAACGCGCGTCCGAGCTGATCGGCCGGGTCGCGCATGACCGCACCCTGGTCCCGTGCACGCTTTACTTCCGTTTCTATCTGCTCCGGGCGATGAAGGCCGCCGGGCTGGGCGACGCCTACCTGGACGAACTTGGCCCTTGGCGCGACATGATCGCCCGGGGCCTGACGACCTTTGCCGAGCGCCAGGAGCCAACGCGCAGCGACTGCCACGCGTGGAGTGCTTCCCCGGTCTACGAACTGCTCGCCACCGTGTGCGGTGTCGAGCCCGGCAGCCCGGGTTTCAAGACCGTCCGCATCGAGCCGCATCTTGGGCCGCTCCAGCGGGCCGCGGGGGTCGTGCCCCACCCAGCCGGGCCGATCCGCGTCGAACTGACCCGCGAGGGTCGCGGTTTGCATGGCCTTGTCACCCTCCCCGATGGAGTCAGCGGCGAGTTCATTTGGAATGGGCACAAGATTCCACTCCGCCCCGGCGCCCAGGATCTGCATCTCTGAACCGCGCCTGCGGCCGGGGCTGGACGTTTCCGGAAAACTGGAATCAAGCCATGACGCGGACCAATCCCGCCGGACGCGTGAATCGTTTCTCCGGGAACGCGCTGGCCCGTGCGCCCGCGGCGCCACGTCGGCCACATCCACAATGCGTGGATCAGAATTTCCTCCTACGTTCGGGCGGTGCCCTGGCTTGTCTCAGGGGCTTCCGGTTTGCTGGAGCACTGTATCCAACGCTTGCCGGGCCGCAGCATCATTGGGCGCCAGCCGCACCTCCTCCCGGAAGGCGGCCGCCGCCGCCGGCAGATTTCCTGAATGGATCAAGCTCACCCCAAGATTGTGCCATCCCGGCGCAAAATCCGGCTTCAGGCGCAGCGTCTCTTCATACTGGGCAATCGCGTCGCTCGATCGCCCCGGCAGCTGCTCCAAGGCGTTGCCGAGGTTGTAGTGCGCTTCGACATAATCCGGCTTGAGGCGCAGCGCCTCTTCATATTCGGCAATCGCGTCATTCAACCGCCCCGGCAGTCGCGCCAAGGCATTGCCCAGGTTGTTGTGCACGGCGGCAATATCCGGCTGCAGGCGCAGCGCCACCTGATATTCGGCGATGGCGTCATTCAACCGCCCCGGCAGCTTGAACCAGACGTTGCCCAAATCGTAGTGCGCCACAGCAAAATCCGGCTGCAAGCGCAGCGCCTCATAGTATTCGGCGATCGCGTCATTCAACCGCCCCGGCAGTTGCGCCAACGCGTTGCCCAGGTTGTTGTGCGCCTCGGCGTAATCCGGTTTCAGGCGCAGCGCCGTCTGATATTCGGCGATCGCGTCGTTCAACCGCCCCGGCAACTGCGACCAGGCGCTCCCCAGGTTATTGTGCGCTTCGACATAGTCCGGCTTCAGGCGCAGTGCTTCCTGATACTGGGCGATCGCATCATCCAGCCGCCCGGGCCTCTGCGACCAGCAATTGCCCAGGTTGTTATGCGCCAACCAGCAGCCAGGATTGCGCGCCAGGGTGGCCAGGTAGAGTGTCTCCGCATCGCGATACACGCTGCTCTGGCGCCAAGTCAGCACGCCGAGTGCCGCCACCAGCATCCCGGCCCCAAGAGGTACCAGAAGCCGGGTGCCGTTCGTTCTGCGGTTCACCAGCGGCCTTGCGGCCAGCGTCAGCCCCGCCGCCAGCGGCACAATCAGGCCCAGACTGGCCAGATACTGAAAGTGGTCGGCCACGTAGGAAAACCGGAACGGGTAGACTCTGAAGAACCCCATGGCCGGAAACAGCGTGACGGCAAAGATCAGCAACCCGGCCAGCCCCGCCGCCGCCGCGCGCGCCAGCGGATTCTCGGGCCGCCGGGCCAGGAGGAACAACCCCGCCACCAACGCCAGCGCGCCAAGCGGAAACAGGTACTGCCACCACACCGCCGCATCAATGGACCACCGCGGATAGATAAACATCAAGTCCGCTGGCCACGCCAGCTTCCCCAGATAAAACCAGGTCACCCGGCCGGCCAGTAGGCAGCGTTCGACCAGGTTGAGCGTAAAATCCGCGCCCTGCGCGCCAATGAAGGTGCGCTCCACCCAAGACGTAAACAGTCCCCCGGTCACGCCCAGCGCCATCCATGGCACCAACGGGCGCAGGTCGCGGCTCCAGTTGAGCCGGCCTCGCTGCCACCAGAATATCACCAGCAACGCGGCCGGCAGCGTCGCCGTCACCGTCTTGGTCAGCAACGCCAGCACAAAGAGAACCGACGCTCCAACATACCGCGACCGCCGGCGGTCCCGATCAAAACCAAGGTAAAGGAAAGCCGACCCCAGGCAGAAGACCGTCGAGAGCGTGTTCTTCTGCTCTGAAATCCACGCCACTGACTCCACGCATACCGGGTGCAGCGCGAAAATGAAGCCCGCCAGCCAGGCCCCCGGCAATGCCAGCCGCCGCACGATCGCCACCACCAGGCAGGCCGCCGCGGCGTGCAGCAGGAGGTTCATCAGATGATAGCCCACCTCCGAGTCCCCCCACAGCCGGTGCTCCACCCAGAACGCGGTGTGCAGTAGCGGATAGTACTGCTGGGTGGCGCCCACCTCAAACCAGATGCGTCTCAGTCCGTCGACGGATTGGAGGTCCGCCCTGGTCACATGGGCGTTGTCATCCCAGAGGAACCCGCCACGGACCGCCGGCAGGTAGGCCAAAAGAACCGCACAGAAGATCAGCGCCCCAGGCAGGATCGTCCTGAAGCTGATCGACCTCGGGCTGGCCGTCCTTGCGGGGGATGCGTTCACCACCGGAAAACACGAGCAAATCCCGCCGCATGCCGCAACCGCCTAATCGCGGAGGGCGGTAGGAGCACCCGCGTGCCTGCCCTCCCGCGTCACGTTGGTCCCATCACCGTGGTCCGGACACGACTTCTTCTTTCCCCTCCCGCCCGGGGAATGCCTCCGGCTTGTCTCAGCGGTTTTCAGTTTGCCGTTGCACCGCGTCCAGCGCTCGCCGGGCCACGGGATCGTTGGGTGCCAGCCGCACCTCCTCTCGGAAGGCAGCCACCGCCGCCGGCAGGTTTCCCAAATGGATCCAACTCACTCCGAGATTGTGCCATCCCAGGGCAAAATCCGGCTTCAGGCGCAGCGCCGCTTCATACTCGGTGATCGCGTCACTCAACCGCCCCGGCAGCTGCGCCAAGGCGTTGCCCAGGTCGTAGTGCGCCTCGACGTAATCCGGCCGCAGGCGCAGTGCCGTCTGATATTCGGCGATCGCGTCATTCAACCGCCCTGGCAGCTGCGCCAAAGCGCTGCCGAGGTTGTTGTGCGCCCTGGCATCGTCCGGCTTCAGGCGCAGCGCCGCTTCATACTGGGCGATCGCATCATTCAACCGCCCCGGCCGCTGTGACCACACGTTGCCCAGGTTGTTATGCGCCTCGGCATAATCCGGCTGCAACCGCAGCGCCTCTTGATACTCGGCGATCGAGTCATCCAACCGCCCCGGCAGCTGCGACCAGGCGAAGCCCAAGTTGTAGTGCGCCTCAGCATAGTCCGGCTGCAGGCGCAGGGCCGTCTGGTATTCGGCGATCGCGTCATTCAACCGCCCCGGCAGCTGCGACCAGGCACTGCCCAGATTGTTGTGCGCCTTGGCATAATCCGGCTTCAGGCATAAGGCCGCTTCATACTGGGCGATCGCGTCATTCAGCCGCCCGGGCGTCTGTGACCAGACCTTGCCCAGGTTGTTATGCGCCAACCAGCAGCCGGGATTGCGCGCGAGGGTGGTCAGATAGAGCGTCTCCGCATCGCGATACACGCTGCTCTGGCGCCAGGTCAGCACGCCCAGTGTCGCCACCAGCACCCCGGCCCCCACTGGTACTGGGAGCCGCGTGCCGTTCGTGCTGCGGCTCACCAGCGGCCTTGCGGCCAGCGTCAGCGCCGCCGCCAGCGGCACAATCAGACCCAGACTGGCCAGATACTGAAAGTGGTCCGCCACGTAGGAAAACCGGAACGGGTAGACATTGAAGAACCCCATGGCCGGAAACAGCGTGACGGCAAAGACCAGGAACCCGGCCAGCCCAGCCGCCGCCGCGCTGGCCAGCGGGTTCCGGGGCCGCCGGGCCAGGAGGAACAACCCAGCCACCAACGCCAGCGCGCCAAGCGGAAACAGGTACTGCCACCACACCGCCGCATCGACGACCCACCGGGGATAGATGAACATCAGGTCCGCGGGCCAGGCCAGCTTCCCCAGATAAAACCAGGTCACCCGGCCGGCCAGCAGGCAGCGTTCGAGCGGGTTGAGCGCAAAATCCGCGCCCTGCGCGCCAATGAAGGTTCGTTCCACCCAGGACGTAAACAGTCCCGCAGTCACGCCGAGCCCAAACCACGGTAGTAACGGTCGTACGTCGCGGCTCCAGTTGAGCCGGCCTCGCCGCCACCAGAATATCACCAGCAACGCGGCCGGCAGCGTCGCCGTCACCGTCTTGGTCAGCAACGCCAGTACAAAGAGAACCAACGCGCCAACATACTGCGACCGCCGGCGGTCCCGATCAAAACCAAGGTAAAGGAAAGCGGACCCCAGGCAGAATACCGTCGAGAGCGTGTTCTTCTGCTCTGAAATCCACGCCACTGACTCCACGCATACTGGATGCAGGGCGAAAATGAAACCCGCCAGCCAGGCCCCCGGCAATGCCAGCCGCCGCACGATCGCCACCACCAGGCAGGCCGCCGCGGCGTGCAGCAGAAGGTTCGTCAGATGGTAACCCACCTCCGAGTCCCCCCACAGCCGGTGCTCCACCCAGAACGCGGTGTGCAGCAGCGGATAGTACTGCTGGGTGGCGCCCACCTCAGACCAGATGCGTCTCAGTCCGTCGACGGATTGCAGGTCGGCCCTGGTCACATGGGCGTTGTCATCCCAGAGGAACCCGCCACGGACCGCCGGCAGGTAGGCCAAAAGAACCGCACAGAAGATCAGCGCCCCAGGCAGGATCTTCCTGAAGCTGATCGACCTGGGGCTGGCCGTCCGGGCGGGGGATGCTTTCACCACCGGGCAACACGAGCAAATCCCGCCGCACGCCGCAACCGCCTAATCGCGGCAGGCGATCGGAGCACCCGCGCGCTTCAGGCGGCGAGTTCGGTGAAAAGATCGCGCCGTTCGGCGAACAGCTCCGCCGGTCCCGGCGCCGACGCTGTGCGCAAGTGAGATTCCGGCCAACGACAACAACCTCACCTCTTGAGGAAGAGGTCGGAACTTACATGAAAGCGCGCCGCGAGTTTGCGGATGTGGTCCGCCGTGAGCCGGCGGTTGCCTTTGAGGACTTTGAAGGCCACCGACCGGTCGACGTCGAGAATCTTGGCGAGGTCGTCGCCCGCTAGGTCGTTTTCCTGAAGGAGGAACCGAAGGGCTGCGACACCAGAGGCGTGCTTGGGTTCGGGTGAGGCTTCGGCCTCGTAGGTTTCGACGAGCCGGCTGAGCAGTTCGAGGTAGTCTTCCTGGTCTGGGTTTAGGCGGTGCCCCGCCATGGCGTCGATGACCTCGACCGTGTTCTGATATCCAACCTCGTCGTGAATTGGGCGGGGAGTGTGGAGGGCGACCAGTTGGCCGTAGGTCGCCGGGAGCGTTTTGAGAGTGGTTTTCGTGTCGGCGTTCATAAGTCGTCTTTCCACATGTCCTTGGAATAGTCTGCGTGGGTGATGAATTTCAGGATGAAGACGGAGGCCCGGTTGTAGTGAATAACCGTGATAAGACGGTGGGCGTTGGTGATGTTGAAAACGGTGACCGTTCTTCCACTTTGTATGGAGACTTGGTCGGCGTGGGTGAAGGTGGTCCTGGTTTCTGCGAAGTTTTTCCAGACAGCTGCCTTCGCTATACGGGACCAGTGATCAATGGTCGGCCTGGCCCTGGGATAGTTTTGTGAGGCTTCGTCGAGGCGTTTTTTCGAGATGATCCGCATCGGACAGAACAATGTGGCCTTTTTGGCCACTATGTCAAGGTTTGCCGTGAAGGGATCTCCTGCGCCGCGCTCTGGCCGCATTTCGCTTGCATCGGCCGCCGGGCGCAATTCTGCCAGCTCGGGCGGACTCCTCTATTGAGACGGTCCGCGGGGTGCGCTACGCCGTATTGCGGCGCGGGATCAAGGTGGTGGGCACCTATCGGCCCAATACCCTGCCATTGGGCGAGAGCAAAGAAACCGCCGCGTGGCGCGGTCTGGTAGCGTGGCTGCGCAGGGACTCCACCCGGTTCGCCTGACGGGGTTTTTGTTTGGCGCCGTTTATGGGTTGATGGTCGTGCGGTCGCTATATTAGCCCACATTTAAAAGAAAAACGCGGCACGTAGGACTGCCAATTAAAATAATGGCATAGCTAACCGCTTATCACTTGATAGGTACGGCAAATTGCCGTACATATCACCCATGGCAACTCTCGCTCGCAAACTCCCTATGGCTGCCGCATCGGCCCGCGCGCCCTCGACCGCCCGGCTCGAAGCGCGTATTCCGGCTACCCTAAAGGACATTCTCGACGAGGCGGCGGGTCTGAAAGGGCACCCTTCGGTGACGGCCTACATCATTCAGACTTTGCAGGAGAACGCGTCCCGGACCGTGCAGGAATCCCGCCGCACCCGGCTGGAAGCCGCCGAATCGGCCGCCTTTGTTCAGTCGCTTATGGAGCCGGCCGCACCCACCCCGGCCCTGCAAGCGGCCTTCACGCGATACCGTGAACAGGTGCGCTGATGGCCTTCCGTTTTGAACTGTTGGACCCCGCGCGGCATGACCGTGCGGGTTTCCGCTGTGCCAGCGAGGTCCTGACCGCGTATCTCCAGCAGCGTGCCCGCAAGGATGCAGAGCGCCACTTGGCCGCAACATTTGTCATGGTCGATGAGGCCGCCCCCAGGCGCATCGTCGGCTTCTACACGCTCTCCAACTACACGGTGGAACTGGCGGAGTTGCCGGAGGAATTCACGAAGCGGCTGCCGCGCTATCCGCGCCTTCCGTCGACACTCATCGGACGGCTCGCCCGCGACGAGAGTTTTCCCCGCACAGGAGGGCTCCTCCTTGTCGATGCGCTGACCCGCGCCTACGCTCAGACCAAGGCGAGTGGGTCCATTGCCGTCGTAGCCGAGGCAAAGGACGAGAAGGCCCTCGATTTCTACCGCCGGTACGGCTTTCTGCTGTTGGGCAAGGAGCCGAACCGCGTGTATCTCCCCAGGGGCACAGTCGGCAAATTGTTGGGTGGCGGAGTATAGGTGTCTGGTTGTCGATAAGGAGTTGGGTGAGCGCAGGAACCGTCTCAACCCCGCCATCAACCTCCAAATATCGGAAGTGGATGTTTGGTGCTGAGGGCGGCCATCAACCCCCAAATCCAGAGACTGCGGGTT
>Ga0182017_10004319_pt1 | contig 10584 bp, 9 predicted proteins | sample 712E3DmetaG_FD_120492 | JGI IMG/M metagenome (GOLD analysis project Ga0182017, IMG submission 120492) | Permafrost microbial communities from Stordalen Mire, Sweden - 712E3D metaG | ecosystem: Environmental > Terrestrial > Soil > Wetlands > Permafrost | place: Sweden: Stordalen | collected... | reverse complement strand
AGCGGTTCAAAGGGTGGCGTTGGCAAGAGCATCGTCTCGATGTCTCTGATTCATTACCTCTCGAAACGCGACGAGAAGCTGTTGCTGATTGACGCGGATACTGCAAATCCAGATGTCGGCAAGGCGTATGGAAAGTCAGTCGAAACCGTCTACATCAACCTGGACGAAAAGGAAGGATGGATGGACCTTGTGAATCGCCTTGCCGAGCAGCCCGACGAGACCGTGGTCGTCAACACGCCTGCTCGCAGTGGAGCGGGCGTAAAACTCTACGGAACGCTGCTCACGGAGTCCATGCAAGAACTGGGACGCAAGTTGGTAACGCTGTGGGCAGACAACGCGGAACTTAGCATCCGTGATCCTTTTGATGTATGGAGATCACTGAAAGCAAATCAACGAGAATGGGCTGCTGTTTAAATGTGGTTCACGGCCCGAGAAGACCTTTTGAAAGCTTACGAGGAGTTTGTTGAGTTCAGGGCGGAAAAACTAGCCGACCAACTGAATACTTTTCTAGCCTTATAGTGTGGTGTACCGGGTACCCCATCCTTCGCTTTTTCTAGCGAAGGGCGTGAAACCCACCCCGTTCGTTCCCCACGCCGAAGGCCTCCGCCTCGACGGCAAGTCCCCCACCGCAGGTACTTGACATGGTAAACGTTTATGTGTACTCTTAACCCATGAATAGCGCCGAGTTCCAACGGTGGTTGAAGAGCAAGGGCGCAAAATTCGACCGTTCCCGGGGCAAGGGTTCCCATATGTACGTGACCCTGAACGGCAAGACCACCGTAATGCCCACGCACAGCACAGAGATGCGCACCGGCACAGTCGAAAGCATCAAGCGTCAGCTCGGCTTGAAGGGAGAAAAGTGATGTTGCAATATGCTGCAAAATTGACCCCAGGCCTTCCGGAAGAGGGCGGCTATACCGTGACCTTCCGCGACGTGCCCGAGGCGATCACCGATGGCGAAACGCTGGAAGCCGCTCTCAAGTACGCGGCGGAGGCTTTGGAACTGGCTCTTGAGCATTACCTCGACGAGCGCCGCATGAGTCCCACTCCCACGGCTCCTCAAAAGGGGGAATATCTCATCGCGCTGCCCGCTAGCCTCTCGCTCAAGTGCGCCCTGCTCAACGAGATGATTCGCCAGAACGTTCGTCCGGTGGAGTTGGCCAAGCGCCTGAAAACCAGCAAGCAAGAGGTCAATCGACTGACCACTCTATCTCACGCCACAAAGGTGGATCGAATCGCCGAAGCCTTCCATGTCCTCGGCAAGGAACTTACCATCACGGTCGCTTAGTTAATTGGGTGCGGATAGGTAGGAATTTATGCCGAGGAAGAGTGGACTGCCACTCGTTCATCCGGGTGAGATTCTCATGCAAAACATTCTGCCGTCTGTTGGCCTGTCCGTAATGGCGGCAGCCAAGGCTCTCGGCGTCTCCCGCCAGATGCTTCACGACATCCTGGCGGAGCGCATACCCCTTTCCGCCGCCGTCTGCCTCAAGGTCTCTCGCCTTCTGGGCGGCTCGCCGGAAGTATGGATGCGATTGCAGGCAGCTTACGACCTGAAGATGGCTGAACAAGACAAGAAGGTCATGGAACGCGTCGCGCGGATCATGCCTCTTGAGCGAGTCGAAGAAGTTCGAGCCTAAGCCCCTTATGACGAAGATGCCAATGCGGCCAGCGATATTGACCTGATTGACTACCATTGAGGAGGCCGAAATGCCCATGAAGAACCCACCCCATTCAGGCAGCCTGATTAAGACCGAAGTCATCGAAGCGCTCGGCCTCAGCTTGTCAAAGGCCGCGGAGATTTTGCAGGTGCGCCGCGCCACTCTTTCCGATCTTCTTCTCGGCAAGTCCGCTCTCACACCCGACATGGCGCTGCGCATCGAAAAAGCATTCGGCCCGGAGATGGACCACCTCCTGCGCATGCAGCTCGCCTATGACGTGTCCAGGACCAGAGCGCACGCAAAGAACATCTCCATCGAGCGGTACGTGCCGGCTTAAATACAGCCTGCCCCTGAGCGTAGTCGAAGGGCCATTGGCCCCACCGCAGGTGGCAGGTGGTGCAGAAAAATTCCCTCCCGGCGCGCACAATGAAAGATGAGGTTGCACTACAGCCAGCCCGGTCGCGAATCCACGCGGCCGCGCCGCACTGCCGCCGAGTGTGAACGGCCCCCCACCCCTTAGCACAGCCTAGGCTCCCACTCACCAGCGGGAGGTACACCTGCACATCTTCGGGACCCTATCGGCGCTCTGGTGGGGATTCTAGCGCATGTTGCAAGCATGCGCGGCAAGAGGAGGCACGAGGGCCGTTTATGTCTCCAGTATGTCTCCAGAGAGCGTGCGTTTTCCGAACTCCGCATGGATATTGAAGATTAGCGCGTTTTCTATGTTCTAGTCCAGAAAAAGGACAGATGGATTAGGGCTCTTTTATAAAGACTCTTCGGCCTGGGGGCGCCCATCCCTTTGACTGCTCTCAGGGCATCCTCTTGTCGGGTCTATGTTATTGAGGACTGGGCGGGCGAGGCGCACACATGAATAATGGAGTCCCTCTTATCGGTTCGCCGGAGTCTCTTTGCGAACGATGAAGACGACCTTGGGCGGGTTGCCAAATGTGACGGTAGCTTCCACCGCTCGCCTGCGCCCGCCTTGCGTCGCCTGGTTCTCTTTTAATGCGAGTGCGCCATTGGCGATTTCGGCGTCGCCTGTCCAGCGGTCGAAGCGGTGCAGCGTTAAGGGAATGGTCGGGCTTGCGGCCGAGCCATTCATTGCCCCATACCGCCAGTTGAAGTGCAGAGCGCCTTTGGCCGAGGCGGCCAGGTCTTTGTCTGTCAAACCGGAAAGATCGATCTTGCCGTCTGCATCGAGTGCGCCACCCGACCACCGCAGCCCCAGCAACTGGCCCACGGCGGAGGGGCTGAGTTTCTCGAACCGGCCCTCCAGCGTGTAAGCGGGCTTGCCTTGATCGGTCTCCGCGGTTCGCATTGTGCCTGATCCATGCACACGGCCGCCCAGCAGGCCAGCATCGAGGCTCTGGATTTCTGCTCCGTCCTGAAGAATGCGCAGCGTAGCCGACGCCTCCCGCAGCGTAACCGGCCCCAGCAGGATGGAGTCGGCCTTTACCGTGCCTTCAAGCTGCGGCCAGGCCTGTGCGGTCGATCGATTCGAGGAGCGCAGCCTGGCAATTAGCGTGGAGAGCAAGGTGCCGGGTTCGCGTGCTCCCAAAAACGCCGATTGAACGATGCTCGCATCCAGCGCGCCGAACTGCACTTGAAACCGGGAGATGCAGGGCTGGGGCGCATCACAACGGCCTAAAAATTCAAGATTCGCCGTTCCTTTTACCGGGCCGTAAGAGAAGACCACTGGGTCCCAGCGCATTTTGCCGTTGTCAAAGTAAAGCGTGGCCTGGGCAATCTCAACGTGGTTGGCCAGATAGCTTGCCTGCCAATTGGCGTTATGCAGAGTCACGGTACCGCTCAGCCGCTCCGGCACGGCAAACGCAGCAGCCGATTGCGTCTCGGAGCTGGCGGGCTGAGTGCCGCTGAACGGAATCGCCTGCACCGGCAACCACGGCCCTTCGGCGCTCATCTCCACGGTGGCCGGGTCGCCAGCCAGAGCGTCCAGACTCGCAGCTTCTGCCAAGCCAGCCACGTGCGCCAGTTCTCTGGCACGCGCAAGGCCAACCTGACCACGCAGGTTCATCACGTAGCCGGAGAGCGACAGCAAGGCATTCATCGTGAGTGGCCCGGCGCCGCCAGCGGGAATGGCGACCGTGGCCGCCAGTGCCGGCGGGTGCGTCGAGGGTAGGGATCGATTTGAATTTCGACCCTGGGCTACAGTTCCTACCGCCACCGGCTCCAGCGCCAATTTGGGAATCTGGATGGGCTGGCTCAGCCCGTCCCCGCTCAGCAGAAAACCTTCCACGGTAAAACTGCCGGAGAGCGGCCCCGGCGCTGGGCCGCGGGGCTTCGTTACTCCGACTTTGGCTGGATTCACCAATCCACCCGGCTTACTCAAATCGCTTCTCTCTGAAGCGCTCTCAGCGTATGTGACTTTGCCGCTGATTGTGCCCCTGGCTTCCAGGCCGGGGCCAAAGCCGTTGCGAACGGTGCGCAGGGCATCCAGGCCTGCAGCGACCGGAATCCGATCCATCTCAATAGAAAATTGTGGTGGTTTACCCTCTCCCGGCAGCTCTCCGGCAAATCGGATGCGCCCTTCGCCGAGGGGAGAATCGCAGGCCAGATTTTCGATGGCGCGCCCGGAATAATGGTAGACAAGGCTGCATCTCGCATCGAAGTCCAGGGGCGATGCCGGGGCAAACTCAGCACGATGGACTCCCGTAGCGCGCAGCCGGGTCGTGAGCTGAGCCGCGTCGGCGGTGCCGTCCATATGCACTTCACCCGTCAGGTCGCCACGCCAGCCGGGATCGGAACCGATAACCAGCCGGGTGAGCTGGCCCAACTGCGCCTCTCGCCACTCCAGATCGATGTGCATCGGCATCTTCCGCAGGTCCTGTGCCCGGCGCGCGCTTGCCTCCAGCCGCACCACCCCGGTGTCGGCCATATCCAGGCTCAGGTCGGTGCGTGCCGGCTGGCCGCGCAGCCGGACGCGCCAGTCGCCGGGCTCCTCCTGCCAGAAAGATAGGTCGGCGTTGATCAGTGAAAAGGGCAGCTTCTCAGTGCCGTTCTTGATGTTGATGCGGGAGTTGGTGGCCACCATGTAGGGCAGCGGCGGCGCATGGCTTGCTTCTGCACCGCCCGCGACCGGTTGCGCCTGTGCGGCTGCCGTGGAAAAGAGCGAATCCAGATTCCATTGCCCCGCCGGCATGCGCACAAGGTTCAGGCTAGCCTCGTCCACGCTGATGCGCCCAATCTCTAACCGCCCCCGCCACAACGAGAGCAGCCGGATGGACGCGACAACGGAGTTGGCGTGGAGAATCGGCTCGGCGCCGTATGCGGGGTCTTCTTCAACGGTCAGGTCGGTCAATACGAATCCCGGCCGGGGCAATAGGCGCATCTCCACCGACGAGAGGCGCGCCGGCCTGCCCAGGGATGCGGAGATCAGTTGCGTAATCCGGCTCTTGTAGCGGCTCAGGTTCACCAGCGGCGGCACAATCGCCACCGCCAGAATGGCCGCCAGCACAGCCAGCGCCGGCCAAATCCACCTTCGCTGTTGCACCCGGCCTTGCGCGTCTTCCGTCATGGTCTCATCAGCGGTCAGTATTCTGTTGTCAGTTATCAGTTGTTGGTCGTCCGGGTTGTACTGATCACTGTTATCGCACCGGGTTCAGCGTCCGGCTCCAGCGCGTTTCGGTAAAGAAATGCAGCGCAACGTGGCCCATCCAAGCCGCCGCGTTGCCGATCCCGGGTTTTTCATACTGGTCTTCAGGAGTTACAAACGACCAGTAGTTGAACAACGGCCGTCCCACGATGTTCTCCCTGGGTACAAAGCCCCAGTAACGCGAATCCAGGCTATTATGCCGGTTGTCGCCCATCATGAAGAACTTGCCCGGTGGAACCACCAAATCCCCATCCACGATGTGGCTGGGAAACTCCACCGCCCACGACTCGGGAGTCCCGTCGGGCCCTGTTGGAACCGGTGGAACCGAGGGAAATTCATCGAGGAAGTCGTAATGGTTATCCAGCGTTGTCTTCTCGGCGTGCGGCTGGTCCTGGGCCACTCCATTCAGGATCACAATGCCGTTGCGCAGGTGGATGCGGTCGCCCGGCACGCCGATCAGCCGCTTTACCAGGAATAAATCGGGGAAGCCTGGTTTCAGAAACACCACAATATCGCCGCGCTTCGGCTCGCGATAGCGGATCAGCGGCATCCACTTCGCTGATGGAGCCAAAGTGATCCGATCCACCACCAAGTGATCGCCCACCAGCAGCGTCTTCTCCATCGATCCCGAGGGAATTACGAAGTTCTGAACTAGAAACGTGAGGATGAACAGACCAACCACCAGCACCGAACAGACGCTGGCGACCGCCTCATACGGAGTCTCTTCCACCCTTTCTTGAACGGGTGAGGGGACCGGCTGGACCCCGGACGGCGTCTTGAGCAGTGTGTTTTTCCTCGTCATCCTGTCGCTCATTGCGGAGATGCTTTGCGGTTCCTGAAAAGCTGCAAATGAAATTGCTCTAATGAACCACGCGGAAGATGCGCTTCCAGCGTGCAAACCCTATGAGTCTTGCAGAGAGTTCCCTGTCGTGTCCGAGTTTATCATCCACCGCCTGTTGCTCATCGGTGGTCGAGGGGCGGCTGAGCGAGAAGTAGATGACCATCGGCCGGGCCACGATCTGCGCCCGTGGCACAAAGCCCCAGAAGCGCGAATCCTTGCTGTGATTGCGGTTGTCGCCGAGCACAAAATACTGACCCTCGGGCACCGTCAGTTCGCCATCGCGTGTTAGGCTCTGCATCTGCTCCCACCAGGCCGGGTCCACCTCCGGATCTGTGTACACCCGCGCGGGAAACTCATCGCGGAAGGGAGTGCGCGCTGTAGGCTCAAAGGCCGTATAGGGCTCGTCCAGGGTTATACCATTCACCGTCACTCGCCCATCCTCGATGCGCAGCCGGTCGCCGGGAACGCCCACCACCCTCTTGACAAGATAAGGCGGCTCGGGGTGATGAAAGACTACGATATCCCCGCGTGCAACCTCGCGGTATGGCAACAGCCACCGGCTCAGACTGCCGGCTGGCGAAAAGGTCTGCTTGTTAACTAGCAGAAAATCACCCACCAATAGGGTGTGCTCCATGCTCTCTGAGGGGATGAGGTAGGGTTGCAGCACAAAGGTGAGCAGGAACAGCGCCGCCACGACCGTGCGCAGCAGCGATGCCAACGCCTCCGGCACGGTGGGAAGATGGAGCCGCAGCCGCGAAAGACGCAGTTCGGAGACACCGCCGGCCTGGGGTGGGCTGTTCATTACGCCAGGTTCTCCTTCTTCGCATCGTCCCCATTGCCCGCCCGTTTCCCAGCTGCGATCAGGCGCGCCAAAGCGCGCCGCGCCGCATCCTGCTCCGCGTGCTTCTTGGTGCTCCCGGTGCCGCGGGCCAGCGGCTTTCCCGGCTCCGCATCGTCGGTCTTGAGCCGAACTTCCACCAGAAAGCGCTTGCGGTGGTCGGGCCCGCTCTCGCTCTTCACCTTGTAGACCGGCCTTCCGCTTCGCGCCGCCTGCAGATGCTCCTGGAGCGCCGATTTATGGTTGCCCAGCGCGGCCCCGGAACGCAGTTCCTCGGCCAGGTGCTCGGCTGCCTCGCCCATTACCGAGCGGCGGACAAATGCTCTCACTGGCTCCAGGCCGCCGTCCAGGAACAAGGCGGCGATCACTGCTTCCATCGTATTGGAGAGTACCGTGCTCTTGCGCCTGAGGCCGCCGCGGTCCTCGCCCCGGCTAAGGCGCAGGTGACTGCCTAGCCCGATGGCCAGCGCCACCTCCGCCATGTGCTGTCGGCTTACCAACTGAGCGCGGACGCGGGTCAACTCGCCCTCCTGCCACTCCGGATGCGCCGTAAACAGCGCTTCCGCTACCACTAGGCCCAGCACCGCGTCGCCCAGAAACTCAAGGCGTTCATTATCGCCTGTCCCCGACGCCTCTTCCTTACCGCTTTCCTGGGCTTGTTGGTGAGCCAGCGAGCGATGGGTCAGTGCGCGCACCAGCAGCTCCGGCCTGGCAAAGCCATGCCCAAGTGCGGCTTCTAATTCGGCAAGAAGTGCTTCCATGTGCGCCTCGTTCGGTGCGTATCCCCTTGGCCTGCTTTTGAAGACAGCCCCGCAGCCGGAAAATCCGGCTGAACACCCACCCCCTTTTCACTGATTAGACGCCATGAAGATCGCCGACGGCGGATTATTGCGGCTTCTGCGTCCCATTTTGTCCCGGCAGCCCCGTCCCCGGCTTCTCTCCCTCACCCTTGACTGGCCCGGAACCGGGCGCGCCGTCCTCCGCGTCCTCTTCGCAACTGTGTCCCTTGACGGCGTACGCTGCCTTCACGCCCCGCTCTGCGGCCAGCCTTGTATCCTGCTGCCCATCGCGCACCGTAAGCGCCGCACGGTATTCAGTAACGGCCTCGTCGCGCTTGCAATCCAGGTCCAGCATCCGGCCGAGGTAGATGTGCGACCAGGCCAGCAGCCGCGGCTCCCGGGTAGTGGCCAGAGTCTTCTGGAATCCGTCGATTGCCTGATCCGGATGTCCGGTCAGGATAGCCGCCCTGGCTAGGATGAAGTTGGCGCGGGCGCTGTCGGCCGCCGATTCCAGGGTATCGGAGTGTACCGTCAGCATCTGCCGCGCCATAGCGCTGGCCGTGGCAATATCGCCGGCCGCTAGCCGCGCCTCGGCTAGGTCCAATCCCGTCAATTTGCGCGGCCTGCTCCGCCCCAGCACCTCGCCGTCAGCCTCCTTGTCAAACTCGATCTGCCGGGCGCGATGTGCTTGCTGGTCCATGTCCATGCTGTAAACCATCTCGCCGATGGTGTCGCGCAGGCTGGCAGGATCCTTTTCAAACTCAATCAACTGCTCAAAGAAATACTGCGTGAGCACAAATCCCTGAGTCATGTCGTGGCGCACCGCTGCCCATCGGATGGAGTCCACCTTCTGCTGGTAAATCTGCCGTTCATGCTCATAACGCGGATAGTCAGACCGCAGCACGCCTGCGGGTATCTTGTATACCGGAATCCCGGTCTCCATGGTCCGCGCCTCGATCGCCTTAATGAGGCACTCGATGGTTAGCGTCACGGCGTCGGAGCGGTAGCGGAACTCCATAGGAGCTTCCCGCACCTCCTTCAAAATCGGCTGCATCCTGTCCACCGCGTTGACCCGCGCATAGAGCAGCGGCTCAATTACGTAGTGCAAGTACGTATGGCGCACGTCACCCAAGCGAATCTGCCCGTCCACCGGCGAAACCACCACCACGTAGTCGGTCCCGTAGATGCGGGCATTCACCGCGTGCGGCGAGAGTTGCGGCTCGATGACCACCACAAACCGCCGTCCCTCGTAGGTGGATGCGGGCAACTTGAGATAGAGATTGGTCCCCACGATCATCTTCGATAGCGGATCATGCAGCCGGTCGGCCTCTTCGTCGTAAATGTGGTGAACCGCCAGCCAAATTCCGTGCAGGTCTACCGCGGCTACGAAGTCCTTGAGCAGAGGCACTATCTCCACCACCTGCGTCGAATCGGGCGGCATCTCCGTCAACTCCGCCGCGGATTCAATCTCCGGCGGCGGCGTCAGGTACAGGGCCAGCGAGATGTATTGCGAGATATCCCCTGCCGTGCCCGTCAGCCGGTGCTGGGCCATGAAGAGGCACACCCTGTCCCGTTTGGCGCGGGCGTCCTCGCTCTTGGCAAGCGCCTGGTTGATCTCGTCGCGAACCCGCTTGCGCACAGGTGCGCTCTCTTCCAGGCCTTCGTCATAGCCGCAGGCATTCAGCGCCGCGGCCATGATGAAGACCGGCTCGGAGCTGATCAGCGAAATGGTGGGCCCGGCAGGATCGATCAGCGCCGGCGTCTTCTCCTGCTGAAATCCCTGAGAAGATGAGTTTTGCTGGCCCTTTGCGGAACTGCTGTCGGAGGATTGGGCGCGAACAATAGCCGGTGTAAACACAGCCAAAAGGCATATAACTATTGCCGGAAGAAAGGCAAACCATCGAAATGTGCGCAATCTCATGAGGAACCCTGCCTTAACTCTAGTTTGACGCACCGGCAGGGTCAAACGGGGGCGGGGATAGGAGATAGGGGCCGGCAAAAGTGCACCCCCCTCTCCGGCTCCTTCAGCGCCCAAAATTCTGAGCGGAAACAAAATAACAGCGCCGCTGAATTCGTGATTGTGTATTAACCAAATAGGGTAATATTTGCATTTGCACTAACGGGTTGGTGGTAATATGCTCGGATCTCAAGAACTCGGGTACTCTTCCCTGTGCGTAGCTTGTTGCGTGAATTGACATTTATGTACTCACGGATATTTGCCTACGTAGGTAATCTCCGGGGCAGTCTCAACCGGCATCGTGATTGTCATGCGTGAAGCTGGAATGATGCCGATTCCTGCCGGGTCATCGCTCCGGAACTATACAGTTACTCAGCTTGTTTGATATTTGTATTTCCGGGAATGCAGTAGATGAACTCCACAAGGGCAAAATCAACGCTGATTCAGATTTGGCAATACCAGGCGCTTCTGGCGGAACAGGTTTACGCAGGCCTGAACGGCCTCTGCATCCAGCAAGCTGCCGGCCTCCTTTTCAATCTGCTCTAATACGACTTTCAGCTTGATTGCCACCCGATAGGGCCGATTCGAGGCCATCGCTTCCACCATGTCTGCCACTGCTACGACCTTGGCTTCGGGCAGGATCGCATCCGCTTTCAGGCCCAGGGGATAGCCCGAGCCATCGAGCCTTTCATGATGTTGGCGTACGATCTCGGCAATGGGCCAAGCAAAAGGAATGTCTTTCAGAATGGTGTAGCCGGTATCCGGATGCTCGCGCATCAAGCCCCATTCTCCCGCGGTGAGCTTGGTCGGCTTGGTCAGGATCTGGGCAGGTATTGAAATCTTCCCTATATCATGGATCTGTGCCGCCACATACAATCCATGCAATTGCTCCTCT
>Ga0182017_10004318_pt1 | contig 10585 bp, 10 predicted proteins | sample 712E3DmetaG_FD_120492 | JGI IMG/M metagenome (GOLD analysis project Ga0182017, IMG submission 120492) | Permafrost microbial communities from Stordalen Mire, Sweden - 712E3D metaG | ecosystem: Environmental > Terrestrial > Soil > Wetlands > Permafrost | place: Sweden: Stordalen | collected... | reverse complement strand
GCGATGCGCTGGCTCGAGGCCGCTTCCCGCCGGAGACGCCTGATCGAAGCTGCCGACCCCAGGTAGCGCCCTACCCCAAACGACAGGAACAGACCGAACACCGTGAATGCAAATCCTGCGGGCACCTCGAAGACCATCTGATAAGTGCGGGCATCGAGGTTGATAAGCACGGTGCCTGCGATTACGAAGAACCCCGTCCCGGCGTAGCCAAGGGTCAGCGGGAGCGCGGTCTCGACTGCGTAGACGGCGCGGTCGTCGCTCCACAACACGATCCGAAGCAGGAAGAGGCCGACGAAGACAATGTCGGTGACGATCGAATATGACTCAACCTTGACGGCATCGGCCGGGAGTCTCGCGGCGAAGATCGGGATCAGCAGCACCGCGGGCAGGATTACTGCCAGGTGCGCGACAACGAAGGCCGTGAGCGGCCAGTTGACGCTTCGGGCCCGGTGTACCGAAAGCGCTGTGTTCATCGCATCGACTCCATCAACTTGGTGAGCTCGCCTGTTGTGATGCCCTGTTCGACTGCCTCGGCGAGGAGATCGCGCAGCAGTCCATTGAGGCGCGCGGAGGGCACCACGTCGCCTGGTACGACGATCGCTCCTCGGCCCTGTCGCAACTCGAGCAACCCCTCGTCACGCAGCTGCCCGTATGCCCGCTGGACGGTGTGCATGTTCACGTCGAGTTCCCGCGCCAGGTCGCGCGAAGGAGGCAGCTTTGCTCCCGGCCGGATCGTCCCAGCCACAATCGCGCGCCGAACGCAAGCCGCGATCTGGTTATAGATAGGAACGGGACTCCGGGTATCGATCTCGAATAGCATGATCTAATACTACTAGCTCAAGTGTGCTTGTCAAGCACATCCCGCTCCCTCAACGAGAGTCGCGAACGTCGCCGGTTTGAGGACGATCAGGGCTTGCCAGCCAATCAGGCTTTCAGTTCGGAAGGCCGGGGCCCGTTAGCGCAGTGGCATTCTTCTCAGGCCTTCAACGTTGCAGACTCAGGAGTCGAGTCCACCGCGGCGGGGGCCGTTCCGCACTTGTCGCAGCAACTGCGCGAGTGGGACAGTCGCGGTGCCATTCCCCAGACGGGGTCCCTGGAAACTCCGCGACAGATCAGTAGCTCCTTTCCTGCAACGGACCAACAGCAACACGGTTCCCGGCGTTCGAAGCGACGCTACACCGCGCAGAAGGTCCTAATGGAGGTGGGTGATGACCCAGGGGTCGAGCTCGACATGCGGGTCGTGTGGCAGAGGGCTCACCGCGGATACCTGGTTCTGTCCCGCGTGCGGCGCCGCGGTACCGAAGTTCTGTCCGAACTGCGGCGCTCCGCGGACGTCGCGGGCGCGCTTCTGCCGCGCGTGCGGCGTCGGCTTCCGTGCGGGCTCAGCCTCTGCCCACACCATTCCTCCAGCTGCCCCTGGAGCCCGCGGCCGTCGCCGGCCCACCGCCTATGCCGCCTTGGTGCTGGCGGCCGTGGTCGTTCTGGCGGCCGGGGCGCTGGGCTCCGGGATCGTCAAGCTTCCCGGCGCGGGGACGTCGGCGGCACCTACCGATTCGATCGAGTCTCCGCCGCCGATCGACAACCTGGCGACCCCGGCACAGGGAGTGCTGGCCGTCGGTGACACGTCGCCCGTCACGACCATCGGCCTGGATTCCAACGGCGCATCCACCACCGTCTCGGCCCCGGGGCAAGATTGGGACGGCCTCGAGATCGACGTTCCGGCCGGCGCCTGGCCCGGTGCGACGCTCCAGGTCACTGCCGAGCCGATTACCCGCTCCAGCTTCGGGCAACTCGTGACGCCGATCTCGCCCCTCTACACGGTCTCCGGCGCGGAAGGGATGGCCCCCGACCCGGTGACACTCAAGATCCCCGCGTCAATTCCGGACGGCTCGTTCGCGATGGGCTTCTTCTACGACGCCTCCTCGGGCCAGCTCGAGGGCATGCCGTTGCTGGCCGAGGACGGGACCTCGGTCACGATCGCGACCGAGCACTTCTCCAGCTTCTTCCTGAGCCTGGTCGACGGGGCGATCCTGCCGGAGACGATCGACTCGGGCTTCCGGCCGGGGGTGGATGACTGGCAGTTCCCCAACTACGGCTCCTATGTCACGCCGCTCGGCAACTGCGCCGGCGAGGTACTCACCGAGGCCTACTACTACATCGAACGGCGTCTCAAGGGCCGGGGCTTACCGCTGCACGGCCTGTACGACAACAACGGCTACGGGGCTACCCCGACCCCGACCCTCTGGATGGACGACTCGAACAGCTACCGCCTCGCGAGCGTCGCCCACAGCCAGTTCCACGCCGGGTCCGCGAACAACAACCAGTTCGTGAAGTTCTTCAACAAGTCGCGTGACAAGGGTTTCGACGAACTCGAGTACGACGCCTTTCGCTACGCCATCGCCGTCAGCGGCGAACCGCAGTACATGTCTATCAGCGACCCCCAGGACAAGAACGCCCACGCGATCCTTGCCTACCGAGTGGACTCGAGCGGCATCTACGTTGCCGACCCGAACTACCAAGGGCCGAAGAACTCGAAGCGGCTGGTCCCATTCGACACCAAGACCGGGAAGTTCGGGACGTATCTATCGGAGTGGGCCCACGACGCCGCTACCGGGGGCACCGGTATTGGGTACACGAATATCGCCTACTACGCCACGAGGGCGCTGGTGAACTGGCCCACTCTGGCCGCCGACTGGGCGGCCTTCGACGACGGCAAGATCGGGGTCGGTCTGTTTCCGGCCTACTCTCTCGAGGCGCTGGCCGGCCAGGATGCCCAGGGCAAGGAGGTCTGGGTGCCGCTCGTGGACCGCTACCAGACGTCGGAGAAGAGCCTCACGCTTCGGATACGCGACCCGAAGGGCGTCGACAGCGCGCAGATAGAGGTCTTCCCCGGCCTCTCAGGAACCCACCTGGCCCCCGAGGCCGGGCAGGTAACGATTCAGCTGAAGGATGGGGAGAACCCGCTGGGCATATACGAGCAAGGCAAACAACCTGGCTGGAAAGATTGGAAATACGTCGACTTCGTGCGACTCACCGTTATTGGCGGGCCCGCGCCGACTCCCACTTCCACGTCCACTCCGACGCCGGCCGCGCAGCCCACCTACGACTGCAACGCCCCGCCGCCCAGCGACCCGATCGATAGCGTCCGCTGGTATCTGCACTGCAAGCCAATCGGGGGATAGGGGCAAGCCGGGCGGTCAGGGACGCCAATGCTGGCGCTCGGCCGGCGGCCACTTCACCAAGAGGTTGGAGGTAAGGCTGATGTTGTTGAGAAGCAGAATCGTTGCAGGGATCGCGTGCGCCCTCGCCCTCACGGCAGTGGTCGGCTGCTGGCCCCGACCGGAGCTGCAGTTCTCGCCCGCGACCCTGCCCGACGCCCAGGTCGGCTCACCCTACGCTGTCACCATCACCATCAGTCAGGTCGAAACGGTCGTGGGTAGCGCCTCGGTCGAGGACGGCTCGCTCCCCGCTGGCCTGAAACTCGAATTGGTCTACCAGCCGGCAGACACGATCCAGATCTCGGGAACGCCCACGGTCGCCGGCACGTTCAGTTTCAGCATCTACGTGATATGCGCAGGCACGAACGCCGCCGGCCAGACCGCCACCCAGGGGTACACCCTGGTGGTGAAGTAACCAGGGAGTGTCTGGCTCGGGTGGACCACCGCAGGCTCCGCACCGCCCACGCCGAAGGCTGAGTGTCGTGCGGAGCACGGAATATCGTTTGGAGCGGGAGACGGGTCTCGAACCCGCGACATTCAGCTCGGAAGGCCGGGGTGCGTGAGCGCAGTAGGGTCACTCGTGGAGGGGCGAGCGTAGCGTGTCCAGTCATCGTGTCGTGGCCAGACCCGTGAAGGATATGATCCGGCCGAAGGTCGTCTCGTGGTAGTCCAGCCGGCGACGACTTCGAGGGAAGAGTAGCGCGGCATGACCTGGAGGCGTGAATGCAACCGCAGGCATCGGGCGCGGCTGACGTCATCGGGTATCGGGGCGCGTCGATCATCACTGCAGCCCTGCCAGTCTCCTTTCTCGCGATCGGCGCGGCTGCACTCCTTGCCGATGGCAACGCGGGCTATGCGCTTGACCTCGCGTTCCTTTCGATCGGGTGCGTCGCGTTGGCGATCCTGAGGTCGTTTCGTCCTCGGGGGGTCATCGTCAGCCCGGACGGACTGGAGAACCGAACTGGCATGTTTCGGCGCGACTTTGTCCGTTGGGCGGACGTGATCCGAGTCCGGGGAGAATGGCCTGGCGTCTTGGTGCTGAGTTCGACCGATGCCACCCGCTTTCGAGGCAATCGAAGCCGTGACATTGTGCTTCGAGGCTCCGATGAACTGGCGGCCCTCATAGGCCAACGCGAGGGTCCTTCGCTCGAACAACCAATCCGAGAGGCGCTCTCGGACTACCGCCGCCGATCCGGACAACGGCCCGAGGACGCGCCCTCCACGGTGGTTGTGTCATGGGCGATATTGCAATGGTTGCTAGTCGCCGCTTGTGTGGCTGTCGTCCTGACGGTGGGCCTCGTGGCCTTCCGATGGGTCGCTGACATTGCACCCTCCTGGTCCGGGAAGGTACGTCAGGTCGGATTCCTGGCCGCCGGCCTTGCAGCAGTCGCGCCCGCGTCGACGGTTCCAGGCTGGGTCGGTCCCCGCCTGCCCACCCACGCCAGCGCCCTCCTCGGCTGGCGCCCCGCCGCCGACCTGGTTCCGTTTCTCGTTCCGTGGATCGTGATGCTGGCGATCCGCGTCGCCTGATTGACAGATAGTTGCTGTCGGGTGGGAGACCTGGGCGCTAGTTATCAACTCGTCGAGCGCAGTAGCGACCTCGCCGGCCCCACAAAGCCCAGGCCCAAAGACGGCCTGAGTGTCGCCCCAAGCACGAAATAGGGACTGGAGCGGGAGACGGGTCTCGAACCCGCGACATTCAGCTTGGAAGGCCTGAGCGGCTATGCGCAGTAGCCTCCCTCGTGCAGACCCGGGCGTAGCGTGTCCAGTTATCGTCTCGTGGATTTGCTCTCGCGGCGACCGATCACACGCTCCAGACGTTCCCCCGGCGGCTCCATTCCGGCCGCGAGCCTACCGGTCGGCTTCAGCACGACGCTGGCGTTGCCGACTTCCCGGACAAGACATCCATATCTACTCGCCCGCAACAACAATCGGCCAGAGCCCGTGAAGCCATGCGTAACAGCGCAGTTCGGCTGCCATGAATAGCCCCTTCGTCCGCAGCGCAGACAACCCGATCATCACCGCCAGTGATCTCCCGTACCGGGCGCACGCGGCCTTCAATCCCGGTGCGACCCGTCATCGTGACGAGATCGCGTTGCTCGTCCGGGTTGAGGGCTTCCGGGGCCAATCGCACTTCGCCGTGGCCCACAGCGTCGACGGCGAGCACGACTGGCGCTTCGATCTCACGCCGGCGCTCGAAGGCGACGTGACACTCCATCCCGAGGACGCCTGGGGAATCGAGGATCCGCGAGTCGTCTACCTGCCCGAACTCGCCATGTATGCGGTCACCTTCACCTCCTACTCTGAGCACGGGCCGCTCGTGTCGCTGGCCCTGACCGAGGACCTGGTCACGTTTGAGCGACTCGGCCCGATCTGTCCTCCCGATGACAAAGACGCGGCGCTCTTTCCCAGACGGTTCGGAGATGACTGGCTCATGCTCCATCGTCCGTACGGGGGCGGGCCGGCGAACATAGTGCTTTCCCGCTCGCCCGACCTGCAGCACTGGTCGGAGCCAGAGCTCGTCCTTCCGGCTCGAGCGGGCGGTTGGTGGGACGCCGGCAAAGTTGGGCTCGGACCACCGCCTCTTGAAACGGCCGCCGGCTGGCTGCTGCTTTACCACGGGGTTCGACTGACCGCGTCGGGCGCGCTCTACCGAAGCGGTCTCGCGTTGCTCGACCTCGATGATCCGACCAGGGTGATTGCGCGGACAGACGATTGGCAATTCGGGCCGGAGACCGACTATGAGCGAACCGGCGACGTGCCGAATGTCGTGTTCCCGAGCGGCTGGGTGCTCGATCCGTCGGGCGAGCGAGTCCTCGTCTATTACGGGGCCGCCGACACGGTGATCGGGCTGGCCACGGCCTCGATGTCGGACCTGCTCGCTACGCTCGGCGTTTCCGCGGCGGCTTGATGCCCGCTCGCTGACGTACTTCCTCCTAAGGCACTCGTCACCCGGGCCAATGGGGTCGCTATGAAGCCACGGTGAAGGCGGCCCTGATACCACCGTCGATTGGAAAGGTCGACGCAGCGACGAACCCGGAATCATCGCTGGCGAGGTACACAGCAGCTCTCATGCGAGCGCCCCAACCCCTGCCCCAAAGAGGGGTCCCGGCACAGTCCAACAGAACCACCGCACGAGATGGCAACTGGAGCGGGAGACGGGTCTCGAACCCGCGACATTCAGCTTGGAAGGCCTAGATCTCTATGCGGAGTGGCGCCCCTCGTGGAAGGGCGTGCATTTCGTGTCCAGTTATCGTGTCGTCGTTTGGGTGATCGCGCCGGTACTCCTGTCGGGCTCTCGCGGTTACCTCGCCAATGGCCTAGCCGTGCTGTCGCCGCGATCGGGCGACCGTGGAGCCCGAAGCATGTACCAAGCCCAGGACGAGCCGACGAGCATCAACGCAGTGCCGAGACAATCAAGGAGAACCGGCCCCCAAAGAGAAATGAACGAGATCTTGCAGACACTGCCCGTGCAGAAGCCTCCCCATGTGAGGGCCAGGTCGACATGCCGCAACAACATACCCAAGGCAACCAACGAGATCACGGCGGCAATCGATGTCTGGAGGGGCCCGCTCCAGACATTCCAGAACGGCCTCGCCAGCCGAAGCTGAGATAGCCCGAGTAGCGTCAGCGCTGCGAGAGCTCCAACTGGAATGACGACCCCTGGACGGATGCCGCCCGTACCAGTGAAGTCGTTTCCAGCGAATAAAGCGCCTCCGGGGTGACTTGGGTATCCGATCCCATACAACCACGAAGGAATGACCACTGCCGCGCCGATACCGATCAAGAGCTGAGCGACTCCAGAACGAGAAACACCACGCGTCACATCACACCCCACCTATGGACCCCGCGAGCCGCAATAGTCGCGGAGACGATGACGCCAAAAAGTAGCTTCCTCATCGGCGAAGCATACCCATTCATTTGGACAACTTTGGCAAGGGCCGCGCGGGAACCGGACGGGGGCGCTGAGCGCCATGCCGCATTCGGGTCACCATCAAGGAGAAAGCGTGGAGGCACAATGTCGCCATGAGCGTGGATTCCCCAAAGGCTGAAAGTCCAGACCGATTCGTTCATCCCGACTCAATGACCGTGGTTGGGATTAGATTGCGTCAATAGTCGTGGAACTACCGCTATCCGCACCAAACCACACCGAGACTCGGGGAAAATAGGGGAAACTGGGGGAAGTGGAGCGGGAGACGGGTCTCGAACCCGCGACATTCAGCTTGGAAGGCCGGGGAGCGTGAGCGCAGTAGCACCACGCTCAGAGGGGCGAGCGTGGCGTGTCCAGTTATCGTGTCTTCGTTGGGCGCTTCATGAACAGAACCTGGGCTCGTCGGCAGCCCTCGTCAGGCACGGAATGCCGACTTGGTGGACTTCGGCACAGTAAGATTCCCCTACGTTCGCCCCCGCCACCATGGAAGGAGACCTGAAGCCGTGATTTCGACGCGAGACCTGAGCGCGATGCCCGACCTCGCGGGCTTCAGGCGGCTCGCACGTTCGTTGGCCATGCTCGATGCCATCCTGTCTCCGAAGTGGGACTCCCGCTACTACTCGTTCGACTCGAAGTGGGCCGAAGGCGAGATGATGGCGTCCATGCGCAACGGCTCCGGCGATATGTGGCACGCCCTGCTGTCGGCTCGCGGGATCGGTCTCGTCGGCCTGGCACACGAGTCGGCCATGTACCGGATGGATAACCCATGGCCGGGAGTGTTCGACTCAGTACCTGCTGCGTTCGCTGACGTGGTGGCTGAGCCTGCGTTCGAACCGGGGAACGCCACGTTCTGCATTTGGCGTGCGCCTGCGGACGTGGTCTGGCAAGTCGGCGCCATCGAGTACCCGCCGTCAGCGGATCCTGACGGTTCTGAGGAACTCCTGGCCATTCTCGATGCCGATCCACTTACCTACCAAGCGTGGGCGGAGACCTATTACGAGCGGACGGTGGATCGCGCCGCAGTCGAGGCCATCTACGCGCACCAGACCCTTTCGGAGGGCCTGATCTGGTCCCTGAATCCCGAGGTGACACTCGGTTCGCTGGAGGATGATGTGCTCAGCATCGGGTATCCCGACGCAGACTAGCAAAGGGATGAGCGCCAAAGAGTGCGAGGCAGGACACTCGGCCTGTGGCAGTTGAACCTTCGTGAGCACGAATGGGGGGTTTGGAGCGGGAGACGGGTCTCGAACCCGCGACATTCAGCTTGGAAGGCTGACGCTCTACCGACTGAGCTACTCCCGCTCGTTTGCCTTCGTTTGTTAGGCTAGAGCTGGCTGCTGACCACGTTTGCCTAACAAATCGATGGTCGCGGCCGCCATTTGGGTCCGAGACCGCGCGGCTGTGGTTAGCACCACGCTGCCAGAGCGTATAACTGTAGCCGATTACGGGCATTTCACGCTCAGCGCACAGCGTGTAATTACACGCTGTCGCTGTTTGGCCTCGAAGCCGATTTGCTCAAGCCCAGCGGTTGGCGAACCTAACCTCGCGGAGGGTTGCCGCGCTGTTGTGCCTCTCGCCTATCCGACTGAGCGGGGGCAATGCCGTACCAACTGCGCAACAGACTGCCCATTTGAAGCGGACTGCCGTCGGGCCCGAAATTGCGGTGGCAGCCAAGTGCGTTCGGCCACGGAAGCCCTCCGCCGAACTCCACAAGCTGACGCTGTCGAGCATTCCGCGTGCGCCGGTCTGGCGTTCGAATTCCATTGCTCCTCGGATCTCGACGTGCCCACGCCTAGCAGTGCCCGCATCTACCCTCCCCTCTCGGAGCCCATCGTTTCGCCGGTGGGCCACTGATCACACATCCGCGTTTACGGATGATCCGAACCCGTCGCGTCACGGCCAGTAAGCTCGACTTCGCGACGCGGCTGTCGGCCCACCTTGCGGAGCCGGTGGGATCAAACCTATTCGAGCCCGAAAGTGTCCACTAGGTCGACTAACTTGGTGGATCCATGGCCTGCCTTGGCAGACAGGCGACTTGGGCGGCGGGCGAGGCTCGGGAACTAGTGGTTCGTTACGATAACGTCCAGAGCCCGCAGAACCGTGTCGGCCGAGTTGGTGTCGACATTGGGGTCGGCGGAGGCGTTGGCGTCGAGCTGCACCACGACCGTGGCTCCCACGGCCGGCGAGCCTGAAGGCCCCGCTTCGTTGTGATAGCCCGGATCGCCGGTCATGTCGATCGTCACGGTCGAACCGTCGGCCAGCTGCAGGACCATCGAGTTCGAGTTGATCGACTTCACCGTGCCGCTGATGGCGCCGCCATCACCCACAACTCGCGAAGGCGCGGCAAAGTTCGGGAAGCCGAGGCCGTTCGGGCTGAACGATCGGCCGGCAGGGGCGAACAAGCCCGGTATCGATCCACCTGTGGCCGTCCCCAGCAGGAAGCTGATGCCGCTTGCCGCGACGAGAGCACCGCCTATCAGCAGGATCCGGGTGCTTCGATCCATCCGCGCGGCCGACTTGTCCGGTATCTTGCGGCGCCTCCGGACGGGGCCGTGATTTGCCAGCTCTCTTCGCGTCGGCCCACTCACGTATTCACCTCTACTCATAGCGAAGCGCGACCACTGGGTCGAGTCGGGCCGCCTGGGTAGCAGGCCATACTCCGAAAACGACACCGACCAGCAGGCTGAAGCTCATGGCAGCCACCGGGGTTAACGGGTCGAAAATGAAGCCCCAGCCCGCCAGCGCTCCGATCACCCACGATCCAATTACGCCGATCCCGATGCCGATGAGCCCCCCAGCCATCGACAGACCCAGTGCCTCCACGAGGAACTGGGAGAGGATGTCTCGGCCGCGCGCCCCGATCGCCTTCCGGATGCCGATCTCGCGAGTCCGTTCCCGAACCGAGACAAGCATGATGTTCATGATCCCGATCCCGCCGACGAGCAATGAGATGGAGGCGATGCCCGCAAGAAGCAGCGTCAGAACGTCGCTGACAGAGCTGACGGTGCCCAGGAGCTGGGATTGGGTGCTCACCGAGAAGTCGGCAGTGCCCGTGGCCGAGATGTTGTGCCGCCGGCTCAGTGTCGACGTGATATCAGTGGAGACAGAGTCGATTGCGGATTGCGATTTCGCGCTGATGCCGATCGAGGAGAGGTTAGCGTTGCTGCCGACGAACAACTCGCGCGCGGTGGACAGGGGGATGAGCACGCGGTCGTCCGAGTTGGTCGTGCCCCCCTTGGGCTGGAGAATGCCCACGAGGTCGAACGGAAGCCCGCCGATGTAAATGGTCGAGCCGACTGAGTTGTCTGTGAGGCCGAGGTTGTCCGCCGTGGTGGCACCGATGACGGCGACGCGCATGTTGTGCTCGACGGACAGCGGCGACAGGAACGAGCCCGCCCAGACCTGGTAGGCGAAGACATCCGCGTAGGTCGAGGTG
>Ga0182017_10004316_pt1 | contig 10587 bp, 6 predicted proteins | sample 712E3DmetaG_FD_120492 | JGI IMG/M metagenome (GOLD analysis project Ga0182017, IMG submission 120492) | Permafrost microbial communities from Stordalen Mire, Sweden - 712E3D metaG | ecosystem: Environmental > Terrestrial > Soil > Wetlands > Permafrost | place: Sweden: Stordalen | collected... | reverse complement strand
CGAAAGAATGGCGCTGTGAAAGTACACCAGCCAAGTTATCGAACCAACCTGCCGAAGATTTATGCGGGCGGTGATGCAGTGACAGGACCGGCAACAGTTTCCGAAGCAATGGGAATTGCACGTAATGCCGCAGAAGCAATTGATTTCGATCTGATGAAGGAGAAACGGTTCCACCGGCTCTTTAGGGACTTCAAATATAAAGATGAAGTTATGCCGGAACCGGAAGGCGGAAAGATGGTGAAGCCGAAAATGCTTCCCGTGAAGGAAAGGGTTTCAAACTTTCAGGAAGTTCTTTCCGGGTACAGTGGAGAAGAAGCACTCCATGAGGCTACTCGCTGCTTACGATGCGATGTCAAATGTCAGGATCAGGACTAAGAGAAGGAAGAAAAAATTCTATGGAAAAGAAAATGGTCAATATAAAAATCAATGGAAATGAATTTCAAGTTCCTGAAGGCATGACGATCCTGGATGCATGCAAACGTGCAGGGATGAAAATCCCGACGTTGTGCTACCTCGAAGATGTTGCCCGCAACGCATCGTGCGGGGTCTGTGTGGTTGAAGTGAAAGGTGCACGATCACTCGTGCGGTCTTGTTCATCCTGTGTGAATGAAGGAATGGAAATTGCAACCCACACACCGCGTGTTCGTGATGCAAGAAAAACCAATATCGAACTGTTGCTTGCCAATCATCCAAAAGATTGCCTGTCGTGTTTGCGTAATCAGAATTGCGAACTCCAAACGATTTCGGCCGATCTCGGCGTGAAGGAAGTGCAATTCGTCCGTACCAAGAAGGAAGAAGCATTGGATGAAACTTCACCTTCTATTATCCGAGATCCGAATAAGTGCATTCTCTGCGGAAGATGTATCGCTGTGTGTGCCGAAGTGCAGACGGTGAGCGCCATCGGTCTTTCTAAACGCGGGATCAAGACTAAGATTTCCACATATATGGAAAAGGGACTCGGCAATGTTGCTTGTATCAATTGCGGACAATGCGCGTTGGTGTGTCCGACCGGAGCAATCGTTGAACGCGATGATACGAACGCTGTTTTTGAAGAAATAATAAATCCGGATAAAGTTGTAATTGTTCAAACCGCCCCGGCAATTCGTGTCGGTATTGGTGAGGCGATGGGAATGGGTCCCGGCGCACTCGTTACAGGTCAAATGGTCGCAGGATTACGCAGACTCGGTTTTAAGAAGGTGTTCGATACACAATTTACAGCCGATCTAACGATTATGGAAGAGGGGCATGAACTCATCAAACGAATTTCCAATAAGGGTGCTCTACCGATGATCACCTCCTGCTCACCTGGATGGATTAAATTTGCTGAACATTTCTTCCCTAATTCACTCGCACATCTTTCTACGTGCAAATCGCCTCAGCAAATGTTTGGTGTGATCGCGAAAACGTACTATGCTGCAAAAATGGGAATTGATCCGAGAAAAATTGTTGTCGTTTCGATTATGCCATGCACAGCAAAGAAGTATGAAGCGAAACGCCCTGAGATGATGAGTGCCTTCGAATACTGGAAAGAAAAAAAAGCAATGGTAAACGACGATGCGTTCTATGATGTCGATTATGTATTGACAACGAGAGAACTTGCCCGGATGTTCAAAGAATCGGGAATTAGATTCTCCGATCTTCCGGTGGAGGAATTTGATCATCCGCTGGGCGAATCCACAGGTGCCGCCGTCATCTTCGGTGCGACCGGCGGTGTTATGGAAGCAGCGTTGAGAACGGCGTATGAAGTGGTCACTGGAAAAACGCTTGTTGACATCAACTTTACCGCAGTCCGCGGTATGGATGGAATTAAGGAAGCAGAAGTGGATATGAATGGCACGAAAATAAAAGTGGCGGTCGCACACACACTGAAAAATGCACGGCGAATATTAGAGCAAGTGGAAAAAGGAGAATCTCCGTACGCCTTCGTCGAAGTGATGACGTGTCCGGGTGGATGTCTCGGCGGCGGCGGGCAGCCGATCCCCACAACATGGGAGATCAGGAAAAAAAGAGCCGAATCGATTTACGCCGAGGATACGAATAAGCAAATTCGCAAGTCGCATGAAAATCCACAAATCGCTGCATTGTATAAAGATTTTCTGAAAGAACCGTTAGGCGAATTGTCGCATCACCTTCTCCATACAACATATACGAAGCGCGGAATATTTGTTTGGAAAACGAACGGTGAGGCGAAGAAGAAAGAAAAGAACCATGTGCATTCGTAAGTCGACTCGCTGAGTCGACTGCTTGTTAAATATGGTCGAGACAGCGTCTCGACCGGCAGTAATAAATTTCCACGAAGGCTCAGAGCAATCTGAGCCTTTTATATTTCATAGAGCATCTCCCCTCAGCAACCGTGTTCTCTTTCTCGCCTGTTCCGCGTAAAGTGAATTCGGAAATCGTTCCAGTAATTTTTCATAGGCTGTTATTGCCTGGGCTTTATTGTGCAGAACGTTTTCGGATATTTCTGCAATGCGAAATTGAGCTCTGTCTTTGAGAATGCTCAGTTGAATCGAGTCGGCGATAAAATGAAATGCCGCAATCGCTTCGTTGGTCTGTTTCAATTTAAGATGCAGCTCGCCAATTTTCATCATTGCGTCATCGAGAAGCAATGATGTTGGGTACTGCTGAACAATATCCTCGAAGTGGCTGAGAGATTCAGGATATTTCCTTTGGCGCATCTGTAAATCGGCTTTTGCAAATTCTATCAATGCCGGCAAAGAGGAAGTTTTATTTTCCTGAATAAAATATTGGAGTTGTAATGCATCGTTTGTAAAATCGGTGTTGAGGTTTGTGTCGAACCGCTTCAACAGTGAAAGTGATGTGTCGAATTGTACTTCAAAGTAATTCAATTCAGCCAATTTGAATACAGCCTCATCTTGATAGATAACAAGCGGGATATCTGCGATTCTCTCGAATTCCTTACGCGCTGCAATAAGGTCGTTGCGCGCTATTTGTACTTCGCCATTTTTGATCACGGCATCGTAAAGAATGTTCAATGTATTTGGAAATTCTTTGATCTTGTTCAAAGCGCTCAGTGCGCCATTGAGGTCAAAGAGTTTTTCGAACTTTATAACACCGATGCGAAATAATGACTGGGCGGCAAGGTCGGGATGATCTTGTGCAGCGGCGATGGATTCATATATTTGAATTGCATCCCTGTATATTGGCTGCGATTCTGGCGCAAGAGTGTAGGCTTCATTGCTTAATTCTTCAAGAGCGCGGGCATATCCAAAACGCGCATATGGAAGCAACCCACTTTTATCGAATCGATCGATAATTTCTTTGAATGCCTTTGCCGCTGTTGCCGAAGCATGTTCATGATTTAATTGTTGTGCGAAGTTGAATAATTCGCTGCCGTTGGCGTTGGCGAGACGGTCGATCATGCGATAGTGTTCAAGAGCAGAATCGTACTGCCGTTCTTCCATCAAGAGCCAGACATACAAACGATGGAGTGCGATGTTATCTGATGAGATTTTCACTTCTGCCTTCACGATCTCTGATGCCGCATGGAGAGCTTCCGGTTTGAGAATGATAGCACTGAACCGTGATTGTACGAATGATAATTGATCAGGATTTTTTTTCACGAGACGAATATATTCTTGAGTTGCCGAAGAATACTGTTGCAGTGCAGCATAAAGAGTTCCCAGTTCATCTGCAAAGAGGACTTCACTTTTGCTTATCGTTCGTCCATCAATATACGTGCGGATACTCTGTTCATATAACCGGTGCTCCATCATTTCATTAGCAATAATACGGTAGGATTGTATGTTATTGGGATCAATGGACAGCACAACTTTCCAGACAGAATCCGCGGCAGTTTCGTTCCCTGAATCATAATAAAGACCGCCAAGCGTTGTCATGAGGTTGATATCACGCGAATGAGTGATGAACCATCGGCGAATAATGCCAATTGCTTTATCGTACTCTTTGAGTTGGGTGTAACTCCGCCGTAGGCCATCAAGGAAAATAAAATTCGTAGGTTCAGATTTGTACAGTTCCTCATATAATGCGGCTGCGCGCTCCCATTCATCTGCTTCTTCAAAGTTTTGCGCGAGCCGAAGTTTCATCATTTTGTCAGTATCTTGGGAATAGGCAGTGTTGAACAATACAAAGGCAAACGTGAACAAGAGAACAATATATCCGATTTGTTCTTTCACTACTTCCTTTCTTTTTGTTGTTCGTTCCTTATCTTTCCATCAATATACAAAAAGGAGAACCGATTTGCGAAAGAGGCAGTATAAAGCGGTTGATCATTATTATCCATCCCTCAAGACCATTTCGTTGCACATAGAGAAGTGTAACTTACACATTACTACTTTATTGCCGTCAGTTTTTCGAAAAACACAATTCCGGATACTGATAAAGCCAAGAAATGCTCTTTTTACGCAAATATCACTGTAACGAAAAATGTACCGCCAATTTGTTAGAATACGACAAGCTTTACAAATATTTAACTTGCTTATTAATAATGCAATTTACAATTTATCGACGCGCGCAAATAAAGATATAACGCCATAGTATCTGAAGAAAGAGGGGAATTGTTGGGAGCCATCAGAAATCTTTACAACTATAATTCCAGAACCCGTTCGATAATGCAAAACTTGGCTGTAGAGCTTACAGCCTATCACACAATTTCATTATGTTAGGTTGTAGTATGCAATTTGAAACAAGAAAGAAGACAACATTTGTAGATGACAAGGTCACGTTACAGTCAATTTGTTAAAGTACGACAGAAGAAGAGGTGGAAGTTTGTTATATCTTGCGCTACAACCTAAAATAGAAAAAGGAAGATCGGAAGTGAAACTCCCTTCCGAGGTGAACAGTTATGAATAGATATTTAATAGCCTTATTAACAGCATTGTTTATGTTTATTAACGGCTGCAAAGATCAAGGAACCAACAATACAAAAACAATCGAAAACAAAATGTACGTGTACTCAAATTCGGGAAATACATTTTACTTGTTAGATTACAAAACTTTTGAAGTTATTAAAGGAATCCAATTACCGACATCTGATACCGTCTCTTATGATGGTATGACTATTTCTACTAACAGAGACTATCTTTTCTTTGGAGCGCAAGGAGGGTTTCCCGATCCTCCATCCGGATTTGCGATTTATGATATCAAGAATGACAAACCAGAAAATCTTTTTTTTACAAAATTAAATTATGGAATAGGGTATTTTATAGCAGCAGAAAATAAATCCGAACCGGGACTTGTATATGTACATTTCCGGGATTTTGGCACGTATTCAATTGATCTTTTTGAACAAAAGGTGAAAGAACTTATTAATAATGAACATGATTTTGATCTTGATAAAAGAATTTATCATTCACCGGATGGAAATTGGACTGTTGTTCACAAAAATTGGAGCATTAATCCTGGGAGTTACTCAGAACTTGAATTTTATACTTCAAGCTCCGGTTTACATGATTTACAATTTGTGTTAAATCAGAGCAATAGAGATAGTATATCTATATATGATTTTACATTTTCAAAAGACAACAAACTATACGTATCATATCAGCTTTCAGGCGGACGAAGCAGGGGTATTGAAAGCTATTTCGGAAGTTACGATCTCGACACAAAGCTACTATATCGTTCCTCATTAAAATTTCCATGGAGCTTAAGCGGATATTATCTATCCTATAGTCCAAACCGGAAAGAAGTATATGCTATTGGCAGCTATGGAAAATTTTATATAATTAATTCGGAAACCTATTTAGTTAAAGACACTATTAGCCTGCCTGTTACAGGTGAGCAATCTTCGATTTTGATTAGACCTGATGACAATATTGCATTTATAGGTTATCCTGATAATAATTCCATTTTTGTTGTTGACTTAAATAGTCGGCAAGTAATAAAAACAATCGCAGTGACAAAACCCTACAATATGATTATACCATAAGTTTATAAATCTTTTATGCCCGCTAAAGGGCGAATCAATAACAACAAATGAAGGGAGTTACTCAATGAAAGCACTGAAGATATTTCTTGTCATTCTTTTTTTAGCAATGACGAGCAACCTTATGGGATTTACCTGGGATGGTAAGAAAACATTAAAGGAACTTACAAATTTAGCGCCGCACATTGTTATTGGTAAAGTCTTGGATGTGATTTGTCAGTCTGAAAGATATCTAGAGCAGGATGATTTTATCTTCACGTATGTGAAGTTATCCGTTCAAACTTTTTTAAAGGGGAATAATTCAGCACAGATAATTACTATCAAAATTCCGGGTGGTCAAATTGGCGATCGTGTTATCAGTGGGGAAAGGAGTTTCCGATTTTCCAAAGATGAAAAAGCACTTTTTTTCTTAAATCCAATTAATCAAAATTACTATGAAATTTATAGTATTTCAGGAAAGCTATCTGTGGCAAAAAACGTTGATGATGAATATTTTGACTGCTCATTACTTAAGGAAGATGAGATATCAGAATACGGTCATGGCTCGCAAATAAAAACTAAAAATATCATTAACAGAATCAAGAGCTACATAGCAGAGAAAGGAGGGGAGAGCAAATGAAACGACAAAATATTTTAATCACCATGATGATTTTATTCATCACTATGTCATCAACATACGGTCAATGGATCTTTCGACCGATCGACCCGAATAATTCAGGTTATCGATATGGAAAATCTCCTTACTCTGGGGCACCTTTCTTATATTTTGGTTCTACTGCATACCAATATCATATTTCAAATTCCCAGTATAATTCTTATTTAACTTCCGTCGATGCTGCATTTACAAGCTGGAATAATTCAGGACAAGTGCAATTCTCAAGATCAACATCCGGTTTAACGCTCACAGCACAGGCTCAAAATTATTCCACATACGGACCGGCTTGGAGTTTCCCATCCTGGAATGCAAGCACATTAGAGTTAACACCAGCAAGCGGTTCAATTGTTTTAAATTCAAGCAGTAATGTAACTTGGAGAGATGACCAACAACACCTAAATGCCTCTCCACATGTTTTAGATGTCCAAACCATGGTTGTGCATGAGGCGGGGCACATTCACGGTTTAGCTCATCCGCTTACAGCTTCGTATACACACGATGCTACAGCGCCCACAATGGCTGGTGGAGATAATGCTTATTTCGATAATACCCTCGACTGCAGAAGTCTAGAAACGAACGATGTATATGGAACGAGATTTTTGCAGTTGAGAGTACCAAGTCTTTATTCTAATCTTCAAACTGCCTTGAACAAAAACGCAGAGATTGGAGTAGGAAATGTTTATGTTGTGTCAAATTATTCTCTTACCAGTAACATTTCAATCCCATCAGGTGCAACCCTTACACTTCTGTCTGGTGTAAATATTGATCTCAATGGTTTTTACATACTTTTGGATGGAGGCGCAATAAATAATTATGGTAATATTACCTGCACATATTTAATGCAAGGTGGAGTATTAAAAGGGCTTTTCCCAACAATACAATCTGCCGTAAATTATTCTTCTTCCGGTCAAACAGTATCATTGCAGTCCAGAACACATAATGAGAGTTTTACTCTTAGCTCAAAATCCGGCGTGACTATATCAGGGGGTGGAATTAGTAATACAACAATCAATGGTTCGGTAAATTTCTCCAGTTCTCAAGGTTGCACATTGACAAATCTCACGGTATCAAACAATATTTCGTTAAGCTATGGTACCAATAATAATTATTTGGCTACTTTAAAAGTGCTTGGAAACATCCAGCCAAATATTGGTTCATATTCAGACATACGATGGGTCGATTTGACAACGGCAAATAATGCTGGGATTATTGCAGGGTATTCTCATGCTTACATATTTAGCTCTTCAATAAAAAACAAATCCGCGGAAGGAATATATGCAACGGGCATGAACCTGACTGCCGAAGCTGTCACACTCTGTACGAATGGGCCGTCAGGCAATCGTTTAGATGTATTAAGCACGAACAGCAGTCCCGATATCTATTTACATAGTTGCTTGTTTAGTAGATCTGTCGAGGGATCAACTGTCGCCGGAACCTATATCCATTGGGATTGGTGGGGATATTGCGGTGGTCTATCGAAAAGTGCGGCAAATGCCGACAATATAGTATCACTTCAAATCAAAGAATTATCCTCCGATCTCGATGGATTAAGCAATGAGAATAAACTCGCAGGCCAAGGCGATTATGAAAATGTGATTGTGAATTATAGGTCATTATTTGATAGAATAAGAAAAGAGAATGATGGAAAGATAATCGATTTCAAGCAATATGAGAAAGAACTTACCGACATTATCTCTCAATTCAAGGATGTAATGAAAAAGTATCCAAGTTCAGTTTCATCAGTCCAGTCATTGCAGGAAGTTATCAGCTGCTATCGTTTGCTTCAGAATCAGCAATCGGCAAAACAAATAGTAAATGATCTTCTTGCAGATATAAAGTATGCGGAAGTATTTTCCCATATTAAGTTTTTAGCTCTTCCGCTTTTCATAGACGAACAAAATTATGATGCTGCACTCAGTCTGTGTGATGTATTATTGAGTGAAATACCGAATACTTCAGAGGCGGCAGTTCTGTTGTATAACAAAGGTATAATATTCAAAACACTCAAAAATGATAAAGCAAATGCAGAGAAAATGTATAATCAATTGATTGAGCAATATCCGAATTCTATGTATGCAAATCTTGTGGCTGAATCATTAGGAAAAGAGACGATTCCCCAAACATCGAAATCTGTTCAAAAGTTAGAGAAATATGAGCTAAATAATTATCCCAATCCCTTCAATCCATCAACGGTCATTAGCTATCAATTACCGGCTATCAGTTTAGTGAAATTGATTATTTATGATTTACTGGGCAGAGAGGTTGCAACGCTTGCCAATGGAATACAGGAAGCAGGAAATCATACCGCAACATTTGACGGCTCAGGACTTTCCAGTGGTTTCTACTTTGTCCGATTTATAGCGCAACCGGCAGACGGCTCTGCGATGTTTAACAAGACGATGAAGATCTTGTTGACGAAGTAATTGAGCAAGCAGATATATAGATACAGAAGCCTCGTCGCAGTTGCGTAAACGAGGCTTTTTTTTGAAGGAAATTTATTTGTAACTTCTAAAACATTCCGCCAAACTCCAGCGTAATAAATAACCCTCCGAAGTTTTTTTCATAGGTATTATATTATATAGAGGATGGAATTGGCTTCCTTGACATGCCTACCGATTTTGATTACCTTAAATTTGAATGTCATGAGTCAAACTCCAAAGAATATAGCCATTCTTGGTTCGACTGGTTCGATAGGCCGCAACAGCCTATCGGTCATTCATAATCTTTCAAACCGATTTTGCGTTACCTATCTTTCCACCAACACGAACATTGAGCTGCTCCAAAGCCAGATTGCACAATTTAAGCCGCGTGGTGTTGTTGTGTTGGATGAAACAAAAGCTGCAGCGCTCCGAATAATTGTTGGTGATTCGGTTGAAGTCCTGGCCGGACGCGAAGGCCTTCTGGAAATAGTTCGCCGAGATGATGTCGATATTGTCGTCAATTCCCTTGTCGGATTCGCTGGATTGAAGCCGACTATCGAAGCCATCAAACATCGCAAAAACATTGCACTCGCCAACAAAGAAACCCTCGTGATAGCGGGAAAGTTAGTGACTTCATTGGCGAAGGAATACGGTGTTTCACTTCTTCCTATTGACAGCGAACACAGCGCCATTTTACAATGTCTTGCCGGCGAGCAATGGAGCCGCATTGCAAAAATTATTCTGACCGCATCAGGCGGGCCATTTTTGAATATGCCGAAGGAAGAATTTGCATCTATTACAGTAGAGAAAGCTCTGAATCACCCCAACTGGAAAATGGGCAATAAGATTACCATTGATTGTGCAACGATGATGAACAAAGGGTTGGAGGTGATTGAAGCGCACTGGTTGTTCGACATGCCGACGGAACGTATCGATGTAGTGATCCATCCGCAATCCATCATTCATTCGATGGTCGAATTCGTGGACGGTTCGATCAAAGCACAGCTTGGCTTGCCGGATATGAAAATTCCGATTCAGTATGCTCTCACCTATCCGGATCGTGTTCAACTCAGTGGAGGCAGAATCGATTTTCCGAAACTTCACACGTTAACATTCTTTACACCGGATCGCGAAAAATTTTGTTGCTTACAATTGGCATATGATGCGATTGCTTTAGGTGGAACTGCTCCTACTATTATGAACGCCGCAAACGAAGTTGCAGTGCAGGCATTTTTAGAAAGAAAAATTGCGTTTCATCGAATTCCTGAACTTATTGAACAAGCACTTGCCAAACAAACAAACCATCTTTCACCTGATTTAGAGCACACATTTCAGAGTGACCACAGAACACGGGAATACATAAGAACTTTATTATAACCTGCTGTGTTCAAAGACATATTAAAGACCAAGAGTGAATTGAATTTATGACCATACTGAGTACATTGTTCTATTTTATTATTACGATCGGCATTCTGGTGCTGGTGCATGAACTTGGCCATTTTCTTGCCGCAATTTCGTGCGGAATGCGCGCTGAAGTATTTGCTGTCGGTATGGGGAACAGGTTGTTCGGCTGGAATAAAAAAACGAAATTTTCTTTCGGCAAACTT
>Ga0182017_10004315_pt1 | contig 10588 bp, 11 predicted proteins | sample 712E3DmetaG_FD_120492 | JGI IMG/M metagenome (GOLD analysis project Ga0182017, IMG submission 120492) | Permafrost microbial communities from Stordalen Mire, Sweden - 712E3D metaG | ecosystem: Environmental > Terrestrial > Soil > Wetlands > Permafrost | place: Sweden: Stordalen | collected... | reverse complement strand
CGTTCTTTAAGACATTATTTTAACTTGTTGGCTTGAAAATGCAAGCATATTTTTAGCATATGCAGCATTTTATATACAAAACAAAAATATTCGGTCTGCAAGAACAAGTCACAGCGGGCTATTGGGCAAATTGATCCTTTTCGGCATTACTTCTTTTTTGCCGGCGGTGCAGCCAGGAGATTTGTCGTCTCCTCTTTCTTCGTGTTGACCTGCTCCTTCATCGCCTTCAACCCATCGCTGGCTTCTTTTATTTTCTGACCCTGGAGTTTCTCTTTGACACTCGCGAGGTCAGTTTCCCATTTCGTTATCGTCCCCTGGATTTCTTCGCGTGCTGCCGCGAGAGACTTATTCTTTGCCGCGCCTGCAACGAGGGCTTTCACTTCGTCGATAGATTTCTGAACATCCTGAGCTATCTGTTCGGCTTCCGTCTTCATTTTGGTCTTGGCGGCTTCAATCCCGGCTATCGCCTGCTGGGCAAGGGTTTCGGTTTCGGCGGCAACTTGCTTTGCTTCTTTATATTTCTTTCCGGTCATATAGTCTTTTGCCGTCTTTAACGATTCTTCCGCTTTTGCGAAGAGGCCCGGCACATAAACAGGAGCTTCTTTTTGTTTTGCCTCTTCCACGGCCTTTTCTGCCTTTGTCATCTCTTCTGTCGGCGGCTTGGTGCAACCTGCAAAAATTGTAAAAGACAAAATAACCATAGCAACAAAACCAACGTACAAGCTTCTTCTGTTCATCATTCTTGACCTCCTGATACTTTTTTTTGTATTGTAACATATACAAGAACAAAAATTCAAAGTGAAGTATTAAATGATGTATCGATGGAATGCGAAAGATTATAGTAAGAGTTCTTCCGCTCAGTTAACCTGGGCACTGGAGCTTATCGACAAGCTTGATCTCAGGGGCGATGAGAAGGTACTCGATATCGGCTGCGGTGACGGGAAAGCAACCCTTGAGATCGCGAAAAGACTTCCACGCGGTTCTGTTGTCGGCATAGACAGCGCACAGGAAATGATTGAACATGCCAAACAGGCATATCCAAAAGAAACCTATCCCAACATGTACTTTCAGATCCGTGACGCGCTCAGTCTCAATTTCGACAATGTTTTTGACGTTATCTTTTCAAACGCGGCACTGCACTGGGTACAGGACCATCTGCGGGTGCTTCGGGGCGTTGAGAAAAGCCTGAAGAAAGGCGGTAAGCTCCTCTTCCAAATGGGCGGCAAGGGGAATGCCCAGGATATTATCAATACCGTGAAGGATGTCATCGAAAAAGATAAATGGAAGATATATTTTGAAGATTTCTCATTCCCCTATACCTTTTGTTCACCAGAAGAATATGGGCGATGGTTAAGGGGGGTTGGATTTCATCCAAAACGGATTGAGTTAATTCCCAAAGATATGACTCAAAAAGGGAAAGATGGCCTTGCCGGCTGGATTAGAACAACATGGCTGCCCTATACAGAAAGAATCCCGGAAAATAACTGTGATCAATTTATCGACGATATCATAAATCTATATTTGGAACGATTTCCGATTGATGACAATGGCTTAATTCATATTAAAATGATGCGACTTGAAGTTGAAGCAATAAATCCATAACAAAGCTATCCATCGGACGGTAACGCGCCTTAGCAATGATGCATCAAACAAGTTCCTTAATAGAGTTCAAGTTGTCCCTCTCACCAGCAAGACAGATCACCTCTATCCCGGCGAGACGCTGGCGGCTTTTGAAGGCAAAGACAGCAAAGCTATGGCGGATCAATTGGCAACCGTTAGCAAGGCAAGACTTTTTAGACGTGCCGGCATTCTTTCTGTGGAAGATGTGTACAAGATTGAGGGGGCCGTCAAGATACAACTGGATTTAAATAATTTTTACCTTTTCATGCCGTACTTGCTTTTTCTCCATGAAACATATTTAACTATTGTGATGATTTATACGGTCTATTTAGCCAATATAAAAATGCAACAAAATTCTTTTTTAGGGGGTTGCCATGGACAAAGAACATATCATGAAAAAGCTTCACCTATATATAAAAGAGGGTAAAATCCCCTGCAAAAAAGCATTGGAACTTGCGCAACAGGAAAGTATTTCACCGAAAGCAGTTGGAGATTTGTTGAATGAAATGAACATAAAAGTCGCAAGCTGCCAATTGGGCTGCTTCCCCTGATATTAAGCGTTGCAGCATATTCAGTTTGACGTGAAGGCCTGCAAATACTAAAGAACAAAATCATTGGAAGCCATTAAGGAGATAAAAACCCTTAAAAATCGTATTATGCCTAAAACATATAGGGACACTGGAAGAATTAAGGCAGGCCGCTCCTCTCACGGAAGAAAAAAGAATACACTATACCAGACTTATTGCCACTGAAGAAGAGCTCAGACACAATATAGAGGAGCTGGAAGGTGAAATAGGTATGCTGGAAGCGACCATGGGAAAGTCTGTTCAGCCGCTTGTAAAGATTAGGAAAACCTGTCATCCGAATGTTCGCATAAGAATCGGAAGGCTCTTTTTTGATGCTATGAAGAATACAGCTCCGCAGTCTTCTACGAGGAAGAGGACCAGGTTAAGGTCAATGTATATGAAGGTTTTGCGTAATAAACAAGACCTGCGACTGATGCCTGTAACGTGCGACTTGCGGCAGAATATTATGGTTAGACCAAATACTGATCCCACATCTTGGCAGTTTTTCTGATGTAATCCGCAGGCACCCCTTTGATGATCTGGTTGTGTCCGGGCAAAAGGATATCCACGTCTAATTCGGCAAGCTTGTTAAGCGACTCTTTCAATTGGGATGCGTCGGCGCCGTAGAGATCAAAGCGGCCGATTGCATAATCGGCATAGACAACATCGCCGGGAATGAGGATTTTGTGAACAGGCTCGTAGAGCGCAATGCCGCCCATCGAGTGACCGGGGATAAAGACTACTTCCCAGACCATACTCCCGATTTCGAGCGTCTCTGTCCCTTCAAGTTTCCGATCTACATTGAATTTAAAAGCGTCCGGCGCTATGCCATACTGCATCTGACACATGCCCTTGAACGTATCCATGCCGTAAATTGCCCTGTCATCACCCTCTTCCATGGGCTGCGCTTCATATTGATGGACCCAGAGCTCTGCTCCCGGTATAGCCTTTTTTATCTCGGCAAGACAGCCGATATGGTCAAGGTGCGTGTGGGTCATGATGATCCTCTTAACCGAAGCAAGATCAATACCCATTTTTTTGAGGGATTCTATCTTGTAATTCCCCTTTCCCGTTAACCCCACATCAACAAGGGAAAGGTCCTTTGATGCGGGATCACCGATGACGTAAACATGGGAATCGGGGATAAAATCGTCTTGCCCGGGGATGAAATAAACACCGTCATAAACCTTTGCCATATAAAACTCCTTTCCCGATATGCCCATTAAGAGCATCGAGGCTCATGATCTAATACTGAACAGACTATTTTATGTTGGCATTAGGTGCGAGGTCAATAGATAATTTGAGATTTGAAATTTCAAATATTATTTCTTCCGGGAGAGCCAGCGGTTGAGTTTATCGAAATAGACGTAAAAAACAGGCGTCACATAAAGGGTCATGATCTGGGAAAAAAGGAGCCCTCCCACCACGGCAAGTCCCATGGGTTGACGCGCATCCCCGCCGGCGCCAATACCGAGCGCTATGGGTAGTGATCCGAAAAGCGCCGCCATCGTTGTCATCATAATGGGACGGAAACGGACAAGACAGGCCTGATAAATAGACTCCTCAGGATCAGTGCCCTTCTGCCTCTCCTCCTCAAGGGCGAAGTCGACCATCATGATGCCATTCTTTTTTACGATACCGACAAGAAGGATGATGCCCACCATGCCATACATATCGAGTTCCTTTCCGAAAAGCATCAATGTCAGAACGGCCCCGAATCCGGCAAGCGGTAGAGCGGTCAAGATCGTGATGGGATGGATGAAGCTTTCATACAACACGCCAAGGACCATATAAATTACCAGGATGGTAATGAACAGCAAAAACCCCATGCCCGCAAAGGACTTTTGAAACTCCTGAGCAGAACCCTGGAATGCGTATATTATGCTCTGGGGAAGGCTGATATCCTTCGTTATCTTCTTTACCCCTTCCACGGCATTGCCTATGGGGTATCCGGGTTTCAAATTAAAGGCAATGGTGGCCGATGTGAGCTGGCCCACATGGTTGACGGTCGTAGGACCTGTTGTCTCTTCGATATGTGCAACAGTGCTCAAAGGGACAAGCTTTCCGCTCGTCGACTGGATATAGAGATAGGATAGCGCATTGGGGTCTTTCTTGAATTCGGGCTGCACTTCCAGAATAACCTCGTAATCATTGAGGGCGCCGTATATAGTGGAGACTTTTCGTGAAGCAAAGGCGGAAAAGAATGCATCCTGTATCTGGCTCAGGCTTAAACCGAGGGCGGATGCCTTGTCTCTGTCGACATTGATTATCACCTTGGGACTATTGAGCTTCACGTCCGTATTGACATCAACAACACCTGGAAGTGCCTTCATCTTACTCTCGAAAATACCGGTGTATTTATATAATTCATCAAGGTTGGAGCCCTGCAAACTCAACTCGTATTGTGCGATTGAGTGGCCTGCTCCTATCTGAATCGGCGGCGGATTCTGAGGAAATACCCCGAGACCGGGTATGCTGTTCAGCTTTATTCTCAGGTCCATAACAATCTCATCGACAGAACGTTTGCGATCCGATTTTTTTTTGGTTATCCCGAACATGATACCTTCACTATATGTGCCTGTACCCGCTACGGATATAAACGCCAGCACATCCGGCTCCTGCTGCATAATTTTATTTGCGACTTCCTGATGTTTTACCATATCATCGAAGGAGATTCTGTCCGCTGCCTGCGTGAAGGCCATCAAAAAATTCTGGTCCTGAGAAGGCAAAAATCCTTTCGGTATATATATAAAAAGAAACGCCGTCATCGCTAAAATAAAAACGGTGAAGGCAAGGACATGGAGGCGGTGTCCCAACACCCATTTCAGGGTTCTGCCGTAAAAGTCAAGCCCCGTATTGAATACATTTTCACTTATCCTATAAAATTTACCTTCCTTTTTTTCCGAATATCTCGTCAGGATGCGGCTCGCGAGCATCGGTGTCAGAGTAATGGAAATAAACCCTGAAAGCAGTATGGCAAGGGCAATACTCACGGCAAATTCGCGGAAAAGCCTTCCTACGATACCCGGCATGAAGATGATGGGAATAAAAACAACCACCAGAGAGATCGTCATGGAAAGGATCGTGAACCCTATTTCCTTTGAACCGTTGAGAGATGCCTCCATTGCGCTCTCGCCCATTTCAATGCGGCGGATAACGTTTTCAAGCATAACGATGGCGTCATCAACAACGAGCCCCACAGCGAGAACAAGTGCCATGAGCGAGAGGTTGTTCATACTGTAGCCCAATACGCTCATCCCCGCAAATGTTGCAATGATCGAGAGGAGAATAGCTATGATCGGCATGATCGTTGATTTCACAGACCTCAAAAAGAGGAATATGACGATAAGGACGATGAAAATAGTGAGAAGCAATGTGAACTGCACGTCGTGGATGGAGTCTTTGATATAGTCCGACGCATCGTAGAGTATGTGCCATTCTATAGACTCCGGTATCATTGCCTGCAGGCGCGGAATAATCTCTTTAACACCGTCTGAGACTCTAACGGTATTGGAGCCTGGCTGTTTCTTGATGGCAAGGACGATGGACCTGCGCATCGTATCTTTTGTGCAATACCATGCGGTAGACTGCTTGTCTTGTTCAACACCGTCAATGGCATCGCCGATATCGCTTACCCGAACAGGATGTCCATTCTGATATGCTATGATTGCCGACCGGTACTGGCTTGCCACCATGAGCTGACCATTTGAATCAACTGTAAATGCCTGAAATGTACCGTCAAGGGTCCCCCCGGGGAGGTTAACGTTGGCCTTCTTTATGGCGTTTTCTACATCGTTGATTCCGATGCCTCTATTGGCCAGTAGTTTCGGATTCACCTGGATACGAACAGCAAATCTTTGTCCGTATACGTTAACTTCTGCGACCCCGTCCACTGTCGAGAAATTCTGGGCGAGAGTGTTCTCGCCATAATCATTGAGTTGTGTAAGGGGCATGGTGTCTGAGGTAAGCGCTATATAGATGATAGGCTGATCTGAAGGGTTCACCTTATTATAGGTTGGCGGACTGGGCATGTTGGACGGAAGGTCGCCCTGTGCAGCGGCTATTTTTGTACTTACATCCTGGGCACAGTTATCAATACTACGTTCAAGGGAGAACTGGAGGGTGATTACAGTATATCCCTGGGAGTTCTTCGACGACATTGATGCGAGCCCTGCAATACTGGAAAACTGTTTCTCCAGCGGTTTTGCGATGGTAGAAGCCATTGTTTCAGGACTTGCTCCGGGAAGGGTTGCCGTCACCTGGATGGTTGGAAAATCGATAGCAGGGAGGTTATTGATGGGAAGTGAATTATAGCTGATGACACCAAAAAAGAGTATCCCGAACATGACCAGAATGGTCATGATGGGCCGTCTGATCCATATCTCCGAAAGGTTCACTTTTTATTATCCTGCGGGTTTTGCGTTTTGGGGTTGCCTTGCGTCAGGGATTCCCTTATCTCGACAGGATATCCGTCCTTCAATTTTAAGTGGCCGTCGGTGACAACGGTTTCTCCGGGGGTTACCCCTTTTGAGAGCACTGTTTCATCGCCGATTGTCCGTTCTACCGTCACAGTGCGGTATTCAACCTTATTGTCCTGTTTTACTACAAAAACATAGGATCCGCTCTGGCTTATCTGTACTGCCTGGGCAGGCACAACGACGGCATCCTCTTCAAGGGATAATTCAAGCGTTACATTCACAAACTGGCCCGGCCAGAGAAATTTGTCTTTATTCGGAAAGGTCGCCTTCAGCGTGATCATCCCCGTTGTGGCATCAACGGCATTGTCAATAAAGGTAAGTGTCCCTTCCACGGCCCCTTCTTTCAACGCAGTGGGGAGGGCTTTCACTTTCAATGTCTTCCGCGCCATGAACTTTCTGATTTCCGGCAATTGCTTCTCCGGTACGGAGAATTTTACATAAATAGGCGTAATCTGGTTCACGACGGTGAGCTTTGTGTCGTTGTCCTTTACCATGGTTCCCTCGTTGACAAGATGGCTTCCAGTGCGGCCATCGATGGGGGAGCGGATAAAACAATAAGAAAGATTGAGTCTGGCATTTTCCACATCTGCCATATCTGAATCGGTCAGCGCTTCCGAGGTATGTGCAAGGGTCTGTTTGTTTTCATGGTCAGAATGTGAAACAGCGTTTTTTTCCAAGAGATATGCGTATCGTTTTGCCTCATCCTGATTGTATTTCAACTGCGCCTGATCCTGCGCGAGTTTTGCCTCGGTACTCTTCAATTTCTCCCGGTATGGCCCCGGGTCTATCGTAAAGAGAGGATCACCCCTGCGTACATCCTGGCCTTCTTTAAAATGTATTTTAGTCAACTGTCCCATAACCCTCGAATAGACCGTGATCGAATTGTAGGCTTCGACAGTACCGATCGTTTCGATAATAACAGGCATAGTCTTCTTCACAGTCTTCCCGACAAGGACAGGCACACCTTGGGGTCGCGGGGGTAGTACCTTCTTTTTAAAGATGAAGACATAGGAAAAAACCATTGCAATGATAATGACAATAATAATGCCGATAGATTTTTTGTTTTTTATCATCTGTTCCCCATCGCTTTTTCAGTGTTGGCCCGTGCAGTCTTGCAGTCATAGAGGGCGCTGACATTGGACGGTTTCGCTTTACTGTCTGATACGCTTGCATCAGTAACTTCAAGGAAGTCCGCAAGTCCTGCCTGATAGCGCAAGTTCGCAAGTTCAAGATTTTCGGAAGCCTGCCCAATCTGTAGCTCGGTAGCAGATACCGTTTCCTTGGCCTTCATCAAATTGAGATTGAAGTTGTCGCCGTCCTTGATAATGATCTCCTGGGCATATGCGTGAAAGGATATAAACAAGAGAACTAAACACAAAAAGTATCTTGTTCGTCTATGTCGTTGAGAAAAATTCATTTGGCTCTCGGGCAAATTGATACTAATACTCATGTTATCATTGGTAAAGATTTTTGTAAACTATTCTTATAAAATGTACCGGAATTCATCACGAAAGATATGTTCTATCAATTCTAAGTCAAAAATAGAACGAAGATGCCGAGGAGGAGGAAACCGGAGCGTACATTGAGTACGTGAGGGTTTCCGACGACGAGAAAGCTTTATTATATGCATGAATTAGAATTGGTATTCGACGTTTCCGCACGGCCATGCTCACCCGCACCGCAGGCATCATTACCTTCGCGGTCCCTATGAGCAAATTCGTGCGCATGATCAACAATATGGAAGAAAGCTTTCTCAGACAGCACGTTGGAAAAAGGTGCAAAAGAGCATAGCGAACGGTATATAAGGGTAAGCGGTCATTGCAGCTTAAGAAGCGCCATATTTGTTGCGGCATCGAGGCCCCGGATGGCATTTACTCCTTTGATCTCGACGATGACTGCCTCCATGATGAGAAAGGTTTCCCCTTTATCTCTCAGGCAGCCTGCCTTTACATTGTCGAACTTGCCGTATGCCCCTGGAAATGTATCTTCGGTTCGTCCTTATACCAGAAGATAGTCCCTATCCCCAGAGTCTCATGGCTTTCTACGATTTCCTTCCATACCGGCTCCGGAGGCCGTACATCATCGTCAACAGGACCTACGACTATTCTCGCATCCGTAATGCCGCCCAAGAGATAGAACATAGAGGCTCGTATGTTTTCCTTTCTGATAATATTTGTAAGATTTTCAAGGATCGCTTCGCCGTCTTCAAACCGTGCAACCACAACCCTCCCCGTCTCGCCTACCTGGTATTTCATAAGGAATTCCTCCTTAGTTTTTTTTGATATATTTGGAATAATTATAAAGCATATCCCGTATTAACAGTAAATATATCTTCATACCGATTTGGCTATTGATGTCTATCAACGAAGGTCAGTTGCTTATTGATGGAAACATTTTTCTTGACAATGGGGCCATTTTTCTTTTTAATTTCTCTACCATGCAAGCTTTTTCGATTCATTTCTCTTTTTACTTTAGGAGCTTGCACCCAGGCCTTTATTGCTTTGAATAAAGCAAAAGCCATGGGTGCAAAGGCCCATGGCTTTTTTAGTCTATAAGCCGTGGGATACAACCATGGCTTTTTTATATTCAGGAGGAAAGATGATTATCTCAAACAAAATACAGAAACTCATCGCTAATCAGGAAGGCTGGACCCGAAGGATGTTCGAAGAGGGTCTCAGGATTAAAAAGCAGTACGGCGAGGAAAATGTCTGTGATTTTTCTCTGGGAAATCCCGATACGGAACCTCCCGAGGAAGTTCAAAAGACACTCGTTGAAACACTGAGCAATCCTGTGAAGGGGATGCACCGGTATATGTCAAATAACGGGTATGAGGACGTCCGTGAAGAGATCGCGACATATCTTCGCGAGCAGCACGGCGTGCCCTTTACGGCAAATCACATCTTTATGACGGTGGGCTGCGCGGGCGGTCTTAATATCCTCTTTAAAAGCATGCTGAGCAAGGGTGACGAAGTGATCGTTCCCTCACCTTTCTTCTGGGAATTCAAGAATTACATCGAGAACCACGGCGGCGCCATGCGACTTGTGCAGACAAAAAAGGATTTCCAGCTTGATATCGAAAAAATTGAGAAAGCAATAACGAAAAAGACAAAAGCAGTTCTTTTGAATAGCCCCAATAACCCGACGGGTGCCATATATACCGGGGAAAGCGTGAAAGGACTCATCGAACTTCTCAATGAAAAAAGGGCCCAGGGACAGGACATCTATATCATTTGCGACGATGCCTATAAAAAGCTGGTCTACGATGGTTTTCAACTACCCAATCTCTTTGCGCTCTACGATCTGGTCTATGCCGTTACTTCTCATTCAAAAGACCTTGCTCTGCCGGGCGAGCGGATCGGTTATATCGCCATCTCACCCCGCATACCGGACTACGAGCTTATGGTTTCAGGGCTTATGATTTCCATGAGGACCCTCGGATTTGTAAACGCTCCCGCTCTCTTTCAGAGGATCGCCGGTAAATTTCAAAGAACCTCTGTCAACATCGGCGAATACGCGAAAAAACGGGATGTTTTATATGAAATCTTAATGGAAGCCGGGTTCGAATGTGTGAAACCCATGGGGGCTTTCTATATGTTCCCCAAATCACCGGTACCCGACGAACTCGAATTCGTCCGGGTACTCCAGCAGGAAGAAAGGATCATGGTCGTCCCGGGAAGGGGCTTCGGGAGAAAAAGCTATTTCAGAATAGCGTACTGCGTACCGATGGAGACGATACTGAAAGGCCGAGAGGGATTTATCAGAATCGGAAAACGTTATATGAAGAGGTGAAGCATGAGTATTTCAAAGAGTATCAGCAAATCAATGAAATCCTCCTCCTGGATCAGGGCCATGTTCGAGGAAGGGGAGAAACTGAAAAAACAATATGGGCCAGAGAATATACTCGATTTTACCCTCGGCAATCCG
>Ga0182017_10004313_pt1 | contig 10593 bp, 13 predicted proteins | sample 712E3DmetaG_FD_120492 | JGI IMG/M metagenome (GOLD analysis project Ga0182017, IMG submission 120492) | Permafrost microbial communities from Stordalen Mire, Sweden - 712E3D metaG | ecosystem: Environmental > Terrestrial > Soil > Wetlands > Permafrost | place: Sweden: Stordalen | collected... | reverse complement strand
GAACCGGGTAAAATCAGCTTCACCCGGAGGGCGTTTTGCGGTACGCCGGCCCGGGTGAACCGTGAGAGCATGAGCCCCCAGCTGTTCCGCTATTGCCACCGAACGAACCGCATACTGAACCGAGACATGCGCCACATCCGGGTTGATCGAGCAGGGGTTCAGGTCCAGGATCGGCGTGTGCACGGTCAGGGTGGAGATCTCCGGGTGATTCTTTTTACTGGAGATCACCTCCTGGACTGGCAGGCCCCTGAGCCAGAAGTGCGGCGTCTCCAGCCAGTATTCGATCCCGTCAAGGCCGGCCCGGGAGACAAAACTGAAGATCTCGGGAGTGGTGTACTCGTGGAAGAACATGCTGGATACGCCGAACGAGACCATAACAGTACTATTTGATATGCGGTTTTATCCTAATAGTTGTTGATGGACTGGTTCAGTACCCCGGAAGAACCCCAGGCCGGTAAAGCAGCACCGCTCCTCGTTTCCGAGCTCTCGGCGATCATCGAAGAGCTCCTTGACAACGCCCGGCTGCAGGACATCCGGGTCCGGGGCGAGGTAACCAACTACAAGCACCACAGCCGGGGCCACCGCTACTTCTCGTTGTCGGAAAAAGGCGGGGGCAGCACCGCGGCGGTCATCAAGTGCGTGATGTGGCGGTCGGATGCCGAACGGCTTCCGTTCAACCCGGAGGAGGGCATGGAGGTGATAATCTCTGGTTCCGTGACCCTGTATGCACCACACGGGGTTTACCAGCTGCAGGTAAAGAAGATGGAGAAGGCCGGCCTCGGGGAAAAATACCTGCTGGTCGAGCAATGGAAGAAGGAACTTGCTGCACTGGGCCTGTTCGCAGCGGATCGCAAGCGGGAACTGCCTGTATTCCCTGCAAGGATTGGAGTAGTTACCTCTGAAACCGGTGCGGTCATCCACGATATCAGGAATGTCGTGGAGCGGCGGTACCCGGTAGAGATCGTCATCTCGCCGACTGCCGTGCAGGGAGAGGAGGCGCACCGGGAGATTGCTGCAGCTATCCGGCGGCTTGATGGCCTTGTGGACGTGATCATTGTTGCCCGGGGCGGCGGGAGTTTTGAGGATCTCTTCCCCTTTAACCATCCCGACGTTGTCAAAGCCATCGCTGCCTGTCCGGTACCGGTTGTCAGCGCCATCGGCCACGAGGTTGACGTGACGCTTGCCGATCTCGCTGCCGACGTGCGGGCTCCCACCCCGTCAGCAGCAGCCGAGCTCGTTGTGCCGGACCGGAACGTGCTATCCCTCCGGCTGGAGGAACTGCGGGTCCGGATGGACACTATCCTGATCGGAAGGGTTTCGTGGGCAAAAGAGGAGATCACCGGTCTCCGGGACCGGCTCCGTCCCCAGAGGTTTCTCCGGAGGCTGGACGAGCGGAAGACGACAACGGCGGATCTTGCAGACCGGCTCGATCGGGGACTCTCTACCCGGCTGGAACGCGAACGGCTCCTCCTCGCAGAGATAAAGGCTGCACTCGAAGGGAGGAGCCCCCGCGCAGTGCTCGCCCGGGGGTACTGCATTGCGGAAAAGAACCATCAGGTTATCCGGGGAACCATGAGCATCAGAAAAGAAGACCGGCTGAAACTCCGGTTTTACGATGGCAGCAGCGAAGTAACCGTAGAGCGTGTGGACCATGACGGGAACGTATGAAACAAAGATCGAAGAACTGAAACGGATCATAGAAAAGATCGAGGACGGGAACACGAGCCTTGACGAGAGCATGCGGCTCTACGAGCAGGGTGCCGCGCTGATAAAACAGTGCGAGACCCTGCTTGCCGATGCCGAACTGAAGATTACGACACTCAGCCGGGACGCATAGCGGTCAGGGTTACAACCATCTCTTTTCCCCGGGCCAGGTTTGCAATCAGCGCCCGCGGGAGGGTCAGGGCTACCCTGTCGGACATAATCCCGATGGTGCGGCCGCAGACAAACGGGCCCTTCCGCCAGACCATGTCGGCCGTATGGTCCAGCGTGAACCGTGAAGACCCGCGTGACCGGACCTCCACAATAATTCCATCACACGCAATGCGGGTGATGAGGACTGCATCATCGTGCGCAAGAACAGCTTTGAATACCGGTGAAAGGCCTGCACAGCCCTTGTCTGCTGCAATGCCGATGATACAATTACCGTTCTTTGTGAGGTAGTCCTCACAGGTCACTTCAAATGTTGTCGGGTGCGTGCCAAGGACGAACGGGTGTCCCCGGCACCGGACGATTTCCTGTGCCTCCATGCTTTATCATGTGAGGGTTGCCATTCATATTCAATGTTTATCACCGCCACCTGCCCCGAATGCAAAGACGAGACCGAGCACGAAGTTGTCGCCGAATCCCGCGACCTGCTCGTCCGGTGCACGACCTGCGGCCACCACCAGCGGATCCCAAAAGAACGCGAACCGGAGGCTCTCCTGGTAAAAGCGATCGTTTCCCGCGAAGGCATGTCCCGGGTCTGCAGTATCGAGCTTGCCGAAGAAGATGAATGCAATGTGGAAGACCATATGGTTGCCGAGTGCGGAGACGATGCCTTTGGCGTTGAGATCACGGCAATCGAATGTGGCGAAAAGAGGGTGAAACGGGCAAAGGCACCCGCGATCACGACACTCTGGTGCCGGACGATCGAGAACGTCGTGGTCAAGATCTCCATCCATGACGGCAGGAAGACCATCCCGGTGTACATGGAATGCGATGGTGAACAGCCGTTCATTGTCGGGGAGATGTATACCGTTTCCGGAAAAAGGTTCAAGGTTTCGCACCTGAAACTCCGTGACGGCCCGCTCATGCGCAAAGAGGGCTGGAAGACGGTCGCCCACCGCGTGAAACGGATCTACGGTTACCGGCAATAAATTTTTTTTTTGTGTTCCTTTCAGCTGTTCGGCGTGGACAAAACCCCCGGATAGTCCCCAAACGATGTCGTCCTGCAGAAAGATGATCGGCCGGGTCAACTTCAGTGGGTACTCTTTAATATACTGCGGATTTTCCATCGCATCAATCCCTTCACTGTTCAGACCAAGGATCTTTTCCACGTCCTGGTTGACGGGCTCCTGTTCTCACCAGCTCATACCTCCCTGCAGGTAAAAAAGATTATGCGCACGGATATGAATGCGGATCTGCAGGTACGTATTAAAAAAAGGAGGGAGAACGACTTCAGCTGTTCGCGTTGATGGACACGATACTGATATCCACAGCGGGATAGTTGACATCAACAACAATGCCCTCATCCGATTTGCTCATTATCTCGCCGAAACGGGTATAAGTGATTGTGGAATTCGTGGCCATCGCCTGAGGATTATCCGACATTGCCATGGGGAGAAGATCCCCCACATGAAGGTCACTTACGTTCAGGCCGCTTTTCGTAACGGTGGCAGCATCCCATAACTTGGGCTCGGAACTGTTGGGGATCTGAATGCGTTTCTGGTCACCGGTCTTCATGCCAATAATGGCCTGATTAATTCCCTGATATTCCGTAGAGAGCAGGGCAAACTGCGTTGTCGACTCGGTGCTACCCGAAGAAACTGAAACAGGGTAGATGTTTTTGGTCAGGTTCTGGCCTGCAGTCATCGACAGTTGTTTTGAGTAGAGGATATACCCGCCCTTCGCTGCTGTCGTGGTGTAGATCTGCTGGTTGGAGGTCAGAATGGGAATTCCCGTTGCATCATACAATGTATAATCAACGCCAACCGTGTCTCCGGGTTTTATAACCTGAAAGATGGAAAGCCAGTGTGAGCTCGTACCGGATAATATCATAAGGATAACGAACAGGACACAGGCTCCGACAACGATGACCTGCTTTATCGTTTTGATCCTTGCTTCCTTCTGCTTCTTATCGCCCATTATTTCAATTCCTCCTTATTAGATCCTCATCCAAGCGTCATAAACTATTCCGCTTCTTCCGGCATGAACAGCAGCCTTTTTCATGGCCCCTGGTTCCAACCCTGTGCAGGGGACGCATCCCGCAACAGGAGGATTGTTATACCGGAGTTAACGCAGGATGATAACGATAGTAAATCAATATTTGGTATCTGTTAATACTAACTACAGGTTATCATCATTTTGTGTATGGGGAAAAACCATGAAGGAGGGAAGACTCATAATCGAGAAAAAATCCATTAGAAATGATATGGCACGATATGAAAGACACGCGGGCAGAAATGGAGAGCAGGTTTCATGCGATAGTATCGGGAAACAGGCTTCTTCCGGCCGGTGGCGTGAGCGACCGGATGCTTCCGGCAATCCGGGGCGGGTTCCGGGGGGATGCCCGGGAGGATGACGACGACATAATGATAGTTGTTAACCTGCCCGGCGTGGAGAAAACGTCAGTTGCCCTGCAGATCATCAACCCAAGATCCCTTGAGGTCGCTTTCACACGCGATCAGGATCAGGACACCGAGAAAAAGCCGAAGGCTATTATATCCGCGAACGCATGTCCGGTTCCATGAGCCGGATGGTCACCCTTCCAGCCAATGTGACCGAAGAGGATACAAAAACCGGTTTCAGGAACGGGATCCTGGAAGTCCGGCTGAAAAAAAGAGGAATGCCGCAAAAGTCCGGAATTACTATCGAATAGCCCTCAATGCCCCCCTTTTTTACCGATGTCTTAAAGTAAACGTTCACTCTAAAGCTGTAGTGATGGACAAGAAAAAGGTCAAGGACTACATGACCTACGATGTCGTAAGTGTCGATATTTCCGGCACGGTAAAAGACGTCATCGACAAGATACACAAGACACGCCACGACGGGTTCCCGGTCGTCGACAACAACGGCGTCGTGGGATATATCTCAGCCCGCGACCTGCTGTTTGTGCAGCCCGCCACACCGGTCGAACAGGTGATGTCCAAGAACCTGATCGTGGCTGATCCTGAAATGGATATCAATGACGCCGCCCGGGTGATCTTCCGGAGCGGCATCCAGAAACTGCCGGTCGTTGATGAGAAGAACCACCTGCTCGGAATTATCTCGAACTCGGACGTGATCCGCTCGCAGATCGAGCACGTTTCACCTGAGAAAGTGTTCAATTTCATCACGACTTTAAAGAAGCTCTACAACGTTGACCCGACCCTTGACCGGGGCACCGTACCGGTCAGGGACCTGCTCCCCACACAATCCAAGATTTATGAGGACGAACTTGAGGGGCGGATCTACGAGATCAAAAAAGGGCTCGCCGAACCGATCATTGTCGTAAAAAGGCCCGGGCGAACGATCCTCGTAGACGGCCACCACCGGGCAGTTGCCGCAAAGAGGCTCGGGATCACGGCGCTCGACGCCTATATCATTGAGATCAAGGAAGATATCGAGCTCGGGATGGAGCGGACCGCCCACGCGATGAACTTAAAAACCCTTGACGATATCCAGGTCCTCGATTACGCACGTCACCCGCTGGTGGCAATAACCCACCGCCTGGTTAAAAGAGACTGATGTCTTTTTTTCCCACTCATAGGTCTGACGATCTTTTCGTTGATCAAAAGAGACTGAGATCCCAATTTGAAAAGATCTCTGTCTGATTTGTGTGAGGGCTCCCTGCCTCATGGCCTCTCAGAGGCACGGCGGGGCAAGAAGGTTTTATCATACCAGGTAATTGATTCGCTGCGGGGGCACCCCGTCGGGGAGGCGGCGTTCATCATAATTAAAGGAGAGAGGAATTATCCTCAATCGGAATTTACCATTAAAATAGATGTTCACGACCCGTCATGCCTGAGATCGAACTTCTCATTCAGCACATGCTCCTTGACAATCGTCCCGTCGGGGATGACCACCTCGGGCCAGAGCCGGGTCTTGGAGTGGATGACCACCCGGTCCCGCAGGACGACACGGGGGCCGATCACTGTATCGTTCTCGATACTGCACTGCTCGCCGATATGTGTGTCGTTGTCCATGATACTGCCCGAGATCGTGCTGTTGGCACCGATGATAACCCGGTTGTAGAGCGACGAGGAGAAGATCTTGACATTATTCCGGATACTGCACTTGTCGCCGATACTCGTGTATGGCCCGATCAGGACGTTGTCTCCGATGGTCGTACCCTGCCCGATGGCCACCGGGCCGATCACTTTCGTGTTCCTGCCCAGCGTGATCGATTCCCCGAGCTGCACGGGTCCCCTGACCTGGGCGCCATGGCTCGACAGGTTACCGATGATGTCGGTGAAGGTGATGTCCTGCAGTTTCCAGCGTTCGGCCTGGCGGAGGGAATGGGGGCTCCCGACATCGGTCCAGTTACCGCGTGCAAGCCAGCCCTTGATGATATGCCCGTCTTCCATCAGGGCCGGGAAAAGGTCCCGGGCAAAATCATATTTTGTGCCCGGGGGGATATAGTCAAAGATCTCGGGGTTGCAGACGTACATCCCTGTGCTTGCAAGGTTCGAGAAGATCTCGCCGGGAGCGGGTTTTTCCTTGAAGCGTTTGATCTCGTAGCTGACATCGATCTCAGCAATACCGTATTCGCCCGGGTCATCAATGGAGAGCAGCCCGATCGTGGTTGTTGCTTTCTCTTTCTGGTGTGTCCGGTAAAATTCAAGGACGTTTAAGTCGGTGACATGGTCGCCACCAACAACAAGAAAATCATGGCCGTCAAGATATTTCTGGGCATTTTTCACGCTTCCTGCAGTCCCGAGCTTGGTCTTCTCGTGCACGTAGGTGATCTCGACACCAAAGAGCGATCCGTCACCAAGAGCTTCTTCGATTGCTGACCCCATGTACCCGAGAGTGACCACGACTTCCCGGAAGCCCAGATTCGAGAGGTGTGAAACAAGGTGCTGGATGGACGGGCGGTTGACAATCGGTATACAGGGTTTTGGCCGCTCGAACGTCAGGGGGCGGAGGCGGGTGCCTTCACCGCCGCACATAATGCACACCTTCATGCTACAGTTTTCGTGCCGGGATGTTTTAATGTTAGTGCTGATTATCCGTCACACTTCTCCGGTTTTATATGGTCGCGGGTGAAATACAACCTCAGTACAACAGGGACGGGAAACTGGGATGACTGACGACGATTATCGAATCCTGCCGGTAACCAAAGGCACGGTACAGTGTCTTCCGGATAAAAAGGAACCAACCGAAAACTGCGGATTCTGTATCCATTGCCGGGAATTCCGGGTTGGCGGGAAATTTGTAAAATCCCCCTCGCTTGCCTATTGCACAAAATGCCGGGTAACGGAACGGGTAGACTTCACGAAGGCGGATGCCGTGAAATGTGCCGACCGGCAGGGTGAAGGATTCCACAGCATTACCAGTATCATCAGCTGATTTTTGTATCCTCGAGAAATCGTCTTTTTACAAACATGATCGCCCCCTTGCGCCAGCCCTGCCCCATCGGGGGCGGGGGCGCATTGCGATGCCTCGCTATTACCTGAACTGAAAATTTCTCTACGGTTGCGTACAGATATTATGGCACAATCGCAACCGGGAATGCCAGAACGGTGGGGGTAGAGCCCAAAAGAGCGTCATTATTAATATCAAAATGATTTCTACAGAGCAAAGGATACATCGAAGGATTCAGATTATCAGAAAAAGGCACGCTACCAAAAAATTACTTCTTCCCTGCAATCGTTTTCATTTTCAGCATCGCCACGATCGCATCCATGTCCACGTGCTCTTCAAAGAGGTCCGCAAGAGCATCATAGGGATCTGCTGCTACGGCAGGGACATGAGTAAACGGAAGACCTTTTTTTTCATGCAGGTACGAGAGCAGGGCATTGACCGCTGCCGGGTTCTGGAAGATCCCGTGCATGTACGTCCCGAAAACCAGTCCGTCATCGCTTACGAGACCGTCCCCGTCCAGTGCTTCCCGGCAGGTGCCGGGCTCTGTCGTACCCATGTGGATCTCATAGCCGGTGACGGTTCCCATGGCCGAAAGGATCGGGAGAACAGGCCGGGCAGCCCTCGTCACCTGCGTTGTGTTCTTATGGTAGCTCGTAAAATGCGTGGTACAGTCCAGCAGGCCGAGGCCCGTATAGGTGCCGGCAGCGGACTCAAAGCCGGCATCGATGAGCGTTTTTCCCAGCATCTGATACCCGCCGCAGATGCCGATGACCGGTATACCTGCATCCCTCACGCGGATGAGTTCGCGATCCGTTCCCGCTTCCTTCAGGACCTTAAGATCATCGATGGTGTTCTTGGTCCCGGGAAGGATAACACAGTCATATCCATCAAGAGAAGCCCCTGGCTGCACATAGTCCACGGCAGCATACTGTTCGAGCAGTTCGAAGTCCGTGAAATTCGCAATCCGATTGAGACGGATAACCGCGATCCGCACACCGCCCCCGCCCGTCCGTTTGTCACCGAGAGAGAGTGAGTCTTCGCTCGGAAGGGGGAGTGTGAAATACGGGACAACCCCCAGCACCGGCACGCCGCACAGTTCTTCAATCTTTGTTACCCCGGGTGCAAATATCGACGGGTCGCCGCGGAACTTGTTGATGATGATCCCCGCAACAAGCGGCCGGATATCATCCGGAAGAAGGGAAAACGTCCCATATACCTGTGCGAAAACCCCTCCCCGCTCAATATCGGCAACGAGGATGACCGGGATTTTAAGGGACTGTGCCAGCAGGGTGTTGGCAATGTCCCGGTCATAGAGGTTCAGCTCTGCGGCACCACCTGCACCTTCCACCACAACCTGCCCGTATGCGGCAACGAGGCGGCTGTAGGATTCCAGCGCTTTTTTCAGGAGATAGGGGGTTTCCCGGTAATATTCCGCGATTAGGATGTCCTTCCAGGGGCGGCCGTTCAGCACTACCTGAGATACGCAGTCGCCCTTGGGCTTGAGGAGCACCGGGTTCATATCCGTATGGGGCGGGACTTTCGCGGCAAAGGCCTGCATGGCCTGTGCCATACCAATCTCGCCACCTTCCGGTGTGACAAACGAGTTCAGGCTCATGTTCTGGGACTTGAACGGAGCAACCGGTATCCCGCGCCGGACCAGACAGCGGCAGATTGCGGCAACGGTTACACTCTTTCCCACGTGCGATGCCGTACCCATCACAAAGAGCGACATTTCCTGCAATAGATTCTGACCCGGATGATAAAAACAGGTACTCTTTTGTCCGGACCCTCAGGGCAGACCCTGCTGATTCTGCCGGAAAAGGCCTATTTCCTTCTCATTTTTGAGAATATCCACCTCTTCCATGCCAAGACATAAATAAAGAGAAACGTAAAAATACATGTAATGATTGGTGGGATTTGCCCGACGTGTGGACTACCTAAAGAACTATGTATCTGTGAGGAGGTAGCAAAGGAACAGCAAAGGATCAATGTCAAAGTGAACAAACGGCGCTACGGAAAAGAAGTGACCGTTATCGAAGGGCTTGATCCGACGGATATTGATCTCGAAGACCTTTCAAAATATATGAAGGGAAAACTTGCCTGTGGTGGTACGGTCAAGGGCAATTCGATCGAGTTGCAGGGCAACCACCGCGACCGCGTCAAGGATTTGCTGTCGCTCAAGGGTTACAGTCTGGAAAATATTTCCTGACCTTTTTTTCAATCCGATTTTGATATCTACGGAACAGTATTGTCTGGATGAAATACCAGGTATTATCGTATTTTCCCCATACTCCCGTTCCCTTCCTTGATAACCCCTGTGAATCCGGAGTGCGTGAAGTAACAGAAGAACCGGTTATGAGAATGGGATTCTGGAGAAAAATGTGTGATTTTTTTTAAAAAAGATTCAGATAATAAACCGGAACACAACCCATGCAATGATGAGCATGATTGCCGAGTATTTCAGGCCTCCGACAAAACGCCCCTCACCCATCTGCCCGGCAACAAGACCGGAGAAGAACCCCTGCAGCATCGCCGCGTGGGAGAAGAGCCGCTTATAGAGGAAGAGATCAATTATACCACCGAAGCCCACGGCACCGGATCCCGTGGCCTTCGCACCGGCGGTTGCCATCGTTGTCAGGAATGACGACACGAGGATGGCAATGACGCCGCAGAACACGGCAAACGCAACCAGCACGATGACAACGTAGATAATCATGTTGTTGGCACGTTCTTGCTGGAGGTTCACCACTTCGAAAGTATCCTTTGCCGCCGCCCGCAGCACTTCACTCACATCACCGCCGGCCCGGCTCGCCTTCGCAATCAGGTCTACGCTCCGGTCGGCAACTTTCGTACCAAGACCCTGCCCGAAGAGGTAGAGCGCCTCAACGAACCCGACTCCCCAGGACATTGTGTTGTCGAGCTTGCGGATATGGGGCGTGAGCGTCCCGTATTCTGCAGTCGCAACAATGTGCACTGCGGCAGGAAGGTTCATACCGGAATCGTTCATCCCGGCAAGGTCGCGGAAGAAGTTGGGCAAGGCATTTTCCAGATTTTTGACCCGTCTCTGTTCCTTGAAATCGAGGAGAGCGAGAGGTACAATAGAAAGGAGCACGGCAAATACTGCAAGGTCATCGATCGAAGTCGTTTTAAAGAATACCGCCATGCCGTACGACCTCACCATGAATAAGGTCCCGCCGATAAATAACAGCAGGCTGAGCGGGATGCACACAACAAGGATATTTTCTGGTCTCTCGGTGAGCACCTGAAGGGGATGCTTCATAAACCGCCCGAAGCCTTCCCGGGTCTGGCGCTCCTGCTCAAGTTTGG
>Ga0182017_10004312_pt1 | contig 10593 bp, 12 predicted proteins | sample 712E3DmetaG_FD_120492 | JGI IMG/M metagenome (GOLD analysis project Ga0182017, IMG submission 120492) | Permafrost microbial communities from Stordalen Mire, Sweden - 712E3D metaG | ecosystem: Environmental > Terrestrial > Soil > Wetlands > Permafrost | place: Sweden: Stordalen | collected... | reverse complement strand
TATTTTTTAAACCCTCGGGGTGAGTGGATTCGAACCACCGACCTCAGCGTCCCAAACGCTGCGCGCTAAACCAGACTGCGCTACACCCCGTCTCGCCGCATATTAAAACGGCTGTTAATAAAGGCCGGGCTTATCTCTAGCCCCGGCACTCCATGCATTTGTCAAAGTACGACATCGGCTGCCCGGACTTTTTCGCCAGGTTTTCTACCTGCTGTAACGGCGCCCAGTAGCGGCCGCAATTTGTGCATTTGGCCATCTTGAACTCTTTTTTCTGGTACGGCCAGGAGATCGTTCTGGTATCGCCTTCGTCCGCCAGTTTGATGGCATTTGTCGGGCAAATAAAAACACAGGAGCCGCAAGCAATGCAGGCTTCGAAGTTCACGGTATAAGGCAGTGCGCCGGGCTCCGTGCTGCGGTTGATCTTGCTTATCGCATTGGCGCCCACTATTTCCGCGCAGACCCGTATGCATAAAGAGCAAAGCACGCAGTTCCGGTGGTCTTCCAGGGGGAAGGGCGTGCTGTCTACTCCGTATTTTTTAGCGATGTCTTTAATCGCTTCAGACTGCGGCGCGCGCGCCATTAGTCTTTGGATGGATACTTTGCGTTCCGCGATGACTTTCTCCGAATTGGTTTTCACCACCATTCCATCATCAACCGCGGAGATACAGGACGGCACCAGGCGGTTTTTGCCGTCTTTCGTCGTTATTTCCACTAAACAGAGACGGCAATTACCGTAGGGCGATACCGATTCATGCCCGCAGAGCGTCTGGATCTGGATATTATGCGCTCTGGCTACATCCAGTACCTTTGCCTTTTCTTTTGCCTCGAATTCACGCCCGTCAATGGTTATTTTTACCATCAGTTTCATCCTTATTTAAATTTAAAAAATCAAATGTTAATACCGTATCTCAAGCCGAAATATCAACAGGCAACTTTTCGCTTTAACTTCTCGTAGTCGCTAATGATCTTTTCCTGAATCTGCTTGACGGTTCCTTCAGAAAGATGGCGGAATCTACCCTGCAGCTTGAAATATTCCTGTATCGGCCGCAAGGGCGCCGGATCCAGACTGAGTTTGTACTGGCCGTTCTCTACTTCGTACAACGGGAAAGCGCCGGTTTGCACCGCCAATCTGCCGAGCTTGACAGAAAGATCCGGGGATGAGCGCCAACCGGTCGGGCAAACAGAAAATACGCTGATAAAGGCCGGGCCGTTCACGGCCAGACCCTTTTTCACTTTTTCCATCATGTCGAACGGATAACTGGGACAAGCGGTGGCAACATAGGGAATATCATGTGCGGCGACAATTGCCGGCATATTTTTTTTCGCGGTCTTTTGCCCGATGCTTTTCTTGCCGGCGGGAGAGGTGGTTGTAGAAGCGCCGTAAGGTGTTGCTGATGAACGCTGAATACCCGTATTCATATAGGCTTCATTATCAAACATCAGATAGAGGAAATCGTGGCCTCTTTCCAGCGCGCCCGATAATGCCTGGAAACCAATATCGCTGGTGGCGCCGTCGCCACCCATTGCGACAACTTTCGTGCCTTTATCCGCAATCTTGCCTTTTCTGATCATTACTTTCAGAGCCGATTCGATACCGGAAGCAACCGCGGAGTTATTCTCAAAAAGGGTGTGTATCCAGGGCATGTCCCAGGCTGTTGCCGGTAATTGCGAAGAAATAACCTCCATACAACCGGTAGCATTGGCCACAATAACATTCGAACCCATGGCTTTGCAGGCGATTCTCACCGCCAATGCTTCCCCGCAGCCGATACAGGCGCGGTGCCCGGGCGCTAATCCATCAATTTTAGGCGCTAAACGCGCGGCATAAACTCCTAAGTTTTCCATTATTCTCTCACCCCGAACATTTCATATTCCTTTTCCGCCGCCGTATCATTAATCTCCGCTGCTCTCTTGACCATTCCCTCAAATTCAGTTACAGTCAAATCTCTGCCGCCTAAACCGCCGACAAAGCCGATGATCTTCGGTCGTTTCTTTTCGCCGTAGAGCGCCGACCTGATTTCCGAAAAAGCCGGGCCGCCGGGGCCACCGAAGGAAAGCGCGCGGTCAACCACGATCAAGGTCTGCGCGCCGTTCACTGTTTCCCGTAATTCCTCAAAGGGGAAAGGCCGCCACAGACGAAGTTTTAATAAACCCACATCCTGACCTTCATCCCTCATTTTATCAACAGCGGTCATTGCAGTTTCGCCGAAACTACCCAGGGTTAACAGTAAAGTCCCGGCGCCTTCTGTGCGATATTTCTCGATCGGGTGGTATTCGCGCCCGAAGGTCTTACCAAATTCTTTCCAGAGGTCAATGATCAATTGCTTGGAGTTAACGATATTGACTTCTTGCGCCTTTTTCGCTTCGGTATAAATGAATGACGGCGCAAAAGCTCCCATTGTCACCGGCTTGTCCGGATCCAGAGGTAACGGATAATTAAACGGTGGTAAATATTTATTCACTTCATCCTGTGTCGGGAATTCTATCGGCTCAACCACGTGGGTCAGATAGAAACCGTCACAATGAATCATCACCGGCAACAATATCCGGTGGTCTTCCGAGATCTTGAATGCGGCCAACGTCAAGTCAAATGCTTCCTGTCCGTTTTCGCAGATGATCTGTATCCAGCCGGTATCCCGCACGGCCATCAAATCCGATTGGTCGCCCCAGACATTCAAGGGCGAAGATAATGCGCGGTTCGCCACCGCCATCACGATCGGTAAGCGCATCGCGGATGCTACATATAATACTTCGTGCATCAGCTCCAGGCCCTGCCCGGCGGTCGCGGTAAAAGTGCGTGCGCCCGCCGCGGAAGAACCAAGACAGGCGCTCATCGCGGAATGCTCGGATTCCACCGGGATATATTCGGCGTCTAATTCGCCGTTAGCGACAATTTCCGCCATCCTTTCGACAATATGTGTTTGAGGTGTGATGGGATATGCCGCCACCACATCCACATTCGCCATTTTCGCGGCTTCGGCAATTGCCAGCGAGACTTCCATTCCTATGCGCTTTCCCATTATACCTCCTCATTTACCATTGATATTACTCCGGTCGGACACTCTTTGGAGCAGATACCGCAACCCTTGCACCAGTACATATTAGCCTGGAAATAGCCTTCGGTATTCTGCTGGATACATCCTTCCGGACAATAAATCTGGCATAAACCGCACTTAATGCACTTCGTAAAATTATATGTGGGTTTTTGCGAACGCCAGTCGCCGGTGCGATATTCTCTACTGCTACCCGGTTCGGTTACGATGCAACCGATCTCCAGGTCCTTCCACGTTAATTCGTTTTCATTTTTTTTCAAGTTGAATCTACTCCTTTACCGTTGTCTCTGTAAAAGCTCTTTTCATGGCATTGAGATTCTTCTCTGCCAGACGCTCAAAACGCTCTTTGACGGGTTCTACCAATGATTCCATTTTCACCACATCCACTGCTTTGAGCAGCGCCCCCAGCATGGTTGTGTTTACGATCGGGACTCCCAGCACTTCCCGCGCAATGCGGCTGGCATCCACCAATGCTAACTTCCAATTGCCGGGAAAGTCTTTCTGTATTGTCGCGAAGTCCTTGCTGGTATTGATCAACAGGACACCACCTTCTTTCAATCCTGATGTGACATTGACCACACTTAATAATGTTGGGTCGAGGACAATTACCACATCCGGCTCTCTGATTTCCGCACGCACACGAATCGGTTTTTCAGGGTCGATACGGTCGAAAGCTACCACCGGCGCACCGCGCCGTTCCGGACCGAACGCCGGGAAAGCCTGGCCGTATTTACCTTCATCGATTGCGGCTTTGGCTAGCAGTTCCGCAGAGGTAACTGCGCCCATTCCGCCGCGCCCATGCCACCTGATTTCAATTAGTCCCGTCTTGCTTACCAAATTATCCTCCAAATCAATTAAACGTATATTTACGCAAAAAAATGGTACCCCTAGGGCGACTCGAACGCCCGCAACCGGCTTCGGAGGCCAGTGCTCTATCCAACTGAGCTATAGGGGCAAGCTCCCCAAATATTAATTATAGTACGTTGTCTGTACTTGCGTAAACCAAACTAAAGCATACAGTATCGAGCAGCGTATTTCAAGAGATATCGGATTTAACCGAGTGTAATTGATTAGTTCGAACATAATTTTTACTATTATGTCAATTAGTACGCGCTCCAAAACCTGAGCCTAACTAAAGTCACGGTATGTTATACTATTTTTAAAAATTACCGGTGTGATATACACGATAACCGCGTCGATCGGTAAACAGGCAGATTAACACCGCTGGAGACGCAATTTGTCGGCAAGGAATCCCGGGGAGTAATAGCGACGGGATAAATTAAGCTAACGAGAATAGACTAATTAATGAGAACGAAGGCCTGTAATCAAATTGTCTGTTCTCCAGCTTTAATTCCTCACCATCACCACTTATTCTGATGTACTCTCTCCGGATTGAACCGGTTCGCCGGCGTTTTCTTTTCTGCCGGATGCCCGACCACGATGATGCACAAAGGTATAATATGTGAAGGCAAAGCCAATATCGCCCTGAGACCGTTTACCCGTTCTTCGATCGGGTAAACTCCCAGCCAGACCGCGCCTAATCCCATCGCGTGCGCTGCCAGCAGCAGATTCTCAGTGGCCGCCGAACAATCCTGCACCCAGACGCCTTTACCTTTTTCCAGTTGCAGGTCTCCGCATACAACCACCGCCAGCGGCGCCTCTTTGATCATGTTCGAATACGGGTGAAACTTCGGGATCTCATCGAGTGGCCGGCGATCGGTAATTGTAACAAAATGCCACGGCTGTCCATTCGATGATGACGGCGCGGCCATAGCGGCGTTTAATAACGCCTGTATTTCGTTATCGTTAATCAAATTACCGGTATATTTTCTGATACTCCGCCGGGAAAGGATTGCTTCCATCGCTTCCATTTGCCTTCTCCTCCAAACGAATCTCGGTTTATACCTATAGTATAATGCAAATAATCAAGGCATTTGAAATAGAAAGGCGACTATAAAAAATGCTGTCTAGCCTGAAATGCCCCCTTGTCAACAGTACTAACGTGTAATAGTCAAAGACAGCGGCAAGATATATAGTTAAGTATGTTCATGCCGTATTACGGAATGATTATGTTCTCTTGCTTCCGCAATCGGATGGTGAACTCGTAAGTATTGGTCGGCCGGCATATAGGCGCGAATACCATTAAGACTGAATTTCTTTACCGGTCGAGATACAAGGAGTGAACCCGACATGATGCGTGAAAAAGAAACAATACTGGCAATTGACGACGATGCTTCGATCCTCTACCTTTTAAGACGATCTCTTGAAGCCGATTTTTACCAGGTTCTGATCGCCGCTGATGGACCTACCGGTCTGGACATTTTTCAACGCGAAAACCCGAATTTGATTTTATTGGATCTGACTATGCCCGATATGGATGGGTATACCGTCTGCAACCGCATTCGTGAAGTATCACAGGTACCCGTCATCATTATTACCGCCCGCGGACAGGAAGACGACAAGATCAAGGGTTTTGAGTGCGGCGCCGATGACTATCTCGTTAAGCCGTTCTCTGTCCGCGAACTCAAGGCCAGGGTTAAATCGGTACTGCGGCGCAGTCAAATCGCGGAAGTACAGACAACCGAACCGGTTTTCACCAGCGGCGACCTTGAAATTGATTTCACCAAAAGAAGCGTGACCATCGCCGGAAATGCCGTTAATTTGACCCCGATCGAATATAAACTTCTGCGGGAATTCGTGCTTAACCGCGGCAAGGCGCTCACCCACAGCTATTTACTGCAGAAAGTCTGGGGACCGGAATATCTTAACGAAACCGAATACCTGCACGTTTTTATCGGACGACTGCGCAACAAACTGCGTGTCGACACGCACGACCAGAAATATGTTATGACATTGCCCGGTGTGGGTTATCAATTTCAAGAAGGCACTTCAATACAAAATTAGACCGATTGTCGTAGTAAACTGAAAGGCGCCCTGTTCAGGGCGCCTTTTTATATTTTAGACAAAAAATTTTCCCCCGCCCTTATTTTTCACCGGTTTTTTCAATTATCACATATCTTCCCGGGGTTTAATATTATTTAGAATTTGTTTAGGTGCCAGACTCTGTTGTTTAGGGCTTATTTATCATGTATACTTTAGACTAATGTTAGTCTGTAATTCTGCGATTGACAGACCAATAATAAGTAGAAAGAAAAAGTTAATGCAAAGCCTGAAAAAATACATTGCAGGGCTTATATGTGCTTTTGTGCTTTTAACAATCGCTATTATAGGCTCTTTTTGTTTTACGAATAGCGGCACTTTCGCCATGTCCGACGGCGGTAAACCCCGCCTCAATATCAGCAATACTAATGATTATTTTTCGCAAATGCCCATTGCCGTTCCCGGCGCCAGTGGAAATATTATTAAACAAATCAGTAATACCGGCAACCACAGTGGGAATCTCTCCGTCAGTTTTTCTGCCGTAGTTAATAACCCTGGGATCGACGGTAATGGAGACCTGGGAGCAAACACCGAAACTGCGGCATACATCGATGTCAATTCAAACGGTACCTGGGATAACGGTGATATCGGCCTTAATGCAAACGGGACTACATATAGTTACAACGCGCCTTTATCTTACGATCCGCTAAACGACTACGGCAGCATTACCTGGAATGCAGTTGAATCGCTGAAGCCCTCGGCAACATCGAACCTGATCATCACGTGGCGTATTCCTGCTGCTGTTGGGAATGAAATTCAATGTGATAGTATTAGTTTCAATAATACTTTTACTTTAGAAGACCAGATCCGTTAGATACAGACCTGCTGAGACAATAAACCCGTTATCTTTTTTAAAGTATTGTTTTCGCTGGTGCATTTGTATCTGCTAGCGCGAACACTCTGATATAAAATCACAAACAACTATTCTTCTGCGGCGGCTACAGTAATAAATGTAGACGGCGAGTTCTGGTTATTGTACTCGGTTTGGATCCAGCCCGCGCTGCGGGCCGTCATTGCGATATGAGCTTCATCAATAATACCGCTAAAATAGTTTCCGCTGTCATAATTCGCCAACGAGAGAGAAGCAGCAGTTCCGCCGCCTTGAAGGAGAGGATAGCTTAAAGTATAGCTCCCCAGGGATGCACCGTTTTTATAAACTGTCACACTGTTTCCCCCCGACCAGACCATTTCAATGTGGTACCAGGTATTAATTTGCAGATTGGCGCCGCTGGTGGTTGCACTACCGGAACTTGCCCCAACCCCAATTTCCGTACCGGTTGAATAGAGTTGATATTCCTGATTAAAAGCCAATAACCCTAAAATAGAGGGTTGCCACTTGGCAATTATCTCGTGCGTACCGGAAACCGAGTTGGGTTTGATCCATGCTGAAACAGTTACCGCCGTGCCAATACTCAAACTGGTCGAATCACTTATGGAGACATAATCATTAGTTCCATCGAAACTCACGCTGCCGTCAATTTTCCCTGGCACCTGTTCACTGGTAGTCATAGTACCGGAAGTTGTCCCGTTATTGGCATTGATCGTGGAGTCGTTGATTTGCGGCGCAGTTCCGGATGGATCCTCTTTTAGATGCCAGACACCCTTGACGTTAGTATCCCAGGCTGCAGAGGGATTCCACTGGTCGGCGGCGGCGGCGTTGCCGTAATAAATATAAATCACTGTATCTGTTGTATTGGAAAGCATAGGAATCATTACCCAGGCAATAAGTTCGCCGGTGGTGGAAGTATACTTTTCTACTTCATGGTTGAGCTTGGTTACACCATCAGCAGCGGTAAACACAAAATCCCCGCCGTTCAATTTTCCCGCATGCCCGCCGCTGGCCGTATTTTTCCAAAGAGGATCTGCTGAATTGATCAGTACGGTGAAATTTGTCTGAACGCCGGATGCTACCTGGGTGTGGTTGATTGTAATTGCTTTGCGGTAGTGCCAGGCAAGATTATACCAGCCGGTCTTTATCTGAATAGCATTGTTAGTGGATGTTTCTGTATCGGCAAATCTGGCGGCTGTCATGCCAATGTTACTTATCAGCAACAAGATTGCAAATACGGCTACTCCCCGGAACTTCCATTTCATGGCTCCGCTCATTTGCTGCTTCGAACGCTGGATGATCAGGATAACGACGACCGTCACCACCACGCATAACAGCAATAAACCTATCGACAGAAAATTATTATTCATCCACTCCGCTCACTGATTCAGCACAAAATTGACTGTAATGGCGATGCCGTCGCCCTGGTAATCGTTGCTGATGCCGTCACGTAGTAAAACTACGATGTTAAAAGGTTTACTCGCCCCACCGGCGGTCAAACCGCTGAGGCCAGCCATTTTCGCCGTGTTAACGGCATTGACTAAATCCTGTACATCGATGTAACCGTTGGCATTAGTATCGGTAAGTGTAGTTAAGATATTTGTTGTGTCATAGGTCAGAGCTGTCACTTGTATGACCGAAGCCACCTGGTCAGCCGTCATGTTGGGTGTCCCATTTTGATTAGCGTTATCGCTTTCGATATACGAGAAAGAGATGTTCAGTGTCGTCCCGTTCACCGTGCCGCTATTGCTCAACTGGATGGTCGTACCGGTGACGGAATTGTTTGGTTTCAGACTTAAATTGGTGAGAGTGGCGCTCACACCGTTGGCATTGTTGGTTTTCAGGTCGATCGTGCCGCTGATCAGTGTGTTGTTAGTACTGGACTCGCGGTCAGTGAAGCTCGCGAATGTCACACCGCTTACAACAGCCAGCATGATTAGAGCCAATACCACTAATAACATAATTTTATTTGACACTATTTTTCTCGCCTGCTCCGATTCTGCCGACAGGCTGAGGGCTATTTATGCCCTCAGCCTTGTTTCTAAAAACTCCTCACTTGGATGACCGGGTTTCAGGAGGTATTGTGTTATCCCCTGTAGAATATTTGTTAAGTAACTGTTTTTACGGCAGCTGGTTTAATACGAATGTAAAGGTCAATGAGGCAGAACCACCTTGAATTGCGTTGGTGGCAGTGGTCGGTACTGCCCAATTAACTGCAAACTTGTCACTCTCGCTGGTTGCCATATTAGGCAATACGTTGGCCCAGCTTTTGCCGTCATAGGCGCTCATCGCTGCCGGAGATAAAGGTGTCCCGACAGCATAAGCGTATGTGGTTCCATCTGACTTAAGACCAATGTCTCCAGCTGTCCATGTACCGCTGTTATCTTTGTCGATATAAAGCGCAACTGTGGCAACATCCTTGAGCGTATCGGTGGGAACAATATCTGCATCAGCCGGAACCGGCGCCGGTCCTGCAAAGTGACCGCTGAGTGCCGCTGATATAGTGAGTTTACCGGGTAAATTGCCGTGGTTTAATAAAGTGCTTGAGGCAGCCGCTTGATTGGCATCGTTGTTATCGCCGGGTTTGACATTGGCAGCGCTAAAGGTCGAAACCGCGGTATTGCCGCCGTTAATATTCAGATCAAGTGTGCCGCCCACTAAGGTGTTGTTGGCGCTGGTTTCAGTATCGCTAAAGAGTGCCCATGTGGCTCCTCCGACCAACGCTAAAATAAGTAATGCTGCGATTGACAGACCAATAATTTTCTTCACTCTTCTCCTCGTTTCTTTTAGAAATAAAACGGAAAATGGCTACCATTACTGCAAATTATTTCGCTAATTCACAATCCTCCTTAAATTTCTATCGTTCCCGGCGGTCATACCAGGTGCTATCCCGTTATTTTGTTAATGCGGGATTTTATTCTGTGAAGCAGGATCCGCCGACGGTTGACCGGCCGCGGCTTTATTTTCCATGGTTTTGGATTTAAAAGTTTCCTTGATAATCTCGATGATTATCAGGCAAAAAAGTACAAAGGCAGGTCCGATTATTAATGTGGACCAACCAAGTTTGGTGTGGATAAAATAGGTCAGGTACCCGATGTATGGGATTCTGAATAAATAGACTCCCTTTACTTGAGAAAGGCTGACCGGACGCGGGTCGGGGTCTTCGTTGGCATCACCCTTGGTAACCACAGAGTCGCCTTTTATGGCAATAATCCGGTGAGAGGTTAAAGCCGGCCCATCCTGGAAAGAGATAACCGACCCAGTTTTAAGATCGCTGACAGAAGCGCCTTTAAACGGCATGGTAATAATGGTGTCCCCGACATTGAAGTAAGGTACCATACTGCCGCTTTTTACAAGATAGATGCCGAAACCAAAAACAAAGTGCAATAAACAAAGCACACCGACAAAAGCGATAATCGCTATTCCGATTATCCGGCCAGCTAGTTTTCCGTAACGTCCTAAATATTTTCTAAACATTTCAATTCATATTATCAAGGCTTACCTGACGTGATAATCACCCGATAGTACCGAAATCGAGAATCGATTGGATTAATCGTCAGGTGAAAGTACCGGATTAGTCCGGTACTTTGGTAATAGGATTGCAGCTGTGGGAATCTGGTAGGCTGGAAACACATTGCATTTTCTATCGCAATGCAGTATACATGGAAAGCGAATATTCTCGATTATTATCAGATTGTTTTATTTATTTTTATTGAATATACAGGCATTGTTAGTTCTCATTTAGGGGAAATCTAGTCTCCGGCTGGATGG